>Ga0116192_1000798_pt1 | contig 23225 bp, 22 predicted proteins | sample AD_UKC113_MetaG_FD_89876 | JGI IMG/M metagenome (GOLD analysis project Ga0116192, IMG submission 89876) | Active sludge microbial communities of municipal wastewater-treating anaerobic digesters from Hong Kong - AD_UKC113_MetaG | ecosystem: Engineered > Bioreactor > Anaerobic > Digestate... | reverse complement strand
CGACCCCCGAATCTGGTACTCTCCGGACGGCCAGCGGATTTATAATCAGGACGGTGAACTTGTCGGGCACCTCGGCCACTACGAAACCCTGGGCGACCAGCTTGCCGCCTTCACCAGGGCCAGCGTCGCCTACACCTCAACCGGCCAGCGGGTTGCTTCCGGGGTTCCGCGCTACGAGTACATCCCACTTCCCGCCCCTGTGTGGCAGGACACCTTCGACACCGACCAGCTTAGCCAGTACACCAGCGGCGGGAATACTCCGGCGACGTGGGCTGTCTCCGGCGGGGTGCTGATGGGGACGGGCGGTAGTCAGGCGACGCTGATCAAGAACGACCTGCTGTTGCAGGACTGCGACATAGTGGTGAACAGCGACCAGGCGGAGCAAGGGGGTATTATTGCCCGCTATCAAGATAACAACAACTATTATTTGATAAGACTTGGTGATGATTCCAGTGCTCTCGCAAGTACAAACATCACACTATTTAAACGTGTTGCAGGAACTTTTACACAACTTGCAGTAGCTGATGTTGCTTGGTCCCGTGGCACATCAGCAACGATTAAGTTCACTCTTCATGGTACTCGTTTGGAGGTTTATTTTAACAGCATTAAAGTTATCAGTATAACCGATACAACTTTTACTGGTGGCGGGGTTGGGTTAAGGAAAAGCACTTCTGATACAGCCTTCCGGGTGCTGGACTTCGCCGCCTACTACGTCGCCCAGGGCGTGATGTCCGAGGAAGCCAACGCCAACCTCGTCAGAACCAACGCCGGTGCCGACCCGCTTTTCAACAGCTCAACTGGCTGGACGCTGACCAACGCCACAATCGCCAACGGCGTCCTTACTTTGCAAAGCCCGGACGGGGTTGCGGTGGCGATGGCTTCCTGCACCCTGACCAATCTGGCGCAGAACACCAAGCACAGCTTCTTGATAAGGGCGAGGTACAAGGATACTACAGGGACGGCAAATACTCTGTATTTAGACTTACAAGGTTCTGGCTACGACAATGCTGAGCAGGAGTTGGGCATTTCGACAAACCAACTCACTACCGCATTCCAAAACTTCAAAAAGGACGGTTTCGACAGCCAATCTGCTCCTGCTTCGGTGCAACTGCGGATATTCACCTTCTCCACCCGCCCCATTGAGGTGGAATTTGTCCAGCTTGAGCAAAAGAATTACGCAACAAGCATAATGGACGGCTCCAGGGCCGCCGAAGTCCCTACCGCCCCGGTCGCCGGAGTGTTCCAGAAGGGCAACTGGACGGTTGAGTTGGAGTTTACGCCGACTAGTAGCCAAGTTGTAAGCGGTCGCTATGGCTTTTTGTGGGAAGTGTATATTGATTCGAGTAATTATTACCGTCTTATTATTGTTCCAACCGGACAGGTTTACGTTGATGTTAGGTCTGGAGGGGTAAGTAAGTCTATTGCGGATTCTACAGTCCTGGTTGCAGGTCAACCATATTCGTTCATGATCTCTGGCAATGGCTCTGTAATACGGTTTTGCAAAAACGGTGCACAGATTGGCTCTGATTTGGCATATACGGAGCCTGCGGGTAATCTACCAACAAATATGTATATAGGTAGTGCTAACTGGGGTAGTCAACAAGCCAACGGCCTAATCTCCGACCTCCGCGTTTCCTCCCGCGCCCGCACACTAGCCGAGCACCAGGCGGAGTACAACAGCGGGTTGCCTCTGCAGGTGGACGAACACACCACCTACCTCATGTCCTGCGACGGCACTCTCCAGCCCACCGTCCGAGACTTCGGCCTGTTCACGAAGAACGGCAGGATCGTCCTCCAGGACCCGCAGAAGGGGCAGGGCCTGGAGGTATGGGACGGGACGACCAGGAAGGTTCTTATCGGCAAGCTGGATGATGGAACGATTGGGCAGGAGATTGTCGGGGGGGAATTGTATAGTAGCAGAATTAGAAGCGGCGGGAAAACTGATACGAGCTATATCCAGTTATCACCAGGATTTGAACCGTTACTTGTAAAAGAGAATGGGAAAGATGCCTTGTCAATATGGGCTTCTGGCGGCGGTTTGGTGCAGTTTTTTGATACTAATCTTGATGATATGGTAGGACAAATTACTAATTTCAATGATCTTATTGGTCAGGGGTTAAGAATTCAGGGAAGAGATTTATCAGGAAACCGCAAAAGCATTCATATATGGGGAAATTACCTTTATTTAGAGGCTGATAGTAGCACAATAGATTACCACGCCAATCTAGGACACTATTTCTTTGGTGACCTTCGCATGGGTAGTGGAACTAAATATAATATCGAAGAAACAGTAAATTACGGAAAAAGGTTGCTAGCAGTCAGAGAATCACCGGAACAAAAATACGTTGACGAGGGAAAGGCGCAACTTGTTAACGGTGAATGCAGAGTAGCTATAGACCCAATATTCCTAGAATGTATCGAACCGAATACTGATGATACTCCTTGGTTAATCCATTTGACGCCATATGCCGATATTGGAATTTACGTTGCCGAGATCGGAACGGATTATTTTATTGTCAAAGAAAGAAACGGCGGCACAAGCAACTCTGTTTTTGCCTGGTCACTGTCTGCCACAAGAAAGAATCATGCTTTTGATAGACTCAGGGAGGTGATATAAAATGCCGGAGCTTATTGAAAAAGATGGTAAAAGCATTGTTGTAATTGATAATGAAATAGAATTAAACGAGCTTGAAAACTCAATTAAAATCATTCAAGCTCAGATTGACAACATAGATTATAATATAAAGGGTTTACAGCAAAGACGAGAAAATCTTGTTAACAAACTTAATCAGCTTAATGCAATTAAGGAGTCTTTGCCGATAGCAGAAGCAGGGGCAACTACTGCCCCTGCTGAGTAATTTCTATAGTTACTTGCTGATTTTTTTCATCCCATATGACCGTTGCACCTAATGCTTCACTGACCCATCGGGCAGGTAACATTGTTCTGCCAGGAGGAACCAATTCCGGCGCAACGTCCATTATTATAGTTTCGGTGTTTTTACTGAGGATACGGCTTCCAATGGTTAATTTGACAGTGGTATTGTCCTTGATGATAGTGACAGTCTGCGTCGTTTCATCCCATTTTACTCCATCTTCGAGAACGCCAAGAGCATAGGCAAGATAACGAACAGGTGTATATGTTCGGTTGTTTTTTACGTATGGGGCAACGTCCATAGTTATCGCTGTGCCGCTAGCGGTTGTTATGGTTTTTTCTCCAACTTTGAATGAGGTTATTGTTTTTGATGCCATAACAGCAGGGGTATAATTGTTTACCCATGATGAAGATCCGCTGTGGCTACCGCCAGAACCTATTGTAATCCGTTCTTTACCGATACATTCCGTGAGACCGGAAACGATCGCATATGTTAGTTGATCCTTATCTTGACCATAAACATAAATTGGCACTGTAAGATCGTTGGAGATAGGGCCGATACCTAAAGCAACGGTTTGTGCATATTGGTTATTCAAATCAAGGGCAAAATGCGATACTTTGCCCCATGCGTCTTGGTATGTTTGTGATATGACCGAATGAGTGTTAACATCTTTTCTCTGCTCTGCTCCGCTGTATACTGTTGATACAACTGTACCATTTGAAACATTAGAGAAATTGACGTAAATTTGGTTAAGTTTATCTGAGCTTTCTAATCCTAAAGCTTTAATCTCTTGTATAGCTACTTGCAGACCAGGTACGTTCGGGTATAAAGGATTAGCCCCTGCCACACCACACCAACCCAGCACCAGCACCGCAACCAACAACGCGACAAGTTTTCGCATGGGCAAGACCTCCTTTTTTGACTACATTCTACCAGGTGAAGGGGGTGAAAGACAACCGATTGCATCCCCGGCATGGGGGCCTGAAACATTTGCCGCCGCGGGCGGCTTTATCTTTGCGGGAGGTGGTATTTTGGAACAAGAAATCATCAAACTGGCGGCCAGTCAAGGCCTTTGGGCGGTGCTCTTTGTGGCGCTGCTTTTTTATGTGCTCAAAGAGAACGCGAAAAGGGAAGAGCGGCTGCTGTCATGCCTTGATGCCCTGGGAAAGCAGTACGAAAGCCTCTCCAGGGACATCGGGGAGGTCAAGGATGATGTAAAAGAACTGAAAGGAAGAGTGGGGGTATGAAAAGAATTGTAATCGACCCCGGTCATGGCGGCCGGGATCCGGGGGCGGTGACCAACGGCCTCCAGGAGAAGGATCTTACTCTGGATATCGCCAGGCGAACCAGGGACATTCTGAATGCCTACCAGGCTGAGGTGAGACTGACCCGGGATGACGACATCGACCTCGACCTGTCTCCCCGGGCAGACATGGCCAATAGTCTGAACGCGGATTATTTTTGTTCCATCCACGTCAATGCCGGCGGTGGAACCGGTTTTGAGAGTTATGTTTACACTCTTGCTGGAGACAAGTCTCAGGCACTTCGGGGTATAGTCCACGACCAGTTGAGCGAATTTTACCGGTCGGTAGGATTCCCGGACCGGGGGAAAAAGAAAGCTAATTTTGCCGTGCTCCGACAAACCAATATGCCGGCGGTGCTACTGGAAAACCTCTTCATCGACCGGAAGGAAGATGCGGCTAAGCTGGCCGAACCGTCCTTCCGGCAGGGTATAGCAGAAGCTATCGCGGCCGGCCTGGCCCGGGCACTGGAGTTACAGCCGGCGGCTGAATCTGCGGGGGTGGCTCTCAACACGACCTGCACCGTTGAGAAGGTGACCGTCCTGGTCCGTGGCAAAAACATCCAGGGCTTCATTACAAATGACCGCACTTACGCGCCGGTCCGTGACATCGCTGAGGCCCTGGGGTACAGGGTAACCTGGTATGAAAAAGATAAGATTGTTTATATCCAATAGGGAGGTAGGGTTCATGGAAGAAAAGAAGTGGTGGCAATCAAAAACAGTATGGGGCGGCATTGTGGCCATTGGTGGCGCCGTTGCCGGTGCATTCGGCATTGCGGTTGACGAGGCCACGCAGGGGGAGATTGTAGACTATATCATGGTTATTGCCGGAGCTGCCGGCGGATTGCTGGCCATTTACGGCCGGCTGAAGGCTGAGAAGAAAATAAATTAAGAACATCCAGGCCCTGCTCTACGGAGCGGGGCTTTTTTGTTTATGTTAATAACGCCCCGGGTGTAACCCGGGTTTTTTGGTTTAGATAGTCAATTTTAACCCTGGCACAACGCCAGGGTTTTTTAATCAGGCCATATATATTCAATCGGTTTCCCAAGAGCCCTGGCTATCTTTTTAGCGGTTTTGAGATAAATATCTTTTTCATCGTTTATAATTTTGCTTATCTCGGACTGGGCTATGCCGGTCCGCCTGGATAATTCTTTCTGCGTAATTCTCTTTAGCAGCATGATCTCCCGCATCCTGTTCATGCCCTAAAATTTCCCTGGGGGTACGTATATCCCTTTAAAATGTCGAAAAATATAGATGTAGGCTAATAATTTGTAATATAATGTGGATACGCGTCACCGTGAAATAAATATAAACAAAGGGGGAAGAGCAATGAGCAAAACAGCTTACAGGAACGCGGCGGGAAACAGAATAGTAAGTAAGCGGTTAAAAGGGTTAATGGTTGAGCATGACGCATCCCTTCGAGAGCTGGCAAGAATAACAGGGGCTCCCGAAAAATCACTGATGGCCAAAATTGATGGCCAGAAAAAGTGGTTATTTCGGGAGCTTCTTGCAATTATAAAATATTTTAATTATACCGAAGTGAAGGAAGTATTTCCGGAGTTGTATAACTCCGCATAATAATGCCCCCAACAAGATGTTGGGGGCATTATTATAAAAAGTTAAGCCGTCAAAATGACCGTCAATTAGTTTCCGATGGTGCCCGAGACCGGAATTGAACCGGTACGGAGATCGCTCTCCCCAGGATTTTAAGTCCTGTGCGTCTGCCAGTTCCGCCACTCGGGCATTGCCTGTGATAAGCGCAAAGTTATTTTAGCATTTACCGTCCGGGTTGTCAATGATTACGCGCCTGCCGGGAGGGGGTGGCCCGGTCTGAGGAGCAGAAGATCAATGCTTCCCCTCCTTTTTCTTGAAATAATCCAGCAAGGCCAGGGCTGCGGCATCTTCGGGAGTATCCTGGCAGATTTCCAGCTTTTCGTCTTTATAGCACCACTTCTCTGTTTCCTTGTCGTAACGCAATGAGAATCCCCGGTTTGCTTCTATTTTGAGCTCGTAAAGAAGTCTGGCCAGTTGGGGTAGCCAGACGAGATCGCCGACGTCGCGGAGGGAGAGCACGATTTTTTTCTCTCTTTCGTGTTTCAGGATAATCGGTTCGATAATTTCCGCTCCCTCGTCCCCGCAAATTATGGTAAGGTCACCCACCTTCGGTTCCCAGTGCAGGTATTTCGCCAGTTCCTTTGCAAGCTCGATGCTTATCACGGTTGCAACCTCCCCATCTGCCGCCTGATAGAAAGCTGTCGTTCTTGGCGCATCTTGAAAAGGGCAGTCTTTAAAATATTACTTCATTGTAATAATACAAATTCCTGCTAGAAATGTGCGGGCGGCATGTCAAAAAGCTCTGGTGCGCGCTGCAGGTGTCGCGGCATGCTGTAGTTCATTATTATTTTATGCATTATTTCCCATCTTCCGGCACAGAATAGACAGAAAATGCCGGGAGGTTGACGGTTGTGTACGATGTGATCATAGTGGGGCTGGGCCCTTCGGGTATGACTGCGGCGGTTTACGCCGCCCGGAAGAAGCTGAAAACCCTCATTGTCGGAAAAGAGTACGGGGGTCAGGCGGCGAGGACAGGGGAGGTTGAAAACTATATGGGTTTTCAGTACATCAGCGGCCCCGAACTGATGAGAAAATTCGAGGAGCAGGTAAGACAATACCCGGTTGAGCAAATAATCGACGAGGTTACAGGCGCGGGTAAACGGGAAGGCGGCTTTTATATTACTACCGGAAAAGGCTGCGAATACCGCTCGAAGACACTCATCATTGCTGCGGGAAAACAGCCGAGATGGTTGAACGTTCCCGGTGAAAAGGAGTTTTGGGGAAGGGGTGTGAGCTACTGTTCCGTTTGCGATGCCCCTCTTTTTGAAAAGATGAAGGTGGCGGTTATCGGCGGAGGCAATTCGGCCGTTGAGGCGGCATATGATTTAACAAAAATCGCTGAGCATGTGTACGTCGTTTCCCTGGAGGAATGGAACTGCGATCCCGTTGTTGCCGACAAGGTCAGGGATGCCGCCAACCTTACCAAAATAGTCGGCAGCGGGGTAAAAAGCATAAACGGGGACAAAACGGTAAAAAGTGTGACTTTGAGTCCGGTCGGCAAACCTTCGGAGGAAAGCGTTCTGGAGGTCCAGGGGGTTTTCATCGAAATAGGAACTGTGCCTGCCACGGATATTGTACGGGGTTTTCTGGAACTTAATGAGGCCGGCGAAGTAGTTGTCGACTGCAGTTGCAGAACTTCAGTCCCCGGCGTCTTTGCTTCCGGTGATGTCACTTCCGCACCGGAAAAGCAGGTGATTGTCGCGGCCGGTGAGGGGGCAAAGGCGGCGTTGGGGGCGTTCAAGTATATTCTGGAAAACTGGTAAGTAACATGTATGTTGCGGGCTCTCCTAATTTTTCAAACTGGCTTTATCTCTTCAATTTTGATATGATGATCATTGAAAATGTGTGGAGGTAAGGGGCTTGTTGAGCGACCGGAGGAGAAAACTTTTTTTAATTGCTGCAGCGGTATTTGTTGCGGTAATTTTGTTTGCCGGCGGCTGCGGCATTGTAAAGAATTTGTTTTCCGCCAGGCAGGACCGGCCAGGTCCAAGTGCGGAAAATACATCCCTGTCGCCCGGAGTGGGACCGGATGCTTTCGCCGACGTGGTGGCCCGCTCCAGCCCCGCGGTGGTAAAAATTTCGGCCAGGGTGAACTCGCCGGGTTCCGGGATTTTTTTTAGCGACCAGTTTTTCCGGCAGTTTTTCGGTTTTCCTCCCGGACCCGGGCGGCAGGAGGAAGGGCTGGGGTCTGGTTTTATAATCTCTCGGGACGGATATATCTTAACCAATGAACACGTTGTGGACGGGGCAAATGAAATTATAATCACAGTGGCTGGTTTTGACAAAGAGCTGAGGGCCGAGGTGGTCGGAGCGGATTACGATCTGGACCTGGCCTTGTTGAAGATCGATGCGGGCAGGGAACTTCCCTCCCTTACTCTGGGAAATTCCGATCAGATCAGGGTCGGGAACTGGGTAATCGCCATCGGCAATCCTTACGGCCTGGACCATACCGTGACGACCGGCGTGATCAGCGCCAAGGGACGTCCCATCAGCGTTAATGACAGGCACTACGAAAACCTCCTTCAAACCGATGCTTCGATCAATCCGGGCAACAGCGGGGGGCCCCTCCTGAATCTGCAGGGTGAGGTTATCGGGATAAATACCGCGATCAACGCCCAGGCACAGGGAATCGGCTTTGCCATACCGGCTAGCACAGTCTTGTCAGTGCTGGAGGACCTGAAGAACGGTGCAAATAAAACAGCCCGTCCGTGGATCGGTGTGCAGGTACGCAATTTGGACCGGGAAACGGCGAGCTACCTGGGCCTGGAAAAGGCAGAAGGCGCCGTCGTGGCCGGCATTGTACCGGGGAGCCCGGCTGAAAAGGCCGGCATGCGGCAATGGGACGTGATAGTCGAATTTAACGGGAAAAAGGTCGGCAGTGCCGACGATCTGGTGCCGTTTATCAAGCAGTCTCAGGTTGGCGGCAAGGTCAAGGTTGTTGCGTTACGCCGCCGTCAAGCGCTCTCGTTCACAGTGACGGTCGCTGAAAAACCGAAAAATTTGAGGTGATGTTTGGCCGGTTGCAGTAAGAACGCGGGGAGGTGTAAAACAGGGTGATTGACTGGGCTAGAGTGTACGGCCTTTTGAATGATGTGACCCCTCTGCCCGCGGATTGCGGCCTTTTGTGCGGCTCGGTTTGCTGTACTGAGTGGGAGAAAGGTGCGGGCATGTATCTGCTGCCGGGGGAAGAAACAATGTTTACAGGCAGCGAGAATTGGCTGTCCTGGGAGGAACATTCTGCGGACGAGTATGAGTTTTGCCCGAGTTGGCAGGGGAAGTTCTTTTTCGTGCAGTGCAAAGGCGCCTGTCCCAGGGAGAAAAGGCCTTTTGCCTGCAGGACTTTTCCGGTTGCGCCGTATCTGACGCTTGACGGGAATCTGACTCTCCGCCTGGAGGAAGCGGCCGCCGTCATATGCCCGCTGGTCAGAACCGGCGACATCAATCTCCTCGACCGGCGCTTTCTGGCCAGGGCCAGGCTGGCCTGGGATGAATTGATCAGGGACCCTCTGATCAGGGATGATGTTGAGTGGGGATCGCGCCGGTTTGACAGGTTGATGGCGGATTTATTGAAAATGCCGGTCGGACGAAACGTCGCAAAACGTGATGCAGTATTTCCCCGCCGATGATCTTTTGCTTCTATGTTCGGGAGCCGCCCGGCTCTTGATATTGCTTACAGTTTTGCATTTTAAAGGCCCGCTTTGATGAACGGATGCATCAAGGCGGGCCTTTTTATCGGTCTGTACAAGTGTCGAATTATTGTCACTCCACTGTTCCAAAAACTGACGAACGGACCTTGATTTAGAAACGGTGAGCGGTACGGGTTTTCCCGCGGGAAGGCGAAAGTGGGTTCTTTCGCCCGGTCATTTGTGGCACGTTTTTTGCATTAAAAAATACCAAGACGCATTTGTGAAAAAATTAACAAGCGTCCTTTTAAAAATAAAACAATATTAGTGACACTGAGGCGGCGGAGTGAATAACCGTTGCGCGCAAGATGAAAAGATTATTCCGCATGCGGATGCCGGAAGGCTTGACTCTTAAAATACAGTAAAAAAGAGGTTGTTTATAGCTTGCATTGTTAAAAATTTCACAAGCGTATATAAAAAAAGAAAGGGAGTGAAAAAATGATCAAGACCATGCCGGATGAATTAATTAAGGAGATCAAACTTGAACTGGAAAGAGAAGCGCTTTTGGAAGAAAGAATTGAAAAAGCATATGCAGACTGGGTTGAAGAAGAGCTCTGCGGTCACGGCGTTGTTGATCTCGCGTCTTAGACAAGCGGCTTTATCGGCTCGGAATAAGCATCAAAAACCGGTAAGCCTGGAATGCAAATTGAGATGAAAACCTGGCACAGTCCACAGACTTAAAGTTTTTGGTCATCACCTCTAGATCTAGCCTCTCTATCTGTACCCTGCAGTGCGCAGGGTCTCTTTTTTAATTCAGACAGAGGCTCTGATACAACAATTGTATCGGATGAACCGCAGCTATATCCATTTTGTTTTTGGTAATCCCGTGCCGAAGCTGCATGATGCAGGTGGGACAGTAGGTAGCTACTGCTTCTGCTCCGGTTTCCTTCACGGAAGACATTTTTTTGTTGAGAATTCCCATACTGATGTTGTAATTGTAGAGAACGAATGTGCCTCCTCCGCCGCAACAGCCGGAGGCGCCAGGCATTTCCCTGAATTCTGAACAGGTGAGGCGGAGGAGTTCCCTGGGCTCGTCTGTGATGCCGAGAGCCCTGGAAAGGTGGCACGGGTCGTGATAGGTGACGATTTTTTGAATCTTTTTCAAATCGCGTCCGTAGCTTTTGACGAGGTCGATCAACAGGCCGGAGAAATCCAGCACTTTCAGGGTGGAGTGCTCTTTCAGGGCGGCGGCGCATGAAGCGCAGTCGGTAACGACGGTGTCCACGCCAAACCGGCGGAAAGCGTCCTGGTTTGCGGACATGAGAGTCCCTACCAGATCTCCTTCACCGTTGTCGAGCATCGGAAGCCCGCAACATTTTAGATCCTTCGGCAGAACAACTTCACAGCCGAGACGTGAAAGAACCGCTGAAGTAATCTGTCCTATCTGCGGAAAGAACAGGTTGGTGGAACACCCCAGAAAATATCCAATCCTGAGTTTGGTTTTGCCGGCAGCGGGAGTTACGTCGGGAATAAGATCCTGCGCCACATGGTCGGGCAGCTTGCCGGGCAGGGAAAAACCCGGCGGTAACAGTCTGCTGGAAATTCCAATGTCAAAGAGGCGAAGCTTTTGACAACTGCGGAAAATCTCAACCGAAAGGGCAAGCAGGGAGGGACGGGTCCAGATCCTCCTGAGCACAAGTTTCTTTACCGGGGAAGGGACCCTGCGGGCCAGCAGGAAACGGGCGGCCATAACCAGACTGTGGACCGGTATCGCGGAAGGGCATTCTCTGGTACAGGCACGGCAGAGTAGGCAGAGGGAAAGCTTGCTTACAGCTTCCTTGCTTGCTTTTATTTCGCCGTTTGCGAGCATATGAGCGAGAAAAACCTTGCTCCGCGGAGCCGCCATTTCGTTGCGGACCTCCTCAAAAACGGGACAGACCGAACGGCACTGGCCGCAGCGAACGCAGCGCAGATAAAGATCTTTCAAATCCAAAAGCTCTTCAGGCAAATCCCCTTCCCCCTTCCGGCGGCAGCAGCTTGCCCGGGTTCATAATGTTCCCGGGGTCGAGTGCTTGTTTTATTTTCTTCATTATTTCCACGGCTTCCCCGTGCTCGTCACGGGCGTACTGATTCCTGACGGCGCCCACTCCGTGCTCGCCGGTGGTGGAACCGCCGGTTTTGATGGCCAGCTTGTGGATGGCGTCCACCAGCCGGTTCGCGCGCTCGACCTCTTCCGGTCTGTCCAGGTTTATCACCGGCGCGGTGTGAATGTTTCCGTCGCCGATGTGTCCGTAATTTACCACCGTTACTCCGTATTCCTTGCCGAGTTCTTTTATTCTGCGCAGCGTTTCGGTTACCTTGCTCAGAGGGACGCTGATGTCCTCACCGGCGAAAATCCTGCTCCCGTCCGGACGCAGCCTTGCCGCGGCCACTGCCACGACGCTCCTGCCCCGCCAGAGCTCCGCCATGCGCTTCGGATCGGTGGCCCATTCAACCGACACGGCCAGTTTTCCCACCACCTCAGCTATTTTTCGCCCTTCCCATTCTACGCCGGCCGGATTGCCGTCAACTTCAAAAATGAGAATGGCCTCGCGGTCCGGCAGATTGATTTCCGGGTTGTACATGTTGACAGCCTTGATTGCGGAAGAGTCCAGGACTTCAATGCCGGAGGGAAGAATGCCGGACCGGTAGACTTCCAGAACCGCCGCCGGAGCTTTTTCCAAGTCGTCGAAAACCGCCATGGCGATGCCGCGGGCCTTGGGTTTCGGCCACACCCTCAGCCTGATCATTGTGATAATCCCGAGAATACCTTCAGAACCGACGAAAAGCTTGGTAAGATTTAATCCCGAAACGTTTTTCAAGGCCCGGCAGTTTACCCCGCCCGTATTGATGACACGGCCGTCGGGGAGCACCACCTCCAGGCCGAGTACGTACTGTTCCGTCGTACCGTATTTGACCGCCCTCAGCCCGCTGGAATTGTTGGCCACCATTCCGCCTATGGTGCACATGCGGGTGCTTCCAGGATCCGGCGGAAAGAAAAGGCCGTAGCCGGCAAGATGTTCGTTCAGCTTGTAGTGTACGACACCCGGCCGTACAAAAACCTGCATATTGGCGACGTCTACCTCTTCCACGGTATCCCAGGAGGAAAGGTCCATGACGATACCGCCGCTGACTGCCAGGCACCCGCAGGTTTCTCCGCTGCCCGCCCCCCGCGGGATCACCGGTATGCCCGATTTTGAAGCGAGACGCGTCACTGCGGATACTTCTGCAGTGGAAAGGGGCAGTACGACGGCGTCCGGAATGAAGTTGCGGAATCTGGCCATAAAGGAACTGTCGTAACTGTACACCTTTCTTTCCAGATCCCCGGTGAGCACTCGCTCGGCCGGAAGAATTTTTTTGAGTTCGGCAGCCAGTTGCAGCCTGTTCAAGAACAACACCTCGTCAATCAGCAGTTTGGCTATTGTCGTTTTTCCCGGTCACGTACTGTCGCGCGCTTTCATCCCGCCGGATTTTTGCAGCGGAACGCGGCATCTTCCACGGGAAGGTAGCGGCGCATCAGTTCGTCCCTGGTGATCACTATGATTTTGGGGGTGAGTTTTTCTCTGTATCTGCTTGAGCCGCCCGGACGATAGACGGAAAGAAGGAACCTTTGATAGCAGCCGGTTAATGTCCGCAAAAGGCCTGGTTTCATGTCGTACACACGGAACCCCAGGCTTTCGGCTGGACGGTGCAGCAGGGAAATACCCAGTATAACGCTGATTTCCCTGAATCTTTCGTTGCTGCTCAGGAACCTGGCCAGGGCGGGAAGGCCGTTGCGCACCTCGCGCATGGATTTGACCGCCATGCGCTCCAGTGAGGCGTTTTCACCGATTTGTCTTAAAAGCAGTTCGTTGTTTATATGAAGTTCGAGGTAACGATCGCCCCGGCGCAGCAGCACGCCGTCGCAGACCTCCCGATCCCCGCCGCGGTGACGACGCAGCGCGAACCTGAAAATAAAGGGGTTTTTACCGTCAATATCTTTTATTCCGCTAACTGCCCTGATTGCTGAATCGGTCAGGCTCCAAACCCGCAGGATGACTTTTTTCAACCGACCCGTTCTCATATCGGCTATTTCTTCCAGGGTTGCTATCCTCAATCCCTTTTGCCTTACCCCCTCCAGTATATGGGGAAGCGCGGCGACCACCCGGGCCGGACTGCCCTCCGCCGCGCCTATGTTGGAATCGCTGTCGTGGAAGATCAGTATGGCGCCGTCCCGGATTTTACCGATTACTCTGCGCGCAATGCTCTCCGGTGTGGCCTTTTTCGCCCAGTCCCAGCTCATGAAGGTCCATAGCACGACTTTTAAGCCTTTGAACCGGCAGTAGCCGACTGAAAACAGGTTGAAAAGGCCCCAGGCCGGCCGGCAAAAGCGGGCTTTTTTCCCCGTAAGTTCTTCAATAGCCAGGTTCGTTTCCCTGATTTCCCTGGTGGTGGCCGCGGGGCCGAGCAACCAGGCCGCTTTGTGCCGAAAGCCGTGATTCCCGATCTCGTGCCCGTCCAGGGCTATTTGTTTGACCAGTTCCGGATGGGCTCTCGCCTTTGAGCCGACGATGAAAAAACAGGCTTTAGCTTTGTGCCGTTTGAGTATGTCCAGAATTTGCGGGGTGTAGCGGGGGTCCGGGCCGTCGTCAAAAGTCAGGGCGATTCTGCCGCCGCCCCCGGGAGCGCGTGAAAGGGCGCCCAAGCTCAACAACCTGATCAAAACCGTCGGCAAAACGGCGTATACCAGAATGATGAGAAAGACAGTTTGCATTAAAGAAAGCCTCAATTTTTTTTGACCTTCCTCGCGAGGTTTACTTTGTAAACAGTTTTTCCACCGGATAAAGAAGGTAAAAGCATGACATTACCGCCAGTATCGTGATGCTAATCACTATTGCCGCCGGAATCCCCAGATATTTTGCTGCCGTTCCTCCCAGCGCGGGACCGATGGCGATTCCCATTCCTTCAATGGTTGAGAAAACGCCCCAGCCGGTGGCCTGCCTTTCGGGAGAAATCACTTTAGCCAGAAGGTTGTTCCAGGCCGGGAGAACCGCCGCATACGAAAACCCGACCAGCGCTGCGAGCAAATAGGCGGTCATAGCGCTTTCGACCGTTGAAAAAAGGGTCAGCGAGGCGGCTGTCGCGCCGAAACCGGCGCCCAGTATAAGTTTCAGACTTACCCGGTCGGCCAGGCGGCCCATCGGAAGAAAGGAGAGAGCTGCAGCCGTGCCGCCGGCCAAAAGAAGAACGGCGTACTGGTTCGGGTTCAGGCCGATTTTATTCTGTGCGTATATGGGCAGTACAGGCAACAAAACTCCCCCGGCCAAAGTCTGGAGAAACATACCGGGCAGCAGAAGCTTTTTAACCGACTGGTTCCGGGTCATTTTTACCACTTCTTTTTTAAAAGAAAACCCGGCTGTTTTTCCGGCAGTTCCGGTTTGCCCCGGCAGAGAGACCAGGGTTGTAACCAGGGCCGCTCCCCACAGGATGATCATTAGCCAGAAGGCGATGTTGTAGTCAAGTGCTATGAAAAAATTGATCACTATAGGGCCGCCGCCTCCTCCAGCCAGCCAGACCGCAAAAACTATACCCATGCGCGCTGCCCGCTCCTTCAGCTGAACCGGCGCGACACCGCTGATTACGGCAAGCCATACCGGGGAGGAGCCCAGTCCGAAGAGGGCCGAGCCGATCATCAGGACGGAAGCCGAGGGAATCATTTTAATTGCCAGCAGCGCCGCCATACCCAAAAAAAGCCCGTAGATTATGACCGTGTGCCCCCGCTGGTCGAGCTGCCACCCGGCGGCGCCCTTGAAAAGGGTTTCCACCAGGTAATGCAGTGATACGGCCAACCCTGCCAGAGCCACCGATATGCTCAGGTAATTTACCGCATAGAGGGGAAGGAAGGTGAGAAAAAAGGCGCCTCTGGTAAATTCCATTAAAAAAAGGACCAGCAAAAGGCCTAGCTCTTTTTTTGATGAAAGTATAGCTTTCAATTCATGCAATGGTTTTTCAGGCCACCCTTCTTGATGACGGAAAGGGCAGTCACTGTGTGCGGAACCCGTTCAACGTCGTCCGGTCAAGGTTAATGATATTATACACCATTGCCGCGGCAGGAACAATTGTGTAAAAACAGCGGCGGGTAGTATACCCGCCTCAATATTGCCTAATGCCTGGTTACTGCCAGAAGATAGATCTCTTTCTTGTTGCCGGCGGCGCCGTTTATTTTTTTCTCCGCCTCGCGCAGTTGAGAGAATTGTTCCTCCGTGAGCTCCGCCGCTTTCATTCCCCCGGTATCTATTTCAGTCATCTTTTAAAACCTCCTCCTTTTTTTAGTATTTTGCCCCTTTGAAAGAAAAATTAATATTGATTTTCCATTGGGTCTCAATATAATTTAAGTTGAGAACGAAAATCTTTATCATTATTTTCTGTGGAAACAGCCGTCGATGTAATGGGGGATGTCCGGTGACTCTGGACAAGACAAAGAAGGGGCAGACTGTAATAATAAAGAGAATTCCGGACGAACATACCAGGATCCAGGCCATCCGGTTCGGCCTGTCCGAAGGCTCGGTTGTTACCTGCAGGGAAATATTGCCCGCCGGCCCGGTGATCGTGGTTAAAAACAAGCGGGAGATTGCCATTGGAAGGAACCTGGCCAGGGCGATATCGGTTGAGCCGTATTGAATAGTCTTTTAATATATATTATATTAGCCGGTGAGCTTACAGGGCGGTGAGTGTCGTGGAACGGGCAAGAATCCCGGCCGGAGGCAAAAAGATAGTGCTGGCCGGGAACCCGAACGTCGGCAAGTCGGTTTTTTTTAATATCCTGACAGGTTCATACGTTGATGTTTCAAATTATCCCGGGACAACTTTAGAAATGGCCTGCGGCCGTTACCGGGGCGATGTCGTAATCGATACGCCCGGAGTCTATGGAATTTCTTCTTATAATGAGGAAGAAAAAATAACCAGGGATATCGTTCTTTCGGCCGATATCGTCATAAACATTGTTGATGCGGCCAATCTTGAACGCGACCTGTTTCTTACCTTGCAGTTGATGGATATGGGTGTTCCCGCTGTTGTGGCTTTAAATATGGTGGATGAGGCCATCCAGCGGGGATTTAAGATTAATGTTTCCCTTCTGGAAAAATTTCTGGGCGTTCCCGTTGTTCCCACCGTTGCCGTTCGCAATATCGGGATGAACGAATTGAAAAGAAAGATTTACTTTGCCAGACCCGGCAATATTGAACCGTTGCTGCTGAAAGAGGTAAAAAAGGTAAGCCCCCCTGCAGACCGGAGGGAGGCGCTGCTTATTCTGGAGGGGGATGCCGAATTAAGTGAGCGGTACTGCCTCCAGCCGGGGAAGGAAAGGGAGAAGATTTACCGCTCCAGGAGGGAAATGGCGAACAGAATCGTCGCTCAGACGGTAAGGGAAACGGGTAAAAGGGAGAATTTCGCGGCCAGGCTGGGCCGCTGGATGATCATCCCGGTGACGGGTTTTCCGATCCTGCTCATTGCGCTTTGGCTCATTTATGAATTGATAGGCGTTTTGTTGGCTGGTCATATTGTACAGTTTACTGAAAACGTCATGAAACAGGCATACGAACCGGCGGTTCGTTCACTGCTGGGCGGCATCGTTCCGCCGGGGTCGGTTTTCGATACCGTTCTGGCCGGCCGGTACGGACTTCTGACCGCAACTGCAACCTATCTTATCGGTCTTTTGCTGCCGCTGGTGCTGGGTATTTTTCTGGCCCTTTCTATTTTGGAGGATACCGGGTACCTACCCAGGATAGCCACCCTGACGGACCGGGTCCTGGCCGGCATGGGGCTGAACGGTCAGGCCGTCATACCCTTCATCCTCGGTTTCGGCTGCGTGACTATGGCTTGTATATCCACCAGACTGCTGAGTTCCGACCGGGAAAGGCGCATAGCCATATTCCTGCTGGCGCTGGGCATTCCCTGCTCGGCCCAGATGGCCGTCAACGTTGCGGTTATTGCAAGCATGGGTTTTACTTATATGCTGCTGTTCTTTTTGTTTTTGTTCACTGTTCTGCTCGGCGCCGGCGTGGTTTTGGGTCGTTTGCTTCCGGGCGGGACAACCCCCCTCCTGATCGAACTGCCTCCCCTGCGCTTGCCGATTCCGCAAAATATAATCAAGAAAGCATCGCTAAAATCATACTACTTTATAAAAGAAGCCCTACCGCTTTTTGCCGGTGGCATGCTTTTCATGAGCCTTCTGGATGCCGCCGGACTTCTGCAGGGGCTGAGGAGCCTTCTTGTTCCTGTCACCGTGGGCTGGCTGCACCTTCCTGCGGAGATCGCCGACATCTTTATAATGGGCTTGATAAGAAAGGAGTTCGGTGCGGCGGCCATCTTAAGCCTGAACATGTCACATCTGCAAAATTTTGTGGCTCTCATTACCCTTACCCTGACCGTGCCCTGTATTGCCTCAACAATGGTTGTCTTTAAGGAACGGGGCGTCAGCGAGGGGCTGGTGATATGGATTATAGTATTTTCCCTCGCCTTTTTTATCGGCGGGGTGGTTGCCCGCATACTCGAGGTTTTTGACATGCCGGGTTCCTTACGTGCCCCGGTTCTGGCGGTACTGATCATTGTGGCACTAGCCGGCCTTGTTTTTGCCGCCGGAAAATTGCAGGGGAAAAACGCCGGTTGAAGGTGTTTCTTACCCAAGTGAATGGATTGGGGGGTGTAGTGCAATAGTGTTTACGGCTCTCATCTTGCAAATATTGGAGTGGCGATTGCAGGTAGCGCCTTATGTAAATATAATGTATGAAACAGAGATTTTAATTGCCGGGTGAGCGTAATGCAGAAAAAAGGGGATATACGGTTTTTTTTCATCCTATTTGTTTTGCTGTTAGCCGCGGCACCGCTCAAGGCCTCCGCAGGGCCGGAACTGGTTGGCGAAGCCGCGGTGCTACTGAACGTCAAAAACGGACAGGTTCTCTATGAAAAAAATTCCCGTTCCGGGGTTTATCCCGCCAGTACCACCAAGATCCTGACCGCTGTGATAGCCCTTGAGAAAGGCAATCTGAACGATCTGGTAAGCATAACTCCCGAGGCTTCAAATGTTGAGGGCTCAGCCATTGGCCTGCAGGCCGGAGAAAAAGTTTCGCTTGAAGATTTGCTTTACGCCCTGATGCTGAATTCGGGTAATGATTCCGCGGTGGCCATTGCCCGGCATGTCGGCGGTACGGTGGAGAACTTTGTTGCCATGATGAACGACAAGGCCGCCGGGTTGGGGGCACTGAACACTCATTTCAGCAATCCCAACGGTCTCCCCGACCCCGGACATTACACCACGGCATACGACATGGCGATTATCACCCGGTATGCCATGCAGAACCCCGAGTTCCGGAAGATGGTTTCGACAAAGGTGAAAATCATCCATCGCGATGACGCCGATGCGCAGACGTATCTCGAAAACCACAACAGACTGCTGTGGAACTACGAAGGTGCGATAGGCGTCAAAACCGGCTATACCGAGGAAGCGCGGCAGTGTCTCGTTTCTGCGGCAAACCGGCAGGGCAGGGAACTGATCGCCGTGGTAATGAAAAGCGAAGGTGCGGATATCTGGGAAGATACGAAGAAGCTCCTGGATTATGGTTTTGGGGAGTTTTACTGCCTGTCCCTCACCGAAGCGGGAAAGCATGTCGACGAAGTTCCGGTAAAATTCGGTGTAACGAGGTCGGTTCCCGTCCAGACGGGGAATTCCCTGTTCTATGATTTTCCTTTGGGGCAGCGGCCTGAAGTGAAGCAGGAGGCGATCTTCAGGGACAACCTCGCAGCTCCGGTAAGGGCCGGGGAAAAAATGGGGGAGTTGGTGTTTTCAGCGGCGGGCCGTGAACTCGGCCGGGTTGACCTGTTGGCCCAGAGAGAGGTCAAGAGGAAACTGACAGCCCAGTGGTGGCCGTGGTTCCTCCTGGCCGTGTTTCTGGCGGTGCTTTTGTCGATTGTCCGCTATCATAACAGGGCCAGGCGTGCGAAGTGGGAAACGTACAGAAACAGGTATTATTATTTGAAATAAACCGCCTGTGCACTGTGTTGCCAACCTCGTCCGGTTCCGTTATCTTTCCCTGACGAGGGCAATCAGCAGCCTGGCGAAATGTCCGGTGAAGGGCAGAACGATAAGACTGCAGGCGATATTGAAGATAGTTTGGGCATTCGAGATTTGACGGGGCAAATGGGGATCGGTGAACTGCACCAGGACGGAAAAGGGATGCAGAAAAGGCATAAACATCGCTACACCCCCCAAATTCAGGAGTATGTGGGCCAGGGCCACCCGTTTTCCTGTTGCTGTTCCTCCGATACTTGCCAGGAACGCTGTCGCGCAGGTCCCGATATTTCCGCCTAGCACCAAGGCAATGGATGTTTCGAGATCGAGGAGGCCTTGCTTTGAAAGCGCCATTACAACCCCGGTGGTTGTGGAACTGCTGTGAATCAGCCCCGTAAAGACAGCCCCGGCCAGCACGGCGAGGCAGGGGCTTCCGGAAAGGGAGGAGATAATACCGGCAAACATCGCACTGTCCCGTAAAAAAGCAAAGGAGTCCGAGATTGTTTCCAATCCCAGGAAAATCAATCCAAAACCGAAGAGCGCCTGGCTGGTGTATTTTAAAGAGGGCTTTTTCTTTCCGGTGACGAGCAGCGCGGCCGCAAGCGCCATGGAAGGGAGGGCCAGCGCGGAGAGGTTGAAGGAAAGTATCTGCGCCGTCACACATGTTCCTATATTAGCCCCGAGGATGATGCCGACTGCTTGAACCAGATTCAGGATGCCGGCATTGACGAAGCCGATGACAAGGACCGTTACCGCCGTGCTGCTTTGAATCAGGGCGGTAACGGCGGTTCCGGTCAAAAAGGCGGACAAACTGCTGCCGGTAAAGGATGCGATGAACGAGTGCATCTTGAAGCCGGCGGCCCTTTCCAGTCCGTATTTCATTATGCGCAGGCCGGCCAGCAGGAGGAATATTCCCGTTAAAAAGAAGGCAAGTGCTGCCAATCCGCAATCACCTTAAGGGTTTTTCCTATGTTTATTTAAGTTATTTGAAAATATGAACGGTAAAACGCAGTCTCGTTGACATATCAATGAGCTTTAATTATACTAACAAAAAAGACGGCTGGTGGTGGCGTCTGTGAACAAGGTTATATCAGATGTCGGTGAAAAGTTGAAGGCTCAGGAGTTTAAACTCACGCCGCGGCGTGAAATGGTCCTTGAAGTTCTTTTGGAAAACAGGGACAAGCATTTGAGCGCTGAAGACGTTTACAACCTTGTCAAGCGTAAGGCGCCGGACACTGGATTGGCAACCGTTTACAGGACTTTGGAAATATTCCAGGAATTCGGGATAATCCATGCCATGGATTTCGGGGACGGACGAAAACGCTACGAATTCGGGGCGGAAGATGGAAACGACCATTACCACCATCACCTGATCTGCAATGTGTGCGGCAGTATCATCCAGGTCGATGTGGACCTGCTGGAAGAGCTTGAATGCCGTGTCAGCAAACAGCACGACTTTACCGTCACCAACCACCAGCTTAAGATCTTCGGCATCTGCAGGCAGTGCTCGGAGAGAAAATAAGAAAATGTCCGGTCTGCAATATCCATGCTATAATTATTGATGTGGTATGGATTTTATTTTTCGGGGGAGAAGCCCATGTCGGGGTACTTTGCGCTGGTACTGCATGCACACCTGCCCTACATACGTCATCCGGAGGAACCGGGAATCCTCGAGGAGCGCTGGCTTTTTGAGGCTATGACGGAATGTTACATACCCCTTGTCAGGGTTTTTGGGAAACTGGTTAAGGAAGGGCTGGGTTTCTCCCTGACTTTTTCCCTTTCACCCCCTCTCATATCGATGCTGAACGATACACTCCTGCAGGAACGTTACCTTCGCCACCTGAAAAAAATGATCCGGCTTGCTGAATCCGAGGTTGAAAGAAATGATAGAAACCCGGTATTCCGTGAACTGGCGGAAATGTATGTCAACAACCTGAATGAAGCGCGCCGTTCTTTTGAAGACGACTACGGCGGGAACCTTCTCCTTCCCATACAAAGCCTTCAGGCGCACGGAGTGCTGGAGGTAATTACCACGTGCGCAACCCACGGGTACCTGCCCCTGATGTTAACCAGGGAGGCCAGAAGGGCGCAGGTTCAGATTGCCGTAGAGCAGTACAGCAGCTTCTTCGGCAGGCCGCCGGCAGGCCTGTGGCTGCCGGAGTGCGGATACGTACCGGGAGTGGACGAGATTTTGAAAGAGTTCGGCATCAGGTATTTTTTTGCGGAAACTCACGGTATTATGCTGGCTGACCCGCCGCCGCGCTATGGCGTATACACCCCGGTGTACTGCCGTTCGGGCGTGGCCGCCTTCGGCAGGGATCCGGAGAGTTCCAGGCAGGTATGGGACCGCCATGCGGGTTATCCGGGGAATCCCTGTTACCGGGAATTTTACCGTGATATAGGTTATGACCTGGATTTGGATTACCTTGCGCCGTACCTGCCCGGCGGCAATATACGTTGCGACACCGGTCTCAAATACTACCGGATTACCGGACAGGGAAGCCACAAAGAGCCCTACCGGCCGGAAACCGCCGAACGGCAGGCGATGGAGGACGCAAAGAATTTTGCCCATTACCGGGGAGTACAGCTTAAGCATTTGGCCGGTCAAATGGACAGGAAGCCGGTTGTGGTCGCTCCCTACGATGCGGAACTGTTCGGCCACTGGTGGTATGAAGGACCGCGATGGATTGAGCATTTATGCAGAACGCTGGCCTCGGGGGAGGACGGCGTAATGATGGTTACTCCGGCTGAGTACCTCGGTGAATACATTGACAACCAGGTTGTCGACCTTGACGCCTCCAGTTGGGGTGAGGGGGGGTACAATCAGGTCTGGCTGAATCCCAGTAATGACTGGATTTACAGGCACCTGCACCGGGCTGAAACGACGCTGATAGACCTGGCCGATCTTTACCCCAATGCTGAAGGCCCTGTAAAAAGGGTGCTCAATCAGGCTGCCCGGGAGCTTCTTCTCGCCCAGAGCAGCGACTGGGCCTTCATCATCAAGACCGGCACGGCCGTCCAGTATGCGGTGCAGCGCATCAGCGACCATATCGGCAGGTTCAATTCCCTTGTATCAGAGTTGCCGTCGGTCGACGGGGAGGTGCTGACGGAGGCCGAAAGAAACGACAATATTTTTCCGGATATAGACTACAACATTTACAGCCGTCACTACCGCCTGAAAAAGAGCGTCCGGACGGCAGGCAGAAGGGAAGGCAAACCGTTTAAGATATTGATGCTGTCCTGGGAGTTTCCGCCCAGGACCGTCGGCGGACTGGCCAGGCACGTATACGATCTCACCAGGGCGATGGCCCGGCTCGGTGAAGTCGTGCACGTGATCAGCTGTCCCGTCCCGGGGGTGAATCATTACCAACAGGTCGGCGGTGTACACGTTCACAGGGTGGATCAGTCCAAACTCACCTCGCCGGATTTTTTGGAGTGGGTAAACCAGCTTAACGCTTCCATGACGGAATTGGCGAGCGGTCTTATGCTGCAGGAATCCTTCGACCTGATACACGCCCACGACTGGCTGGTGGGAAACGCGGCAGGGGAACTGCGCGAAAGGTTCGGCCTTTCCCTTGCGGTTACCGTTCACGCTACGGAATACGGGCGCAACAGGGGGCTGCACAACGATCTCCAGCGCAGCATTCACAGCCTGGAAAAACGGCTGACGGCGCTGGCGGATACTGTAATTTGCTGCAGCCGCTACATGGCGGCGGAGGTGACCGGACTG
>Ga0116192_1000794_pt1 | contig 23315 bp, 15 predicted proteins | sample AD_UKC113_MetaG_FD_89876 | JGI IMG/M metagenome (GOLD analysis project Ga0116192, IMG submission 89876) | Active sludge microbial communities of municipal wastewater-treating anaerobic digesters from Hong Kong - AD_UKC113_MetaG | ecosystem: Engineered > Bioreactor > Anaerobic > Digestate... | reverse complement strand
GTATGTCATGCGCTGTCTGGAGAAGTTCCAGGCCTTGATCATCAAGGACCGCAACACCTTCTACCAGCTTGCCAAGCAGGAATTCGGTCCCCTGGCTGAAGAGGGAATCGGAGCCACTCACGCCCAGATGGAAATTCTCGAATACATCACCGAGAGAATCCAGGAACGGTTGAATCTCTGTCAGGCACTCAATCTCTCCTTCGTGTTTCAGGACATCGGAAAAGTGGACCCCTACCGGGCTTCGCTCCCCGAGTTGGCCGATTCGTGGACCCATGCGGAGGTCGGTGCCGAAATCCTGGAAAAATCGGACATCCTTCGGCGGTTGCCCTTTGGAAGCCAGGTGGATCAACTGGTAATCCGCCTCGTTCGAGATCACGGGGTGGTGGGACATGTCATCCAAGGGGAAGAACCGATCATAGCCCTGAAGCCCCTCATCGAAACCGGAGACGATCGGTTCCTCGACGCCCTGGCGCTCCATTCCATTGTTGCGGCCGCGGCGGTACAAGAAGGCCTCCTGACCTCGGACCTCCTCGACCTGTTCCTGAATTACCGCGCCCTGGCTTTGCGCCTTCTCCGCGCCAAGACCGACTGGCATTCCTGGCTCCGGGAGCATATCCGGGAAAAAGGAGAGACCGTTCTGGAAGAATTCCGGCTCACGTCCCGCCGGGTCGGGGACTCGGCCGCCCGGCCGATCCCAACCTGCGGATGGGAGCAGACGGAGTCTTGTGACGAAGTTCTCTGGCACGGACGTCAGAGCGTCGCCATGGAACGGCTCTTCCGGTTGGTGGGGGTCACCTGGGTCGACTACCAGGACCTGCAGATGCACCTGTTGGAAATGCCCGTCAATTTCATCTACCACAAGAAGAAGCTGAAGAGCGTGGGGGTCGAGGCTTTCCAGAGACAGCTGGCCGATGCGGCCCAGATGTACCGGGTGGTCTCGGAAATGACGCCGGAGTTGCGCTGCTACCTGCTGTTTTCCCTGGATCACCTGGGTGGAGCCCTGCGTATCTATCACTTCCACCATTTGCCCAGGTACCTGGAAATCAGGGAAGCCGTGAAACTCCTGGTGATCACCCTCCAGGTTTTCCATCACCATTACGGCATCGAGGCACGAAACGGCCTGATCAGTTTCGGGGAGCTGAGCCAGAAGATCGAGAAGAGGCAAAACCTCATCCAGGAAATGCTGAGGGAGCTTCCCTTCCCCGAAAGGTGTCTCATGGAACCGGGTCCCCAACTTCTGACCCATCCCCACGGTCGAATACGATTCCAAAAGGGTCTGCACCAGGTTGCCCTGGCGGTGGGGTATGAGGACGCAATCCGGCTCCGGGACATGGCCGATTCACTGGAAGCCTTCTCGAGTCACGATGACCTGGTCCGACATTACCGGGAGATGGTCCAGGGGTTGGAGCGGGATATGCCCTACGAGACCTCGGACGCGAGAGAGGAGCTTCGCAGGGTTTTCGAAAGGCAGAGGGAGAGGATCAACGAACGGATCCTGGGGACTTACCGGGAACGGATGGGGAACATCCATACCTTCTCCCGGTTCCAGCAGATTCAGGACGAAATCCAGGCGTCTCAGTGGGTCCTGAACCTCACGGAAAGACAAAGGTTTCTCCTCCATGAAATGGTGGAGTTTCACCGATCGCGGCTTCGGGAACATTACCTGGATTCCATTTACCGGGAGATCCGGGCCTTCGAGGAGAAATCGGACCTCACGGCCTACTGGGACCGGCTCAAACACGAGCTCTATTCTCTCAGGCCGTCGGTGGGGAAGGAATTTGAATCCCTCGTCGCCCAGTTCATGGACCAGAGGTTGGAGGAGTTGAGCTGAGGCGCGAGTCTTTCAAAGGAGAATGCTGAGCCAAACCAGCAGCAACATGCCCAGGGGATAATAGCTGGAGGTGTTGAAGAGGGCCGAAGCCAGGACAGGGTCCAGGGAACGGTGCAGCTTGTAGGCGGGCAGCAGCAGGCAGAAGCCTCCGAGGGCAAGGGTTCCCGGCAGATACAGGAGACTCATTCGGGTCGGAGTGGCCCAGTACAGGAGGAGGCTCAGGCAAACGGCGGCGGCGAGGGTGCCCAGGATAATCCGGGCGGAATCCTCCGGCCCGAAGCGCACGGGGATGGTTTTCGCTTCAAGGTCCGCATCCTCCTTCCTGTCCGCCCAGTCGTTGGGGACGTTCTGGCCGCCGATCTCCCAGAAGAACAGCCACAGAAAAAGTGTTCCCAAAAAGGTCGGCGAAGGGTCCGGCACTACCGCATAGACCGCCGCCAACCCTCCCGCCGTTTTGACCCACCCGCTCACCAACGTGCGAAGGTAGCTCACCTTCAACAGGAGGCAATAGACGGTCTCCGCCGCACATCCTGCCAGGAAAATCCATGCGCAGACCGGGTTGAGGGAATAGGCCCCCAGGACGGCCACCACGCCCCATCCCAGGGCCCATGCAATTCCTTCGGGGAGGCTCAGCAAGCCTTGGGCGATGGGATGACGCACGCAGACCGCGTCCAGATCTCCGGGTCCTTGGGAAATCCCGCATTTGCGAATCTTGTCCCGGTCCACCCGGTAATCCACCACATCGTTCACGGCATAGACCGCCGTGTAGCCCGCAAAGGCCGTCAGAATCCCCAGAAGGATCACCCTCGGGGAGGGGATCGCTCCCAGGGCCAAGAGAGCCGCAACGGCGGGGGTGGCCATGTCCAGGAGCCCGTGCTGGGTCCGGGAGAGGGCCAAGAAGAGCTTGATCTTGGATAACCGGGTTACATTCAACGTGGCAGGGTTGTTCAAAAGAGATCTCCTTGCACCCGGAACCGTCGGGAGTTGGGGGTTCTCTCAAAGGGGGAAGTCTCCTCCTTACGATCTGGAAGGCAATTCCAAAACCGGCCTCTTCCCCCATGCCGGGAAGAGGGTCCCGGAGTTCACTCCCCCACCGAGGCGATCCGAGGTCGTTCCGTTTTTCCACCGTCAGCGGGCGCGGATGTCCCGGAAGAGTTCCTCGACCTCTTCCGGGGAGAGAATCCTCCCTTCCAATACCACTTCCCGGATGGTCTTCCCCGTACGAAACGCTTCCTGGGAAACGGCGCAGGACTGATCGTATCCCAGGCGAGGCACGAGGTAGGTGGCCAACGCCAGGCTTTGTTCGATCTTTCGAGAGCATTCTTCCCGCCGGGCGACGATGCCCCGGATACACTTGGTGCGAAAGAGGTCCGTCACGGAAGAAAGAAGCTCGATGGACTGAAGGAGGTTATGGGCTATAAGGGGCAGCATCGTGTTCAACTCAAAATACCCGCCTTGGCCTCCATAGGAAATCGCCAGGTCATTGCCCATAACGTGGGCCGCCACCTGGATCACCACCTCGGGAATCACCGGGTTCACCTTCCCGGGCATGATGGAGGATCCCGGCTGAAGGGCCGGGAGGGCAATTTCCCCGAGACCGCATCGAGGTCCTGAAGCCAACCACCGAAGATCGTTTGCAATCTTGATGAGGGCAACGGCCAGGCCCCGGAGGGCTCCGCCGGCCTCGACGGCGGCATCCTGGGCGGCCTGGGCTTCGAAGTGGTCCGCCGCTTCCCGGAACTCGATCCCGGTTTCCCGGGAGAGGATTTCGATGACTCGGGCGGCAAATTCCGGATGAGTGTTGAGACCGGTCCCCACGGCGGTGCCTCCCAGGGCCAGCTCGGCCAGGGATTCCCCGGTCCTCTTGATCCGCTCGATGGCCAGGTCGATTTGCCGAGCGTACCCGCCGAACTCCCGGCCCAGAGGGACCGGCACGGCATCCTGAAGGTGGGTTCGCCCGATCTTCAAGACGTCTCTAAACTCTTCGGACTTTTGGCGGAGGGAATCTCGAAGGGATTCCAGGGCGGGCAGGAGATTGCGCCGGATGGCTCCCAGGGCCGCTATGTGGAGCACCGAAGGGATGACGTCGTTGCTGGACTGCCCCAAGTTCACATGATCGTTGGGGTGCACGGGGGATTTCCCGCCCCGTCGCCCCGTGAGGATCTCGTTGGCCCGCCCCGCGATCACCTCGTTGGCATTCATGTTGGTGGAGGTCCCCGAGCCCGTTTGAAAGACGTCAAGCACAAACTGGTCGTCCAGCTTTCCGTCCGCCACTTCCCGGGCGGCCCGCACGATGGCGGGAGCGAGGGCGGGATCCAGGAGTCCCAGGGTCTCGTTGACCATAGCGGCACATTTCTTGACGAGTCCCAGGGCCTCGATGAACGATCTGGAGAACCGGAGGCCGCTTACGGGAAAGTTCTCTACGGCCCTTTGAGTCTGGGCACCGTAGTAAGCGTCCACGGGCACCAGGACCGTACCCAGAGCGTCCTTCTCCGGACGGGTCTTCATCCTGCGTTCTCCCGTTCCTTCCCGTTCACGATCGGGCTTCAACCGGCCGGTATTCGCAGCCGATGGAGCCGCAATAGTCCCCGACATATTCGGCTTCGGGTCGGTAGAGTGCGGGCTTATCCTGGGCCTCGGCAAACTTCTCCTCGATGATGTGCGAACACCACCCCGAAACCCGGGAGATGGCGAAAACCGGGGTCATAAGGTCCACGGGAATTCCCATCATGGAATACACGGACCCGCTGAAATAATCCACGTTGGTCTTGATGTTGGTTTTTCCTTTCTTCTCGAGCTCCTTTAGGGCTTCGTCCTCGATGAGGATCAGGGTGTCGTACAGCCGGGACCGGCCGAGCTTCTCTGCCATTTTGCGGGACATGGCCTTCAGGATTTTCGATCTCGGGTCCACGGTCTTGTAGACGGCATGGCCCATGCCCATGATCCGCTCGCCGCTCCGAACCTTTTGGCGAACCCAGTCGCGGACCTCCTCCGGGGATTGGGTCTTGGACAGGACATCGAACAGCATGTCCATCACCCGGGCATTGGCCCCCCCGTGGAGGGCTCCGGAAAGGGCCCCGATTCCCGCAGCGACTCCCGCATACAGGTGGGCCCGGGTGGAGACCACCTCCCGGCAGGCAAAGGTGGAGGCATTGAAGGTGTGGTCTGCATGAAGGATGAGGCACACGTCCAGGTCCCGGGCATCCTCCTCGTCGGGCTTTTTCCCCAGCAGTTGCCACAAAAAGTTGGCGGCATGGGAGAGCCCGTCGTCGGGAGGCAGGGGATCCAGGCCGTTTCGGATACGGTGCCAGGCCGCAACCACCGCGGGCAGACGGGCGATGAGTCGCACAGCCATGCGAACGTTGGCTTCCCGGGTGTTGAGGGACAGGTCCGGATCCGCCATCCCCAGGAGGGGCACCGAAGCCTGGAGCACGTCCATGGGATGGGCGTTCTTGGGCCAGCCCTTGAGCGTCTGCAGGAGGAAGTCGGGAAGCCGCCTTTCCCGGACGACCCGATCGTTGAACGTGCGAAGCTGTTCTTTGTCGGGCAGGGTCCCTTCCAGGAGGAGGTAGGCCGTCTCCAGGAACGTGGACATTTGAGCCAGTTCCTCGATCCTGAATCCTCGATAGATGAGGATCCCCTGTTCCCCGTCGATATAACTGATCTTGGTGTCCGCAACGGTGACGCCTCTGAGGCCGATGTTTTTCACTCGAACGGTCTGCTCCATGATATCCTCCACTCCCATCCCCGGAAGTCTTCGGGTTCATGCGTGAGCTCGGACAAGGCCGGGGGAACCCTTCGGCACTCCCGAGGCCTCGGCTCTTTCTCAGGTGGGGAGCCCATCCTTCACAAGGTTCAACGCTCCTCCCGCCAGGATCTGTTTTCTCTGACGTTCCGATACGTCCAAAAGGGTGAGGACGGTCTTCCCGTCCACCAGGATCGGAATTTCCCGGTCTCCCCGGGCCACCCGTTCACGAATGTTGGAAAAAGAGACGCGGGAATCCTGTCGGAAAGCCTCGTAGTCCTCGGGGTCATGAAAGGTCAGGGGCAAAATTCCGAAGTTGCACAGATTGGCCTTGTGGATACGGGCAAAGCTCTTGGCGATCTTGGCTCGAACCCCCAGGTAGCGAGGCGCCAGGGCGGCGTGCTCGCGACTGGACCCCTGCCCGTAGTTTTCGCCTCCCACCACAAGCACGGCGCCTTTCCGTGCACATCTTGCGGCAAAATCCGGATCGACCTGGGAAAAAACGAACTCGCTGATGGCACCGATATTGGATCGCAGGGGGAGAACCTTGCTTCCCGCAGGCATGATGGTATCCGTAGAAATGTTGTCCCCGACCCTGAGGGCAACCTCGAGTTCCAGGTTTTCCGGGAGCGGATCCATCGAAGGCAGGGGTTTGATGTTGGGCCCTCGCACCACTTCCGTTTGGGCCAGGTCTTCGGACGGGACCACAATGGACTTCTCATCGATGACATACCGCCGGGGGTCCTGAATCCTGGGATAGGGCATCTCCTTTGCCAGGTCGCGAGGATCCGTGATAACCCCTTTGAGTCCCGCCGCGGCAGCCGTTTCAGGAGAGCACAGGTAGACTTGGTCGTCTTTGGTGCCCGAGCGCCCGGGGAAATTTCGGGGCATGGTCCGCAGGCTCACCTCTCCCGTACCGGGAGCCTGGCCCATACCGATGCAGCCCAGGCAGCCCGACTCGTGGATCCGGGCCCCCGCCTGCAGCAGCGAGACAAGCCCACCGTGTTCGGCGACGTTTTCGAGGACCTGTCGACTGCCGGGATTCACGTTGAAGGAGACGGAAGGGCGGCAGTGTTTTCCTTCCAGGATTTTGGCCACGACCATCAGGTCCCGAAAAGACGAATTGACGCTGCTGCCCACAATGACCTGGTGTACCGGGATTCCCGCCACTTCGCGGACGGGTACCACATTCCCCGGAGAAGACGGGCAGGCGATGAGGGGTTCCACCCGGGACAGGTCGATCTCTGCGTGTTCGTCGTAATGAGCCCCTTCGTCGGGATACAATTCCCGCCACGAGCTCCCGCGACCCTGGGCTTCCATGTAGGTTCGAGTATTGTCGTCGGAGGGAAACAAGGTGCTTGTCGCGCCCAGTTCAGTGCCCATGTTTCCGATGGTTTCCCGGTCCGTGGCCGACAGGCTTTGCACTCCCGGCCCGTAGTATTCGACCACCTTCCCCACGCATTGTTTCACCCCGTACCGGCGAAGCATCTCGAGGATGACGTCCTTGGCACTGACCCAGTCGGGCAAACGGCCGGTCAACCGGACCCCCAGCACCAGGGGGCAAGGCAAATAGTAAGGATAACCGGCCAAGGCCATGGCCACGTCCAGACCGCCCGCGCCGATTCCCAGCATGGACAGCCCGGCGGCCCCCGGAGTGTGACTGTCGGAGCCCAGGATGGTCTTCCCCGGAATGCCGAATCGTTCCATGTGCACCTGATGGGAAATCCCGTTTCCCGCGGGGCTGAAGTGAAGTCCGTACCGGGCGGAACAGGTTCGGAGATATCGATGATCGTCCGCATTCTTGAAATCCGACTGCAGAATGTTGTGATCCACGTATTGGACCCCCAGCTCGGCTCGGATTCTCCGCAGACCCAGGGCCTCAAATTCCAGCATCACCATGGTTCCCGTCGCATCTTGAACCAGGACATGGTCGATCTTGATGCCGATTTCCTCCCCCGGGGCGATGCGCCCTTCCACCAAGTGGGATTCCAAAATCTTATAGGTCAGGTTCTTTGCCACAGTTTCCTCCACCCCCGGCGATTCTTCCTGTTCTCTTGCCGGAGCCCCGCATCTCGGAGCCCGCTCTTGTTCCAATGCCCTCACGCGGCTTCCCAACGGTTTTCTTGCCGTCCCGGAGATCTAGCGAAGTCCCCAAGTGAGATCCCCGTTCCCTGCCCTTATGCCTATATAGGTACGCACCCCACCCATCACAAGGCTTTTTCACGGCCCGTGGTCAAAAACCCACCGCCTCGATCCCGGGTCGGGATTTCCCCGGGAGAGTCCGCAGAGGGCAGCCCCCAGAAGGGCGGAATCCCCCCGGGACCACGGGTCAATCATTCGAATCGCCTGAAAAAGGAAAGAGGCAAGCCGGGTGGGAGGAACTGTCCGACAGCGCTCGGGATGGCTAAATGGGCCGTGTCCATCGAGGGGAGGCCGGTTCGGGGAATCCGGCGATGTCGGCAGGGCGCAGCAATGAGGGTGGTCCCTGCGACTCAATCCGCAGCGTTGATTGCCGGATCCTTCGGAGTTCGGTTAAGCCCATTGTATCCACATAACGCTGGTCATCACCGGCACGCAACCACGCCGCCAAGGAACTTCAAGAAATGCATCCATATTTGCCCGGCGTGGTTGCGTGACCGAGTGCATGACCTTGTTAAGCGCTGTACTACAAGCTACGTTCGATGGCCTGTTTTACCACCGGAGCCACCGTTTCCGGCGTAATGCCACGGTCTATGCAATGCTGGGTTTGCAGCCAGACAGATAGAGGTTTCCGGCCTTTACTCGCATTGCAGCCCCAGCAGCATAGGGCGATATTTTCCCGAGTAATGATGCCGGCATCGTTGATGATGTGCTCCCAGCCAGCCGCAGACTTTCTCACTACTTTCACCGAGGTAAACTCATTGCCGCAATAGACGCACACCGTATCGCGTGCTCGGACCTCCTTTTCGAGCCATTCCGGAATATTCCAATTATTTGCCGTTGCTCGTGCTTACCTTTTGCCGCTTAACAACGGGTTGTCCCGCAGATGGGAATAACCCGTCATGAAGTCCGGCCGACAACGATCCAGCGTCTCTCGGGCGTTCACAAACCAGGAGCCGGGATTTGTCGGGATGCCTATTTCACCTTATCACTCAGGCTCTTGCCCGGCTTAAACTTAACCACCTTGGAAGAGGGAATGGTGATCTTCTCCCCTGTCCTGGGATTGCGCCCTTCTCTTTGGGATCGTTTCCCCACGCTGAAGGTGCCGAAGCCCACCAAAGTTACTTTTTCCCCCTTGGCGAGGGCGGCACTCACTGCACTAATGAACCCGTCTACGGCCTTTTCCGCTTGCACCTTGGCGATCTTGCCGTCCCCCGCGATCTTTGAGACCAATTCCGCCTTTGTCATACTCCTTCCTCCTCTCTTCCATGAGTTGACGTAAGAACAACCTCGCTCCTCCCATTTCCGGCAGGCTAAAACGGCCCCTCAACTCGCTAACGGAAAACGGGGTCGGACATCTTCTCTCCGGAAGACGGTCCCCTTTCCTCGTGGCCCCTCACGGGCGGGGCGAAAGCAGCCATCCTGGATTCTCAACCTGCAGTCCGACGCGCATTTCACCCCCTCCCGAATTCGTCCAAACCGGCTCTGGAAACGGCACACGGTAAAGCGTGGATAATACAAGGAAAATCTCCCGTGGTATTCGGAAACATGCATGGCTGTCGCACGGAAGAAGCACGATATGAAGTTTTGAATGCTATGAATACCGAACAAGTCGGTCTTCCGGCTCCCAGTGGGGGGTTGCCCTCAAAATTGCGAATATTGTAAGGCCACCATTTTGGAAAAATCAACAACTTTCAGCGCTGAAAGCCTTGTGCTGCAAGGAATTTTGCCCCTATTCCCTCTCTTGTTTGTTAATATCAAATAAAGCCAATGTTATTGACTACTTGCGGGATGAGTGCTATAAGTGAACCTAAGAACGGCGCAACGTCTCGATGGGGCGGTTTTTCGTACGGCATATGCATGCGCGTGCAGCGACGTCCAGCAGCGGATCCTAAGCTTCCCCGACCACGCTCATGGTTTTCACATCCGAATGGTTGAGTCGCCCTATTGGGATTTGGGTAAGGATTTCTTCAACTCTTCCCATCACCCACAACCAAGGAGGCGTCCCATGGCGATACGAGTATTGGTAGAAAGGGAAATCGAGCCGGGTAACGAGTTGAAACTTCATCAAACCCTCACCAAGTTGCGGGCCGAGGCAACCCTGGCCAAGGGCTACATCTCCGGGGAGACCCTTCGGGCTTTGGACAACCCCAACAAGTTCCTCGTTATCAGCACATGGAACAGCATAGAAGACTGGAAAAACTGGCAGAACAACGCGAAGCGCAAGAAATTCCAGGAAGAATTGCGGGAGTTGATGCGCTGTGCCGAGAAGACGATCGTCTACACTTACCTGTAGGCTCCCGATCTCGGTGATTGTCCTCCCTTTGGGACCCTCATCCATTTCTCCCCGCGTGGATGGGGGTTCACAGAGTACTTCTTTGTACCTGATACACGCCTCGCTCGGCCTTCAGTGCCAGGAGGACCCTCTGGAGGTGCTTGTTGTCTTTGACCTCGATCTTAAACAGGCACATGGTGGCATCACTGGCCGAGGAATCGAGATGCACATCCAGGATGTTGGCGTCCAGCTGCCCCAGCACCCCGCTCAAGCCTGCCAGCATGCCCTTTTCCTTGGCGCAAACCACCTTGACGTCCACGGGGAAGACCTTCCCTTTTCCCGAGTCCCATTCGACCTCGATTCTACGGTCGGAGTCTCCACGGGAGAGGTTGCGACATAGGGCATGATGGACGGTGATGCCTCGACCCCGGGTGATGTAGCCGACAATGCGCTCCCCGGGTACGGGGTTGCAGCATCGGGCCATGCGCACCAGGACGTCGTCGGCCCCTCGCACCTTGATGCCGCCGCTGGGGGCGGCGGTCTTTCGCCGTTCCGAAGCAAGGGCCTCCGGCTCCTTTTCCACCGGTTCGGCCGGGGCAAGGGAAGGGAGCCTGCCGATGACCTGAGTGGGGGAGATCTTCCGGTACCCGATGTTGGCGAGAAGGTCGTCCACACTTTTGAAGGAAAGGCTCCTGGCGGCCTCCAGCAGTTCGGGGGAGTTGAGGTAGTTGCCGAAGTTGAGTCCCTTTTTGCGGAATTCCCGTTCGCAGACTTCTCTACCCATGCTCAGGGAACGTTCCCGTTCTTCGGCTTTGATCCAATGCCGAATACGAGTCAAAGCCTTGGACGTCTTGACGAACTTCAACCAATCCTTGCTGGGCCGGTGGTTGGGTGAGGTGAGGATCTCGATGGTATCCCCATTCTGCAGTTCCTGGCGCAAAGGGACGAGCTTGCCGTTCACCCGCGCTCCCACACAGCGATGTCCTACCTCCGAGTGAACTTCATAGGCGAAGTCCACGGGGGTGGAGCCCCGGGGGAGCACTTTGACGTCTCCCTGGGGAGTGAAGACATAGACTTCGTCGGGATAGAAGTCCAGGCGCCCTTCCTCGAAAACCGCTTTCGGGTCCTTCCACGGCTGGTTCCATTCCAGGAGCTCGCGGAGCCAGGAGTAACGTTGGGTTTCCTGATGATCGATCTTCCCCAGGGGCTTTCCCTCTTTATAGATCCAGTGGGCGGCAATTCCTTCGTTGGCGGTGCGGTTCATTTCTTCGGTGCGAATCTGAACCTCCATTCTTTCTCCGTAGGGCCCGATCACCGTGGTATGGAGGGATTGATACATGTTGGATTTGGGCTTGGAAATGTAGTCTTTGAAACGCCCCGGGACGGGCTCCCACAGGTCGTGGATCATCCCCAGGGCTTCGTAACAGGCCTTGATCGAGTCCACAATGATGCGAAAGGCGATCAGGTCGTATACCCGCTGGAGGTCCAGGTTTTGACGCATCATCTTTTGGTAGATGCTGTAGAGGTGTTTGGGACGACCGCTGACGGTCCCCTGGACCCCGTACTCTTTGAGATTGGCCGTCAGTACCAAAATCATTTCCTCGGTGTACCGGCGCCGATCCTCTTCCGTATTGGCCAGTCCCCGGGTGATTTCCTCGTAGGCCTCGGGGTCCAGACATCGAAAGGCGAGGTTTTCCAGTTCCTGCTTGATCCATTCGATCCCCAGGCGGCCGGCCAGGGGAGCATAGATATCCATGGTTTCCCGGGCCAGGAGCTTTTGACCGTCCGAGCCTTCACAGGGCAGGGTCCTCATGTCGTGAAGCCGGTCGGCCAAACGGACCAGCAGCACGCGAACATCCTGGGACAGGGCAAGGATCATGTTCCGCAAGTACTCGGTCTGCTTTTCCTTGCGGCTGCTGAAATTGAGCCCGCTGAGCTTGGTCACGCCCTGGACGATGCGCAGGACGTTGGGTCCGAACTCCTCCTCGACCTCTTCCCGGACGGACGGGTTTGCCTCCAGAACGTGGTGAATGAGGCCCGCGGCGATGCTTTCCTCGTCCAGCTTCATCCGGGTCAGGATCCCGGCGACGGCCAGAGGGTGAAAGAGGTAGGGTTCTTCTCGAAACCGGGGTCTCCCCGAGTGGAACCTGGCGGCAAATACATAGGCCTTCTCGAGCAAGGCGGTATTTGCTTCGGGATAGTAGCCCAGGACCGTATCGATGATTTCGAAAAACCTCACTGCCTTTACTCACCCTGGCGTAGTAAACGGGGAAGGATCGGCCTTTCCCGCGCGGCGGATCCCGCGCCCGGGACGCCCGCCTCGGCATTCCGACACGTCCCTCCACTGGAGAGGCGGGCCTTGGGGGGCGGGAACCGGCGATTGTCTTTTACCCGGCCGTAAGCGATTCCCCGGTCATGATCTCGATTTCTTTCAACAGGCGCGGCAACAGATCGGATTCGTCGACCTTCTCCACCCGCTCCCCCTTTTTGAACAGAATCCCCTTCCCCTTTCCCCCCGCGATTCCCACATCCGCTTCCCGGGCCTCCCCGGGACCATTGACCACACAACCCATGATGGCGACCTTGAGAGGGCTCTTCACTTTCCCCAGGATCCTTTCCGCTTCTTTGACCAGGGGGATCAGCTCGATTTCCGTTCGACCGCAGGTAGGGCAACTGACCAGTTCGATTCCCCGCTCTCTCAGGTGGAGCGTCCGAAGAATGCTGTAGGCGATGGGGATTTCCTCCTCGGGTGGGCCGGTGATCGAGACGCGAAGAGTGTCCCCGATCCCCTCGTACAGGAGAAGTCCTATGCCCAGGGCCGATTTCACGGTGCCACCCACCAGGGTTCCCGCCTCGGTCACCCCCAGGTGCAGAGGGTAATCCGTCTTTTGGGACAAGAGGCGGTAGGATGCGATGGTGTCCGGCACATCCGAGGATTTCAGGGAGATCTTGATGAGATCAAAATCCAGTTGCTCCAGGAGGGCCACGTGGCGCAGTGCGCTTTCCACCATGGCTTCGGGAGTCGGACGGCCGTGGCGGGCCAGGAGGTCCTTTTCCAGGGACCCGCTGTTCACCCCGATGCGAATGGGCACCTGCCGCTCCTTGGCGGCCTCCACGACCTTTCGAACCCGGGAAGGCCCCCCGATGTTGCCCGGATTGAGCCTCAGCCCATCCACTCCCGCCTTCAGTGCTCCCAGGGCCAGGCGGTGATCAAAGTGAATGTCCGCAATCAAAGGGATGCCGATGGCCTTCTTGATGCGGGAAAGCTGTTGGACTGCCGTCTCATCGGGCACCGCCACCCGCACAATCTCACACCCCAGTTCCTCCAGAAGACGGACCTGCCTGACCGTTTTTTCGTAATCACGGGTGTCGGTATTCGTCATGGACTGCACGGCAACGGGAGCGCTTCCGCCGATGGGGACTTCTCCTATGTGAATCTGTCGGGTGAGTCTTCTTCTGGTTTCGTGCAAATCAACCTCCCAAGATGGCTTTCATGTGATCGAGTCGGGAGCGACGGGGTCGGATTCGCGCTAATTCTAAAGAATTCGCAGGGCCTTGCCAAGATATAGGAACACAAAGTGCTTTTCTGGGACCGGGATTCATAGTAATGGTCATACCGGGTGACCTGTTGGCGATTGACTCCTTATCAAGAGCGGAATCATGGCTGAGCTGCGTGTCCTTTTTTGTTCCCCCGAAGTGTCCCCTTATGCGAAGACCGGGGGTCTTGCCGATGTCGCCGCCTCGCTTCCCGGGCCCTTGAAGGGGCTCGGGTGCGACGTGCGCATCTTCATGCCCTTCTACCGAAGCTGCCGCGATGCCGCTTCCGTGACGTCCCTTGCCGAAAACATTCCCATCCGGGTGGGAACCCAGACCTACCATGTTCATTTCCGGCAGGCGGTGACCCCTTCGGGAGTTCCCGTCTACTTTTTGGAAAAAGACGAATTTTTCGATCGGACCTACTTATACGGGACTCCGACCCGGGGAGACTACGAGGACAACCCCGAGCGGTTCATTACCTTTTGCCGCGCGGCCCACGCCCTCTGCCTTCAGTTGAACTGGTTTCCCGACGTGTTTCATCTTCACGACTGGCAAAGCGCGCTGGTGGCTCCTTATCAGCATGTTCACTGGAGATATGACCCCAACTTCAGCGGGTCCTCCGTGGTCTTCACCATCCATAACCTGGCCTACCAGGGACTCTTCCCCGCCCGGCAATTCGCCCTCACCCGTCTTCCCTCCGAAGTTTTCACCATCCAGGGGATGGAATACTGGGGCCAATGCAACCTTCTGAAGGCGGGCCTGGTCTATGGCGACGCCATCACCACCGTCAGTCCGCGCTACAGCCGGGAAATCCAGCAGCCCGAGTTCGGCCACGGTCTGGACGGAGTGCTCCGGGACAGAAAGGATCGGCTCCTGGGAATCCTCAACGGGATCGACTATTCCCAATGGGACCCGGCAACGGACCCGCTGATTCCCCAACGGTATTCCGCCCGGGACTTGGGTGGGAAGGGCGAGTGCAAGAAGGACCTTCTTTCGGACCTGGGATTCGGGCAAGAGAGCCGAGAAAGACCGCTGCTGGCCATGATCGGCAGGCTCACCCCTCAGAAAGGCTTCGACCTTCTCGCGGCGGTTCTGGACGAATTTTCGGCTCTGCCCGTTTCCCTCGTGGTCCTGGGTGCCGGAGACCCGGAGCTGGAAGATCGCCTGCGAAGATGCGCGGATGAGCTCCCGGGGCAGGTTCGGACCATTTTTCGATTTGACGAACGGCTGGCCCATCGAATCGAGGCCGGCGCCGATATCTTTCTCATGCCGTCCCGCTACGAACCCTGCGGTCTCAACCAGATGTATAGTCTGCGGTACGGAACCGTGCCCGTGGTGCATGCCACGGGCGGGCTGGACGACTCGGTCACGGACGTCCTGCGGGATCCCGAAGGCGGGACGGGCTTCAAGTTTTACGAGTACACTCCATCGGCCCTCATGAGCGCCGTCCGGTCGGCATTGGAGTGGTACGAAGACCGGGGGCGATGGGAAGAGTTGCAGAGAAGGGGGATGGCTCAGGATTTCTCCTGGAATCGGAGTGCCCGGCAGTACCTCGAGGTCTACCGGACGGTGGCGGAACGCAAGAAGAGGCTGTGAAAATCCGCCGCCGCCCCGGCGGGAAGCCGTCTCGAGGCTCCATGCCTTGGGCCTAGGGTCCCATGAGGTGATGGAGCAGGAGGGTTGCCAGTCCCAGAAACGTGAGGAATCCCCCCACATCCGTGGCCATGGTGACAAAGATGCTGGAACCCAGGGCGGGATCGAGGTTGAACTTTCGAAGGGTGATGGGAACGATCGCCCCGAACGATCCGGCGATGACCAGGTTGGCCGTCATGGCCATCCAGAGGATCAGGGAAAGCCAGATGTTGTGGTGCCACAAATAGGCCACCGCCCCCATGACGAACCCGCAGATCAGGCCGCTGAAAAGCCCGATTCCCACCTGTTTCAACAGAATGGGTAGGTTCCCGTGAACCTTGATTTGTCCCAGGGCCAGGGCTCGAACCACCACGGTCAGGGACTGGGTGCCGGCGTTGCCTCCGATTCCGGCCACGATGGGCATGAGGGAAGCCAAGGTCACAAATGCGCTGATGGTGTCTGAAAACAGGCTCACGGTGTAGGCTGCCAGGAGCGCCGTGCAAAGGTTGACCAGCAGCCACGGGACCCGCAATTTCACCGACCGGGGCAAGGGAGAGGTAATCTTCTCGTCCGTATCCAGGTTGGCCAGGAGGTACATGTCTTCCGTGGCCTCTTCCGCCATCACGTCGAACACGTCGTCGTAGGTAATGATCCCTACCAGGCGCTGTTCGGCGTCCACCACGGGAATGGCCAGAAAGTCGTACCGGCTCATCACCTTCGCCACCTCTTCGATATCCTGGTCCACCCTCACGGCGATGACGTTCTTGTTCATCACTTCCCGCACATAGCGTTCCGGGTGTTCCATGATCAGGTCCCGGAGAGACAGGAAACCGATGAGCCGCCGAGCCAGGTCCACCACGTAAACGTAATAGATGGTTTCCTTCTTGGGGGCCTGCATCCGCAAGTGATCCAGTGCGGTTCCGATGGACACGTCGGGCCGGAGGAACGCGTAGTCCGTGGTCATGTGCCCACCGGCACTTCCCTCCGGATACGTGATCAGCTTGAGGAGTTCCTGCCTCTCGGCCTGCATGAGAAGAGAGAGCAGTCTCTCCTGGGACTTTTCGTCCAGTTCCTCCACCAGGTCGGCTCGATCGTCCGGGCTCATCAACTCGATCAGTCGAGGCAGGATGGATCGAGGAAGGTGTTCCAGGGTTTCTCTCTGCATTTCGAAGGGGACGAATTCGAAAATGGGCAGCGTCTCAGCCGGTCCCACCAACTCCACGTATCGGGCCACTTCCGAGGGGCTGAGCCCCGCCAGTTGTTCGGCCGCGTCCGCCGGGTGGAGATCTTCAAATGCGTGCAGAAGGGCTTCACGATTCTCGTCTCGAATCCATTGTCGCACCTGTTCTTGCTTCAGTTTATCCACCATGGCCGTCTCCGGGACTTCCTTAAAGATAGGAGAGTGCTCTACCAACCTTGTTCCTGCGGGGAGGTTGCATTAGTAGCAGAACGGAGGGTGCTTTTCAACGAATACGGACCTTTCGGCAGCTGAGCAATGATTTGTCGGGGAATCTGCAGGAGGATGGGGCGTCCGTCGCCGAAGCCGTTCCATTTTCTTCCTTGACCCTGGAAGGACGATACCGTTAAATCCCTGGGTGGTTCGGCGTGATCGATTAACCCATCCAAGGCGGGAGGCCGGGGAATGAACCAAGTGGCGGAAAAGCACTGGCAGTATCTGAGCCGTGTACTCGAGGAATCCATCCGAGCCCTCAATGCCCGAGAGACCGAGGCCTTCGATGGGTCGGTGAGCAAGTTCCTGGATGCGTCCGGGACGTTGGGCCTGACGGAGCTGGCAGCCATGGCGGACAAATTTGCGCAATTTCGATCAGGCCATCTCACACAAGGCTGGAACGAAGAGGCTGCCGCGACCTTGAGCTTTTCCATGGGCGCCTTGCTGGAAAAGATGCAGACCACAAGCTATGGTCCGGAATTTGTCAGCGGACTGGGGGAGGTTTCCCTTTACCTGGATTTCTTCGCCGAGGCTGACTCGGTCGAGCCGACGAAAGAAAAGGAGGAATTTCCCGAGTCCCCGGGCCCCGAGAGGAGAATCGGTCCGGAGATCGAAATTGCACCGTCCGCGGATGGACGGGATGGTCCTCTGCGGTCTCCGAGTGCTGCGGACCTCGCGGCTCCTCTCTGCGAGCCCCAAGAGCCCGGGGAGACGAATCGGGTCTCGGTGCCCTCTGCCGCCGTGTCTCCCGAAACGGAAGCCAAGGAGTCGGCGGGTCGTGCTCCATGGACCGCCCAGCCTTCGATCCCCGTTGCCCTCGATCCTCCTTCCGTGATTCCTGCGGCGCAGACCGGGACAGGGTCCCGTGCCGAGGCCGTCGATCTTTCCGAGGACCCCCCCGGCTATGTGATGGACATTTTTGATTGGTACAAAGAGCTCCTGGATTTCGATCCCGCCTCCCCGGCTTTCGAATTCCTGGCGGAGGAATTCTGCCTCAAAGGAATGTGGAAGGAAGCGTCGGAAGTCTGCCGTCGGGGTCTCGTCCATCATCCGAACCATCTCCGGGGTCGGATTCTGCTGGGATGGGCTCTATGGAAATTGGGTGAGGGGGAGGAATCCGAGATCATCCTGCAAACTGCGCGCAAGGAGATCGAGAAGAACGCCCTCCTGTACCGAGTCCTGGCGGAAATCGCAGATCACCGAAGACAGAGAGAACTGTCCCTTTCCTTCCTGGACCTCTATCATCGCCTCTGTCCCCGGGACCGGGAGGAGCCTTCGGCCGTCCCGCAGTCTCCTGAGCTTCCTGAAGGACTTCCGGGGCCGGAGGAGGGGGTCCTGGGCATCCTGGAGGCATGGATGTTGGGACTGGAAACACTTCCCGCCGGCCCTTCCCCGAAACGGGTCCTGTTTGACGATTCGGATCGGGAAGAGCTGAGAGGGTTGCTGAAAAAGGCCCTGCATTGAGCTCGGGAAACGCCCGGCCACACTGTCTCAAAGGAACGAGCACCGCCTCTCATGTTCCTGCTGACTCAATACAGCTATAGAAATCTGTGGGTGCGGAGGCTGACCACCCTCCTGACCTCGGGGGGGATGGGATTGGTGGTGTTCGTCTTCTCGGCGGTCCTCATGCTGGCCGACGGTCTCGAAAAGGCCTTGGTGAGCACGGGCAGTCGGGACAACGTGGTTTTCATCCGCAGGTCCGCGGAGGCGGAAGTCCAGAGCATCATCGAGAGAGACCAGGCACAGATCCTGGAAAGCCTGCCGGAAATCGACACCAACAGCCTGGGTCAGAAGCTGGTGGCCCGCGAACTGGTCGTTTTAATCAGCCTGCAAAAGCTTCAGACCCGAAGCCTTGCCAACGTGCTCGTCCGTGGGGTAAATCCGCAGTTTTCCCGAGAGCTTCGGCCCCAAATCCGCATGGTCTCCGGCCGCCCGTTCCATCCCGGGGCCGCGGAGATTGTCATCGGGAAGAACATTGCCCAAAGGTTTTCCGTGGGAGGGTTGGGCCAGAGCCTCAGTTTCGGCATGCGAGACTGGACCATTGTGGGCGTTTTCGATGCCGAGGGGACGGGATTCGATTCGGAAGTGTGGGGAGATGTGGACCTGATGATGGCTTCTTTCCGCCGTCCTGTCTATTCTTCGATGATCGCGAAGCTCAGGGACCCTTCCGACTTCGAAATCTTGCGGAATCGGGTCCTCGATGACCCGAGGCTTACCGTGGAGGCGAAACGGGAAACCAGCTATTATGCCGCTCAGTCCGAACTCATGGCCCGTTTCATACGAATCCTGGGAATCACGCTCACCCTGATCTTCAGCATGGGGGCCGTCATCGGCTCCATGGTGACCATGTACGCCGCAGTCTCCTATCGAACCGCGGAAATCGGGACCCTCCGCGCCCTCGGGTTTCGCAGAACGACCATCCTCCTGGCCTTCCTGACGGAATCCGTTTTTGTGAGTTTCATCGGAGGGTTGATCGGTCTGGGCGCTGCATCCTTCATGCATCGGCTGACCATCTCCACCCTGAACTGGCAGACGTTTTCCGAGCTTTCTTTTCAATTCACCCTCTCCACCTCCATCGCTCGAAGCGCTCTGCTCTTTGCGACAACGATGGGCCTGGTGGGAGGGCTGCTTCCAGCCCTGCGGGCCGCTTGTCTGAACATCGTCACGGCGCTGCGCTATCGTTGAAGGTTCGAGGAATGGAAAGCCTTCAACCCGGAACGCATCGGGACCCCCTGAGTTTTTCTGAAATACTCGGATTCGCATGCCACGAGCAGGTCCCCTGCAATCCCGGCAATGCAAGGGGGACGACCGGAGCGATTGGGACAAGAGGGGGACTCCATAGAGAGTCGGGCCCATCCCGCCATGAAGAGCCTTGCGGAAGCCGCCGTGTAAAGAGGGAAATCAAGCAGGCGGAAATGAGGGCGGGGCTTGCCCGGAGCAACAGGAAGCTGCGCAACGCAGCCTTCTTTCCCGTTCCATTTGGTGAGAGGGGATGAGCGACCCCTACCTGGCCCTCCTGAGGGCGGAGGGAGACCTGGCCACCTTCCGGGAGCTCACCAAGGTCTCGGCTCGAGATGCACCTGTCCCCGTCGGTTGTAGGGCTTGTGGGACCACCCTCGAAGGTTTCCGAAAGGGTGTCCTGCAGGGAAAGGGCTCAAGAACGTGGCCCTCCTAGGCCAGCACCCCATGGAGGAACTCCTCGAGGAGGCCGATCCTGCGGGAAGACACATCCTGGTGAGGGGATTCCCGTGGGCGCCCGTGAAAGGAGATCCCCAAGGGCCGAACCGGGAATCGCCCAGGCAGCCGCGCCCGCCCGCCACCGGGGGTTCGGGCTAAAGGTGAAAGTCCCCCGCCGCTTCGGGCTGATACAGGATTTCTTCGATCTTCATTCTCTTTCGCCCTGCCGGAACTTCCCATTCAACCACATCTCCGGCGCGGTACCCGATGATGGCGGTGCCGATGGGGGCAAGGATGGAGATCTTGTTTTGTTGCACGTTCGCGTCCCCGGGAAATACCAGCTGGTAGGTCGTCTCCGTCCCGGAGTCCAGATCCCTCACGCGGACCTTGGAATTCATGGTGATCACATCCCGGGGAATGCTCTTGGGAGGCACAACCCTGGCCCGGTGCAGTTCCTCGTCGAGTTCTTCCAGGTACTTGCGATCGCGCATCTCCGGTTCGTCTCCCAGCGCTTCAATCAGCTTGTTGAGCCGGTTCAAATCAAATTCCGTGACATAGATGGTTCTCTTCTTTGCCATACGTTGCCTCTCCTTTCGATTCCGGCGGACCCGAGGTCGCTTCCCGGGGATCCATGGTCGTTGCCGGGTCCGAATCGCTTTCCCTCGAAGCCGAAGACCTTGCCGTTAGCCGGTCGGCGCATGCTTCCCCCCTCGAGCCGGGGTTCCCGGACGCGGACCAGGGGAAGGACCTTCTTGCCTCAGCCAAGAATTTCGTTTCGCTCCCGAAGGTTCGTCATTTCCGCTTCTCGGTACCTCTCCAGGTCTTCCCTCAACGAGCTGGAGATGATCCGGGCCGCTTGCCGGGCGGAATGGATTCTCGGGATGAAAACAAAGTCGGCCCCCTGCTCGTAGAGCCGCATCGCCGTCTGCAAGTCGTTGGCGGTGACGATCACCCGGGAGCCTGGACAGAGACGTCTCGACATGAGCAGCAATTTCTCGTTGGTGGTGCCTCGAAGGATGGAGTCCGGGATGGTGCAGACCAGGGTCTTGGCCCCGTCGATATGAGCGTGCTTCAGGGTGTCCGCACTGGAAATATCGCCGTAGGTGCAGGAGACCCCCCGTTTGTTGAGTTCGCTGTGGACCAGGGGATTGAAGTCCACGACCAGGATCTTTTCGGTCAGGGCTAGGTCTTCCCCGTTCCCGAGGACCTCAAGCTCATGGAAGATGGAACTCGCCTCCCTGAAGAATCCCAGGAATACGATTTCCTTCGGTCGGCCTGCCTCCTCGTCACCGGCCGTTTCCCTGTCGATATCCCTGCAGCCGAGCCTCTGGAGAACCGGCGCCATCTTCTGTTGGATCTCGTGATTGTACTGGATCATGTAGGTCGAGGCGACCGAAGTGATGGCGAAGACGAAGGTCAGAATCCCGACCACCTGGGGATCGATGTGCTTCAGGCTCAGCCCGATGGAGGCAATGACCAGGGAAAACTCGCTCATTTGCGAGAGGTTGACGGAGGGAATGAGACTCGCCCGCAGGCCGTTTCCCAAGGAGAAAAGAATGGGGAAGATGGAGAAAAACCGGGTGGCGACCAGAAAGAAGGATGCGACGAAGGCATACCCGAGGAGGGACGCCGTGGGCATGGGGATCTGGAGACCCAGGCCGACGAAAAACAGCGTCACAAAAAAGTCCCGTATGTTGATCACCTTGGCGATCACATCGACGTTGTAGGGAAACGTGGACAGACTCACCCCGGCCACCAGGGCTCCCATCTCCATGGAAAGCCCCATCTGTTCCGCGATCCCGCTTATGAGGAAACACCAGGCGATGGCGGTGACCAGCAGCAGTTCGGGGACCTTGGCGATGACCGTAAAGACGTGCGGCAGAACGTATCGGCTCATGAGAAGGCTGAAGGCCACCAGTCCCGCTCCTTTTGCCAAAGACAACAGGAGAATCGATGCTCCGGGATTCAGCAGGTTCGGTTGGAGGGCCAGAAAGAGAATGGCCCAGATGTCCTGGAACACGAGAATGCCCAAGGTAATCCGCCCCGGCAAGGTGGAGAGCTCGAACTTGTCGTAGAGGATTTTCACCACGATCATCGTGCTGCTCAGCGCCATGGCTACGGCAAGATAAAGCGCATCGAACCGGTCTCCTCCCATCTTGAAGCCCAGGAGGACAAAAAAGCCGCTGCCCATCGCCACGCAGATGGGAAACTGGGAAAGGCCCGAAACCAGGAGAGTTCGCCCGGCAGAGAGGAGTCTCTTGAGGTCGATCTCGAGGCCGATGATGAAGAGAAGAAGGATCAGTCCGATTTCCGCAATGAGAATGATGCTGGCCTCATCCTCGATCAACCCGAATCCCATTCTCGGTCCCAGGGCGATCCCCGCCGCCAGGTACGCCAACAGCAAAGGCTGTTTCAAGATCTTGGCCAGGAGACCGAAAAAAGTGGCGGCCACAATCGCCAGGCCGATGTTCGGCAACAAATCCAGTTCATGCATCGCAAAAACCCTTTCAGAGGAACCGACGGCTCATTTCCCGACAAGACAGGCCGCCGTCCCGATTTTCGGGAACGGTCGTGTCCGCTGCACGGCCGATTTGGCCGTGGCGGACCCGGACACTTCATTCATTGCAAATGTGGCAGGCTTGGTCAAGGGCTTCGTCGGGGAGGCCGCGGGTCCGTCCGTTCGCCCCGGGCGCGACGGCGGAGTCCTCGCGGGAAAACGGGTCGGTTTCGTTTTCAGCCCATGAGGGGGATTATTCCTTCGAGCATTGCGCTTCCAATTGGGCCAACCGCTGCCTGGTTGCCTTTTCGCGCAGCCAACGATCGGTCACGTCCCGGATGACGGCGGCAATCCCGTCCATTTGCCCGCTCCGATCCAGGATGGGCACGACGGTAAACTCGATGGAAATGCGGCTTCCGTCCTTTCTGAGCGCCGGAACCGCGAGAAGATCGGATTCATATCGACTCTTGCCGGTCTCCATCACCTTTCCGTAGCCCTCCCAATGACGCGCCCTCAGCGGCTCGGGAATGATGAGGTCCAGGGATTGCCCCAGGGCTTCCCCCGTCGAGTACCCGAAGATGCGCTCGGCTCCGGAGTTCCACAGCCGGATGAGTCCCTCCCGATCGGAATAAATCACGCCGTCCTGGGCCTTTTCCACAATCTGTCCGCACAACCATGAATCTCGATCCGACACCATGTTGAATCTCCTTACAGGTCCGCTGTTTCCTCACGGATATGGAGAATACCCTTCCCCCGTGTCTTTTGCCATCAGAATCCCGAGAGGGAACCCGACGGATTCAAGCTCGGGGAGGTTTCTCGATTTTTTTTCGAAAATTTGTCTAATCAAATCGATGCGCTACGCCGATAGGTTAGAGCAAAACCCATCGTTCCCGTGAACGTGACCCAAGATGAATGTTCCCAACGACGGTTGTTGCCTGATCCACGGATGGGTTTCTCGGGCGGAGCGCCTTCCCACACCGTAGATCGATTGCGATGAGAAGGCTCTTGGAACCGACGCCGCCACATGTTGTG
>Ga0116192_1000791_pt1 | contig 23389 bp, 17 predicted proteins | sample AD_UKC113_MetaG_FD_89876 | JGI IMG/M metagenome (GOLD analysis project Ga0116192, IMG submission 89876) | Active sludge microbial communities of municipal wastewater-treating anaerobic digesters from Hong Kong - AD_UKC113_MetaG | ecosystem: Engineered > Bioreactor > Anaerobic > Digestate... | reverse complement strand
TTTTAAAGATTATCAAAAAACTCATTGCAAATCCTTTGTGAACTTTGCGGTTTTACAATAAATTATAACTCCAGCTCTGATTTATGAAAACAATTGCCTCAAAGATTTCTTTATTACTTTATGCATTAACAGGTTTTGCAAATGTTGTAAATGCCGAAAATGTATCTGATACTCTTAAATATAGTATATCCATAAATTACTATATCGACTTATCTGATACTTATGATGGAGGTAATTTGTTAAACGCTGAAGCTAAAATTACAAAATCTTGGTTTGGGGCTTCAATATCATTCGGTCACTTTCAATCTTATTCGATCTTTGAATATAGGGTACATGTGGATGAGTTAGAAAAGACTCTAATAATACCTTTTGATGAGGTCTCTATTATGAAAACAGGATCAATCTCATTAATTATTAATCCAATAAAAACAGAGAGCTTTGAAACTGAACTCGTTATTGGATTTGTGAGCAGTTTTGCAAAAAGTTCACAGTTTCATGATGTAGAATATAGTTATTCTTTACAGACAAATAGTTTCAATTATCTCTATAAAAATTATGAACTTATTAAAAGATCTCATTTAGGTTATCAGCTAGGTCTAAGTGTTACTTATTATCCATTAAAAAAAGCAGGACTGCAAATTAATACTAGAATTCAAGATTTAAACAATGGAGGCACCTTCTTTTTTGTAGGTGGTGGACTATGTTTCAGACTCTAAAAAGTATTACTATGAAGCGCATTATGCATTTAATCAGCGTTTTAATCCTTTTTTCCTTAACTTGTTTTTCACAGGAAAAGAAGATTACTCTACGCTCAGGTGTTGGCTATTATGCTGATGCAATGGGAAGATGTGACGGCCCTGTCTTTTGGCTTGAAGGTGGTTATAAGTTCAATACCGGATTCTATTTGAATGGGCGTCTTTCAATGTCTTCTATTGAATGGATGATGAGCGGAGGTTTTTACGAGGGATACAAAACAATTGCACTCCGGCAAATGGCAGACATAACATTCTCCAGGCCAATTAAGCTCAAAGGCCAACATTTTCTTGAACCAGGATTGGGATTCAAACTTAAGCGAGAATACAACCTGTATCCTGATCTCTCAATTCAAAGTACTGAGGAGGAGACTATTTTTTATACCCGATACAGCAGAGTCTTTTATGAAATTGGTTTTACTGTATGTCTTGACTACTATTATGAATTTAAGAGTAACTTTTATATGGGCATGAGAGCTGATACTAATGTTATCTGGGCCATTGGTCTTGAAGGTCTTACTTTTTCCCCTCTTTTCGGATTCAGATTTTAGCATTATGAATGTCAGATGTCTGTCAGAAAGCAAAGGGCTTTTGCCCAGTTGTTCCCCTGTAAGATATTCCTCCTTGAAAGACGGAGTTTGGGAAAGATGTCGACCGGCCCGTGAATTTCTTCTGAGACACAGAGTTCATGAATTGTTTCATCGGAGCATCGAATCGGCCTTCAAAGGCGCTATCCCTCAATGAAACTTACCCTCGACTGACCTGGATCGAGGTTTGAAAACAGCTTCTTTTATAACCTTTAAAGTCTGTAAAATAACGATATGCAAAAACAAAATAATATGAAAACGCCACGAACCGTACTTGCTTTTTTGCTTTTATGTGCCAACTATGAATTGATATTTTCGCAGGATCATCTCCAGCGGTTTAATTTTGTGAGGATTGAATCAGGTTATGCTTTTACGGGGTCAGGAGACCTGGACGGATACTTTATTTCAAATGAATATGGCCGTTATATAGGAAACCGGTTAAGGATCGGACCCTCTGTCTCATTTTTTAAATATTCCGGAATTCAGTATGATGTGATCACTGGTGAAGGATTCTTAATGCAAAGCGCTGATTGTATAGGCCTCGATTTTACAGGTTATTATTTACCTGTGAAAACAAACACTTACGATATTGAAGCAGGTCTTGGTGCATATATAAGAAACTGGCACTGGATCTGTGCGACTGGTCCGGATGTATCATTTTCATCAACAGAACTGAATCTCGGCCCCGGTTCTTTTGGTGACTTTTACAAAACCGCTCCGGGCTATACCGTATCTTTGGGGCTTGTACTTAAAACGGGGGGGAAATTGTATTTTAACATAAGGGGTGTTTATCAGAATGATACAAATGGAGACAACTCAGTTACCGGCCGGTTAGGTCTCAATTTTGGTTTCTGATATTATTCTTTTAAAGTGGCTGAAGCCCTGTGACCGGCATCCACACTGCCACTCCGCCCTGAAGCGGGGAGTAGACGCACGGGGTGATTCAGACTTCCCTTCGGCCCTGAGGGTAGGTGCCAGAAAATGAGGTCGTCAAATTTACCACAAGGTCTTGAAAGCCGAAGTTGGGGTATGTCGTTATCCTGACTTTCCGTCTGCCCTGAAGAGCAGGGTTGAGTCATATCATCATCCGGGCTTCCCTGCCTGACTTAAAAGGCGGAGTCGGGCCATCGTCTCATGAGGCCATGGCACCCGCCGTGAAAGACAGTATTGTTCATCATGCTTCAATTCTGCCCTTCATGTGGGATACTCGGGCAATGTTCCGATGGGACTTTAGCCCTGAAATTATATAATATGCCATACGTTAAAAACTGGCTCCACTGCGTGTGGTTCACAAAAGACATAGCTTCAGTCCTTCTCCCTGAGAGGAAACTGAAATTACAAGACATATTCTCTCCAATTCCGCCGCAAAAGGGATCTATATTGATTTTATCAATGGATACTCAGATCACATTCATTGTCTTTTGCTTCTGAAATACGATCAGTAGTTTTCAAAAGTGATGCAACTTATAAAAGGGGAGTCTTCCTGGGGGATCAATAAGAATAAAATCAGTAAATTGAGATTTGAATGGGCAGATGAGTGCCATGGGGCTTCAGGCAGTCAATCTCATCTTGAAAGGTGATCCGTCATGAAAAGCAGTACTGTTCACCATGTTTTAACTCCCCCTTTCAGGGCAGAGAAAAAAAGTCCCCGGGGATAATCAGCACTCCTCCGGGGACGCGGGCCAGGGCGACCCATCCGCTTTCGCGAGATAATTCAAGCACGGGACAGAACAGCGAGACGTGCCTGAAAAGATTGACACTGCAACCTTATATCCTAATCAATTCCACGCTTCATTATATACGACCCGTCAGCCTGGCTGTAACGAATGTCATAACCTCCGTAACGAATCTCACTTACAATACGCTTAACCGATCTTTTACTGATCCCGAACCTGAATGCCAGATCTCCCGGTGAACCTGTGCTTCTTAAACTGGCCAACCTAAGAATCCGATATTTCAGATATTCTCTGTTTTGCCTGTTCATAATTTTAAGTCTTTATTGCAGTCGTTGACTCAACTACCTTAAAATTAATAAATTTTACTGAATTATCAAAATTTTTTGTTGATAAATAGTAGTGATGCGTTAATTTTTAATAAAGCTATATAAAACACTGATAATAAAATTAATATAAGCGTTCTTTGATTTTTTGATTTGATTTGACTCGTAGTTTTGCACCATTTAAGTGCAAAATTATGAATTCAGGTAAGTATGTATTCGCTCAGATACTTCAGTTTGTCAATAAGTACGAGTTTGAAAAGTGTGTTTCTCGTTACAAAGGAGACCATAGGGTCAGGGGTTTAAACTGTTGGAATCAGTTCATTCAACTTTTCTTTGGACAAATAACCTCAAGGAACTCATTAAGGGATATTTGTTTATGCCTGAAGGCGCACAAAAATAAACTCTACCATCTCGGTATAAAGCAAAATGTAAATCAATCCACACTATCGAGAGCCAATGAAAATCGGGACTGGAGAATTTTTGCTGACTTTGGCGAGTACCTGATAAAAACAGTCAGGCCGATGTACTCTGACAGCCCGATTCCTAATATCGACATTGACAATGATGTTTTTGCACTTGACTCAACAACAGTCTCATTAAGTCTTAAGCTGTTTGCCTGGGCCGAAGGTAAATACTCCAGAGGAGCAATCAAGATCCATACAACGCTTGATCTAAGAGGTAGTATTCCAACGTTTATCTTTATCACAGATGGCAGGTATCACGACAGTAATATACTTGATGAAATTGTACCTCAACCTGATGCCATATATCTGATGGACAAAGCTTACATTGACTTTGCTGCACTGTATAGAATGAATAATGCAGATGCATTCTTTGTGACAAGGGCAAAGGTGACTATGGATTATAGTGTACTTGAAAACAACTTCAATCTGGATGAAACTACCGGCCTAAGAAGCGATAGGACCATAAAACTGAAAGGACCAAAGTCTAAGCAACTATATCCTGATACTCTAAGAATGGTAGAATATTACGATGATGAAAAAGATCTGTTACTTACTTTTATAACCAACAACTTTGAGGTCTCGTCACTTGAGATTGCCCGATTATATCGTAATCGCTGGCAAATAGAAGTATTTTTCAAATGGATTAAGCAGAACCTTACCATAAAGACGCTTTGGGGACATTCAGAAAATGCAGTAAAAGTCCATATTTGGATAGCGATCTGCACCTATCTTATAGTCGCTCAGGTAAAATATGCTCTTAAAAGTACCTTGTCAGTTTACGAGATAATGCAGATTTTAGGCATATCTGTTTTTGATAAAACATCTGTAAAAGAACTACTTACAGAATCACAAATCAATCAAAATTTCAAAGAACAAGGTAATTTATTTAGTATCAACAATTTATTAACGCATCAGTAGTAGTTGATAAAAATCAATAAATATTATAACACTTTTCTTTTGCACCCGAACCGGTAATTCCAGGCAAAAACTGCTGCTTTCTTGCGAAATGCTTTAAAAAAATATGATAATTTAGCCCCGGAAATGCTTCCTGCCTAAAATGATTGTCAAAAAAACACCATTCGGGCTGTAAAAAAATACCATTTTGACAAAAACGGGGTTTTCACCAAATCTGAAGATAATCACATATAATAAGGGATCCCATGTCCGGAGGAATTTTCGGATATGGACCGGTGCAAAAACATCAGAGTCAGAAGCTAAAACTGTTTGAAACCAGAGTAATTCCCGGTGCCAGCCCTGCAAAGAAAGATCGAGGCCTAAACGAACCTGCTGCTCTGCTTCGTGTACATGTCGTAATATCTTCCATGCTTCTTCATAAGCTCATGATGCGAGCCCGACTCCGTAACTGATCCATTCTCGAGCACAATTATCCTGTCGGCCAGAGTCACATTTGACAGACGGTGTGTGATAAGTATTGCAGTGCGCCCCCTCAGAACATCCCGGAACCTGCTGAAGATCTCAAACTCCGTATCGGCATCAAGAGTGCTTGATGGCTCATCAAGGATCAGAACAGGTGCTTCCCTGAAAAGAGCTCTTGCCAGCGCTATCTTTTGCCATTCCCCCCAGCTGAGATCCCGGCTCTCGTCGAAAAGAGTTCCCATCATGGTGTCATAACCTTTAGGAAGATTATTTAGTAATTCATCTACACCTGCTGATCTGGCGGCTTGCCTTATCGAACTGATATCTTTACCCGGTTCAATGTTCCCCAACCGTATGTTTTCCCCTGCCGACAGGTTATATAACATAAAATCCTGGAATACCACGGAAAAATATTTCCTGTATTCCGGAGGATCCATTGACCGTATATCACGGCCATCAAGTCTTATGTTCCCTGAATCGGGATCATAGAGCCTTGTCAGGAGCCTCACAAGCGTACTTTTGCCTGCTCCGTTCGGACCAACCAGTGCAATTATCTCTCCTTTCTTTATTTCAAAGGAAACATTCTCAATGGATGGTTTCTCATTCCCGGGATAAGTAAATGAAAGACGATCAGCAACAATGCCTGTCTTTAACCCTGAAGGAATTGTTAAGGGAGGGAAAGCCGTGACACTCTCCTTGAGCCCGAGGAAACCGAAAACATCGCCAATGAACAATCCGTCTTCATATAGACTTCCGACAGAGTTGAAAACATCCTTAATATATGACATCCCCTGCCGGAATGCCAGGATGAACATGGCCATCTGTCCGAGTGTAAGAACACCGCCGACAGTCTGCCCGGCGACAATCAGAAGAAGTATCAGGAATGACAATGCTTTGAATAAATCTGTTACTGCTTCAATTACAGTTCTTTTTCTCAGAATATTAAGCTCTTCTGTTTTTTGTTTGTTATATGATCTTTTAAATAAGGAAATGAAATAATCGCCCAGGCCGAACAGCCTGATTTCCCTTGAAGGCCTGTCGCCGGTCAGAAGCCAGTTAAAATATGCTGTTTTCCTTGTTTCCGGAGTCTGTTTTTTCTGAAAGTTGTAAAGGATATCTGCATAATGCAGTCTCAGCCAGATTCCCGGGATGTTGACCACGATAAGTAGTACAGTTGCCCCCCAGTGGAGTGTCAGAAGAATGCCTGCCATCAGGAAAAGTGAGATGACCCCCCGGAACATTGAAATAATGTTGTCAAGAATACTGTTTGGACGCCACGGGGCTTCTGAAACGGCCCTAGACAGAGAGTCATAATACCCGGGATGTTCAAAATTTATGAGGTCGAGCCTGACAGCTTTCGCATGAAGCAGTCGGTACATGTATTCCTCGAGCCTGGCCGACTGGTTCTTTCTGACATAATAAGCCGCTGCTGAAGAGATTTCATCGAGAAAATAAATGGCGACTACAGCGATTACGAGAGGGATTATTCTCTCAGTCGGCCCTTGTGCAGTGACCGCAGCCGTAATTTCATCAATGAGAAGCTTTATGAGCCAGATAAGTGCAAGCGGAAAAAAACTCTGCAGGGCCGAGATGATGATATTCACTGTTGCCCATCCGGGGGCACTTTGCCATACAAGGTCAAGGGCTTTCCTGAAAAGTATTATTTTGCTTTTCATTGTCATTTACTCCAGCCCCCTGGTTTATGAACCTGTAATTAGCCCCCCTTCAGCGGGGGGACTGGGGGTGACTTTTCTTTCTTTTTCTACACCTTACGACAGGGAGGAGCTTTTCTTCTTTTCTACGCCTCCGGCGGAGAGAAGAATTTCCTTTTCAATCTGCTAATTTGCAAAATAATCCTTATCAATAACCTGTTCAGGGTATAATTTGGGTTTTTGTTACTCAATGATTTTTCAGGAACGACTTTCCCTGAAGGTAATTCGACTTTCACTACTTTTCCTGCGATATGATTTATTGGTTCCGGATCGTCTTCCGCTATGCTGCTGTCGCCCCGGGTAACCACGTATTTCATGCCGTCTTTTTCGATGATCCGAACCAGCCTGTGGACAATAAATCCTGAATCCTTTTTCAATGCTGTTATTTCGCCAGTGACCGGAATAGCATCATCAGCCAGCGGCTCGATATAAATAACAGATCCCGGTTTTATTCCGGGATACATACTGTATCCGTCGGCCCTGACTCTGATAGTCCTGCCTTCGGCCAGCAGGCTGAAACCGACATCTTTCAGGAGCGTATGAGCCAGGCGGCTATTCATTCCTGAGAATATATTCAATAATGCTCCGGTCAGGCCTGAAAGTGAGTCTTGCCACCGGCACTTTCGAGCACATCAGTGAAACAGACCCAAGAAACCTCGCAATCATGTCGGGGCTGTAATTATGCTGTATGCAGTTTGCCACGACATTGGAAACGGAAGCGGCTTCCCTTAATGGTGTGATCATGTTTTCTTGGCCGTGGTCAATAAGGAAAATCCTGTCGACCGAGGCGCTTCTTGGCACATCATTTTTGTAAACAGGTGTGTTGTGCATCCTGAAAACTCCTTCGTTATCCCTGATTATAAGCCGGTCGTCATGTATTACCTGGGCGCCTATGTTATCCCATAATGTGGCCATTGTGGTCTTTCCCTTTCCTGACATCCCGCTGAAAAGGTATCCGCGTCCGTTGTAAAAAACACCGGAAGCGTGGATCATAAGGTCGGCATTTATTGCAGTAAGATAGTAGAGAACCAGTCCATCGAGTGGATATTCAAGAGGATCCGTTTCGTATCCTGCATTTTCGATCCACAGATCCCATTCCCTGAGCGACAGGGAAAATTTCAGTACAGCCTTTTTCCCGGGTGATTCAGGAAAATTTGTGATGAGAAGCAAATCGCCGTTTTGTTTGTAAACACTCCAGAAATTATCACTTCGTGTGATCTTATATCCGTTTATCTCAACAATATAGGGAGCGACAAACAGCCTTTCAGCATCTTCATCGGGCCTCAGACTTCCATGATGAACCCTTATGCAGACATCATACAGGGGACTTTTTGCAATATTCCTTCTGAACCGCTGTGAAGGAACCAGGTCGGGCCCGTCATCAGCAGATTCCATCCTTATATTATAACCGGCAATATTCAGATTATAACTTCTCATGCTGCTCATCTGTTGTTTTTCCATTAACAGTGAGTAGAAACCCAAGCTGCTTTGACTGTGACTATATAAATTCTGCACTCTTCAGAGAATAATGTTCCACTTTTGTTTACCACTCTGAAGAATTAACGCATTTTTGCTCTAAATATTATATTATTTGTTGATGATGAGATATTTAGTCAAATTGTCAACGAATTCGGACATGTCTTTTGATGCTGAATCGAAATCAATATCATATTCTTCAACAAGAGAATCAAGTATTTCCCTCAGGCTTTTCTTTCCATCGAGATGTTCCCAGATAAATGCTCCCGTTTCGTTTAAAGTGTAAACACTGTTCATATCTGCAATATTATTCGCAATGGGAACAAGGACATATTCATTCCCGGTTTTCCTGGTGACAATATTGCGCGAATGAGAGAATACCGAATCCAGATCTGTCATTGAATTTCAATTATGTATCAAATGTAATGTTTTTTAGTGATCCTTTTTCTACCTTCGCAAAAACAGGAATTATGAGTTCGAAGGGAAAGAAGAATAAACGTCAGGGAGCGCCGAATGATGAATTGACCAGACAGGTTATTTCGGTATTATCGGGAACCCCGCAACAGGCATTTAATTATAAACAGATATCCAAAAAGCTGAACATCAATGATTCTTCTGAGAGGAGGATGGTCTCAAATATATTGAGGGAGCTTGCCGGCAAGGGAGAAATTGTCGAAGTCTACCAGGGAAAATACCGTTCAAAGGCTCCGGCCAAGGTATATATAACCGGAACTGTGGATATGACACGTATGGGTTATGGTTTTGTAAGATCTGACGAATGTGATGATGATGTTTTCGTTTCTTCAAAAAATCTCAATACGGCACTTCATGGCGATAAGGTCAAAGTCTGGCTGTTTGCAAAAAGAAAAGGTGCAAGGCCCGAGGGTGAAGTTGTTGAAATACTGGAACGCTGGAGGACATCCTTCGTAGGCACGGTCGAGATAATGCCAAACTTTGCCTTCCTCATACCGGATAATAAAAATATGCCTTTTGATCTGTTCATTCCTTCCTCAAAGCTGAATGGAGCAAAACAGGGGCAGAAAGCCGTTGCCAGGGTAATAGACTGGAGCCGGGGATCAAAAAATCCTGTTGCTGAAATTATCGATGTCCTCGGTGACCCCGGGATGCATGAAACGGAAATACACGCTATTCTTGCAGAGTATGAACTGCCATACAGATTTGATGATGAGGTAGAAAAGGATGCTGAGAGAATAAATGGTGAAATAACCGGGGCAGACATTAAGGAAAGGAGAGATTTCCGGGATGTTCCCACATTCACAATCGATCCTGAAGATGCCAAGGATTTCGACGATGCCCTTTCCATGAGGCAGCTCGAAAACGGTAATTACGAGGTAGGCGTGCACATTGCCGACGTCACTCATTATGTTCGTCAGGGTTCGGTTATCGAAAATGAAGCCAGGCAAAGGGCCACTTCAGTTTATCTTGTCGACAGGGTGGTCCCGATGCTTCCTGAAAGATTGTCGAACCATATATGCTCCCTTAACCCTTCGGAGGATAAGCTTACATATTCTGCAGTGTTTGAACTGAATGAAAAGGCTGAGGTACTGAATGAATGGTTCGGAAGGACAATAATTAATTCCGACAGGAGATTTTCATACAGTGAAGCACAGAAGGTTATCGACACCGGTGAAGGCGATTTGAAGGAACTGTTGCTCCCACTTCATAAGCTTGCGCAGCAGCTAAGGACAAAAAGGTTCGGGATGGGCGCTTTTTCCTTTGAAAGGGAGGAAGTGAAGTTTAAACTTGATGAAAACGGGAAGCCTGTCTCCATCAGCTTCAGGGAAATGGGAACCTCTAACCAGCTGATTGAGGAGTTCATGCTTCTGGCTAACAGGAAGGTCGCCGAATATGTGACAAGGAATCTTAAAGGCAAAACCTTCGTCTACAGAATCCATGACAAGCCCGATCCTGAAAAGATTGCAAATTTCAGACAATTCATTACAAGATTCGGCTATAAGCTTCCGGAGGATGCAAACAGCCTGCCGCGGGCCATGAATAAACTAATGAAGGAAGTTGCCGGAAGAAACGAGCAGAACATTATTGAGACCATAGCCCTGAGATCAATGGCCAAGGCAGTTTATTCGACTAAAAATATCGGGCACTATGGCCTTGCATTTAAATATTATACCCACTTTACTTCACCAATCCGGCGCTATCCCGACATGATGGTCCACAGGCTGCTGACATCATACCTTAACAAGGAAAATCCGGGGCCCCAGGATATGTATGAAAAACTGTGTGAGCACTCTTCCAGGATGGAAAGACTTGCAAATGAAGCAGAAAGGGCCTCGGTGAAATATAAGCAGGTGGAATTCATGAGCGAAAGGACAGGACAGGTCTTCGATGGTGTCATCTCGGGTGTTACTGAATGGGGAATCTATGTCGAGATTATTGAAAATCAGTGCGAAGGCATGGTCAGTGTAAGAGATCTCGGCGATGATTATTATGAATATGATGAAGAAAACTATTGCATCAGGGGCCGTTCAAGAGGAAAGGTTTATACTCTCGGTGACAGGGTAAAGGTTGAGGTGGTAAGGGCTGATCTTCAGAAAAAGCAGCTTGATTACAAGTTCGCTGAAAAGACTCAAGAACCGGGACCCGCGGTACAGGGAGAAAAGAAAGAAGATGTAAGAAACAGGAGCCATGACGCCCGAAGCAGGGAGAGAAAAAGGCCGAAGAAAGATGACCGAAGACGGAAATAAAGATACCCCTCCGGAGAGGTCGGGGGCGGGTTTGATATCTCACGACTGCTTTCCCTTCATATCTTCTTCAATAATCCTTAGCAATTCTTTCGCTGCCTCCTCCTGATCAACATTTTTCAGCACTGGTTCCATGCCCCTGTAAATGTGTACCTTTCCGGGGGCAGCTCCTACATATCCGTAATCAGATCCTGCCATTTCGCCAGGACCGTTCACAATGCATCCCATTATTGCGATCCTGATTCCGCTGAGATGACCCGTTATTTGCTTAACTTCCTTTACAGCCTCCTGGAGGTTGAATTTTGTGCGTCCGCAGGTCGGGCACGACAAGTAAGTTACTCTTGTTATCCTTGCCTCAGTCGACTGTAAAAGAGAAAATGCAAGTTCCCTGAGTTTTTCACCGTGTACCGTACCTTTATTGGTTATACAAATACCATCGGCCCTCTTTGTAATAAAATATTTACCAAGTATTGAGCCCAAATCAATGGCAAGTTTTTCAGGATCATTTTCATCGAAAACAGGATTAAGTATCAGTTTGCCTGCTTTTTTAGGGATTACGTATTTTTCATATGGGTTGAAGGTGAAAATTGTAACATTTGTTACATTTCCGTTTTCGTCAATGAATTTGCCGTTTTCAAAATTGCAGACTTCAGGTTTATAAGGTTTCCTGTGATTTTTAAATTCAAGTCTTTCGGATGGCTCTTTAATACGCCCTTCGGATCCTGTAACTGCATGGAGGATCTCTTTGGCCACAGGTATTTCATTTTCAGGCGTTTCTGAAAGGGACACCCTTATTGTATCACCAATACCCTCTGAAAGAAGAGCTCCTATTCCTGCTGCCGACCGTATCCTCCCGTCTTCTCCTTCTCCTGCTTCTGTGACACCCAGATGAAGGGGATATGTGTAACTATTGGCGGCCATCATGTCGGCAAGCTGACGGGTAGCTTTTATCATTACAGCAGTATCGGATGATTTCATCGACAGTACAAGGGAGTGGAAGTTTTCAGCTCTGAATATTCTTATGAATTCCATCGCAGAAACCGCCATTCCTTCAGGTGTATTGCCATACCTGGTCATTATCCTGTCGGACAGGGATCCATGGTTGACACCTATGCGTACTGCAGTTTTATTAGCGGTGCAGATCCTGATCAGAGGAAGGAGCCTCGAATGGATTCTTTCAAGTTCTTCTCCATATTCTTTTTCAGTGAATTCTATTTTTGTAAAAGTGGCCCTCTTATCGACATAGTTCCCCGGGTTTATTCTTATCTTTTCCACTATTCCGGCGGCCACTTCGGCTGCAGCGGGATTGAAATGGATATCTGCAATAAGCGGAGTATCAAATCCTGCTTTTCGCAGTTCCGATTTGATATTTGCAAGGTTTTCGGCTTCCTTTACGCCTTGAGCCGTGATCCTGACAAAATCAGCCCCGGCTTCAATTATCCTTATGCATTGTTCAACTGTTGCCCTGGTATCAAGGGTGTCGGTGTTGGTCATCGACTGGATCCTTACCGGATAATTCCCTCCGAGAGGGACTGAACCTATAAATATTGGGGTGGAGATGTACCTTTTTAAGTTCCCCTGCCGGGAGGGGGACTTAAAACCAACCGGCCATGGCCACCTGATCATTCCTTTTCCCATTCCACGCCATCCTTTTTGTCCTTCAGGATCACCCCGGCCTTTTTGAGCTCATCCCTTATCTTGTCGGATGTGGCAAAGTCTTTTTTTACCCTGGCATCCTGGCGGAGGCTGATTATAATGTCCATAAGCTCTCCCGTGAGCCTTTCATCCCGGCTGTTTTCTGTTCCGGCTTTAAGGCCCAGAATATCAAAAACAAAGGTATGAAACAGACTTTTCAGTAAATCCAGATCTTCAGCCTTCAGCTTTTCTGTTCCATCATTTACCTGGTTGATATATTTAACTCCTTCGAAGAGGTATGAAAGCAGTACAGGGCTGTTCAGGTCGTCATCGATTGCATCATAGCATTTTTTCCGCAGGTCGGCTATGTCGACAGTTGAACTTACGGAGGGTTTTAGTTTTGCAAGGGTATCCAATCCCTTGAAGAGCCTTTGCAATCCTTTTTCAGCTGCCTGAAGCGCTTCATTTGAAAAATCGATGGTACTTCTGTAATGTGCCTGCAGTATAAAGAACCTGACAGTCATCGGACTGTAAGCCTGTTCGAGAATGGGATGATTGCCGTTGAAAAGCTGGTCGAGTGTAATGAAGTTCCCGAGAGAACGTGCCATCTTCTGACCATTTATTGTGATCATATTGTTGTGCATCCAGTACCTGACCGATTCATGGCCAAGAGCTCCGGTCGACTGAGCAATTTCGCATTCATGGTGCGGGAACTGCAGATCCATTCCTCCTCCATGTATATCGAAGACTTCGCCGAGATATTTAATACTCATCGTCGAACATTCGAGATGCCATCCGGGATAACCATCGCTCCATGGCGACGGCCATTTCATCAAATGCCCGGGTGATGCTTTTTTCCAGAGTGCAAAATCAAATGAATTCCGTTTTTCTTCCTGCCCCTCAAGCTCCCTGGTATTGGACTGAAGCTCTTCGAGCACACGGCCTGACAGTTTCCCATATTTGAACGACTGACTGTATTTCAGTACATCAAAATATACTGATCCGTTTACTTCATAGGCATAACCCTTATCAAGGAGAAGCTTTATAAATTCCTGCTGCTCAATTATATGCCCGGAGGCCCGGGGCTCTATCGATGGTTTAAGGGTATTCAGCTGATCCATGTTCCTGTGGAAGGTGTTCATATAGTTCTGGACCACCTCCATCGGCTCAAGGTGTTCAAGACGTGCTGTCTTCTCGATCTTGTCCTCGCCTTCATCCGCATCGTTTTCAAGATGCCCGACATCTGTAATGTTCCTTACGTACCTCACCTTGTATCCCAGATGCAGGAGGTAGCGGTAAAGAAGGTCGAATGTTATTGCCGGCCTTGCATGTCCCAGATGGGCATTGCTGTATACTGTCGGTCCGCAAACATAAATACCTGCAAAGGGAGGGTTCAGGGGTTTGAATATCTCTTTCTGCCGTGTAAGACTGTTATAGATCGTAAAGCTATTCTGCATGAAATTATGAATTACATGACAAAAGTAAGTGAAAAAACCAAACATGGGTATTGCTTGTGGCAATCAACATTTTTTTGCATATTTCAAAATCATTCATACATTTGCACTCACAAATCAAATATTCCTTCCATCAAGGGTGTTTGATTTTTATTAAGAAGGGCGGAGAGATTAGGCTCAGTGAAACCCTGGCAACCAATCAGGCTAAACGGAAAATGCAGTATGGCGGATTAAGGTGCCAAAACCTAATCCCGGAATACGGGAGATGATAAAAATAAACACGGAAACCAATGAGAACATTCTTTCAGGTCAGGGAAAAAATTCAGATGCCGCTCATGCCTATGTGCATGCGATGGTAAAATGTGTCTCGGAACAACTTCCAGCCAGTATTAATCAGACCTTTTATTTTCAGGATTTACAGGGTTAGATCCTTAAAACACTAATAATAATTTTATAACCATGACTTTAAATAAACTCAGATATGAAACACTTCAGGTTCATGCAGGGCATAAACCTGATAGTGATACTCTGTCGCGTGCAGTGCCTTTGTACCAGACATCTTCATATGTATTTAAAAGTGCGAAGCATGCTGCTGACCTTTTTGATCTTGCCGAAGAGGGCAACATCTATACAAGAATAAACAATCCCACAACAGAGGTCTTTGAAAAACGAGTTGCCGCACTCGAGGGCGGAGTTGGATCCCTGGCTGTTTCATCGGGGCATGCCGCACAGTTCATAGCCCTGACTACGATAATGAGAAAAGGGGATAATTTTGTCAGTTCACCATACCTTTACGGTGGAAGCTATAACCAGTTCAAGGTTACATTTGCCGGCTTCGGGATAGAAGCAAAATTTGCAAAAGACCTTGACCCTGATTCATTTGAAAGACTCATTGATGATAAGACAAAAGCGGTTTATGTTGAGACTATCGGAAATCCCGGATTCAACATCCCCGACTTTGAGGCATTTGCAAAGCTGGCTTCAAAACACGGGCTTCCGCTAATTGTTGATAACACTTTCGGCGCATGCGGTTACCTTTGCCGTCCGATCGAATTTGGTGCGAATATCGTCACGGAATCTGCCACAAAATGGATAGGAGGGCATGGAACCAGTATTGGCGGAGTTATCACTGACGGAGGCAATTTTGACTGGAACAGCGGCAAATTTCCGGCTTTCACTGAACCCTCAGAAGGCTATCACGGATTCGTTTTCGGAGAGAAATTTTCCGCCACGCCGGCAGGTAATACAGCCTTCATAGTAAAGGCCCGTGTGGAAGGTCTGCGCGATATCGGTCCCGCGATTAGCCCGTTCAACTCATTCCTGCTGTTGCAGGGTCTTGAGACACTCTCCCTGAGGATGGAAAGGCATGTCGGGAATACCCTTGCACTTGCCAGATGGCTTCAGGGTCATCCGGCTGTGGAGAAAGTTCTTTATCCCGGGCTGCCCGGTGATAAGCATTACGAACTGGCACAGAAATACCTGCAAAAGGGGGCCGGCGGAGTTCTCAGTTTCACACTTAGAGCCGGAAGGGAAGAATCAGCGAAGCTGGTGGAGCATCTTCAGCTGGTAAGCCATCTGGCAAATGTTGGTGATGCCAAGACTCTGATTATTCAGCCCGCCACCACCACACATGCCCAGCTCTCGGCAGAAGAACAGCTTGCCGCGGGCATTGAGCCGGGCCTCTTCAGGGTTTCAGTTGGAATTGAGCATATAGATGATATTATTTCTGATTTCGAACAGGCATTTAAAAAGATATTATGACAAGAGAAAAACTTAGAATAGGATTATTTGGATATGGTTGCGTCGGACAGGGATTGCACGATGTCCTTAACAGCAGCAGAGGCTTCAAGGCTGATATCGTCAGGATATGCGTGAAGGACAAAACAAAGAAGAGAAGGATCCCCATGTCGAATTTTACATTCGACAAGAACGACATACTTAATGATCCGTCAATAAATCTTGTTGTTGAACTTATTGACGATGCTGACGAAGCATTCAATATTGTTACGACCGCAATGAAAAAGGGGAAGAATGTAGTTACCGCCAATAAGGTAATGGTGGCGAAACATTTCAGGGAACTTGTTGATCTTCAGGAAAAATACAAGGTCTCGCTTCTTTATGAAGCGTCGGCGGGAGCCAGTATTCCTATCATCAGGAACCTTGAGGAATACTACGACAATGAACTTTTGCATTCGCTTCGCGGCATACTAAACGGCACCACCAATTATGTACTTACAAAAATGCATAATGAGGGAATGGATTATAATCTTGCACTTAAGCAGGCACAGGAAAAGGGCTTCGCGGAGTCAGATCCCACACTCGATGTTGAAGGATGGGACGCCAAGTACAAGCTTTGCATTATTACAGGGCATGCTTACGGGCTCTTTATCGATCCCGGAGAGGTATTTCATTACGGGATAAGCAAGATTTCGACATTTGATATCAGATATGCCAGGGAGAAGGGATTTAAAATTAAGCTGGTCCCCTTTGTGGGTAAAACAAATGAAAATACAATTACCAGCTTTGTCCTGCCACGGTTTATTTCCTCAGACAAGTATCTGTACAACGTCGACAATGAATACAACGGGGTCATAACAGAGGCTGCATTTGCCGACAAACAATTTTTCAGCGGGAAGGGTGCCGGCGGACATGCCACCGGCAGCGCCGTTCTCTCCGATATTTCGGCGAATTCCTATGGGTATAAATACGAATATAAAAAATACCAGCAGGGAACCGTATCAGAATATACAAGGAACTTTAAGCTTGAAGTCTATCTCAGGTACAGCAATGAAAAGGACAGAAAATTATTTGGATTCAAAGATGTATCGGAATACTTTAGCAGTAAAATGTACAAATATGTGATCGGCATTGTAAATCTTGAGACTCTGTACAACTTAAGGGAACAATTACCTGGTATGGATGTTTTTATAGTTAATACAGGCAGAAAAGTAAATCAATGAAAGACTTGCTTAACGAAATTATCCGGCAGCGAATTCTCGTTCTCGACGGAGCCATGGGGACCATGATCCAGAAGCATAAGCTGAAGGAAGAGGATTTCCGCGGAGAGAGATTCAGGGAGCATCCCGGAACGCTGAAGGGGAATAATGACCTGCTGTCGATCACAAAGCCGGAGGTTATCCTGGGAATTCACCGTGCCTATCTTGAAGCCGGAGCCGACCTGATCACGACAAACACCTTCAATTCCAACAGGATATCGATGGCCGACTATGGCATGGAAGATCTTGTCTACGAACTGAACTACCAGTCGGCAGTTCTTGCCGGGAAAGCCATAACGGAATTTGAAGGAACCGCGAAACCGGAGAATCATTTCATTGTCGGGACCCTTGGGCCCACGAACCGTACAGCTTCGATGTCGGCCGATGTAAACGATCCGGGTTCACGGCAGGTGACTTTCGACCAGCTTGCCTCAGCTTATGCGGAGCAAGCCCGCGGGCTCATCGACGGAGGCGTGCATATTCTGCTTGTTGAGACAATCTTCGATGTCCTTAACTGCAAGGCAGCTCTTTTTGCAATTGAAAATGTCTTTGAGGAAAAAGGGATCCGTCTTCCGGTGATGGTCTCCGGCACAATAACGGATGCCAGCGGCAGGACACTTACAGGGCAGACCCTTGAAGCATTCCTGGTTTCAGTATCTCATTTCCCTCTTTTCAGCATCGGCCTTAACTGTGCCCTTGGTGCCGAGCAGCTTCGGCCATACATACAGGAACTGTCTGCAAAAGCGGGGTTCAACGTTTCGGCCCACCCTAATGCCGGCCTCCCGAATCAGTTCGGGGAATATGTCCAGTCAGCTGAATTCATGGCTTCCATAGCCGAAGATTTCATGAAAGAAGGCTGGGTAAACATAATAGGAGGATGTTGCGGCACCACCCCTGAACACATCAGGAAGATTTCTGAAAAGGCAAAGAATCATAAACCCCGCATAATACCAGAGATAACCAGATATACAAGGCTCAGCGGACTTGAACCTCTTACGATTACTCCTGAAACCAACTTCGTGAATATCGGGGAGAGGACAAATGTTTCGGGATCAAAAAAATTCGCACGCCTGATTAAGGAAGAAAAATATGATGAGGCCCTTGCCATAGCCCGCAGCCAGGTTGAAGGAGGAGCGCAGGTTATCGATATCTGCATGGATGAGGCGATGCTCGATTCGGAAAAGGCAATGGTAAGGTTCGTAAACCTTATAATGTCGGAGCCCGATATTGCGAGGCTGCCTCTTATGATCGACTCATCGCGGTGGAGTGTGATAGAATCAGCTCTTAAATGCATCCAGGGCAAGTCAATTGTCAACTCAGTCAGCCTTAAGGAAGGGGAGGAAGTATTTCTTGAACATGCCAGAAAGGTAAGACAATATGGTGCAGCTGCCGTGGTAATGCTTTTCGATGAGAACGGACAGGCCGATACCTTTGAGAGGAGAATTGCCGTTGCTGAACGGTCATACCGTCTTCTGACTGAAAAGGCCGGTTTCCCGCCGGAAGATATAATTTTTGACCCCAACGTGCTTGCAATAGCCACGGGCATTGAAGAGCATAATAACTATGCCGTCAATTTCATCAGGGCAGTGGAATGGATAAAGAAGAACCTTCCATATGCAAAAGTCAGCGGTGGCATAAGCAACCTCTCGTTTTCGTTCCGCGGCATCGATAAGGTGCGTGAGGCAATGCATTCAGTATTTCTATATCATGCCATAAGGGCAGGCCTCGACATGGGCATTGTAAATCCCGGCATGCTTCAGGTTTACAGCGAGATACAGCCCGAACTCCTTCAGCTTACCGAGGATGTGGTTCTTAACAGGAGGAAGGATGCCACCGAGCGTCTTGTTAAGTTTGCAGAAGGCTTGAAAAGTGAAGGGAAGAAGGAAGAAAAAGCCGATGAATGGCGTTCGATGCCGGTTATTGAACGTATAAAGTTTTCGCTCAGGCGCGGTCTGGATGAATTTATTGAGCAGGATGTAGAAGAGGCCCGGCCGATGTTTTCACGGTCAATTGAACTTATAGAGGGTCCGCTGATGAGCGGCATGAATGAAGTTGGCGACCTTTTCGGATCCGGTAAGATGTTCCTCCCTCAGGTGGTAAAAAGCGCCAGGGTGATGAAGAAGGCTGTCGCGGTGCTTGCCCCGTATATAGAAAAGGAAAGCGAAGGAGAACAGAAGAAGAGTGCCGGAAAGATCCTTCTTGCAACTGTCAAGGGAGATGTTCATGACATTGGCAAAAACATTGTAGGGGTGGTGCTGTCATGCAACAATTACAAAGTTGTCGACCTTGGCGTAATGGTGCCTGCCGAAAAGATAATAGATACTGCAATATCTGAGAATGTCAGTTTCATTGGTCTGAGCGGGTTAATTACACCTTCACTCGAAGAGATGGTAAATGTTGCCGCGGAGATGCAGCGCAGGAAGCTCAGGCTGCCACTGCTGATTGGCGGAGCAACAACTTCAGAGGTGCATGCTGCAGTGAAAATAGCCCCGGTCTATTCAAATACTGTGGTTCATGTCAAGGATGCCTCAAAGGCAGCCGGAGTGCTTTCATCCCTTCTTCAGGAAGATAACAGCTCATATGTTGCTTCAATAAAGGATAAATACAGGAGGATACTCGATGACCATAATTCCCGGAAATCGGAAAGGAAACTTGTTCCCCTTGAAGTGGCCAGGCAAAACAGGCTGTACACCGACTGGAACTCTGTGAAAATTACTCATCCCGAAAAACCGGGATTACATCTGATCGAAGAATTCGACCCGAATGTTCTAAGAGAATATATTGACTGGACATTCTTCTTTTATGCCTGGAAACTCAACGGGAAATACCCTGCAGTCTTTGATGATCCTGTCAGGGGAGAAGAGGCAAGGAAGTTATTCGATGATGCCCGGCTTTATTTGGATAAGGTCGTTCAGAAGAAAATAATCAGGCCAAACGGCGTTTTTGGCCTGTTCCCTGCTGTAGCGTCGGGCGATGATGTAAAAGTCCTGTCGGAAAAGGACAGAAGCAAGACACTGGCCGTATTCAGGTTCCTCAGAAACCAGGAACAGAAGGAAAAAGGGGTGCCCAATCTGTGCCTTGCGGATTATATAGCACCCGAATCGTCAGGGGCAACCGATCATATAGGGGCCTTTGTCGTCACGGCGCCAATAAATAATGAAGCTGTCGAAGAATACAGGGATGATGATTATTCGATGATAATGATAAGGATGCTCAGCGACCGTATTGCTGAGGCTGCGGCAGAATATCTTCATGAGCAGGTCAGGAAGAAATTCTGGGGATATGCAAAAGATGAGGATCTTGGGATTGATGATATGTTGAAGATAAAGTACAGAGGTATCAGGCCGGCACCCGGATATCCCGCCTGCCCGGATCATACCGAAAAACGTACTATATTTGACCTTCTTGATGCAGAGAAGCTGACGGGTGCCGGCCTTACAGAGAATTTTGCCATGACACCGCCTGCATCAGTAAGCGGGTATTTCTTTTCGCATCCTGCCTCAGTTTATTTCAGTGTCGGAAAGATAGGGGAGGATCAGCTGAAAGATTATGCAGCAAGAAAAAAAATGAGTGTTGAAGAAGCGGGCCGCTGGCTTGCCCCGAATTTATGAAGAATGTTTTATGAGCGTTATTGACAAGATCAGAGGCGCAAAAGGACCTCTGTTTACATTTGAGCTGCTCCCTCCTCTCAAAGGGCACAGCATAGAAAAGGTTTATGCTACGATCGACAGGCTGATGGAGTTCAGCCCTGCCTACATTAACTTCACCTCTCACCGCAACGAGACAGTCTACCATGAACGTCCCGACGGACTTCTTGAAAAGCGGGTGGTTCGCAAGCGTCCGGGCACATTTGCCCTGGCGGCGGCCGTGAAGTACAAGTATAACATTCCCGTGGTTCCACATGTTCTTTGTGGCGGGTTTACCAGGGAAGAGACCGAGAATGTACTTATCGAAATGAATTTCCTCGGGATAGATGATGTGCTCGCATTACGGGGAGATCCTCCGAAGGGTAGCCGCACATTCATTCCCGAGAAGGACGGGCATTCTCATACCTGGGAACTTGTCAGGCAAATCGTCAACATGAACAACGGGAAATATCTTGAGGAATCGCTTGAAGATACGGCCCCTTCAAATTTCTGCATTGGAGTGGCCGGGTATCCTGAAAAGCATTTTGAGGCTCCGAATTTGCTTGTCGATCTTGAAAACCTTAAACGCAAAGTCGATACAGGGGCAAGCTATATAGTTACCCAGATGTTTTTCGATAATTCTAAATTTTTCAGGTTCACTGAAGAATGCAGGAAAATCGGAATCGCTGTTCCGATAATTGCCGGTATCAAACCCATTTCTGCCCTTAACGACATCAATCTTCTTCCCCAGACCTTTCACATTGATATGCCTCATGATCTTGTTCTGGCCCTCCAGAAATGCAAAACCGACAAGGATGCCCGTGAGGTGGGGATTGAATGGGCCGTGATGCAGTCAAAGGAGCTTATCAGGGCTGGTGTGCCGGGCATACATTATTATACCCTTGGACGTTCAGACAATGTCGCGAGAATTGTTAAGGAAGCCTTCTAGATGACCGGGTACGCGGTTCGGGGTACGGCGGGCAGGGCATTAATAATTTGTTCTCCCTGCACCCCGTATCCCGAAACTCAAAACGCGTGACGCAAGTCTTGCACCGCTTACCTCATTTCAAATCAAACGCCTTTTTAATCTTATCTACATAATCAAGCTTTTCCCAGGCGAAGAATTCCACCTTTTTCTTCCAGGCCTTTTTCCCGTTGTTGTTTATCGGCCGTGGCTTTGATCCGGGTACTTCGTAATATACTTCAACCTCGTCAACCCTGTAATCACGACCGAAATGTCCGTATGAAGCCGTTGGTAAGAAAACCGGATTCTTGAGACCGAACCTTTTGACTATCGCATACGGGCGAAGGTCGAAGAGATCCTTTATCCTGGCCCCTATCTCACTGTCCTGAAGGACATTGCCCTTTTTGTCCTTTACCCTGGCAGTCCCATAAGTATTTACAAAGATCCCCACGGGCTGCGCAACACCGATTGCATAGGCTATCTGTATAAGTGCCTGATCGCACACTCCGGCAGCAACGAGATTCTTTGCGATGTGCCGGGCAGCGTAGGCAGCAGATCTGTCGACTTTAGAAGAATCCTTGCCTGAGAATGCACCACCTCCGTGTGCCCCGTGGCCGCCGTAGGTGTCGACAATGATCTTCCTTCCGGTAAGTCCGGTATCTCCGTGAGGTCCGCCTATCACGAATTTGCCGGTGGGGTTGACAAGCAGCCTGGTATCGTCTCCGAAAAGATGCTTGAAATTTCCGGGAAGCGTCTTTATAACTCTCGGGATCAGATATTTCAAAAGATCCTCCTTAATCTTTTCCTGCATCTCCTTTTCAGCAGCCTTTTCAGCTTTAGCCGAACCATCCTTCGGGAGAATAAATTCGTCATGCTGCGTGCTTATAACTATTGTGTCGATGCGCACCGGATTGTTGTCGTCGTCATATTCGATCGTTACCTGCGACTTGCTGTCGGGGCGCAGATATTTCATGTATTTCCCTTCACGCCTTATGCCTGCCAGTTCCTGCAGGAGTGTATGTGCCAGTTCAATGCTCAGGGGCATGTAATTCTCCATTTCGCGGCAGGCATAGCCAAACATCATCCCCTGGTCACCTGCTCCCTGATCCTCGGGGTTTTCGCGCTCGACGCCCTGTCGGATGTCGCTCGACTGTTCATGAATAGTTGAAATGACACCGCAGGAATCGCAGTCGAACCTGTATTCAGCCTTTGTATAGCCGATGTTCCTTATAACCCGGCGGGCAGTCTCCTGAACGTCAACCCAGCCGTCGGTACGTACTTCGCCGCCACAAAGAACAAGTCCTGTCGTGACAAAGGTCTCGCATGCAACTTTTGACTCCGGATCCCATTTGAGGAATTCATCAAGCAAAGCATCTGATATCTGATCGGCAACCTTGTCGGGATGCCCTTCCGAGACTGATTCGGATGTGAATAAATAACCCATTGTTTGAATATTTTATTGCTAATTTATGGTTCTGTTCAATTTTTCATTTTTATTATAACAGGGGGGTGTCTTAAAAGTTGATCGATCTTCTTATCCCTGCTTCGGGTCCTTTGTATTAACCTTTGTTTGCCTTTGTGGTTCAATAACTTATGTTTTGCCACGAAGCCACACGAAGGATAGCAC
>Ga0116192_1000789_pt1 | contig 23393 bp, 24 predicted proteins | sample AD_UKC113_MetaG_FD_89876 | JGI IMG/M metagenome (GOLD analysis project Ga0116192, IMG submission 89876) | Active sludge microbial communities of municipal wastewater-treating anaerobic digesters from Hong Kong - AD_UKC113_MetaG | ecosystem: Engineered > Bioreactor > Anaerobic > Digestate... | reverse complement strand
TGTGGTGGGTGCCGCCCAGGCTGACAAACCATATGGGAGATGCTTGTTGTCAAGGGCATTCCGGAAATACACGATATCAGGATGATTCTTTTCTTCTTTTTCCTACAGTAAATTGACGCTATCGATGTTTACGATGGCTATGGACAGGTAAGATATAGCTATGATACCATGTTTTTTGATGTATACAGATACTATGCATGGAACGGAAGGTGCTTTGAGCATGTTTCTACCTCGGTTGATACCGGGGACTATCCCGACAATCCCCAGCAAGTGGTAGATCAATTCTTGCGGCTGAATCTGCTGTGGGAGGACGACCGAAACAGCAGGGATGTCATCAACAGATTGAATGAAATAAATATCAGTCAAAAGCAATTGGATATGGATAAGGTTTTCCGTGATGCACCGGAAGAGTGGCTAAGTGATGCCAAAGTCGGCCTTGTGAGATACTCGAGTCATCAAGAGGGGGCATCGGCTTTGGTCATTGTGCCCATACCTGGCTATACATTGGAGTTCACACTGGCAAAGAATAGCGACAAATGGCAGATTGATGACATAAAGGGAGAGTTTGCGATAAAACGTTGAAGGTGAAGACTCATGGAGTGATAATGGTTTACTCAGCTATAGGAATATGGCTGCCTTCAAAAAGACTATTGAGTAAATCCTTACTTGATTGCGAAATCTTAATGTTTGCTGTTTTATCACCTGTGTAAATAGTGAGCCAGCGCTTTTCATGGGACCTTGTGTCTTCCCGATACTCGATCCTGTTGATGGATGACAGCTTGAACAGGCTGCATCTGATGACCATTGCTTCCTTTGTGACAAGAAAAAAGAATCCAGTATTGTGGAACATAAAAGTGTTAAGCTACCATATCATACAAAAAGGCACAGCCAATTAGAAAAACTCACATTGTCTATCAATACCTAATAAAGCACAGGCACTTTGGGTACTGAAATAGTGATTGACGACTACTATAGTAGTATAGTAGTATATAAGCATACTATTGCTGCAGGAGGCGATGCTCTGATGCTGCCCAAGGTGCATGCACTGATTCTCGGCATGATAAAGGAAAGGCCCATCAATCCTTATGAAATTACCAAGCTGCTGGATTATATTCATATTAATGACTGGTTCCCTATAGCCGCATCTTCGGTCTATGCAACCATACGGAATCTTCAACAGAAGGGCTTCATAACGGGTACGGTAAAGAAGGACGGGAACATGCCGGAAAAGACGGTTTATTCCATCACCGAGGCAGGGGAGAAGGAGATTTGCGACACGCTTATGGCGTATCTGGGAAGCACCGATCTGGACAATTCCAAGTTCAACATTGCCTGCATCATGTTATGTCATTTGGAAAAAGAAAAGGTTCTTGAGATCCTAAGACAGCGATTAATACAGCTTAGGGGAATTGCCGGCGGCATCAGAGGCCAGATTGATGCCCTCAAAGCAAGCGGCAGGGTTCCCGTGACCGGAATAAGTGCCGTCAGGCATAACCTCTATTTGATTGAGGCTGAAATTACGAGCACTGAGGAGCTTATTGCGGACGTAGAGAGGGATACAACGTGGAATCATTTCTTAACACTGGATACAAAACTATAGGAGGTCAGTAATGGTTAAGGCAAGGATACCTGAAACAGATCATGGCATTCAGGGCGAGTTTAATGTAGAAGTTTTCGATATATTCGCAAAGTATATGCGGGATAAGGGATGGATAGAAACCAAGCAAATGCTAGCGGCCGGAATACAATCCGGCCATGCCCTGGAGATAGGGCCGGGCCCCGGCATCAAAGGGCTGGAGTGGCTTAAGCATACTTCCAATACAAAGCTGACATCCCTGGACATCAGTGAAGATATGCTTCGCGTGGCTCGGAAAAATGCTGAGGACTATGGTCTGAGCGATAGAGTGACCTATGTTCTGGGCAATGCCACCCAAGCCATTCCTTTTGAGGATGAGTCCTTTGATGTGGCTTTTTCAAACGGCTCCCTTCATGAATGGGAATATCCTGAGAAGGTGTTTAACGAGCTTTACCGTGTGCTGAAGCCCAATAGCATGCTCTTTGTCAGCGATCTTCGCAGGGATATTAATCCCTTGATGAAGCTGATGGTTAAGGTCACTACCAAACCCAAGGAGATCCTTCCCGGCTTTATCACTTCATTAAATGCCGCCTACACGGTGGATGAGATGGTCGAAATTATGAAAAAAACAGCATTCAAGCAATTTCGTGTCGAAAAGGATCCCATGGGCTTGTCGGTGATAGCGCATAAGGGCTGAAAAAAGATAGCGTTAAATGTTGGATTAATCCCTTGGCATACATGAGTGCCAAATCAATGGTAACACTAATTGATAAAATAGCAGGATAGTGTTACATTGATACAGGCCATGGGAATAAGCTAGATGTATAGGTGCATGAAGAGGTATGGAGGATGTTTGACGTTATCATCATAGGCGGGGGCCCTGCCGGAATTGCTGCAGCATTGTATTCAGCCCGGGCAAAGCTGAAAACCTTGGTCCTGGAGAAGGCCTACATCGGCGGACAGATGGCCACAACCACTGAAGTGGAGAATTATCCGGGCTTTGAATCAGTGGGCGGAAGTGAAATGGCAGAGAAAATGATGAACCAGGCCCGGAAGTTTGGTGCTTTGGTCCATAGGGAAGAAGTCGTGGAGATGGTTCTGGATACGCCTGTAAAAAAGGTGGTGACCTCAAAAAACGCCTACGAAGCGCATACTGCGATTCTTTGCATGGGAGCTTCCCCAAGGGAGCTGGGCCTTCCCAAGGAAAAGGAGCTTATCGGCTCGGGCATATCCTATTGTGCCACCTGTGATGGCGCCTTCTTTAAAGAGGCCACTGTAGCCGTTGTTGGCGGCGGGGATACAGCAGCGGAGGATGTTTTGTACCTGGCGAGATTCTGTAACCGTATTTACCTGATCCATCGGAGGGATACGCTGCGTGCCACCAAGATCATCGCCGATCTGGTATTAAGTCATCCCAAAGTGGTCCCGGTTTGGGATTCAGTGGTGGAGGAGATTATCGGAGAACTCAATGTGGAAGGCGTGCGGGTACGTAATGTAAAAACCGGGGAGAGCAAGACCTTTGAGGTCAATGGCGTGTTTGTGGCCATTGGCAATGTGCCCAATACCGAATTGGTTCAAGGAAAGGTTCTGCTGGCCCAGGGCGGATATATCAGAACCGATGAGGCCATGCGGGTCTGGGACCCATCCCAGAATATTCTTAAGGGCGTCTTTGCCGCCGGAGATGTTCGGGAAAAGATTTTACGCCAGGTCGTAACAGCCGTATCGGATGGCGCGGCAGCGGCTTATTCGGCAGAAAAGTACATCACCGAAACCAATTTGTGATCCTGATCACAGTTTTTTCTGCAACGGACATGTACCCTAAAAAGGACGTATATCTTCAGAAACCACGTTTTTGTTGATGAATAAACCTATAGGAGGACCATTATGAAAGTAACCAAGGATATGACAATCGGCGAGATTATAAGAAATAACCCTAATGCTGCTCGTATTCTGATGAGCTTTGGCATGGGTTGTGTTGGCTGCCCCTCTGCTCAGGCTGAGACCCTGGAGGAAGCAACCATGGTTCATAGTATGGACATCGACGCATTGCTGGAAGCGCTGAACCAGTAATCTGCCAGGATTCATAGTGAAGTAAAAAAGCCTCGGAATCGCTTGATTCCGAGGCTTTTTGCGTATCTGTTAATGCAGTTTGTATTTCTTAATCTTGTTATTGAGATCCACAACCAGATCGCCCAAGCTTCTGGAAGCCTTCTGCAATTCGTCGAAGGAGTTGATCTGGGTTTCGGTGGTGGCTCTCATTTCCTGGCTGGAAGCGGCAGTCTGCTGAGATACCGATGAGATATGCTCGATGGAGGCAATTACCTCATCCTTATCCTTCTGCATACGTGCTACCGACTCGGTTACGCTCTTAAACTTGTCAACAATGGTGAACATGGCGTTGGCAATATCATCAAAGGCGGCCTTGGTGGTGTTAACCGATTGAATCTGCTCAGCAGAAGCCTTTCTCAAGTCTTCCATAACCTGAACGGCCAGCTTGGATTCTTCACGGATGCTTTCAACCAGGTTGGTGATTTCAAGGTTGGAGGCCCTGCTCTGGTCAGCCAGCTTTCTGACTTCATCAGCAACTACCGCAAAGCCGAGACCGGCTTCACCGGCACGGGCTGCTTCAATGGCGGCATTGAGGGCGAGGAGGTTGGTTTGTTCAGTAATGCTTTCAATGGAGGAAGTAAAGGAGCTGATCTGTTGTGCCGTATTAACAAGCTTCTCCATAACGGAGAAGATCTTTTCGGAAGCGCTGTAGTTCATCTCGGACTTCTTACCCAGAACTTCAACCGCTTCAACACCGGCAGTATTCACAGCGCCAATCTTTTCAGTCTCAACGGCGATATCATTATAGCTTTCATAGACCAGATTGATTTGGTCGGACAGTTTATCCACCGAGAGAACGCCCTTCTGAGCTTCTTCAGCCTGATTGATGGCACCCTTGGAAATATCCTCAACGGTTGAGGCAATAAGGTTAATGGCTTCAAAAGCACCTTTGGAAACTTCGTCCACGGTATAGGAAGCGCTCTTAATAGCCTGGGACAACTGGAAGAAACCTTCAATCAGGGAGCGGATATCGCTGAGCACCGAGTTGACTGTGGAGGCAACGCCGCCCAGAATGCCATACTCCTTGGCGATAATCAGTACCGAGAAATCGCCTTCCTTAATTTTCTGCATTTCTTTTGAGAATTTTTCTGCCATACGTTTGATAGAAAGCTCCAGAACCACACGGACGATAATGGAGTTCACAAAGCATATGGCGGGAATAATGATACCAAGGATCCACTGCTTTGTGTACACTGCGAGGACAATACCTACAATCAGTCCCACAAGGGTAGAAACCCCTAATACCACATTGTTAAGGTTCGTTTTTTTACCTTCCTTCATGAATAACAACCCCCATAAAATAATAAATTCAATATTAATTGATATTTACCACAGAATCCTCAATTCTGACCAGAATTTAAGGATCTTAGATTTCCATATTCATGGCTTTTCTTACCTCGGCCAGGGTCTGTTCGGCCACCTGGCGCGCCTGGGCGATACCTTTTCTGAGTGTTGCATTGACATAATCCATATCGGATTCAAGCTGTTTTCTCTTAAGACGTAATGGACGCAGATATTCGTTGAGTGCTTCGGTGAGAAGCTTTTTCAACTGACCGCCCCCACCGTCGCCAATTCTTTCGGCAATGGCCTCGGGAGCCTCTCCGGTCGCCAGCGAGATCATCAGAAGCAGATTGGAGACCTCCGGCCTGTTCTCAGGATCATAGGTGATGACTCTGTTGGAGTCGGTCTTGGCCTTTTTAATGAGGTTGGCTGTTTCGTCCTCCGAGGCACTGAGCATAATGGCGTTATTACGGCTCTTGCTCATTTTCTGTGAGCCATCAAGGCCCAGGATAATGGGTGCCCGGCTCAATAAGGCCTGGGGTTCGGGGAAAACCGTCTGATTGCCTGCAAACTTATCGTTAAAGCGGCGGGCAATGGTACGGGTCAGCTCAAGGTGGGGAAGCTGGTCTTTGCCTACCGGAACCACATTGGCCTTACAAAACAGAATATCGGCGGCCTGATGGACCGGATACACATACATTCCTGCATTAATGCGTTTTTGGCCTGAGGCCTGGATCTCCTCCTTGACGGTAGGATTTCTGTCCAGCTCGGCATTGGACACCAGCGTTAAGAAGGGGACCAAAAGCTGGTTGAGCTCGGGGACATGGCTGTGAGGAAAGATAAAGGTTCTGCCATTATCAGGGTCAAGTCCCGCGGCCAGATAGTCTATGGTCAACTGCTTCACATTCTCCGAGATATGCTCAAAGGTATCCCGATCGGTCAGAACCTGATAATCAGCAATGACGATAAAGGTCTCGACGCCAATATTTTGAAGACGTACCCGGTTTTGAAGAGAACCGAACAGATGACCAATATGAAGACGGCCCGTAGGTCTGTCCCCCGTTAACACCCTGTATTTTTCGGGATGCTCGGTGATATCGGCCTCAAGCGCCCTGCTTCTTGCCAAGGCGGCTTCAAACGTACCATAATCTACTTTTTCTGAGGTGTTCATGGTTTACTCCTTACAGCTTAGTTTTCTTTAAGGATAAGTATAACATAAGCATACCAGAAAGTATCTCCATTTTTAAGAGTTTTATGGGGTAAAAGACCATGGGAAAAGGGGTGGGGCCATGGCCGCCACCCCTCAGGAGAGATCCAACTTAAGTAGTCATTACCATGAATGGGAATTGTGGAATTAATCAGGATTTACTGAGGTGCCACCTTGAAGCGAAGAACTGTCTTAAGCCGCTCGGGGGCGGTCTTCCTCTGATCAGACAGATAGATCTCGCGATGGGTATAGCACAGCCTTTTAAGGCCATGGGTCTTGCAATACTGCTCCATAAGCGCGAAGCTGGCGGGTTCATTATCATAGGGGCCCAGGTGCAGCATCTGGAGACAGGTTCCCTCTTCCAGACTCTCAAAGGTCACTCGCTCCAATAGAGGATGGGGCTTTTTCTTATTTACCTTTTCTATGACTTCCTGGGCAAGCGCCGGGGTTACAAAGGAGGGCTGACGGATCATCAGGGTATAGACCAGACGGTCCTTATCCAAATGCGAAAGGCCCCGGGCCTCTTCTTCAAGATCCCAAACCCCTTCCAGCGGATAGATGGCATAATCAAAATAGCCCTCGGGCGTAATTCCGCCTTTGGGCATCATTTTAACCCCGTAGGCCAGCGAATAGAGCACACCGACGGCTTCGGCAAAGCCCTGATGATTGGGATTACCTTTACCCTTGAGCATGAAGAAGTTCATGGGCGGAAGGGTGACCATGGTGGGCTTTTGGGGCGGGAGATAGAATTCCTTTTCCTGTTTTGTCCATTGGTACTTCATTTATAACACCCCTGTCGTTATAGGTTTGATTATAAGTATATTCCATGAAAGCTGACGTAAGAGTGTCATATTAGGTTGAAATATTTAAAAATATCAACGCACTGGGTTCATTAAGGCATTGATCTTCTCCAGGGTCGGAGGGTTCAGCCATAATGGGAAGCCGCAGCAGGCCACTGCCGCTGTTGCAGATGCAAAGCGCACAATCTCAGCGTCGGACATTCCCTGCAATAAGGCATGGACCGTACCGGCCTTGAAAGAGTCGCCTGCGCCCAGGGTGCTGACCACCTCTACCGTGTAGGGAGTAAAATGCCGAATATTTTCGCCTTTTCGCCCGTAGAGCACATCCCTGGCACCGAAGGTAAAGATGACCAGACCCTCGCTGGCCTGGGTGTATTTCTCGAATAAGGCTTCAATGTCCTCATGGGGATAATTGCTTTTGAGAAACTCATTGGATACCACATTGACTTCCGAATATCCATGAAGGAGGCTGTCGTACTTGCAATCAATGGTCACGTATTTTTTACCGTGTTTTCTACAGTATTGCGCCACTAATTCCGAAGCTTCTCCGAAAAAAGGATCCAGCCCCACCACCCGGGCAGCCTTTATGTCGTCCTCACAGGGCATATTCCACCGTTTCTCACCGCTGGCGAAATATCGGGCAAAGGTGCCAAAGCAGGTCCGGGTATTCCTGTCAATAAAGACCATATCCTCAAGACCGTCATAATCCTTGTCATAGGTGAGCCTTGAGATATCAACATCAATGGGCTCGAAAAAGGCCTTGATCCTGTCATAGGTATATATGCCCATATGGTTTCCGTCCATTTTTATTTTGGCGCCCAAACTTGCAAGGACCCTGGCACAGCTTCCTGTTTCGCCGCCGGGGAAGCGATGAGCCTGAGCGATCTCCGCATAGGTATCGGGCTCAGGAAAGCTGTCTTTCAGCAAATAGCTGTTGGTGATAAGAATCATGCCATAGAGGTAAACATCGTAAGCGTTCATGCCTATTCCCCCCAAAACTCAAGGTAGTGTATTTGTTATAGCTCATATACAGCACTATGCCCGGGTAAGCCTCCGGACAATGTCATCCACGCATTGTTCCAGGTTTTTACCGGTGCAATGAATGACCATATCGGCATAATGCTGATAAAGGGGAAGCCTTTCATCATAAAGCTGCTTTAAGGTTGTTCCCGGACTCATGACAATGCCCCTGGTGGTGATATTCCTAAGCCGTCGCTGAATCTCATTAAAGGGGACATGAAGATAGAGGATGCATCCGTTTTTCTTCAGGTGCATCATGGCCTTCTCTGAATAAACGGCACTGCCGCCGGTAGAGATTACGCTGTTCTCCAGCTCAAGGCCTGACAAGGTTTCTTCCTCTATGGCTGAGAAAGCTTTAAGCCCCTTCTTTTGAATGATGTCCTGCAGCCGCTTACCGTGCGCTCTTTGAATGAGCAGATCGGTATCCACAAAGTCCATTCCCAATGCCTTTGCCAGCACTACGCCCAGGGTGCTCTTTCCCGAGGCCGGCATTCCGATAAGTACGATATTCTTCATAATGTCCCCTCATTGTATGGGTAACGGTGGAAGGCTTTTACCTCATACGGTTATTTCAATCATATTATTGTCAGCATCCTGTATGCAGCTTTCGTAATAGCCGTCACCAGTGCGGCAGGGCTCCCTGACCACCTTAAAACCCTTTTGCCGTGCTTTTTCAGTGAGTTCGTCCACGGCCTTCTCGCTTCCTACCGAAAAAGCCACATGGCTGTATCCCCAGTATTGCTCATTCAAGGGAGCCTTCTCTGAACGGTCGGGGATTTGCATCAGCTCTAATCGGGCACCGTCCTCAAAGGTCAGGAAGTAGGAATGGAAATTGGTTTTGGGGTTCACATACTTATTGCCCGGCATTCCGCCGAAGAATTCCACAAAAAAGTCCTTGGCGGATTCCAGGTCACTGGTCCAAAGGGCTATGTGCTCAATTCTCATAATAAATAAATCCTCACTTTCAAACATTTGATTATTCAGGCAGTTTCTTTATTCTCCTGCAAGATTGATCTGCCAAAGGAGCAGAGTAATCCCTGATCATGGCAGACAGGTGCAATGATAAGAAGTTCATCATTAAGGCTGGCTGTTTACCCTGGCAACTGCGCGGATTAAAGAGGCGTCCGCCCTGATCTTAAGGGGGAACATAAAAAGCTCTACCGGGGATTTATCCACCAATAAGCCCAGGTTCCGGAGATTCTCTGCAATAAAGATGCCGTGCTTAAACAGGCGCTTATGAATGTCAAAGGGATAGTGATCGGGGGACGGGGCATCCAGACCTATGAGCTTCACCCCTCTGTCAATGAGGCATCCTGCTGTATGGGGCGCCAGCACGGGGTGATCCGAATAGTATTCGGAGGTTCCGTACCGTTCTTCCCAGCCTGTATAGAATAAAACCATGTCGTCTTGCTGAATTGCCGATACCTGGCTGTGGGTCAGTGCAATAACCGACTGACCCCTCACATCAAGGACTATGCCCCTTCCGCAGAATTGATCCACGGGATAGTCCCCCATATGGAGCGGGTGATCGGCCATGTGCATGGGAGAATCCACATGGGTTCCCACGTGCATGCCCGTGCTCAGATTGAAATTATTATAGTGGTCGGCGGCCAGGAATTTGTCCTGACGTAGGACCACTTCTGTATCGCCGGGATAGACGCGCATATTGTGGGTGATATCATAGCTTAAGTCGATATAAACCATCAATGACTACTCCTTTGCATTGGAGACGGCACGCATCCGGCTCAGATAAGCCAGCATGTTGGTGTCCTCCTCCAGGTTGTAGGTAAAGCCCAGCGCGTCGGCTACGGGCTGCGCTACAGTTCTGAATAAGCGGCATGCGGTAAATATGGCGTCCCAGAGGTTGTCATAATTGCTGTCCGAATAGGTTCGGGCATACATTTGATAAAGTTCAGGGGGCAGATATTTTTTATAGTATTTTCCCTGCATGCCCACCGAGACCGAAAAGTCGGTGTTGATGCCGATATACCAATCCAGCATCTTGTCAAGCATGGGTCGAACAATGACATGGTACATCCACATGGTATAGGGCAGTTGATCCCTTACAATCCCTTTGGCCACATTATTCAGGCACCACCAGAATTCGTTGCAGCAGCCCCGATATTGGGGTTGCTGGGGCTTTTTCACCCAATAGTTGCTGTCATTGGAAGGCGGGATCTCCGGCAGACAATTATCCTTGTCCAGGAGGGGGACGGTCAGACTGTCTTCCAGATATCTCTCGGGCAGGGTTTCAAGGGTCACAAGGGTCAGATCCATGCGGTTTCCATCCTTAAAGAGCATGAGCCAGGCATAGGAGCGGCTGAAGTCGGCATTGATGCCCCAGCCAAAATCATTGTTGTCCGGCTCCTGGACAATGAGGGGCTCGCCAAAGACCTTAAGCCAGGTTCGGTCATTAAGGAATGAGCCGGTTTCGGTCACCACATAGACAATATCATAATCCTGGTAGGGGTACTTCTGAACCTTGGGGTTAGCTCTGGAGCCGTTCATAAAGACTGCCCTTATTCGGTCATCCTCCCGGGCCACTTGAAGAATCAGCGCCATCATTTCCTGCTCGGTTCTCATCCTATCACTCCTTATCCTTCAGGTTTATAGCGTTTCGGAAACTCCTGGCGTGCCAGCTTTGTATAGTGGGCAAAAAACTCGGTTTTGGCATGGGTATAGTTTAAATGAGGCTCCGTTTGAAAGGACATAAGGGTCCATCCCCCGTCTGTCAGGCGTTGTTTAAGCTCCTCAATATCACAGGTATGGGGAACCTCCAGCAGAATATCAACAATGGGCTTTGCCACAAGCCCCTCCACCATGCTGCTTCCAATGGGATTTATACGGGCGATGTTTTCCTGTCCCACCCAGTGGAAAATCTCATCCTTCTGGGCCAGATACCATTCCCTATGCTGTGGGTTATGGGCCTTTAGGATAATGGGGAAGAGCTGCCACAGCTCCTCCAGGGACATCTCAGACAAGGGCTTTTTCATAAACCGATCCTTTCAGCCTTAGCATTCTTCACAGGCTATTCCCCGATAATCTTGATAAGCACCCGCTTATCCCTTTTTCCGTCGTACTCGCCGTAAAAAATCTGTTCCCAGGTTCCGAAGTCCAGTTTTCCATTGGTAACGGCCACCACCACTTCCCGGCCCATAATCTGGCGCTTCAAATGGGCGTCGGCATTGTCCTCAAAGCCATTGTGGGCGTATTGGGAATGGGGCTTTTCCGGGGCCAGCTTTTCAAGCCACTTTTCAAAATCAGCATGAAGCCCGGACTCGTCGTCGTTAATAAATACGCTGGCGGTGATATTCATGGCGTTGACCAAAACCAGACCCTCTTTTATGCCGCTTTCTCTTAGACATTTTTCTACTTCACCGGTAATATTGATGTAAGCCCTGCGGGTAGGTGTATGAATGGTAAGCTCTTTTCTGTAGGATTTCATGCTTATCACTTCCTTCTAAAAGGGATATTGTGCTGTGAATAGTTTTATTTTAAACATATTTTCACCCACTGAAAAGGGCGGACAAAGGAACAGGAAAACCTAAAAATATGATAGATGTCTAATGAAAAATAAAAAATTTGTCGATAAGTATACCGAATATTCCGTTTTTATTATATAATTTACGTGTTGACCGGAGCCTTTCTCAACCGGAGGGATAGGTAATAAAATGGGATTTTTACGAAAGAAAAAAACAGTTAAGTTTAATGCATTAAATTGGATGCTTTCTTTTGCCGCTTTTGCAGGGCTGCTTGTGTTAGCCCTGCTTCTTTTGATCGAAAATGAAAGCGGACGTCCCCTGGCCAATCCACTATTGTTCATTATTCCGGTTATTCTCCTCTCCATCTTGTTTATTATCGGCTTCACGCGGCAATACAATGACTCCAGACAAAAGGAAAGAGCCATATCCGAGCTTACCCAGTCTATTTCAAAGGTCGAGGGCGAAGCTGCAGCCAGCATGCTCACCGAGCACCTGGAGGAGGCCGACATTCAGTCCATATCAGCCATACTCAATCATTCTCTGGAAAGCCTCAATGAAAAAAATAACAAGCTTAAGGCCGAGATGGAGCGAAACGAACGCCTGTCCGAGAATATTTCGGAGTTCTACAGGCAGATGCGTACCCTCAGGGAAGCCGACCTGAAATTCGATTTCTTTGAATACGATATCAAGCAGGAAAGCTTTTCGTTCATCTCCGGCATGATTACAGCCGCCTTATGCGGCGATGCTGAATCCAACGAGATTGAAGCCCGCAGGCTCTTTGAGGATTACAACGCCAATGTGCATCTGGAGGACTTTATTAAGCAGGCTCAAAAGAGTCTTTGGGAAGATACGCCCTTTTGCCTGGAATGCAGCTTCGCGAACCAAAGCAAAAGGCTTTGGTTCAGGTTCTGGGGTCAGCCCAATAAAGACAAAACCCGCATTACCGGCGCCATCACCGATATCTCCCGTGAAATGGATGAAAGGAATATCGAAAAAGAGCGCGCCATCCGAGACAATATTACAGGCTTCTATAACCGCAACGCACTGTCCGAGGTGGCCGGCAAGGCCATTGCTGAATGCAAGCCTGGAGAAAGCGTTGTCTTTGTCTATATCGGTCTTACAGGATATCAGGAGTTCCAGGAGCGTTTCGGTATGGTCTCGGGGAATACCTATATCCGTGAGTGTGCCGAGGTCTTCAAGAAATTTCTCCAAGATTCCATCATCCCCTTCAGATGGTGGGGTTCCGACTTCCTGGCCTTGATTAAAGGCATCAAGGATATCGAGTACTTCAGAAAAGAAGCCATATCGGCCATCAGCAAGGTGGAAAAGTATATTGGCGATGTGGACGGTATCGCCGTCACCTTCCCGCTTGCAGTGGGATATGCCGTATCGGGTATTCATGGGGATACCCCGGCCGAGCTTTTGGAATATGCCTCCTTTGCTGAGCATGAAGCCCTGCGGGAAGTGGCCATGAGCCCCAACGAGTTTAACCGGGAACGGTATGATGAAGCCCGCAGAGCCTCTCTGCGGCGTACCTTCATTAAGGATATTCTGGATCGCAACCAGCTCTATGTGGTTTTCCAGCCCATTGTCTCGTTGAGAACGGGGGAACTCTTTGGCTTTGAAGCCCTGTCGCGCCCTGCCAATCCTATGTATCGCAGTATTCTGGAGCTGATTGATGACGCCGAGGCCTCGGGGCATTATGCCATCCTTGAAAAGCGGATGGTTTATAATGCCCTGGACACTTATATGGATCGCCATGAGAAATTCAAGGATCACTATCTGTTTATTAATACCGCCCCCTATGCTACTTTGGACGAGATCGACTACAACGATATTCGGGACAGGTACTTTGGGCATATGAAGGTGGTCTTTGAGGTCATAGAACGCAACCGCATGGATCCCGAGGAGATCAATCGCCGGAAATCCATTGTTACCAAGGCGGGAGCAAAGTTTGCCCTGGATGATTTTGGTTCCGGGTATTCCAACCATCTGGCCCTCCTTGCCCTTGAACCTGATATAATCAAGATTGACAGGGAACTGGTGCGGGGCATTGACAGCGATCTCAGAAAACAGCACATGCTGGAGGATATCATCAGCTACGCCCGCTATCGAGGAACCCGCGTTTTGGCCGAAGGTGTGGAAACCAAGGAAGAACTGGAAACCCTTTGCCGCATGGGTATTGACTATGCTCAGGGCTATTATACGGGGCGGCCCAATGAAAACCTTCAGGAGCCCGATCCGAATATTCAGCAGTTTATCAAGGGAATCAGCCACAATAACCAGTTAACCATGAAACAGGTTTACATCATTATTGAGAAAGCGCTGGCTGTGAAGAGTGCTGAGCTTTCCCGGAACATGGCCATCACCACCTATTTGGTCATGAAAATGGGCAAGCGTCTGGGATATAAGAATGAGAAGCTGATTGGCCTTGTAATTACCACGCTGTTCCACGATATAGGCGCCCTCTATCCGGGCTGTGAAAAATGGAAGACCGGAGAATGTGAGGAAATATCGGGACACAGCCTGTACGGCTATTTCCTGTTGAAGGAGTTCCTGCCCTACAGCGAATATGTGGCCGTGGTTCTTTACCATCATATAAAGGCCAACACCCCTAAGCAAAGAGTGGACAGCATCGATATTCCCGACGAGAGCTATCTTTTGGCCCTGGCCGACGGCATGGCCGGGCTCATCATGACAGAGCCCCAGGAGGGTCTAAAGCAGCTTCTGCTGGATGAGCTGGCAAGCGCCAGATATAAGGAAGAGTATGCCGAGGTTATGAAGGACCTCATTGAGGGAGGTATTCTCAATGGGCTTGCCTCGGGGGATTACAGAGACAATCTTCTGGATTACATGCAGTCCTTGAAGCTTGGAAAGGCCGAGATAGAAAGCGTTTTAAGAACCTTTATCTATGGCATTACCTTCAGAAGCAAGTACTATTATGCCCATGCCAGAACCATGGAGTCCATGGTAAGCCTCATGTCCCGCATGACCAAGCAGAACTGGACCCTGGTAGAAAAGGCGCGCATTGCAGCACTGCTTTACAATATTGGCATGCTGACCACTGACGAGCATCTGCTTGAGGAAGCCCGAACACCCGAGGAGGAGCATCGTTTGTTTGGAGAAGCCCTGAATCGGGTCAGCAGTATTGTTGAGGAAGCCGATCTTTTGGATATCATGGATATGTTCAATGGGGTCTCGGGCGAGAAGACTCCCTCGGAAAGCCGCATGCTCATGGGCAAGGATATCCTCAACGGTGCTTATATGCTCAATCTGGCCGACGTATTCTCTATTCTCATCGAAAAGCGCAGCCATCGCTCCGAGATGACCTGTCAGGAGGCCCTGGAGGAGATCAAGCGCAATATTGAGAAATATAAAGTCTATCGGCCTGTAACGGATATCATTGAGGACTTCATTGAAGATTTTGAGGCCCGGGTCAACTCCAACCGCTCTGATATGGAAAAACGGTATCAGAATGTGATATCCAATTTCGAAGCCTTTCAGGATTCCATTTCCGGTAATGGTTGATTAACACCCTTATATTACATATAATTGAAGGTTGTAAGGAGTTAATCCTGCCGGAGGTATAATGTGAGCTATCAGCGCTATTTGGAATTGAGACAGCTTTACCCCGCTTTTATCTATGAGGGGTTTACCATAAAAGAATCAGAGCTTTCCTTTGAGGTCGTTTATCGCTATACCATTCAGGGAATTGAAGAGGATATATCCATTCACCACACCTTTGCTCTGGAGAAGGGCTTTGCCAGAGCCGACTGTGATCCCGGGCTATTGGAAAACGCCATCTTTCATTTAGGCCTTGCCGAATCCATCAACTACTGGAAGGCGGTATGCTCGCCAAAACTGATTATCAAACCCTTCAGGCTGGACAGTGAGAAGCTGGCCTTCTGGGAGAAGCTGTTCTACCACGGACTTGGTGAATTCCTGTACCGCAATGAGATATATGGGCACATCAGTGCCGAGGACTTTGTCCGTTTTGAATGTGATAAGGATGCGCCCCTTGTGGCAGGTGCCGTGTCCTGCGCCCTGGAAGGGAATTTAATCCCGGTGGGCGGCGGAAAGGATTCCATTGTCACTCTGGAACTGCTTAAAGGGGAGTTTGACAAGAACGCGGTCTTCCTGCTGGATCCGCGCAAGGCTGCGGTGGACAGCGCCCTGTGCGCTGGCTATACCCGGGAAAAATCCCTGGTATGTCATCGGGTCTTTGACCCCGTACTCTTTGAAATGAACAGGAAGGGCTATCTCAACGGCCACATTCCTTACTCGGCCGTTCTGGCCTTCTGTGCGGTCGTCACTGCACTGTTTGCAGGCTATAAGCATATTGTTCTGTCCAATGAGGGAAGTGCCAACGAACCCACGGTTCCCGATACCCTTGTCAATCATCAGTATTCCAAAACCTTTGAGTTTGAGAAGGATTTCAGCGATTATATCCATGCCTTTATTACCCCGTCCATCGAGTATTTCAGCCTGCTTCGCCCCTGGAGCGAAATGCGCATTACCAAGGAGTTTGCAAAGCACAGGAAGTACCATGAGCTCTTTCGAAGCTGCAACCGGGGAAGCAAGGAAAATAAATGGTGCGGCGCCTGCCCCAAATGTCTGTTTGTCTTCATCCTTTTGGCTGCCGAGCTGGGGGTTGAGGAGACCTCCCGTATCTTTGGCTCAAGGGTCTTGGAGAATAAGGCATTGATTCCTGTGCTGGAGGAGCTTACAGGGGTTTCACCCGTTAAGCCCTTTGAATGCGTGGGAACGGTTGCTGAATCAGTCCACGCTCTGGATGTCATCCTCTCACAATACGAGGAGCCTTTAAAGGCACCTCTTCTATTGGGACACTTTGCCTCCATCAGGCATAGAATCAACGATGCACCCATGGTTCATGTTGATCCTGATGCCCCACATCTCATACCCGAAGGGTTTAGAAAGCTGGTCTTGGGGGAATAACCCCTGTAGGAGGTGCACAAAAGATGTCTTTGGAGGAGCTGGCCCGGTATCTTGAACCCCAGCGTATTGTTATTCTGGGCTTTGGCCTGGAGGGGCATTCCACCTATCATTTCTTACGAAAGCTATTTCCAGATAAACCATTGGCCCTGGCCGACAGGAATGCGGCAGGGCTTCAGTCCTTTGCTCAGCAGGTTCAGGATCCCCATCTGGTGCTTCATGGGGGTGACGGCTATCTGGAGGCCTGCGCCCGCATGGACTATACCCTTGTGCTGAAAAGCCCGGGCATTCCCCTTAAGGATGTGGAGGAATTTTTCCCCAGGGAGCGCATGGAAAGCCAGGCCGGCTTGTTTCTGAAGCTCTTTCGGGACAGGGTCATAGGCATCACGGGCACCAAGGGTAAGAGCACTACCGCCCATCTGATTTATCGGGCGCTTGATGCCCAGGGATTTGATGCCATGGCTGTAGGCAATATGGGAAAGCCCGTGCTGGATCTGGTCTTTGACGATGTGCCCGAAAGGCTCTATGTCTATGAAATGTCGTCCCATATGCTGGAGATGGTTTCAACCTCACCGCGGTATGCCATACTTCTTAACATTTATCAGGAGCACCTGGATCATTATAAATCCTTCTCGGATTATGCCGAGGCCAAGTTGAACCTCCTGCGCTTTCAGAAGGAAACCGACTATGCCCTGGTAAGCCCCAATGTGCTGGAATACTGCCAGGGCAAGCTGCCGGGGAAGGGGAAGAGCTATCTGTTTGACCAGCACCAGCCTAATGGTCGGGAAGGCTTGTTTATCCAGGAAAATAGAATGATTTTCCATAGAAATGGGAAAACTTATGATTGCGGGCCTGAAAATCTTAAGCGTAAGCTTCTGGGACAGCATAACCTGAACAATATTATGGCCTGCCTGGCTCTGCTCAATATCCTGGGGGTTGAGGACAACCATAGAGCCCTTGAAGTCATCGCCGGCTTCGAGGGGCTGGAGCACCGCATGGAGTATGTGGGAGAGTTTTCGGGCATTCATTTTTACAACGACTCCATTTCAACCATCCCCCAGGCAGCCATTTGCGCCGTAGAAGCCATCGGCAATGTGGACACCCTCATTATCGGGGGCCTGGATCGGGGCATCGATTATCATGAGCTTGTCGATTTCCTGGCCCGGGGCCATGTGCGAAATGTCATCTGCCTGCCTGCCACCGGCCATAGGATCTATGAACAGCTTAAGGAGCTTCCGGTATCCTCATCCATGAACCTGCTGAGAGCAGAGAACATGGAAGAAGCGGTGAACGGGGCGTTTGCCGTGACCCGAAAAGGGATGAGCTGTTTATTGTCTCCCGCAGCGGCCAGCTATGGCTTTTACAGGAACTTTGAAGAGCGGGGAAGAGTGTATAAGGAACTGGTAAAAACGCATGGATAAAGCGTTTTGGATGTGCTTCTTTGACTTTTTTCAGTGGGTGGTGTATACTGGAATATAAGTGAGTTAATATCTCCTTAAAAGCATGGCATATTTAGTCACGGCTTTCATACATACATTTGCCTAATTCGGATCCTGATCCCATATTCTTTGGCACCAGCCCTTTCGGATAGTGCAAATGGAAGGATGTATGCTAAGAAGGAGCGGTTTAATTATGTTCAATATTGGGGATAAGATCGTTTATCCTATGCATGGTGCCGGTATTATTGAGTCCATCGAGGAACGCGAGATTCTCGGTGAACGGAAAAGCTATTATGTCATGAAAATGCCCATTGGGGATATGAAAGTCATGATTCCCATTAATAATGTGGAAGGCATTGGAATCCGCGACGTGATAGGCCTTCAGGAAGCAGACAAAGTCTTCAATTCATTCAGTCAGAAATGTACAGAACAAACCACCAATTGGAATAAGCGATACCGCGAGAATATGACGAAGATCAAAAGCGGTAATGTCTTTGAGGTGGCCGACGTTGTCAAAAGCCTCATCCTACGTGAAAAGAGCAAGGGTCTTTCAACCGGTGAGCGCAAAATGTTGAACAGCGCCAAGCAAATCCTAATCAGTGAATTGGTATTAGCAAAGAATATGAACCCTGTGGATGTGGAGGATCTCATTAACACTCGCATAACAACCTAGAATTATCCATTCAAGGGGAGCTAATATGCTGGATAAAGTTCTCAAATACGCGTTTGGGCTGACAGGCGCCCTGACGGGAATGACGCTGGTGCGTTATCTACTCATCCAAAATGGTATGAAGGAAGCCCTTACCAATATTACGGGAATCGGGGTAGTTGTATTTACCTCGCTCATCCTGGGTGTTCTGATGTTCTTTTTGGGCGGCCGCATCATCCGTCTGACCACTGAAACCGTTGAAAGGGTTGAACAAGCACTTCAGAATATCACGCTCTATGAGCTGATGATCGGCGCATGTGGGCTGATCGCCGGCCTCATTGTGGCCAATCTAATCTCCATTCCCATTGTAAAAATCGAAGTCATCGGTGTTGCCATCTCCATTATCATCAATATTCTCTTTGGGATATGCGGGGTTTATTTTGCATTAATCAAACGAAACGACAATGTGTTTGACGGGATCAAGGGCAAGGACAAGACCATGGCCCACAAGCAATACAAGCTGCTGGACACCAGCGCCATTATTGACGGACGCATCCTGGATTTAAGCCGGACAGGCTTTCTGGAAGGGGAGCTTGTGGTGCCCGGATTCGTTTTGGAGGAGCTGAGACATTTGGCTGATTCAGCCGATGACCTGGTTCGGGCCAAGGGCCGGCGCGGGCTGGATGTTTTAAACATGCTCAAGAACGATGGGAAATTCCCCATCACCATTGACAAATCGGGCAGAGATAACAGTGTTGAGGTGGACGAGCAGCTCCTGGCCAAGGCTAAGGAAATCAACGCCAAGATCATCACCAACGATTATAACCTGGGCAAGGTAGCGGCTATTCGGGGTATTGAGGTTCTCAATATCAATGATTTGGCCAATTCCATGAAGCCCGTTGCCGTATCTGGCGAGGAAATGACCATCCGCATTATCAAAGAAGGCAAGGAAAACGGTCAGGGTGTGGGTTATCTGGAGGATGGCACCATGGTGGTGGTGGAGCAGGCTTATAAATTTAAGGGCCAGCTCATCGATGTGATTGTCACCAGCGTGCTGCAGACCTCGGCAGGCCGTATGGTTTTTGCCAAGTTCAAGAGCATTCATCTCTCTTTGGTAAAATAGCGGATAAAGGGACTATCCGCTCTTTTTAATCCTTATTGATCAGGTGATACATATGCATTTATCTCACAGCGCCGTAGGCGCTATTCTTGTTGCTGCGGGAAAAGGAAGCCGTATGGGCCTTGGCTATAACAAGGTGCTTCTGCCCCTGTGCGGAAAACCGGTGATCCAATGGACCCTGGAGGCCTTTGCAGGTTCGGGACTGGTGGATGTGCTGGTTCTGGTCATCAGTCCCGAGGATGAAGGGGCCATGGCAGATATCTGTCATTCAGTCCGCAGGAATTTCCCTTCAGAAAAAACCCCTGAAATACTTACTGTCTTTGGTGGTGCCGATCGCCAGGACTCGGTGTATAACGGTCTTTGCGCCCTTCCTCAAGGGGTGGATGTGGTGCTCGTCCATGACGGAGCGCGTCCTTTTGTGGATGGTGCACTCATAGAAAGAAGCATCGACAATGCCAGAGCATGGGGGGCCGCCTGTGCGGGCATGCCCGTTAAGGATACCATTAAGGTAGTGGATGAAAACAGGGTCATTACCCAAACCCCTGACAGGGCACGTCTATGGAGTGCCCAGACTCCCCAGGCTTTCCGGCGGGAAATTGTGACAGATTCCTACCATAAGGCTTATAGGGAAGGAATAAGAGGCACTGACGACGCGGGACTGGTGGAGGCGGCAGGCTATCGGGTTACCATGTTTGAGGGAAGCTATGGCAATATCAAGCTTACCTCGGCTGAGGATCTGCTTTTTGCCGAGCGGCTTTTGAGGGAGAAGAAGAGCCAAACATAAAAAACTTGGGGATATCGCTGAAAAAGGTGTTTGCATGGCCGCAAATCTGGTATAATATTATAAAATTGCTTTTGTCCAAAACACTAAAATTGGTCAAAAGTCACAAATCGACAAGGTTCGATTTGCGCAATTTAACCGATAAGGGGGAATTGATATGAAGGACTACAGTTGTGAGAACATCCGCAATGTATGTCTGCTAGGCCATGGCAATGCGGGCAAGACAACGCTCGCAGAAGCAATGTTATTCTTAACAGGAGCAACAGATCGCTTCGGGAGCGTTGTCGATGGAAACACCGTTATGGATTATGACGCTGAGGAAATTAAGAGAAAATTCTCAATCGCCACTGCTCTTGCTCCGGTCGAATGGAACGACATGAAGATCAATATCATTGACACTCCCGGTTATTTTGACTTTGTGGGTGAAATGCTTGAAGGATTGGTTGTAGCCGATGGCGCTGTTATTCTCGTTAGCGCTAAGGACGGTCTCCAGGTAGGTACCGAAAAGGCTTGGGCCGCAGTCAATGACAAGAAGATTCCCAGAATGTTTTTTATCAGCAAGCTCGATGAAGAAAATTCAGACTTTTCAAAAGTCTTTGATCAGTTAAAAGATAAATTCGGAAAGAGTGTTATTGCTCTGGAATTGCCCATCTTTGAGGATGGAAAATTCACGGGCATCGTTAATATTCCCAAAATGAAGGCTTATTATTTCAAAGGCAAGGACATGGTGGAGGGTGAAATTCCCGCCGGCATGATGAGCCAGATAGAGAGCTATAAAGAGGGGATGGCCGAAGTTGTTGCCGAAACCGACGAAGAGCTGATGGAGAAATACTTCAACGGTGAACCCTTTACCGACGAAGAAATCCGCAGGGGTATCAAGATTGGTGCCAAGAATGGTGATATCGCCCCCGTATTCTGCGGTTCATCGGTTCAGAAGATTGGCGTTACCCTTCTGCTTGATGCTATCAGCAAGTATATGCCTGCCCATTGCGAAAAGGGTTCGGTCAAGGTGCTTAATGCCTCCACCAAGGAAGCTGTTGAAGTTCCTGCCGATGAAAAGGCCTCTGTGGTGGTTCGCGTGTTTAAGACCATTGCAGACCCCTTTGTGGGTAAGATTTCTTTCCTGAAGGTGCTTTCAGGAACACTCATGCCCGACAGCACCGTTTATAACGTCAACAAGGAAAAAACCGAAAAGATCAGCAATATATTCATCATGAAGGGCAAGCAGCAGATCAATGTCAACAAGCTGGTATCGGGTGATATTGGTGCTGTGACCAAGCTGGCTGTGACCGAAACCAATGACACGCTGGCTTCCAAGGAAAAGCCCGTTCTGGCTGAGCCCATTGAGTTCCCCGAACCCATGCTGGCCATGGCTGTTCTGCCCAAGGCCAAGGGCGACGAAGAAAAGATCAGCAGCGGTCTGCAGAGATTGCTGGAAGAGGATCCCACCTTCAAGATGTATCTCCATCCCGAAACCAAGCAAACCCTGATCTACGGTGTGGGCGACCAGCACCTGGATGTGATTGTCAGCAAGCTGCGCAATAAGTTCAAGGTAGGCGTTGAGCTGGTAAATCCCATTGTGCCCTATCGTGAAACCATCAGGAAAAAGGTTAAGGTTGAAGGTAAGCATAAGAAACAGAGCGGCGGTCACGGTCAATTCGGTGACGTCTGGATTGAATTCGAGCCCGGACCTACCGAGGATCTGGTCTTTGAAGAAAAGATTTTCGGCGGCGCTGTTCCCAAGCAGTACTTCCCGGCCGTTGAAAAGGGCTTGAGGGAAAGTATGCAGAAAGGTGTTCTGGCGGGCTATCCCGTGGTTAACCTGAAGGCCACCCTGGTGGATGGTAAATACCATGATGTTGACTCGTCGGAAATGGCCTTCAAGATTGCTGCAAGCCTGGCCTACAAGGAAGGTATGAAACAGGCTTCACCGGTTCTTTTGGAACCCATCTGCCATGTTGAGGTCTATGTGCCCGATGATTACATGGGTGACATTATCGGTGATCTCAACAAGCGCCGCGGTCGCGTTCTGGGTATGAATCCTCAGGATAACGGTCTCCAGCAGGTGGTGGCCGAGGTGCCCCAGGCCGAAATGTTCCGGTATGCCACCGATTTGCGCTCCATTACCCAGGGCAGAGGCTACTTCACCATGCATTTTGAACGCTATGAGGAAGCACCTCCCCATGTGGCTGAGAAGGTTATTGCCGAAGCCGCAAAGCACAAGCAGGCTGATGACGAATAACCTCAAAGGTATAGGCATGTTATATCAGGGACGGTTTTATCGCTTTTTTTGGGCGAAGGACCGTCCCTTTTGTCCCTGAAAATACGGTGAAGAAGGCCGATTGAGCGTGCCTGCCGGAATGGGGCAGGGGCCCTCCACTTGAAAAAAAATAGCCTTTGGGTTATAATAGTCAGGGATAGTCAAAAACAACGAGGTGATAGATATGGCCAGACTCAGTGACATCATCGAAACCTTCTTAAAGACATTGATTAATGAAGAGGAAGGCTCGGTAGAGATACAGCGCAATGAGCTTGCAAGCAAGTTCAACTGCGTGCCATCACAGATCAACTATGTCATATCCACACGATTTACTACCGACAAGGGTTATTATGTGGAAAGCCGTCGCGGCGGCGGAGGGTATATCAGCATTAAGCGCATCAATACTGAATCTGCCGGTGATTATTTGATGCACATTATTACCTCCATAGGGGACAAAATTTCCCAACACACCTGCGAGGTATTTATCAATAATTTTGTGGATTATAATATCATAAAATATCGAGAAGCCATGCTCATGAAGGCAGCCACATCGGACAAGGTGCTGATGGATGTTCCCATTGACAAGCGGGATGATGTAAGAGCCACAATCCTCAAGAACATGCTCATGGGCCTGACTGTACTTTAACGGAGGTGGTCCGATGCCACTTTGCCAGGTTTGTAAGCAAAGAGAAGCAACCGTCTATTTCACCCAGATC
>Ga0116192_1000788_pt1 | contig 23423 bp, 20 predicted proteins | sample AD_UKC113_MetaG_FD_89876 | JGI IMG/M metagenome (GOLD analysis project Ga0116192, IMG submission 89876) | Active sludge microbial communities of municipal wastewater-treating anaerobic digesters from Hong Kong - AD_UKC113_MetaG | ecosystem: Engineered > Bioreactor > Anaerobic > Digestate... | reverse complement strand
CTTTCCCGGGTAAGCGCATCGAGCGCTCCAAAAGGTTCGTCCAACAGCAGTAAATCCGGTTCCTGAATAAAGGCGCGAGCAATGGCAACACGCTGAGCCATTCCCCCCGAAAGCTCCGAGGGCCAGCTATGGCTGAACTCCTCAAGACCCACCAGTCGAATCATTTCGTCCACCCGCGTCTCAATCACCTCAGCCGGCAGTTGCTGCAGTTCCAACGGTAAACGAATGTTCTGGCGCACGGTTCGCCAGGGCATCAAATTAGCATATTGAAAGACGAGCCCAACCCGCGGCATACATTCACAGCCATTGAAACGAATCGAGCCTGATGTGGGTTTGAGCAGACCGGCGATGAGGCGCAACAGCGTGCTTTTGCCGCTGCCTGAAGGACCCAACACACACAGGAATTCCTCCCTGCCCAGCGTGAAATGGATATCCCTGAGCACCTCCAGCCGCTGATTCCCGCTGTGAAAGACCATTCCCAGCTCGTGAATATCAAGAAAACCCTCGCTCAAAGCTGCTCCTTACGGTATGAAACGGTTGTCATAAGCCGCGTTAAGATCAAGCTCCTCTTTGAGGAGACCCATTTGCAACAGGATGCGTTGCATATTTTCCCATCCCTTCGGATCGGAAAAGCCGATACGCTCCGCCTGCCATTGAGCGATTGACCGGGTTAACACCTCCATCTGTACGTCCGCATCCGCCTTGGCAAGATTCTCGACGTATTTCTTACTGATTTCGAAGGCTTCATCTGAATGCTGGATGGTATAGTCCATCCCCTTTAGAGTGGCGCTGACGACCGCCTGAACGAGTTCGGGGTCTTCCTGGAGCGTCTTTTCATTTGTAATGATGCCGTTTGAAACAAGGTCTACCGCGTCTGAAACCTTAAACTGTTCAATTTCGATTCCTAGCTTCTCCAACTGCACGGGCTCATTGGCAACGTACACCACCACCGCATCATCCTTATTGGATGCCAGCATTTCCACCTGGTTGTAGCCAATGGAATCCAGAATCACATCTGACTCTTTCAAGCCGGCGGAGTCCAGCAGGGCAATCGCGCCAATATACGAGGCGCCATATAATCCGGGTAACCCGATTTTTCGCCCTTTAAGGTCAGCCACGCTCTTGATGCCCGCATCTTTTTTGGCAACAATGGCTACCGGATATTGCTGATACCACGCCATTACATAGACAACCGGCATTTGCTGAGCGCGGGCGAGCAAAACCTGCTCCCCTGAAACGACCGCAAACTGAAGATCGCCAGTTGCGGTAAGCACAGTATTGTCATTTTCCATGCTGTAATCAATCGTCACATCCAAACCTGCATCGCGGTAGTAACCCTTTTCTATGGCTACGTAGAGCGGCGCGAACTGCACATTGGGGATATACCCCACTGGCAGACGCACCGGGGTCAACTGGGTGGGTGTGGCTTGCGGAGGGATTTGCGGAGCGCAGGCGCTGAGCAGCAGTGTGAACAAAATGAAAAAAGGGATGAAACGAGTTTTCATGAGCGTTCTCCAGGCAAAGATGTCATCCATGGTCATTCACCTTCCAGCGGGTGGTGCGTTTTTCCGCCAGCATCGCCAGACCGTAAAGTGAAAGCGCCATCAGAATGAGGGTAAAGATGGAAACAAAGACGAGTGCCGTGTCAAATTGCCCTCGTCCAACATTGATGAGGAAGCCGAGCCCTTTATCCGAACCAACGAACTCGCCGACTACCGCTCCGATGACGGAAAGCGCGGCACCGATACGCAGACCCCCGAAGAGCACGGGGAGCGCTGCCGGCAGCTCCAACAAACGCAAGGTTTGAGCGCGGGTAGCCCGCATGGAGCGCATCAGATCATACAGGTTGGCGGAAACAGCACGGAACCCGATGATGGTGTTCACCAGTACCGGGAAGAAGACCGTAAGGGCACATACCAGAATCTTGGAAAAAACTCCCGGTCCAAACCAGATCACCAAAAGAGGTGCAATGGCAACGGTGGGGACCGCCTGGTTAGCCACTAGGTAAGGAGAAAGAATTTTCTCAAGCACAGGAGATTTGGAAAGCGCATAACCCAGCGTCGTCGCCACGATACTGCCTGCCAGCAGCCCGAGCAGCACTTCATAAAGGGTCACCCAGGCATGCCTGAAGAGACTGCCGTCGCGCACCATCTGTAAAAATTTCTGTCCCACCATGCCCGGAGTGGGCAGCAGGAAGGGTGGCAGGTCTCCCCAATCGATGATGAGCGACCAGATCCCTACCGCCAGCAGCAGCGAGAGGAACACCAGCCAGCCATTATGACGCGCCAGGAATTCGAGCGCTGGTTGATCAGAGGAGATGGGCGCGGAATCGCTCCGCTGAATTTCGTATGTGTGACGCAAAGAAAAAGCCTCGAAACGCATGTTTTTCGGGGCTCGGAGGCAGACGCGTGAAACTCGCTGCCTTTCCGCTCTTCTTTTATCCGGACTGTACCGTCGACCCCGGAATTTCACCGGATCCTGCACGCCATGCGTGCTCGTGGGTTGTCACCACCGATCGGGAATTGAGGTTATTCCCTCGCACCCTGCCCCGAAGAAGCGTATTTGATTGCGCGTATTGTATACCCACGTCAGGGGCATGTCAAGCGGGTAAGGAGAGTGAATCTGGTCTGGTTATATCCTATCCTGTCAACTGGTTGCCAGTGACGATATGACCACCTCCGGTCAAGGCACAATTCCTTCAAACTGCCGGTTAAAATCGTTGTAGAATGAAACGGGAGGTTTTATCCTCCGGGAGGCAGGGATATGGCATTTCTACCTACGTCACGCACCGGCAAGATCGCGCTGGGGCTGTTTCTAGTCTTCCTGTTGCTGTTAGCGGCAGTGCTCATCCTTTACAACATGCTGGGTTACCCCTCCACAGGAATTGCCGGTGTGCTTGGGTACATCACCGCTGCCGCCGCCCTGCTCACCCTCCTCAGCAGCCTGGCAGCCATCATCGTGAGAGATGAACGTTCCATCTCTGTCGTCGTTGCTTTGATTACCACCTTCGTGGTCACCGCTACGCTGGTGGTTGATATTATCAATGCCGGGTTACTTTAACTTACAATCGGAGGAACAATGAGTGAATCGGAACATCTGGCACAGGCACTGACTGATCTGCTGCTGGAGGAGGAAAACGGTTGGTTTTTATCCGTCTTCCCCGCGCTTGAAGGTCTGAGCGCAGCTCAGGCAGCACAGGCACCGGGAGAGAAATTCAACAGCCCCTGGGCAATCGTCCGGCACATGACGTATTGGATGACAGCGGTGCTGTACCGCCTTCAAGAGCTGGATCCTTCCACCCGGCTCGGTGAGGACTGGCTGCCACTCTCTGACCCAGACAGCGAAGAAGCCTGGGCAATGGACAAGGCAAGGCTGGCAGAAATTACCCGCGAGCTGGCTGATCTGGTGCGTAGAACCGACAGTGACTGGCTGGAGCAAATGTACCGGGAAGGAAGACCCAGCCGCAGGCAGGTAATCCAGGGGCTCATTGGACATAACTGCTACCACACCAACGAAATCATCAGCATGCGGCACATGCTGGGTTACTGGCTGGATCAAACATAAGAAGAAAAATAAATCCTCGGATTGGGAGATTTAGCGATTGCGTTGACACACTTCGCTGGATGGGGTATCCTTAACCTCGCGTTCCGGATGGGACCGGCGCGGCAGAGTCCTGCGAACCCCGCCAGGTCCGAGAGGAAGCAGCGGTAAGGAGGATACTCTGGGCGCCGCCGGCAAACCTGTCCGGACGCACTTTTACCCGTCACGGAGAAAGATGCAGACATCCTCCACACCACCTGTATGCGATTACGAAGGATCTGATTATCAGCAGCGCTTTTGGGATGAAGGCGGACGAGCTTATGAAGATGGCTGTGAAGCCGTCGCGCTCAAGCGCCTCCTCCCTGATCAGGGGCAGCACTTGTTGGAGCTGGGCGCCGGAGCGGGACGGAATACACCCCGTTATGTGGGGTATCAAAAAATTACGCTGCTTGATTACTCAACCACACAATTACAGCAAGCTCAAGCCCGGTTAGGGCGCACGGCTCGTTATCGTTACGTTGCCGCGGATATTTATCGCCTGCCTTTTGCCAGTGGCGTCTTTGATGGCGCAACGATGATCCGCACCTTGCACCATATGGCGCAACCGGAGTTGGCGCTGGCGCAGGCGCGCCGGGTATTAGCGCCGGGTGCCACGTTTATTCTGGAATACGCCAACAAACGTAACCTGAAGTCCATGCTGCGTTACGGGCTCAAACGGCAGAGTTGGTCACCTTACACCCATGAGGCTGTGGAATATCTTCCGCTCAATTTTGACTTCCATCCCGCAGCCATCCGCGCAGAAATGCGCACGGCGGAGTTTCACATTGAACGTACCCTCACCGTCAGCCATCTGCGCATCGGACTGCTGAAGAAGATCCTTCCAACCCGGCTGCTGGTCGGTTTGGACAGTATATTCTCTCTGACCGGTAACTGGTGGCAGCTCACACCCAGCGTTTTCCTCAAAGCAGTCGCTTCCTCAACAGGATCCAGGGCAGCCGATGAGGAGTTCTTTGCCTGTCCCGCCTGCGGGGAACTTTTGACGGATACACCGCCACGGATTCAGTGTTCCGCCTGTGGCAGAGAGTATCCGGTGATTGATGGCATCTATGATTTCCGGCTGGACCCACCTGAAGGAAAAGAGTGAACCATGGCAGACCCGCTGCTTGATGATCTGAACCGACAACAGCAACTCGCGGTTACCGCCGGCAACGGGCAGATTTTGGTGCTGGCTGGACCAGGATCCGGAAAGACGCGCGTGCTTACCCGCCGCCTGGCTTATCTGGTGGAAAGGCAGCGCATCCCCACTTACAATATCATCGCCGTTACCTTCACCAACAAGGCGGCTCGCGAGATGGAAAACCGCGTGAGTCACTTGCTCCAAGTGCATCTGGAGGGTACCTGGCTGGGAACATTCCATGCCATGTGCGCACGACTCCTCCGCAATGAATCAGATTTTCTCCCGTTTAAATCCAATTTTGTCATTTTTGATTCAGATGATCAGGAGAGCCTGATCAAGAGGGCAATCCGCGAACTAAACATTGATGAAAAAACTCATCGTCCGGCAGGTATCCACGCTGCCATTTCCGCGGCAAAAAATGATTTGCTGCTTCCGGAAGAAATGCCCGTCATCACATATCGCGACGAAGTGGTCAAGCGGGTCTATGCGCGTTACCAATCCATGCTGGTGACAAATAACGCCGTCGACTTTGACGATCTGCTGCTGCTCGCCGCCCGCCTGCTGCGGGAAAACCCCAGTGTGGCAGAGCGCTACGCAAGGCGCTTTCAGCATGTGCTGGTAGATGAATTTCAAGACACCAATCTGGCACAATACGAATTGATCAAACAATTAGGTGCTTTCCACAAGAACCTCTTCGTGGTCGGGGATGAGGACCAATCCATTTACCGCTGGCGCGGCGCAGATTATCGCAATGTGGAGCGCTTCAAGAAAGATTTCAAGGGTTGCCAGGTCATCCTGCTGGAGCAGAATTATCGCTCCACCCAGAACCTGCTGGATGCCGCCAGTCAGGTCATCAACCGCAATCAAAACCGTACCCCCAAACATCTTTTCACCGAACAAGGAAAGGGAAATAAACTGGTTCAGTTTACTGCCGTGGATGATATTGCCGAGGCAGCCTTTGTTGTGGATACCATCCAGCAATACCTGTCTTCCGGACGAGCCAGACCGGGTGATTTCGCAGTGATGTACCGGACGAATGCCCAGTCCCGCCTGCTTGAAGAGGCGCTCATTCATGCCCGCCTGCCTTACCGCCTGGTGGGGGCGCTGCGCTTCTACGGACGGCGCGAAGTGAAGGATTTGATCGCTTTTCTGCGATTGGTGGAAAACCCCGATGATGAGGTAAGCCTGATGCGGGTTATTGGCGTACCGCCGCGCGGGATTGGTGAAAAAACGCTGCTGGCGCTACAAAACGCAGCCTTCCGCAATGGAGTGAGCCTGGGGAACATCCTGCTTGACCTCGGCAGACAGGGCGAGGATTCGGCGTATTTTGCAGAAATGGGAAGATCCGCCTCCATTCTGGCGGATTTCGGCGGTATGCTTTCTGATTGGGTGAATGCCCGCGACCAGGTTTCAATTGTCGCTTTATTCGATCGCATCATCAACGATACCGGCTACGAACCTTATATCAACGATCAATCTGAAGAAGGCAGCGACCGCTGGGAAAACGTGCAAGAGCTGCGCCGTCTGGCTTATGATTTTGAAGAAAAAGGGCTGACCGATTTTTTGCAGAACCTGGCACTCGTTTCCGACCAGGATACACTGCCTGCTGAAGGCGCACCTTCCGCTGTGGCACAAGCTGGCGCGGTGACATTGCTGACCCTGCATGCTGCCAAGGGACTTGAGTTCAACCAGGTGTTCATCATCGGGTTGGACGAGGGCTTGCTGCCGCACAGCCGCAGCCGAGACGACCCCGAAGAGATGGCGGAAGAGCGGCGTCTGTTCTATGTGGGCATGACGCGCGCAAAAACGCAGCTTTACCTGGTTCGGGCGGAACGGCGTTCCAGTTTTGGCAGCTATGAATACAGCGAGCCTTCACGCTTTTTGGAGGATATTGATGACAGTCTGATCCTCAGCCAGGGAAAACGGAATAGCTCACGCCGCGAACTCTTCATGAAGGATATGCGCTGGTCAACCAGCGGTGTTACAGCAACCACCCGGCAGCGTGAGACCCGTCTGATCCTTAATCCGGAGACGCGCTACAAACCCGGAATGCGCGTGCGCAATGCCGCCTGGGGGGAGGGACTGGTGCTGGAAAGCCGGGTTGATGCCGATGGCGAAGAAACGGTGGATATTCACTTCGAGTCAGTGGGGTTCAAGCGGGTGCTGGCTTCGCTGGCTAATCTGGAAATTCTTTCCTGATATCACAGCGGGTAAGCCATCACCGGTTTCTCGTGCCGGGCAGGTTCGATCACCGGGTTTTGCTTTGCAGCTGTGGTTTGCAAATTCCCTCTTTTCCTGAAATCGCAGGCTAAACCTGAATTTTCAGTATCCATGACCAAAGAATAGCTGCCCTCCCTCTGAAACCAGGCTATCAGGAAGAACGTTTCACCCTTACAGGCAGGCACCATAACAGGCAAAATCTTAAATTATTCATAATTTACGTCACACCAGCCAAATTGTGAGAAAATTTGCTGGTTATACATGAAACAAATGTGATGAAAGCCTTTTATGCCTTATTCTTCAAAGATCAAGCCCGGATAGCAGTGATTTTTTCCAGATTTCCTATCGCTGGAAACAATGACAGAAATCCATTTACCCTCAATCCTCCAGTAACCACGAAAGACTAACCCCACCAAAATTTTTCCCAGAATCCCTATGAATTATCTACTCGCCGCCCTCCCCATTCTGCTCGTCCTCGCCCTGATGCTATTTTTTCATCGTGGTAGTCATCAGGCTGGGTTTGCCGGTTGGCTGGCTGGAATTGCGGTGGCTTTCCTTTTCTTTGGTCTCAATGGATCGGTGCTATGGGTCTCGCAGGTTAAGGCACTGCTGCTAACGGTGAATGTGCTGGCGGTTTTATGGCCAGCATTGCTGCTCTACCATATTGTCGACAATGCCGGTGGCGTGCGCGCCATCGCCAACGCCCTTCAGCAAATGATTCCGGAACCCGGCTGGCTTTTGGTGGTGCTGGCATGGATGCTCTCACCACTAATGGAGAATCTGGCTGGTTTCGGATTACCAATTGCCATTGTGGCACCAATGCTCATCCTCCTCGGGGTGATCCCGGTTCGAGCAGTAGCAGCCGTGGCGGTGGGGCATAGCTGGGCGGTTAGCCTGGGCGGAATGGCGCTGGCTTTACGCACCATGACCGACATTACCGGTTTGAGTGAAACCGAAGTGTTTCCGTTCGCCGCCATTCTACTCGGAGTTTGTGTATTACTCACTGGTCTCGCTTCTGCCTGGTTGCTCAACCAGCTTCATTTCTGGAAGCGCATCGTGCTGCTCAGCCTGATCGTTGCCCTGACGCAGTTTTTAGTGGGTTATTTTGTCACCATTCCGCTGAGTTCTTTCTCCGCGGCGATTGTTGGCGTACTCGCAGGGATGCTGCTGGGTATGCGCCCTCCAGGTGAGAAAATCCGCGCGGAGATGACCCCTCAACTGCAGGGCGGTCTGGTTGCCTACGGCTTCCTCTTCGTCAGCATCATCCTGGTCTCGGTAATCCAACCACTCAATAGCTGGCTGGCGGGTGTCAGACTCAATTCCAACTTCCCGGAGGTGGTAACGAATCACGGAGTGGTTACCGCCGCTGGACCTGGTTTTATCTACAAGCCTTTCACTCACCCCGGGGTTTGGATTTTACTCAGTGCTCTTGTGGCTCTCCTGCTTTTGCCGCGCATTACGCATTCAGAAAAAACCAATCTTGGCGCGGCGCTTGCAGCCACCGGACGCTCCGGCTTGCCGGCAACACTGGGCACTATTTTCATGATCGGGCTTTCCACACTTATGGAACACACGGGCATGACGCTGACCATCGCCCGTGGTTTGAGCCAGGCGTTTGGCAATGTGTATCCTCTGGTGGCGCCGCTGGTGGGAGCATTAGGCGCTTTTGCCACTGGCAGCAACACCAACTCGAACATTTTATTCGGACCGATGCAAAAGGGTGTCGCCCTACTGCTGAACATCAGTCCGGTGCTACTGCTCGCCGCGCAGACCACCGGTGGGTCTCTGGGCAGCATGATTGCCCCGGCAAAGTTGGCGGTGGGGGGCAGCACGAACGCCATGAAAGGACGCGAAGGGGAGATTCTCCGCATGACCCTGCCCATTGGCTTGATCTGTACCTTATTGATTGGGGGACTGGCGTTGATCCTCATCAGCTTGTAGGTTGAGGGAGACTAATTGAGAGTTTGGAGGTTTTGTTTTGATCTCCACAATCTCTCCATGAATTCTGTTTAAAAAAAGAAACCGGGCTTCAATCATGAAAAACCCGGTCTTCCTACTTGGTTAATGAAAGTTAATTCAATATCTCGGTCAGGGGCTCCAGCTCCGGCGAATTGTAGGCTTCAATCCTGCCGGCATCTCCGAGCAGGGTAATCTGAGAGTCGATCGCCAGGCGTGCTGTACGGGTGGTGCCAATGGCAGCAGCGAGTTCCTCCACGTGGCTTGGACCAAAAATTTCATGCCTGACTCCGCTCTCGGCGCAGGGGTAAAAGCTCATGTTTTCCACCACGCCCAGCACGGGAATACCAAGCTGTTTAAGCATCGAATCCGCCTTGCGTACCACCAACCCGGCAAGTTGTTGCGGGGTCGACACCATCACCACGCCATTAACGGGCAGGGTTTGCATCACGGTCAACGCCGCATCCGAGGTGCCGGGGGGCAGGTCCACCAGGAGCACATCCAAAGTACCCCACAAAACATCGTTCCAGAATTGCTTGATGATGCCGCCGATGAGTGGACCGCGCCAGATGATGGCGACCTCTTCGGTGGGCACGAGCAGGTTGGCTGACATGACGCGAATGCCAGTTGAAGTGATCGAAGGTAAAATGCCCTGATCACTGCCACGCGCGCCCCCTGCCGGTAAGCCAAAGAGCTTGGGGATACTGGGTCCGGTAATGTCTGCATCCAGGATGCCGACCTTTTTTCCCTGACAGGCGAGCTGGCAAGCCAGCAGTGCGGTGACCGAAGATTTGCCCACGCCACCTTTCCCGCTCATCACTGCTACCACCCGACCAATTTTATTCAAGTCTTTCAACCGGGGACCTTGTGGTGCGGTCTTGCTAAAGACGGATTGGCGTTCATCTGCGGTCATCTCGCTCAGCGTGATGTGAACATCTTTAACCCCTTCCATCTTCATCACGGCGGCTCTGGCATCTTCTTCAATCTTGCCCTTCAACGGGCAGCCGGTAACCGTGAGCGCAATCGTGAAGGAGACAAGGTTATCTGGCGAAACTTTTACGTCCCGGATCATCCCCAATTCTACAAGGTTGCGCCCCAATTCGGGATCCAAAACCCCGGATAATACGTCTAATATTTGATTTTCTGTGATCATTTCACTCCGTCAGTGATTGAAATGTGCTTCATAAAACGCATCTCATTATAATGGATATATAAATCGGGAGGTGTATTCATGAAAAAAAAGATGCCTTTCTTTCTTCTTGCCCTTGCCTTCCTGATCATGGCTTGCAGTATCACTTTCAACCTGGGCAATGCCAAGCCGGCATCACCGCCCTCCAACCCCAATTATCCCTCCCTCCCCACCGCAACCTTATTTCCCTCCCCCACTTTTGTGATCTCTTCCCCGACTCCCCCTCCTACCTTGCGTGAGATTACGGTCTATTTTATGGACGAGAACCGTTTTATCGCCGGGACGGAGCCCTATGAGGTGGCAGTTACCCGCACCACCACCAGCGATAACCTGCCGCTCGCCGTGCTGGAAGCCTACTTTGCCGGTCCTACAGTGGAGGAATATCAGCTTGGATTGCGCATGCTTGGCAGCGGTTTTACAACTGTTCGCCAGTTCAGCATTGAGGATGGTATCGCCCGAGTTTATTTAGGCGGAACTTGTGCCAATAACGGCGCCGCTTATTCCGTCGCCGCACTGATCATGAAAAACCTTTCCCAATTTCCCGAAATAAGCGCGGTCAAGATTTACGATGAAAACAACGACACCCTCGACCCCGATTCGCAGTACAGTTCACTGCCTTATTGCCTTGAGCCATAGGTGGAAAACGGAATCGGTTACTGGCAGCAGGATTCCTCCCTGCTGCCATTTTTTGTCTGATATAATGCAATTATGACGATTACGATCCTTTCTATTGCTTTTAGTATCACGCTGATTTTTCTGGCGCTCAGCCGTTTGGCGGTGGAGCGCGTGGAACAAAATCATTATGCTCAGCGCGCCGATTTCTTCCATCATTATCGGGTTAAAGAAGGGGATATCGTTTTTCTGGGCGACAGTATTACGGATGGTGGCTGTTGGGAAGAGATGTTGCCGGGTGTACCGCTTAAAAACCGCGGTATTAACGCTGATGATACCGTGGGGGTGATCAAACGCCTGGATGACATCGTCATGCCAAAACCGCGGGCTATTTTTTTGCTCATTGGCACCAACGACCTGCCATGGTTTGTCCACCGCAAGAATAGTGAAATCCTTAAGAACTATAATCAGATCCTGAGTCGGTGCAGGGAGCTTTCCCCATCCACCCAGGTGTTTGTACAATCCCTCCTTCCACGGACTAAGAGCTACGCCAAGCGCATTCAAATTATCAACACTGCACTGAAAGAGCTGGCTGTCAGGCACGGCTATACCTTTATCAACCTTTACCCCTCCTTCGCGGACGAAAATGGTTGCCTGCAAAAAAATCTGACCAATGACAACCTTCACTTAATGGCGGTAGGATACCTACGCTGGGTTGAAATTCTGCAACCTTACATTGACGACTTAATGCGCCCATAAACCCACCAGCAATTTACATCTTTGATAACTTGCCCTGCATGAGTAACTACCTCCTTACTATTGTGTTATAGTGATTGTCTGTTCGGTCATACTTCCCTCTTCACATTGCTTAAAAATTATGCCGCAGGTCACCGCTTCAAATATGTCTTAACGACAATGTGTATTTATTATTAAAACGATATCCTTTATCCATCAAACTGGGTAGCCAGGAAGGTAAACAGATTGTCCAACTTAACTGAAAAAACATTATTTTGGTTTTCCAAACCCCTTGTAACCTCTTATACCAGTACCCTGCTCAATATGGATGTGCACCAAAAGTGCCCGTTGCCCGCTGGAGCCAAGATTATTGCGCCAAACCACCCCAGCACCACGGATCCCTTCTTTGTGGCAGCCATGCTGGGACACCAATCTCACATCTTGATCAAGGATGTGCTGTTCAACGTTCCATTATTGGGAACCTATCTCACCCATTCCGGGCATATCAAAGTGGAAGAAGGGCACGGTCAGGAAGCGATCGACCGCGCTCTTGACCTGCTGAAAGCCGGTAAAACGATCATCATCTTCCCTGAAGGAAAGATCAGCCCGCTGGAAGGCGGGTATAACAAGGTGCGATCAGGGGTTGCCAGGTTGGCAGTTGCCAGTGGCGCCCCCGTATATCCCGTGGGAATCCACTTAATCAAAGAACGCATCCATGCCATTTCCTCCACTGTTAAAGGTCAGCAGGAGATCGGTTACTGGTACCTGCGTGGTCCGTACAACGTTACTGTGGGTAAGCCGTTGCGCTTCACTGGAGACGTGGAAGACAGAGAGCATGTACGTGAAGTAGCCCAGCAGATCATGTATAAAATCATGCGTTTGGCATATGAAAGTGAACAGCGTTGGTACCGTCGTACCGGAGCCATCCCTGGCGCGCTCGAAACTACTTGATTTTTCCATCACCACCCTTACCGCATCCTCCTCTGGATGCGGTTTTTTTTTTGCAATTCCAGGTTTTGCATACAATTAAGGAAATGATTGGAATAGGAGGGTGGCATGAAACCTCAACAGTACCTGCAAGGACCCGCTAAACTGCTTAATCCTGATGGCAGTCTCATACAGGCTGGCTGGGCAAGGCAGCCTGTGCTGGATGCCAACCTGGAGGACAGCCACTTTTACCGCATTCGTGCACTGCAAAAGCTGCGCCTTAAGGTTTGGGATTATTACGCAATAACCACACCCAGCCATTTCTTTTCCTTCACGATTAGTGACGTCGGTTACCTGGGAATGGTTTTTGCCTATGTGATTGAATTTGATACAAAAGAATATCAGGAACAAACCCTCACCCTGCCTTTTGCCGCCGGGGTCAGGCTGCCGCGCAACAGCACGGAAGGCGTGAGTGAATACGTCAAGGATGATTTTTTGATGCGCTTTACCGCCCAGAAAGATGCGCGCACCATTTCGGTCCGCTGGGCGGGGTTTGGCAAAGGAACGCTCAACGCTGAATTGCGATTGGAATGTCCGCCGGAGCAGGAATCAATGACCATCGTCATCCCCATCCGGGGCAAACGCTATTACTACAACCGCAAGATCAACTGCATGCCCGCTAGCGGCTGGGTGGAGTATCAGAATAAGCAATTTGAAATTGAACCCGCCACCTGCCTGGGCAGCCTGGACTGGGGGCGCGGCGTGTGGGAATATCAATCTTTCTGGGTTTGGGCAAGCGCTTCAGGTTTCCTCGCCGACCGGCGCAGGATCGGATTAAATTTAGGGTTCGGTTTTGGCGATACCAGCGCTGCCACTGAAAACTGCTTTATCCTTGAGGGGAAGATCCACAAATTAGATGACGTTCAATTCACCTATGATCACCAGAATTTCAAAGCTCCATGGACGATGCGCTCCCCGGACGGTCGCCTTGATCTGATCTTTACTCCCTTCTTTGAAAGGGTGGCGAAATCGGATGCACTGGTGCTGAAAAGCGAAGTGCACCAGATGTTCGGCACGTATAACGGCAGCGTAGAGACGGAAGAAGGTGAGAGGCTGACTCTCAGCAATGTCATTGGCTGGGCAGAAGAACACCACGCGCGCTGGTAAGACGGTGGCTCGTTAATCCTTGCGCAAAATCAAGAAATGAACATTCTCCGCTATCAATGTCATCCCCGTGGGAGGCGTCTTCAGCCATTCATCATCTACAAGGAAGAAAGCACCGGAGGGTACCTGATCCACCCCGCGCACCGGGTTCAAGTCGCGGGTTTTATCTCTGCCAAATAATGCATATTCAAGGATGCTTTTCGGCATCCAAACGTACAAGGTTTCGGTTGCGGGGACGTGAGCATTGACAAATTCGAGGTCCGATAGATCCCCACTGCTCTGGAAAAAGAGCTGCTCGTAATAGGTGAGGTGGCGAATATCCCGCCGATTCGAACTGGTTAGCGCCAGATCTTCGATGACGCGATCACTAATGTATATGTAGGCGTGAGTGAAGAACCCGGTGTCTTCCAGCTTCTGGTTGCGTTCTTGCTGATAGGCATAGAGCGAATATTGAGTGATCAGCGGTCTGCAATCATTAATCAAAAGGGAGGAAAAACCGATCCCCGCTGCGAGGATGCCCAGCAGGATGGGGATGAACTTGCCGGTAAAGCCGTGCCCCGGCACCAGAGCCGAGAGCAGCGGAGAAAATAACAGCACCGGCAGGATCAGATAACGCCCATTGGTGGGACTCCAACCCGTGATCAACACTGCAATCAGTATGAACACCACAATCAGAAAAACAAAGGCTCCCAACAGATAGTATTTCTGGGCTTTATTCCTGCCCAGCAGAACCGCCACCGCCGAAAGAGGTAATAGCATCACACTTAGCGGTCCAAACCAGGCAGCGTCTTCATTCATTGCCATCGGGCTGCCATATTTGAAGTATTCTTCATCCCCTTGAGAAATGTAGGCTTTCACTTCCAGATCCACACCCAACTGCCGGCTCAGCCAGCGGAAAGCGCGATCGCGGGTTTCCAGGGCACCAATTTTCAGCTTGCCGGTGAGCCCGTCCACACTTGCTCCCTGATAAAGGTAACGCAGGCTGTTGGTGGCATAACGCAGACCATCTCCCGGTTGCGAGAAAGGCAGGGAATAGCGATAACTGGCGAACATTGACGATTGAAGTCGATCCTGTTCGCGCGCATTTTGAATGAACTTGTAGGATGACAGGGAAGCAAAGAAAACCAGGAAGATGCCTCCCGCAAAGAGGTAAACCCGGGCTTGCGCCTTGTGACGTAGTAAATGCAGGAGTAATGCCAGCAGGTAAAAGGGCAAATAGAGAAACGCCGTCTGCTTTGTACCCAGCGCGAGCGCAAGGGCAAGCATGGAAAACGCAAGGTCGAATTTTTGATCCCCCTTAAAATAGCGCAGCAGAAAAAAGACACTCACCAGCGCAAGCGCGGCGACGAAACCATCCCCTTGATAAGAAAAGGTCTGCAGTAAGACAACCGGGTAGGAAAGGCTTGCCAGCGCGGCAAAAAGGGCGGCAAAAGGGGTCGCGCCAAGCAGCAAGGCGATTTCATAGATCATCAGACCGACAATAATTAACGCCAGTGCAGGCATCAGGTAAAACAGCATCTCCGAGCCCCCCAGCAGAAACAACCACAGCCCCTGCAGCGAAAGGTTAATGGGATAACTGAGTTGGGTCTCGGTGATCGCGTCCCACGAAGCCAGCGAGCCGTGCTGAATCCAGTAATAGATGCGCGGCAGGTGGGTGTGCAGTGAATCCGAATTATTGATCGGCGCCAGCGAACCGGAATAAAAAGCAAGGGCGATGAGACAACCCGTCAGAATCAGCAGCAATCCTTCCCAGCCATGCGGCAATCGTCCGGCAAATTTTACAGGAGGTAGCGGCTGCGCGAAAATCCGCTGGCGTGGATCCCACAAGACCAGCGCACCAGTCAGACAACAGGCAAATTGAAGCAAAAGGAACCATCCGGGTTCGTTCAGCTTTCCAGCCAGGCTGAGAATCTCCGCCACGAGGATATTGAACGCAACCGTGACCAGAAAAAACAGCGTGACCACCCGTGTGAACCGGATCTCCTTATAGAACCGCCATGCAAGGAGGAAAGCAAGGAACAGATAGATCAGGACGGAAATGATCAGCATATGAAACCCTGATGGAGGAAATTAACCAATCTCACCGGGGAAGAGATCAAAGGGAAATCACCTGTGCCTGACCGCTTTCCACCAGTTGGGTGAAGCGCGCCACAAGGGGAAGCGGCTGCGAAATTCTGCGCCTGCGACGGCGGGCAAGCGGCAGGTTAGGGGTAGAGGCGATATCCAAAGCGACCGCCTGAACAAAGAATTGCACCGCCAGAATGATCGGCAGAACAGCAATCAACACAGTGCCGGTGGTGGCGGGTATCCCGGTTTGATCGGACTGGATCCATTTAACAATCCCCCACACCACCCCAAAGACCCCCAGGATCAGGCTGGCGAGAAGGTAGAAGGAGACTGCTGAAAAATCGAAACGGAAGTACTGGCGGATAATGCGCTCAAAAATCCGATAAGTGAGGTTGGTGGAAAACAGTAAAAATTCCCTTGGAATGCGGATGGCACTGCCATGTTCATTGTAAATTGCCGGAATTGGCACATCTTCCACCACAGCATCCAATTTTTGTAATTCAGCCAGCATGGAGGTTTCAAAGAAAAAGTGCCGCGAGATTCTTCCCGGGTCGAGTAATTCCAGCGCGCGGCGCGAGATGGCGGTGTAACCATTGGTGGGGTCGTAAATCTTCCAGTACCCGGTTGCCAGCTTGGTAAGGAAACTGAGCCCTTGATTACCAATGCGTCGAATTAATGGCATACTGCGCAACTCCTCCTGGTGCAGGAAGCGGTTGCCTTTGGTATAGTCCGCCGAAAGATCAAGCAAAGGGGCAATAAGATCCTCAAAGTAATTCAGGTCCATTTGGTCGTCGCTGTCAATTTTGACCACGATTTCTGCACCCAATTGAAGAGCGTAGCCGTATCCGGTCAAGGTGGCACCACCGACGCCCTGGTTCTGTTGATGCTCCACCAGATACACGCGTGGATCCCCCAGTTCCCGCAGCACAGGGGCAAGATCTTCGCGGGTGTCATCCGCCACTATGATGATGATTGCGACTGTGGGAGGAATTTTACGCACGACAGTGGCAATCGAACTCATGGCATGGTAAGCCGGGATGACTGCCGCGATCAGTGGCGCGGTCTGAGCCAGGTTAGTCTCTTCTGACGGGTTGGTCATGATGTCAATATTATACTTGCATTGAAACACGCGCATAAAAAGACCCCGGCAATGCCGGGGTCAGGTTCACGGGAGCAGGAGTTTATACCCAGCCGCGCAACTGCATGGCTTTGACCACGCGGTCAATTGCCACCATGTAGGCTGCATCACGAGTGTAGACATTGCTTTTCAGACTCATTTCCAGCACACTGGTGAAGGCAATGGTCATTTTGGTATCCAGTTTTTCCAGCACTTCTTCCTTCGTCCAGTAGTAGTTCATGTCGTTCTGCACGCCTTCAAAGTAGGAAACCGTAACACCACCGGCGTTGCAAAGGAAATCCGGGATGACAAAGATATTTTTGGCTTTGAGCACTTCGTCGGCTTCCGGGGTGGTTGGTCCGTTGGCGCCTTCTGCAACAATCTTGACCCCCGGCTTGATCAGCTTGACTGTATCGGCATTGATCTGCCCTTCAAGAGCTGCGGGGATAAGCACATCCACATCCTTTGAAATCCATGCTCCGCCATCCTCGATGGTGTAGCCGGCTTCTCGGGCTTTGTCCTTGTCAATGGTGCCATATTGATCAGTAATTGTCATCAGAAAACGAGGATCAATCCCATCCGCTTTGCTGCAGGTATAGGAGGTCTTGTCGGCACGATCATAGTAGGATACACACACCACTTTACCTTTGAGCAGCTCGATGAAACCAATGGCGGCATATTGTGCCACATTACCGAAGCCCTGGATGGCTGCGGAACAGGTGGTTGGATCAAGTTTGAGGTGTTTCATTGCCTCGCGGACGGAGAAAATGACGCCAAAACCGGTGGCTTCGGTTCGTCCAAGGGAACCGCCGCCGCCCAGGGGTTTGCCGGTAATCGTTCCGGGTGTGTATTCCCCGACCAGTTTGGAATATTCATCCATCATCCAACCCATCATCTGTGGAGTGGTGCCAACGTCCGGTGCCGGTACATCCTGGCGAGGACCGATATTTTTCCACATCACATCCACCCAGCCACGTACCAGGCGTTCCTTCTCCCCATTGGAGAGGGTGGCAGGATCCACCACTACGCCGCCTTTACCACCACCGAGCGGGATATCCGCAACGGCGCATTTCCAGGTCATCCAGGTAGCCAGCGCGCGCACTGTGTCAATCGTTTCCGCCGGGTGGAAGCGAATGCCACCCTTGTTGGGACCGCGGGCATCATTGTGCTGCACACGGAAGCCCTGAAACATTCTGAGCGTGCCATCGTCCATGCGAACGGGGATGCGGAATGAGTATTCGCGCAATGGCCAGCGCAGGATCTCGCGCACCTGAGGATCCAGCTTGAGCAATTCCGCCACATGGTCGAACTGGCGTTGTGCCATTTCAAAAGCATTAATCGAAGTTGCCATTCAGTACACTCCTTTTCAATTTGGGATGAAAACCGTTGAAGCGGGAAGGTGTATGTCGATAAATAAAAGCGAGCACACCGGTGCCGTGCCCGCTTTCATGCCAGGTAAAGGGGTATTTATCCGCACTATTCCCTCCACGAATTTACCACATTCATAGAGTATACGAGAATCGCATTTGCGTCAAGATGATGAATATCAGGAATTAATCAGACGCGGAAGTTTACCCAGATTCTCGTGCCTGTCTGAGTTGATTTTCCAGCTCGTTTTTCAACACCGCCGGGCTGGCTTTCCCTCCTGCTGCGCGCATCACCTGTCCGAAAAACCAGTTGACCAGAGTTTCTTTGCCTGCCAGGTAGCTAGTCAGTTCCACCGGGTATGCTGCAATCACATCCCTCACCAGAGCAGCGATCCTGGCGCTGTCGCTCATCTGACCAAGATCCTTCTCACGGATCACCTCGGCAGCGGATTTTCCGGTGGTGAGCATGTCAGTCAGCACCACTTTGGCGGTATTCTGGTTGATCTCTCCGGCTTCGAGGGCATCAAGCAGCCCGGCAAGATTTAGCGGGGTAAGAGGAAGTTCCCTCAAGGTCAGACCGGTCTGGTTGAGGTGAGCAAAAATTTCGCCGGTGATCCAGATGGCAGCCGTGCGTGGAGCCGCTCTTTGCAAGGCTGCTGCGCAAGCTTCAAAGTAGTCCGCTGTTTCCATCTCATTGTTAAGCAACATAGCGGCGGCAGGGGAAAGCTGATAGTCCTGCTGAAAACGAAGCGCGCGATCACGCGGTAGTTCAGGTAGACTGCGCCGGATTTCCTCCACCCAGGCAGGATCCACAACCAATGGCGGGATGTCTGGTTCAGGGAAATAGCGGTAATCATGCGCCTCTTCTTTTGATCGCTGCGTATAGGTGCATTGATGCTCCTCGTCCCAGCCCAGAGTCTCCTGGCTGACGGCTTCCCCGCGGTCGAGTAAAACTGCCTGCCGCTCCAATTCAAACGCCACTGCTCGTTCCATGGCTTTAAAAGAATTCAGATTTTTTATCTCAACACGTGTCCCCAGTTCAGTCGAACCTGAGGGACGTAGTGACACGTTTGCCTCAAAGCGGATGACACCTTTTTCCATATCCCCGGAATTAACCTTCAAAGCCCGCAGGATCGCCCGCAGGCTGGTGGCATAAGCGCGCACTTCTTCCAGAGAATGCATATCTGGCTCGGAAACGATTTCAAGCAGGGGCACGCCGGCACGGTTTAGATCCACCAGAGAAAAATCTTCACCCTCTCCACTTATATGAGTCAGTTTGCCGGTATCTTCTTCCAGATGCGCGCGCCGAATGCGAATCACACGGGAACCTGCGGCAGTGTCCACGATCAGATTGCCATTTACTGCCAGTGGATTTTCATATTGCGAAATCTGGTACCCTTTGGGCAGGTCAGGGTAAAAATAATTCTTACGGGCAAAAATGGAGGTGGTCTGAACCTGGCAGCCCAGAGCGAGCGCCACGCGAATGCCAAATTCTACTGCGCGCTGGTTGAGAACCGGCAGGGTGCCAGGCATCCCGGCACAAACCGGGCAGACACTGGAATTCGGCGAAGCCAAGGTGGTATCCACTACCTGGCAGCCGCAAAACATTTTGCTGCGGGTTGCCAGTTCGGCATGCACTTCCAGACCGATCACGGGTTCATACTTCATGCTGGTTAGGATTTTATCACGGATGGGAATCCGGTTGCAGAGCAGAGAAGGGGCTGCCGTGCTACAATACGCAAATAGAACAATACATCCATGAGGTGAGACATGCTTTTGTGTGTGGATATCGGCAACACCAATATCAAACTGGGTTTGTATGAAGGGGAAAAACTGGTCACCCACTGGCGAATTTATACCAACGAGAGCAAACTCGCGGATGAATATGCGGTATTACTGCTCTCCCTGTTTGAATCCGAGAATATCCGCAAAGAGGAAATTGACGGTTGTGCCATCTCCTCTGTGGTGCCGGAATTGACCATCGCCTTCAAAGAATTGGTCAACCGCCATCTTAATCTGGCTCCGGTAATCGTGGGGAACGTGCGCCGCCCGGTCATCCATATCAATGCCAGCAACCCCAAAGAAGTCGGCCCAGACCTGATCGCCAATGCGGTAGGCGCGGTGGCGCTTTATGGAGCACCCTGCATCATCATCGGTTTCGGCACCGCCACCACTTTTTCAGCAGTCTCAGCCAAAGGAGAGTTCGAAGGGGTGGCGATTGCTCCCGGTATTCTCACAGCGGCAGCATCCCTTTTTCAAGCCGGCGCCATGCTTCCCGCGGTGGATCTGCATAAACCTGAAAAGGTAATCGGGAAAAACACCATTCTCTCACTACAATCAGGGTTGATCTACGGCTTTGCCGGACTGGTGGAGGGGTTGGTTGCGCGCATTCAAAAGGAACTGGGCGGGAATGCCAAAGTGGTCGCTACCGGCGGTCTGGCTAGCCTGATTGCGGATGAAGTGACCTGCATTGACGCGATCGAACCCGAACTGACCCTGCTTGGAGTGCGCCTGATTTACGAAAAGAACAAATAAAAAATCCGGTGCTGGGCAGTGTCAGCACCGGATTACAGTCATTGCAAAGCCTGTTATATCTTGCGCACAAAGCGCTCGATACGTTCGAGGGCTTCTTCGATCAACTCATAACTGGTGGCATAGGAGCAGCGCGCAAAGCCTTCACCGCCCACACCAAAGGAATTGCCTGGCACCATGGCTACGCGTTGGTCTTGCAGCAGGCGGTTGCAGAAGGTCTCATCATCCAGACCTGTGGCGCTCACTTTGGGGAAGGCATAGAAAGCGCCTTTAGGTTCAAAGGTGGGCAGACCAATCTGATTCAACCCATTAACGATCAACTTGCGACGGCGATCATATTCCGCCAACATTTGCTGAACATAGGGGTCACCTTTTTGAATCGCCTCAAGAGCAGCGTATTGTGACATCGTTGGAGCTGACATCACCATATACTGATGGACGCGCAACAAACCTTTGATCAAGTCCTCGGGTCCGGCAGCATAACCAATCCGCCAGCCGGTCATGGCATAATCTTTTGAAAATCCGCCCAGCAGCAGCGTACGGTCATGCATACCCGGCAGCATCGGAAAACATGTGTGTTTCACCCCATAAACCAGGCGGTCATAGATTTCATCAGAGATCACGATCAGGTCATGTTCTTCCGCCATTTTGGCTATCTTGAGCAGGTTGTCGCGGCTGGCTACTGCGCCGGTGGGGTTATTAGGGAAGCCAATTAAGATCGCTTTGGTTCGCGGTGTAATGGCAGCCCGAATTTCCTCAGGATCAAAATCAAAATTATTCTCCATGCGGCTGGGAACTTCCACCGCCACGCCTCCAGCCATGATGACTGCCGCCTGATAAGCGACGAAGCACGGCGTGGGGATGATCACCTCATCTCCCGGATTGAGCAGGGCAATCGCCGCAAGGTTGAGTGCCTCAGAACCGCCCACGGTAATAAGAATTTCAGTTTCGGGGTTGTAATGCAAACCGTAAAGTTGGGTGAAGTGATCAGCAAGGGCACGACGTAATTCGATGATGCCAAAATTGGATGTGTAATGGGTCTCACCACGTTCCAGTGAACGGATGCCCGCCTGAACGATAGGTTCCGGGGTGGTAAAATCTGGCTCGCCGATCCCCAGTGAAATGACATCTTTCATTGTTGCGGCGATATCAAAAAACTTCCTGATCCCTGAGGGTTTCAATCCTGCTATCCGGCGGGAAATGTAACGGTCACTCATTGATTCTCCTTATTCGGTTTAATGCCAGGTTCTCCAACTGGAATCACCTGCCAGTTGTCGAGCGCTGGGTCGTACTCCAGCCATAACTCATTGCTTTCTTCACAAATCACCCGGTAGCGTTTACCTGTGGGTGTGTGCATTTCTTCCAAAACTTCTCTCACCGGCTGCCAGTGATCCTGATACCAGACCTCCAGCGGTTGACCGGGGTAGGCATGGCTTGCGCGGCAGCGCACCAGATCTTTCATCCCTTCACGCTCGTGTTGTCGCCAAGGTTCAAACGGGCAACCTTTCCGGAAATTGAGGTGTCCCGTCCGATCAGCGAACCCTCGGCGATGATGTTTTCCAGCAGGGCGCGTTCATCCACGATCGAATCGCGGAGGATCACATTCTTCAACCTGGCGCCTTTGCCAACGGAGACGTGCGGACCAATCACGGCGCTTTCAATCTGTGCGGAGGGATGAATATACACCGGAGGGAGAATGGCTACCCCTTGAGGCAAAACAGTTTGTTCACCGCCAGGTTTACCATGATCCAGATAATAACGGTTGGTTTCGAGTAAGGCTTCGGGGATGCCGGCATCCAGCCAGGTGGCTGTCTGCTCCAGGCGCATCCGTCCGCCATTTGCGATGAAAATATTGATCGCGTCCGTCAGGAAAAACTCACCCTTCAAACTCTTCCCCTGGCGCATCTGTTCCTCGATCGCTGTCAGAAGTTGGCTTGATTCTTTGAAATAATAGAATCCAACCACTACCAAATTGTTTTGAAGGTCCGTGGGTTTTTCCACCAACCGGGTGGCAATACCCCGGGCGTCGGTTTCGATCACCCCAAAGCGGCGCGGGTCTTCCATTGGCTTAACCCAGGCGACCCCATCCAACGGCTCGTTGGAAAGAAATGCGAGGTCAGTTTCAATGAGCGTGTCAGAAAATGCGATTAATGTCGCCCCGTTTAAGAACTCACGCGCGCACCATAGAGCATGTGCCTGTCCGCGCATTTCCTCCTGCACCACGAAATTTACTTTCTTTTCGGGGTGAGTTTCTCTCATATACTTTTGCATCAAGTCACCCTGGTTGGGGCTGATGATGAAAACGTATTCCGCCAGATCGAGACCTGGAAGGGTATCAAACTGGTGAAGCGAATAATCCAGCACCGTCTGACCCGCCAGCGGAAGGAGCGGCTTTGGGCGGCTCCAGGTGAGCGGTCGCATGCGGGAACCAAGTCCAGCCATCGGAATGATGATTTTGAAAGGAGCGTTCATCTTTTCCTCATATCATCGAGATTATTTGAATGAAGGATTAACTTTCACCTCTATCTTACCTTCCATTTTACACCGCCGGGGCGTTTTGGTCGATTGAGAAAGCACACCCAGCGAATGGACAGAACGCACAAAAAACCCTTCCGGGTACGGAAGGGCGGAAAGAGAAATTGCGGGTCAGATGCGCGCAAGCGTGGTCACGCATGGAACGCGGTTGAACATCCAAAAAGAAAGCGGGAAAGCCAACCCCAAGGTCAGCAGCGAAATCAACCATGCCAACAGCATCCATACCAGGCTGAACCAGAAACCGATCAATATGAAATAGAGCGCCCGCCACAGGAATGGGCGCTG
>Ga0116192_1000786_pt1 | contig 23458 bp, 21 predicted proteins | sample AD_UKC113_MetaG_FD_89876 | JGI IMG/M metagenome (GOLD analysis project Ga0116192, IMG submission 89876) | Active sludge microbial communities of municipal wastewater-treating anaerobic digesters from Hong Kong - AD_UKC113_MetaG | ecosystem: Engineered > Bioreactor > Anaerobic > Digestate... | reverse complement strand
TGTCCTTTTGTTCAAACCAGAGGGATTTGCGCACAAACATGGAGGCAAGATATGAGCCTGAAGTCAGTGCTTACGCTCTATAGAACGCACAAGTGGACCAAGGTAACATTTCTTGCAATCATAGGGCTCCTTCTGATCCTATTTCCTGTCGTGTATCCGAAATCCTATGTAATGGGTGTGGCATGCAGAATTTTGATGTATGTCATTCTTGCCGGATCGCTAAATGTCATTAATGGCTACTCCGGTCAGTTCAACATCGGACACGCGGGTTACTATTGTATCGGAGCATATACTGCAGCAATTTTGACAACGAAGCTCGGCTGGTCTTTTTGGATTGTTTTGCCACTTGGAGGCCTCATGGCCGCACTTGTTGGCCTTCTAGTTGCAACCCCGACTTTTAAGTTGCGCGGTATCTACCTTGCAATTGTAACGCTCGGTTTTTCCGAGATAATTCGCCTTGTAGCTCTGAACTGGCAAAGTTTGACGGGAGGGCCTTTTGGCATCAAAGGAATCCCGGCTCCTCTACTTTTTGGATTCCGCATTACAAAGTCGATCCACTACTACTACATCTTCTTAGCGCTTGCAGTCCTTTTCTTGCTTGCGACCTACCTAATAATCAATTCGCGTGTAGGAAGGGCATGGGTATCAATTAGAGAAGACGAAGACGCGGCACGATCCTTGGGAATTGAGACCAGGTTCTATAAAGGCCTCAATTTCATGTATGGGGCATTTTGGGCTGGAATTGCAGGAGCCGCTTTTGCGCCATATTTCAAATTTATCTCTTCCGATATGTTTTCGTTGGATGAAGGATTCAATATTCTGTCAATGGTAATAATAGGCGGACAAGGCACATTAATCGGGCCAGTTCTTGGCTCGGTAATCATCAATTTTTTGACGGAATTCCTAAGGCCCATATCCCAATATCGGTTTGTAGTTTACGCGCTTCTGATCATTGTCATGATGTGGATTCGTCCTCAAGGTCTAGCCGGAGCCTCTCATTCTATTCTTGCCTCAAACAGAATTTTTGCACACCGAAAACGAGCGCCTTCATCACGCACCCGGCAAGTTGAAGGAGATAAATAATGGCTACAATATTGGAAGCTCGTGATGTTTGTCAGTATTTCGGAGGCCTCAAAGCGGTTGAAAAGGTATCGATGAAGATCGAGGAGGGAGACATTTTTGGAGTCATTGGTCCGAATGGTGCGGGGAAGACAACCTTTTTCAACATCTGTTCGGGAATTCTCAAACCTACCTCAGGAGAAATAGTTTTTTGTGGTGAGTCAATCACAGGATCACCACCCGAAAAGATCGCCAGAAAAGGAATGGCTAGAACATTTCAGAATATCCAACTGTTCAAGTACATGACGGTATTGGAAAATGTCAAAATTGGCTTCCACACCCGAACGAAGACTACGATGTTTTCCGCCCTCTTTAGGACAAAACAATATTGGCAAGATGAGTCGTTCGCTCACGATAATGCATTGAACATTCTGGAACAAGTCGGACTGCTTGAATACAAAGATACGCTTGCGAGTAATCTCCCATATGGCGTTCAGCGTAAGGTAGAAATTGCACGAGCCCTGGCGCTGGATCCAAAAATCCTGCTTCTTGACGAACCTGTTGCAGGCATGAATCCAGTCGAAAGCCAAGAGTTAGCCAATTTCATCATCGGACTGAATAAAGCCGGGATAACCATTGTTGTTATAGAACACGATATGAAATTCGTAATGAGTACCTGTAACCGTATTCTCGTTCTAAATTTTGGGCAGAAAATATGTGAAGGAACACCGGAGATGGTTCAAAACGACAAGGCGGTCAACGAAGCATACTTTGGGAAAGGTCTTGCGATTGAGGAAGGGTATCAAAGTGCTACACATTAAAAACCTTTCAGTGAATTATGGGTACATTTCCGCGCTCAGGGGCGTAAGTCTAGATATCGAAAAAGGAGAGATAATCACACTGATTGGCGCCAACGGTGCAGGAAAGACTACCACCCTGATGGCGATTTCAAACCTTGTATCGAAGGCAGAAGGACGTATCGTTTATAATGACATAGACATAACATCAATGCCTCCCCATCAAATTGTTCGAATGGGCATTTGCCATATTCCGGAAGGTAGACATATTTTCCCTGCGCTTACGGTAAGAGAGAATCTGATCGCGGGCACAGTCGGTAATCCAAAGCTCACAAAAAAGGATCAAGCCCGGCTTTTTGACTCTGCTTACAGCTTGTTCCCGCGACTGAAGGAGCGCATGGAGCAGACAGGTGGCTCATTATCAGGTGGCGAGCAGCAAATGCTTGCGATTGCCCGCGGACTTATGATGGACCCAGACCTAATTATGTTGGATGAACCGTCGCTTGGACTTGCTCCTATATTGGTTGAAGAGATCTTCGAACTCATTCTCAAGATAAAACAGATCGGAAAAACGATACTGCTGATCGAGCAAAACGCAGGTATGGCTTTGCAGGTTGCGGACCGCGGTTATGTGCTTGTGAACGGCCAAATCGTCCTTGGAGGAACAAGCAAGGAGCTTTTAGTCAATCCAGAAGTCAAGAAAGCTTACCTTGGTGCATGATATTGACATGTGAGGTGTTAGAAAATGAAGAAAATCATTAATGATCCAGAGAATTTTGTGGACGAAGTGATGGATGGTATTCAAAGGGCTTATGGAAACAGGATTCGGTTCCTGGATAATGACGACAGAATTATTGTTAGGGCGGATGCCGTCAAACCTGGAAAAGTCGGTATAGTGACTGGAGGAGGCTCTGGTCATCTACCTGTATTCCTTGGCTATGTGGGCCAAGGCATGCTTGATGGATGTGCAGTTGGCAATGTTTTTGCGTCACCTTCTGCACAAAAAATGGCGTCCATGATAAAGGCTTGCGATCATGGATCAGGTGTACTGTGTCTTTATGGTAACTATGGCGGAGACATTCTCAATTTCGACTTAGCATGTGAGATGGTTGAACTAGACGACATCAGAACCGAGACTGTCAGAGTTGCCGATGATATAGCCTCTGCTCCAGTAGAAAACAAAGATAAAAGGAGGGGAGTCGCAGGGATGGTCTATGCTTTCAAAGTGGCCGGAGCCGCCGCAGAACGAGGAGATGACCTTGAGACTGTTGCCTCCAAAGCGCGCAAGGCTCTTGCGGCAACCAGAACAATGGGCGTAGCGATTAGTCCCTGCATCGTCCCCCAAGTCGGCAAGCCGACTTTTTCTATCGCCGACGACGAAATCGAAATAGGAATGGGGATTCATGGGGAGCCGGGTATCGAAGTTCGCAAAATGATGACGGCAGATGAAATTGCCGAACTCATTCTGAATAGGATAATGACTGAAATTCCTCTTGCTAAAGGGGATGAGGTCTCGGTCATGATAAATGGGCTCGGTGCCACACCGCTCGAGGAGTTGCTGATTGTATTCCGTGCTGTGCATAAAGAGCTTGAAAAACGAGGGGTGAGTGTTTTCATGCCGCACGTAGGAGAATTTGCGACTTCGATGGAGATGGCGGGGCTTTCTATTACACTGATCAAACTTGACGAAGAACTCAAGACGCTGCTCAAAGTGCCGGCGATCACGCCGTTCTATACGAACCTCAACAAATAGCTTGAACACAATAATATCACAATAGGAAGAGACTATGAATGTGGAAGTACTTGCCGATGCTGTGGACACAATTCACAAGACAATGGATGCCAACAAAGATTATCTTATCGCTCTTGATCAGAAAAACGGCGATGGCGACTTGGGCGTTTCCATGGCGAATGGGTTCCTGGCAATTGCGTCTTATCTGCAACAAACCGATGAAAAAGATCTTGGCAAAGCTCTCGCACGTTGCTCTTCCATTTTCAACGAAACCGCGCCTTCGACCCTCGGAACGATTTTGTCTTTTGGGTTCTTAGGGATGGCAAAGATCCTTAAGGGCAAAATTGAAGCTGGCTTGCCAGAGTTTGCACAAGCCTTACAGGGTGGTTTGGCCTTGATCATGGAAAGGGCACAGTCTAAAGAAGGTGAAAAAACAATTGTGGACTCCCTTGCTCCAGCAATTCATGCATTACAAGTGGAGCAAGACAAGGACTGCGCCACTGCGCTTAGATTCGCTGCAATGAAGGCCGCAGAAGGCAGTGAATCGACCCGGGGCATGAAGTCGGTACATGGACGCGCTGCCTATTATGGCGATGCAAGCTTAGGTGTAATTGATGCAGGCTCTGTAGTTGGAAAACTGATCTTCGAAAGCCTGGCCCAGTGGGCGGGCAATAGGAACAACGAATAGGAACAGGATTCAACTCTTGAGCCTCCGCCCGGCCTCAGTACCTATGGTTTCTTAGTCCAGCTACTCTTCACACGAGTTCCTCGCGTCTACTCTCTCCTTAAGTCTCCCAAATTCATATTTCTCCAGATGATTTACAATTCTTCCTCCTCGAGCAGAATCATCTCGCGCTGGATGGGCAAAACTCTCCAAACGGGGAGCTCGAGTTTTTGACCGGGCTCCAGTGTGACCGTAATGGTTTTTTGTTCGAGGTAATGCAGCGCAGGCAGGTCGCTCAAGATTGACAGCGTCCAAGTCTTTGGCAAAAGCTCGTCAAAGCTGAAGTAGCCGTTCTTATCGCTAACGGCGTAGAATGTCTCGCCACCATTCTTGATCATGACGGTAATGCCGGCCCACGCGGACTTTTCCACAATCTCCGGCTCTCCATTGTTGCTGCCGTTGTCGCCGCCGTTGCCGTGATTGCCATTCCCATTGAGGGTTCCGTTTTTCAGCATTCCATCCTCTTTGGGGCCAAAAACCGCGATTCTGCCGCGCAACGACCCCGCCTTGACCACCTCAATATCGAGCTGCTTTTTCTGATGTTCCTCGATGGTGACCGCCATTGGTACCTTTATCATCGGTAGGTTGCCAATACCAAGCGTAGCGCGGTCTACTTCCAGGTAGTAGTTTCCCGCCACGAGCGACGGGAACATGTAATTGCCATCCTTATCTGTTACTGCAGTAGAGCCATTTATGCGTAAGATTACGCCCTCGATGCCCTCATGCCCATCAAGCGCATGGTAAATCTTCCCCTCCAGACTACCGATATTTTTCTTCTTGTCTTACTGGAATCTGAATGGGTATCGAACATGAAACCGAAAAGTCCATAATGGGCTTGCCTGTGCTTTGACTGTAGTAACCACTTGCCGAACACTCGAGCAAACCTCTGTTCGGGAGGGCCCAAGCAGCCTTTACGGAGCCTCCAAAGTACGCAGATTGTTCGTTGTATTAGTTGTAATAGAACGAGAGTCCGCCACAGAAGAAGGTTTTCTCTGAAGAGAACTGTCCACTTAGCTGAATAGCAGGGTTGTGCGATGGCTGTTTCATGAACATGCCTCCAGTAGTCCGATTATGTGGTCCTCAAGTCCAAAGGCCTCTTTAAAGCAGTGTAAAGGGGTACAGCCACCAAGGATCTTTCGTGGATAGGTGTTCATCCAGTCCTGGACCTCCCGGATCCGTGTATCGCTCACCCGGCTGAAACTGGTACCTTTGGGTAAGAATCTTCGAATAATGCCATTATGGTTCTCACTGGTCCCCCGCTCCGAAGAACAGTAGGGATGAGCAAAATACAGCGTTGTCCGGGTCTCGGTTGTGTAGACTGAATGCTCGAGCTCGTTAACAAGAGAGAACTCGACACCATTGTCGAAGGTAATGGAGCGGAAGAGTGTCCTGAAAAGCTGGCTGCCCAACTGCCGCTCAATCCGTGCAGAAGGCTCGGGTAACTGCAACCGCAGTCCTGTTGGGCAGCTTAAGCATGACTTCAAGCCGGGTCTTCCGTTCTACCAGGGTAAGCAGGCACGCCCGTGATTCTCTGTGTCCACTGTACACCGTATCTCCTTCCCAATGCCCTGCTTCCTGCCGGCTGAGAATATCTTTGGGGCGCTTTTCTATGGTCCGTGCAGCAAATGCAAGATTCGCATGCCGCCGGTGCTTTCTCTGCCCTTTGGTCCGTTTCATCCTGCCAGCACGGACAAGCTCCTTACCGCTCACTCCGGGGATGTCTCCCTGTTCTATCCAGTTGTAGAGTGTCTTCTCACAGATCCGTAATCCCGATGGCCAGGAGCCTTCTTCATCGAGCTTCTTGAGCACCGCATAGGGACGATAGTGATCCTCACGAATCAGCGTGGCTATTCTCTGTACCAGGAGATAGTGCTTCCCCGACTTCGGCTGCGGCCCCTTATACTGCATCTTGGCTTCTGCATCCAACTGTGCATGGTCCGCATTGTATTCCACTGCTACAAAAGGAATGTCCGAACGTATATGCGCAACCATACCACACTGCTAACCCAATTCCAGAGTCTCAAAAAATAAGATTTGACAAAACAAAAAACCAGTGCGATAATTATTTGTCGTCTGAAAACGTTTTCAGAAAACGTTTCCTACATGCAGGCAAGGGGCTGCGCCTATGGGCAAAAGAGTCAAAATCGGTATCGTGGGTTTGGGCAGACTCGGTAAACACCACGCAGAGAACTTAGCGTGGCATACAAAAGACGCTGCCCTTGTCGCAGCGTGTTCCCTCGTCCAAGAAGAACTCGATTGGGCGCACGATATCCTCGGCATAAATGCACTCTATCAGTCTTATGAAGAGATGTTGGACAACGAAAAACTCGACGCCGTCTGGATTGCAAGCTCGTCAGCACAACACCAAAAGCAGATTGTTCAGGCCCTGGACCATGGTCTGCATGTATTCTCGGAAAAACCAATGGGCGTGAATGTTGCCGAGTGCAAAATCATTGAGCGGGCCACACAACTGCATCCTGAAAGCAAGTTCATGATCGGCTTTGTTCGCCGTTTCGACCCAAGTTATGTCTACGCCAAAGAGCTCGTCGAACGAGGCGTCATTGGCACGCCGTTCCTTGTACGTTCCCAAACGGTGGACATGGACACCTACGCGGCCTTCCAGGTCAAATTCGTCCCATCGTCCGGCGGTATCTTCCTCGATATGAACATTCACGACATAGATCTCGCGCGCTGGTACCTGGAGGACGAGGTAGCAAGTGTCTATGCAATTGGCGGCAGCTATGTTCATCCCGAATTTGAAACGGTAAACGACGCAGACAATACGGCTGCCCTTCTCAAATTCAAAAAGGGAAGCATGGCCATTCTTTCCGTCAGCAGAACCGCTTTTCATGGTCACGACACTCACACCGAAATTACAGGCAGCAAAGGCATTCTCAAAATCGGTCATACCCCTTCGAAAAATCGAGTCGAAATTTTGGATGTTGACGGTGTAAGGACTGAGTGTGTAAAGGACTTTTACGAGCGTTTCTCCGAGGCTTTTCTTGCAGAGGCACAAGATTTTGTCGACTGCATCGTATCGAACAAACAACCTCGAATGACCGCGCAGGATGGTACAAAAGCCACCGAGGTCGGATTCGCTATGACGCAGTCTTTTGGGAGTGGCACGATTATTTCGCTTTAGACCGCTCGGCACAAAGGTAAATCACGGCATAGTCCGTGCATATATTTTGAGGAGGCAGATATGCGAACAAACAGAAAGATCGCATTGGCGCTCATGGTCCTTGTGGTTGCCACAGGAGTAGCGTTTGGCCAGCAGACCAAACAATTCAAGATCGGCGTAACGCTGTACGACCGGGATCAGTTCATTTCATCGCTGGAGCAGGCCATTCTCGATGCAGCCAAGGCCTATCCAAACGTCGTTGTCGACTCTCAAGATGCAAAACAGGACGTAAACCAGCAGATCGCGCAAGTCGATGTTTTTGCAACCAAGAAGTACGACGCCATCATCGTCAATCTGATCAATACCGATACGGTCGAGACGATCATCTCCCGTGCAAAGGGCATCCCCGTCATCTTTGTAAACAGACGACCGCGCGACTCTGCAATCGATGGCATCAAGACGGCCTATGTCGGCTCGCAGGAATATGACGCCGGAAGAATGCAGGGCGAATTCCTTGCCAATTTCTTCAAAGGCAAGACCGAACTCCGCTATGTCCTCTTCATGGGTCAACTCGGACTCGAGAATACCAACGAAAGAACCCGCGGCGTTAAAGAAACCCTGACCAAGGCTGGTTTCAAGCTTACCAAAGTCTATGAAGACACTGCGGAATGGGACCGCTTCAAGGCCATGAACCAGATGCAGCAATTGTTGGGAACCGGCAAGCCGTTCGATGTCGTTATCTGCAACAACGATGAAATGGCCCTCGGAGCAATCGAAGCAATGAAGGCGCTCAAGCTCGATCTCAAGAAAATCCCCGTTGTCGGTATTGATGCTACTCCACCGGCCAAGGAAGCTGTTAAAGCCGGCGACATGGCTATGACCGTTTTCCAGAACGCCAAAGCGCAAGGTAGAGTTGCGCTTGAGTTTGCACTCAAAGCCGCTCAGGGACAGAAGATCGAAAAATTCGGCTGGGTCCCCTTCGAGCCTGTAACAATCGAAAACGTTTCGAAGTATTAATTACGCATAAAGGGCTATAGAGGGCGTCAGTTTATCTGCGCTGGTTTATTTTTTTGAGAGGATAGCCGCACGAAAGTTCGGCTATCGCGCAGTGCGCCACTACATGCATACGCCGATTTTTGGCGTGTGCATGTATTTTGGGTGTTGAGCCCAATAGTGTCATTCTGATTTTGTAACTTTGTGCGTCCAGGTTTTGTGGAGGTGTGTACTTTGGAAGAAATCATTCTGGAAATGAGAGATATTGTAAGGACTTTCCCCGGTGTCAAAGCTCTCAACGGTGTGAACTTCGTCCTGAAAAAAGGCAGTGTCCACGCACTCATGGGTGAAAATGGCGCTGGGAAATCTACGCTGATGAAATGTCTTGTCGGAATAAACCCTCCGGATTCAGGCACAATTATTCTTAAAGGGAAACAGGTCACCATCCCTAACCCACTTGTGGCACGTAATTTGGGCATCGCTATGATCTACCAGGAACTCAACCCTGTTTTGGAACGAAGTGTTATGGAAAACATTTGGCTTGGCCGGGAACCGATGCGGGGCAAGAGAAGCCCTCTAGTTGACCACAAGGCCATGTACAACAACACCAAAGCACTCCTTGCCGACCTTGAGCTCGATCTCGATCCCAGGCAGAAAGTAAAAGAGCTCTCAGTAGCGAAAATGCAGATGATAGAGATAGCAAAAGCTATTTCGTTCAACGCTGATATTGTCATCATGGACGAACCAACCAGTGCGCTCACAACCAACGAGGTCGAACATCTATTCTCTATGATAGATAGGCTCAAAAAACGTGGGGTATCTGTAATCTACATTACACACAAAATGGACGAAATCTTCAGAGTGGCCGACGAAGTGACCGTGTTACGCGATGGATCTAACGTCACCTCTAAGCCGGTTGCTGAAATGGACATAAACTCGCTCATAACTGCTATGGTTGGGCGGGAACTGACTGAAATGTTCCCCAAGATCGATTGTCCGATCGGGGAAGTACGAATGGAAGTAAGACATCTCAAAGTCCCCGGACTCATTCACGACGCATCCTTCGACTTGCGTAGAGGTGAAATCCTTGGTGTTGCAGGACTTGTCGGCGCAGGACGAACCGAGATGATGGAGGCAATTTTCGGTTTGCGTCAGAAAAGTGGAGGCGAAATAATAATAGACGGGAAAAAACGCACAATAAATTCGCCTGTAGACGCAATCAACTGTCGCATGGGCTTTCTAACTGAAGATAGAAGACTGACAGGCATTATTCCCGTGCTCTCTGTCAAGAACAACACCATTATTGCAAATTTGGATCGCTACAAAAAGGCAAAGTTCTTCCTGGACCACAAGAAAATTAACAGGGACTGCCTTGAATACAAGGAAATGCTCAATATAAGGACGCCTTCGCTTGACGCTCTCATTCAGAATTTGTCCGGAGGCAATCAGCAGAAAGTCCTCGTTGCACGCTGGTTACTGACAAATTCCGATATTCTGATTCTGGATGAACCGACGCGTGGAATAGACGTTGGAGCAAAGGCAGAAATCCACTCACTTATTACTAAGCTTGCGAGCGAAGGCAAGTCGATCATAATGGTCAGTTCAGAAATGCCGGAAATTATAGGAATGAGCGACAGAGTAATGGTAGTCTGTCAGGGAAGAATTACCGCAATGTTGGATAGAAAAGATCTCGATCAGGAGACAATTATGCGTTATGCGACATCTATAAGCAATCATGCGGTGGCGTGATTTTTCTATGAATATAGCCAAAATACTGTGACTAGACAGCAAGTAAGGAGCCTTCTATGGGTACAGAAAATGTCGTCTTGAAGTTAGCCAATAAGTACGCCATCTTTGTGATTTTGATTGTAATGGTAGTCGCACTTTCTTTTCTTTCGCCTTTCTTTTTGACTGGGCAAAACCTCATCAATGTACTGATTACGGAATCTGGGCGTGGCATTTTGGCCCTTGGCGTAGCCTTTACCATCATGTCGAAAGGCATCGATTTGTCAGTGGGTTCTGTCGTGTCTTTAGTATCGGTCATCGTAGCCAGCATGGTTCAAGATCCGACCTATACGGCGAGAATCTTCCCGAACATGCCCTATGTTGCACCACTTGTGGCGATAGTGGTCGGATTGTTCGTTGGGACGCTGGTCGGAGTTATCAATGGCTCGCTGATTGCATATACGGGCATTCCGCCTTTCATCGCAACACTAGGAACACAAATCATTGCGCGCGGTATCGCCTTGATCATAACCAATGCATACCCGGTGCCAATGCTTCGGCAGGACTTCAAGGACATAGGTCAAGGAAGCGTTGGCGTTATACCAAATGTAGTTATTGTGTTTGCAGTGATTGCCATAATTGCGTATCTGTTGCTCAACCATACAAAGTTCGGTAAGAGTGTCTATGCGATTGGCGGAAACGTCAATGCTGCCCGTACGTCAGGCATAAAAGTGGAAAAAAACCTTGTTGAAATCTACGCATTTTCCGCTTTCTGTGCGTCGCTCGCCGGCGTTCTTATAACCTCGCGCGCGGCGTCCGGTATTGCAACGCTTGGTACAGGTTACGAAACCGACGCCATAGCCGCCGCAACCATCGGCGGAACGAGCCATGCGGGTGGTATCGGTACGGTTCCGGGCATTCTGGCCGGTATTCTGATCCTTGGTGTCTTGAACAATGGTTTGCTGTTGCTCGGAATTTCTCCGTATCTACAGCAGGTCATCAAAGGCGCAATCATCATCGGAGCTGTTGTCTTCGATATGCGCAAGAATGCAAGAAAACACTAGGCGCCTGAAAACTGAATTGACGTTTAAGCTGCTGTAAGGAGGCAGTTATGATAGAAATGGAACGTCTCGCACTAAACAGAATCGCCTCGCCCAACTATGGACTTGGAGAATTTTTTGAATTGGCTAAGGAACTGGGGTTTTCCAAGGTAGAACTCCGCAACGACATTCGCGGCGGTGCGATTATCGACGGAATGCCGGCGAAGGAAGCCGACAAACTGGCGCGCGAAAACGGAATTTCGATAATCACCATAAATGCGTTGCAGAAATTCAATCTGACCGCCGTGCGGGAGAAAAATCTGGGTGAACTTCGGACCATGATCGAGCTTTGCAAAGCCATACATTGTCCCGCGATTGTGCTCTGCCCCAACAACGATCCGAAAGACACGCGCACCAAAGAAGTGCGTTACAAAGAAACCGTGGATGCCCTTGTCGCTTATGGTCCAATCTTCAAAGATGCGGGTATGTTGGGCTATGTGGAACCGCTGGGCTTTGGAATCTCGTCTCTTGCGTCAATAGTGCTGGCGCAGAATGCCATCAAAGAATCAGGATTCGGTTGCTACAAGGTGCTGATCGATACGTTCCACCTCTTTTTGGGTCCGGATGACGCATCTACATTCGGCACAAGTTACGACGTTTCCATGACCGGCCTTATCCACGTGTCCGGCGTAGAAGACGACATTCCGCCCGATCAGTATCTGGACTGCCACAGACTGCTTCCCGGTCCTAGAGACAACATGAAGAGCAAGGCCGTCATTGAAGCGGCACTGAAAAAAGGCTATAACGGCGATATTTCGTTCGAACCATTCTCGGACCGCGTACAGAACATGTCGCGAAAAGAGTTTTCGGACGCCATGCGCGCCAGTTTGAAGTACCTCATGGAATGAAAAAATGTGGAACGAGAAAATGGAGTGAGAAAGACGCGCTAAGTACGAGATGCTAATGGTACTGGATTGAAATACAAGGAGTTAGATATGGCAAAACCAATCGTTATCGGAATCGTCGGAGCAGGGAGAATCGGGAAGCTCCACGCTGCGAACGTCATGTACTATATGCCCAATGCAAAGCTCAAGACCATCGCGGACACGAACCTGACGCCCGAAATGGAAGCATGGGCGAAGAATCTCGGCATTCCGCACGTTTCGAAGAACCCTGAGGACATTTTTACGGATCCGGAGATTCAAGTCGTGATGATCTGCTCGTCCACCAACACGCACGCGGACTTTATCATCCGCGCCGCTGCGGCAAAGAAACACATTTTCTGCGAAAAACCGATCGATCTCACCACGAAGAAAGTGGTAGCGGCGCTCGACGCGGTCAAGAAAGCGGGTGTCCAGCTCCAGGTGGGCTTCAATCGCCGTTTCGACCACAACTTCGCGCGCATTCATGAGCTCGTGAAGTCCGGCGGCGTGGGCGAGCCACAGCTCATCAAAATAACTTCGCGGGACCCAGCTCCACCACCGCCTGAGTACGTCGCCGTGTCCGGCGGAATTTTCCTGGACATGACCATTCACGACTTCGATATGGCGCGCTTCCAGGCGGGCAGCGAGGTGGTCGAAGTGTACGCAAAAGGCGCCGTGCTCGTGGACCCCGCGATCGGCAAGGCTGGCGACGTGGACACAGCGCTTGTCACGCTCACCTTCGCCAATGGGGCCTTGGGGGTGATCGACAATTCGCGCAAGGCGGTCTACGGCTACGATCAGCGCGTCGAGGTGTTCGGATCGAAAGGTGCCGCGATGGCGGAGAACGATACGCCCAGCAATGTCAAATTGTATTCCGAAACTGGTGTAGAAGGCGACAAGCCGCTGTATTTCTTCCTGGAGCGCTACAAGGACGCGTTCATAAGCGAAATGAAGGCTTTCCTGGATGCCATAGAAACGGGCAAGACCACGCCGGTCACAGGCGAGGACGGTCTGCAGGATTTGCTAATCGGGCTTGCTGCCAAAAAGTCGCTCGCAGAGGGAAGACCGGTCAAGATTTCGGAGATCGAGATCGGCTAAGACTATGCAAATCAAACATCCAGAGCCCTACGCAAAGGGTTACGAACTGTTGGTCTCGCGCGATGGTTCGAACGCCGACATGCTGATGGACTACGCGCATCTTTCGATCGGACCGGGTGAGACGTGGACATCGGGCAGCACCGACGGACACAACGCCGCGATGCGCTCCGGCGCGTCGGCCGAGGCGTGCGGTCCAGCCGAGGCGTGCGGTCCAGCCGAGGCGTGCGGTCCAGCCGAGGCGTGCGGTCCAGCCGAGGCGTGCGGTCCAGCCAAAGTGTGCGGTCCAAGCTTGGAAGACGAACGGGCGTTTTTGCTTGCCCGCGGGACCGTGGAATTCACATGGACGACCAAAGACAGTGGCGGGCTTGACGATGCGCACACCGGCAAGGTTCGGACCGGCAAGGCTACCGCAAGTAGATTGAACCTCTTCGACGAAAGCCCGGCAGTATTGAGCGTGCCAGCCGGTGTCGAGGTTGAAATCCGCGCGCTCGATGGCAGTGGTAGCAGGCATGACAAAGGCAGCAAGCATGGCGATGACGATAACGGCGCAAATGGCGGCGATAAAGGCGGCGCAGAACTTTATGTGATGGCCACTGCGAATCCACGGTATTTCGAGCCTCGATTCTACACGCCCGAAGAATGTCGAAGCGAAGAGCGTGGCAAAGGAACAATGAACGAAACAAGCACGCGCATTGTCCGCACCGTCTTTGACGACAGCAACGCCCCGTGGTCGAACCTGGTGGTTGGCGAAGTAATCACCATCCCAGGCAAATGGTCGAGCTACCCGCCACATCATCATCCGCAACCAGAGATCTACCATTACAGAGTACTGCCAGAACAAGGCTTCGGCGTTGCGATAATCGGCGAACACCCCTATGTCGTTACCGACCGGGACACGGTGCTTATCCGTGACGGGCAGGATCACCCGCAGGTGGCGGCTCCGGGCTACGCGCTCTGGTATCTGTGGGTAGTCCGGCACCTGGATGGCAACCGTTACTCGAACCCAATCGTCACCGAGGCACACAAGTGGGTGACGGACCCCAACGCGAAGATCTGGTCATTCAGGCGTTAGTAGCAGCCGACTCGCTTGATACGTCGCACCGTTAGTGCGAATCGCAGCGGGACAAGGTGAATTTTGATGAGCAACAGGAGAGCAATAATGAAGACAGTACGATTGACCACAGGTCAGGCAATTGTACGATTTTTAGACAATCAGTACCTGTCGGTAGACGGCGAGGAGACAAAATTCGTCGCCGGCGTGGTAGGCATTTTTGGCCACGGCGTCGTGGTCGGCTTAGGTGAGGCGCTGGCAGAGCGCAACCATGGGCTCACCTTTTATCAGGCCAAAAATGAGCAGGGTGCAGGGCACCTGGCTACTGGCTTTGCCAAACAGAACGACTGCAAACGCATCATGGCGGTGACGAGCTCTATCGGACCGGGCGCGCTCAATCTGGTGACGGCGGCGGGCACGGCCACGGTCAACCATATTCCGGTGCTTTTTCTGCCTGGCGACGTGTTTGCGTGCAGACAGCCCGATCCAGTGCTGCAGCAGGTGGAGGACCCCACGGATGGCACGGTGAGCGCAAACGACGCCTTTAAGCCCGTGAGCCGCTATTGGGACCGAATAACGCGACCGGAACAAATAATGACGGCCTTAATAAACGCTATGCGCGTGCTTACCGATCCGGCACTGGCCGGCGCGGTGACCATTGCGCTGCCACAGGACGTGCAAGGGGAGGCCTACGACTACCCGGAGGAGTTCTTTGAAAAGCGGGTGCATTATTGGGTTAGGCGCGCGCCGGCCAGGGAGCAGATTGAGCGCGCCGCCGCCATGGTCGCGGCGGCAGAAAGGCCGCTCGTCATTTGCGGCGGCGGCGTTCGGTACTCCGGCGCAGGCAGAGAACTCGATGCATTCTGTAAGAAGCTGCACATCCCCTTTGGAGAAACCCAAGCTGGCAAAGGCGTACTCACCTGGGACAACCCCTACAACCTCTCCGGCATTGGAGCAACCGGAAGCCTTGCGGCCAATCGCCTTGCAAAGAAGTCCGACCTCATTATCGCTGTGGGCACGCGGCTCGGGGACTTTACCACCTGCTCCAAGTGGCTTTTCCAGAACCCCGAAGCCAAAATCCTGGGCATCAACGTCGCGGGCTTCGATGCCTACAAAATGAACGCCGAGCCCCTTATTGCCGACGCAAAGCTCACCCTCGCCGCGCTCACGCGCGTTTTAAGCGCACGCAAGTACCGCTCCTCCTGGGGCGACGAAATTGGGCGCGAGCGCGCCATCTGGAAACAGGAAGTCGATGCGCTTTATGCGCAAGAAGACCCCAACGGGCTTTCCCAGATCCGCGCGTTGGGCGAACTCAACGACAGGCTTCTGCCGCACAACGCCATCGTCGTTTCTGGTTCAGGCTCCATTCCGAGCGACATGCAGCGCACCTGGCGTGTGCGCGTCCCAGGCACCTACCACATGGAATATGGCTTCTCCTGCATGGGCTACGAAATAGCCGCAGCCTTGGGCGCCAAACTGGCCGCACCCGACCGCCAGGTGGTGGCTATCGTCGGCGACGGCGCCTACACCATGCTCCACACGGAACTGCTGACCGCGGTACAAGAAGGCAAGAAGATCATCGTCGTGGTGTTGGACAATTCCGGGTTCCAGTGCATCGACAATCTGCAGGGCAGCCAGGGCATCGAGCATTTTGCCAACGAATGGCGCAAGCGCGACCCGGAAACCGGCCTGCTCACCGGACCAAAGGTGCCTGTAGACTTTGCCGCCAATTCGCGGAGTTGGGGCGCTCTCGGCTTGCGTGCCACCACCGTGGACGAGTTCAGGCGGGCAGTGCGCCGCGCCCTGCGGGCCGACGGTCCGGTGGTCATCGACACCAAGGTCACTCCCAAATCCATGACGGGCAGCTATGAGTCCTGGTGGCGCGTCGGTACTGCCGAGGTTTCGGACAATCCCAAGGTTGTGGAAGCGGCCCGCATTATGAAAGAAGAATTGGCCAAGGCAAAAAAATTCTGAAAGGTCGAGAATTCCGAAATTCCAAAATAAAGGAGATCTAGAATGGGCACAATAAAACTCGCAATAGCGCCAATCGGCTGGACAAACGACGACCTACCTGAACTGGGTGGCAACATCCCTTTTGAGCAGTGTGTCAGCGAAATGGCCTTGGCTGGCTTTCAGGGCAGCGAGGTGGGTAACAAGTATCCCAAGGATCCTGAGGTCCTCAACAAAGCCCTCAAACTTCGCGGGCTTACCATTTGCAATGCCTGGTTTTCTTCCTTTTTGACCACAAAATCACTAAAAGAGGTCGAAAAGGAATTCATAGCGCACCGCGACTTTCTCTATGCGGTCGGCGCGAGGGTGATCGGCGCTTCCGAGCAGGGCAATTCGATTCAGGGCAAACCGCTCCCGATTTTCGAAGCCAAACCTGTCTTTACTAAGGATCAATGGAAAATGGTTGCCGATGGTCTCAATCGCTTAGGCCAGCTCGCCAAAGAAAAAGGCATGCAGCTCACCTACCATCACCACATGGGCACCGGCGTTCAGACCGCGGAAGAAATCGACACGCTGATGGAAATGACCGAGCCCGGCCTCTGCGACCTTCTCTACGACACCGGCCACTTGGTTTTCGCAGGCGAGGATCACCTCGCGGTTTTAAAAAAGTGGGCGCCGCGCATCAAACATGTGCACCTTAAGGATGTGCGCCCCGCCGTAGTCGAACAGGCGCGAAAAGAAAAATGGAGTTTCCTGCAGGCTGTCAAAGCGGGTGCCTTCACAGTGCCCGGCGATGGGTCGATCGACTTTGTTCCGGTCTTCGACGAACTGAAAAAAGCCAACTACTCAGGCTGGTGGGTCGTCGAAGCCGAGCAGGACCCCGCAAAGGCCAATCCCCTGGAGTACGCGCTCAAGGCCCGCAGTTACATTCGGGACAAAGCCGGGATTTAGTGTCCACTGTGTAACGCTTTCGAAGCGTCCTTGCCCAGCCCCACGTAAGTCCCACATAAGCCCCACATAAGCGCAACAGAGACAAGAAGGCCACCCAAAGAGGTGGCCTTCTTTGACATTACATCATTCTTGGAGTGCAATTCTTGCAATCCAATCCTTGAGCGCAATCAACCCTTATCGTACAGGAAGCAGGCGACCTCATGCCCGTCTTCAATTTCTGTGAGCTGTGGCCTACACTTCAGGCACTTGTCCATGTGCTTCCAGCACCGGTCGTAGAAGTAGCAGCCCGGGCGCTGCTTGTCCGGCGAAGGCACATCGCCAGTCAGAATAATCCTTTGCCGCTTGGCTTCTATCTTAGGATCGGGAATCGGCGCTGCAGAAAGCAGAGCCTGTGTATACGGGTGTAGTGGCTTCTTATACAGATCTTTGGCCTTAGAAGTCTCCACAATGACGCCCAGATACATGACTGCAACTCGGTCAGAAATATACTGAATCACCGCAAGATCATGCGCAATAAAGAGATAAGTAAGTCCAAACTCTTGCTGAAGATCCTTAAAGAGGTTCAATATCTGCGACTGAATCGAAACATCCAAAGCGGAAACAGGTTCGTCGCACAACATCAGTTCAGGCCGGAGCGCAAGCGCTCGGGCAATACCAATGCGCTGCCGTTGCCCACCGGAGAACTCGTGCGGATATCGGTTCTTAAAAAACCGCGACAACCCCACGCGCTCCATCAGCATCTCGACGCGCTCTTCGCACTCCTCTTTGCTCTTGTCCAGCATGTGCCGCTTTCTGTAAATCTCCATGGGCTCGCCAATTATCTCGCCGGCCGTCATTCTGGGGTTGAGCGATGCATACGGATCCTGGAAGACCATCTGCATGTTCATGCGCGTCTTGAGCATCTCTGCCGGCTTCAATTTGGTAAGATCTTGCCCTTTGAACATTACCTCGCCGCCTGTTGGTTTGTACAACTGCGCTACCGCTCTGACAGTGGTAGACTTGCCACAGCCCGATTCACCAACTAGGCCCAAGGTTTCGCCACGTTTGATCTTAAAGTTTACACCATCAACGGCATAAATATAGCTCTTGTTCTTTGCCCGCCATGCACGACCAACAGGAAAATGCATTTTGAGATCGCGCACATCGAGTAACGTAGTATCGTTTTCGCTCATCAATGCTCCTCCGCATAAAGCCAGCAGGATACAGCACTGCCGTTTTCTGCTTTTACCGACACAGGATACTTTTTCTTGCAGATGTCCATCGCCCGGTCGCAACGCGGGTAGAAAGGACAGCAGTCCGGCAGATCAATAACGTTGGGCGGCTGCCCTTGGATCGAATAAAGCCGATATGCGTTTTCTTTGTCTATTCGTGGTACAGATCTGATCAGACCCTGCGTGTAAGGGTGCCTCGGATTTTCGAAAATATCCGCGGTTCTTCCCCTTTCCACAATTCTGCCAGCGTACATGACGCAAATTGTGTCACAAGTTCCTGCTACCACTCCCAGCGAGTGTGTGATAAGAATAACCGCTGTGCCAAGGCGTTTCGTCAAATCTGACATGAGTTCGAGAATCTGCGCCTGTATTGTTACGTCTAGAGCGCTTGTCGGTTCATCAGCGATCAGAATCTCCGGATTGCACGAAAGCCCCATAGCGATCATGACTCGTTGGCGCATACCTCCAGAAAACTGATGCGGATACTGATCGATTCGCTTTTCTGGAGCAGGGATGCCTGCCAGCATGAGCATCTCTATGGCTTTTTCTTTTGCCGCCTTCTTATCCAGCTTCTGGTGAAGCATGATCGTCTCCACCATCTGCGTTGAAACCTTCAGATAAGGATTGAGCGATGTCATTGGATCCTGGAAAATCATGGAAATCTTGTTTCCCCTGATCTGGCGGATTTCGTCCTGTGGCATTTTCAGAAGATCCTTTCCCCTGAACAACACCTCACCACCCACGATCTTTCCGGGCGGATTGGGAATTAGATTGATTATGGACAAGTTCGTCACACTCTTGCCAGAACCGGACTCGCCAACAATCCCCAAGGTTTCACCCTTGTGCAGGTCAAAACTGACACCATCGACCGCTTTGACGATCCCTTCGTCCACCATAAAGTATGTTTGCAGGTTCTTTACCTGGAGAATAACTTCTTCATTGGCCATGTTGACTTACTCCTTGTTTAGGTTCTGTTCTTGCTCTGCGGATCCAAGGCGTCGCGTAGGCCATCACCCAGGAAGTTCATACAGAAAAGGAATAACGTCATGGCGATCGAAGGAGCGAGCAACTGCCAGGATGAGAATTCCATCGCCTTGACACCTTCCGACACGAGCGTTCCCCACGAAGCCTCTGGCGCGGAAACACCCAGTCCCAGGAATGACAGAAAGGATTCGTTCATTATAAAGCTTGGCATAAGCATTGTGGAATAAACAATGATTATACCGAGCGTGTTTGGCAACAGATGCTTTGTTATTATCCGCCATGTACTGGCACCCATAGAGCGTGCAGCTTCCACAAATTCCGAGTTCTTGAGGCTTATGATCTGACCCCTTACAACTCGTGCAATGGTCAGCCAGGACACCAGCGCTATTGCCACAAACAGAATCGCAAAATTGCCTCTAGCCTTTTCGCCGACAAAGGCCATGATGATAATGACAATAAGCATGTATGGCAGGCCATACATTATGTCCACAAAGCGCATCATGACATTGTCCAGCCAGCCGCCAATATAACCGGCGATGGCTCCGAAAAGAATCCCTACGAGCGCCGCAGTAAGCGTACCGACGAGTCCAATCATTATGGATATGCGACCACCATAGATGGTTCTGGAAAGTAGATCTCGGCCCAGATCGTCAGTGCCAAAAATATAGACCTTCTTATAAGAAGGATCCGTATGTATCTCATTCTTGATCTTTTCCAGGTTTTCCTTTTGGAAGTTAAGCTCTCGTACTAAAGGATCAGCGGATGCAGTATCGATACCATGCCCGCCAAAATCCAAGGAGAATGAGATATTTGGATCTACATAGTCAGAGTCATTTGTTGCTGATTCCATCTCAGCACTTTGAGGAGCTTCACCATTCTCTTGGGGGCTGATTTCTCCTCCTTCCAATCCAGGTGAGGGCTCGCCAAAATCAAAACCCGTGCTGGAGTTATAGCCTGCATCTTGTTCGGCTTGTCCTTTTTCTTTTACTGCCTCTTCCAACTGCGCGATTCTGTTCTCAAGTTTTGCAACTACCAGATCGCCGGCTGGCCTAAAAGATGGAGGTAGCGTGGCGTTATTTATGTGCTGCTCTTTATAGTCGTAGATAATTCCTGCTTGCGTCAGCAAAGGCGCACCTAGAGATATAATTGTGTAAAGGCCGACAATTATCAGACTGACGAAAGCCATCTTATTTTTTCGTAGTCGCTTCCAGGCATCAGCCCAGAGCGAGATTGGCTTCATTACCTGATTGAATTCGTTGACCGCTTGATCTTGCCGTTTTTTGTTGCTCATCGCTCTAGCTCCTACTTGTAAGAGATTCGGGGATCAAGGAATCCGTAAACTATGTCAACAAGAAGATTTGCAAACACAAGAATGAGCGAAAACACGATAACTTCGCCCATTATAAGTGTGTAGTCGCGGTTTATGGCAGCCTGCACAAAGGGTCTTCCAATACCAGGAATTAAGAAGACACTCTCGACAACGGTAGATCCTGTTACGATGCCAGAAAATGCCGGCCCCAAATAACTCACAACAGGCAGCATTGCGCCTTTGAGTACATGGCGACGAATCACAACGGACTCCTTCAGTCCCTTGGCTCTTGCAGTACGAATATAGTCGGATCGCAGAACTTCCAGAATACTCGCACGTGAAAGTCTCGCTATATAAGCAAAATATGGAGCAGACAGTGTAATGGTCGGCAGAATCAGGGCCTTCCAACCATGTACCGACGTCCATTGCCCCATAGGCAAAATCTTCCACTGCATTCCCACAAAGAGCTGGAGCACAGGTCCTAAGACAAATAGAGGAACCGATATTCCTATTACCGCTATAGATTCCGCCAGGTAATCGGGCCACCTGTTTTGCTTAAGAGCCGCTATTATGCCCACCAAGACACCGAAGATAACAGCAACCAGAAGCGAGATTACCCCAAGCTCCATCGAGACTGGAAATCCCTGATCAATCATCTCGTTTACTGTCAGATCCCGGTACCGGTATGATGGCCCCAAGTCCCACCGCAGGACGTCGCCCAAATAGCGAAGATACTGCTTACCAAGCGGTTCATCCATGTGGTATCGCTTCATCAAATTCTGAAGGATAATCTCCGGCACATCCTTTTCTCGCGCAAACGGCCCACCAGGGGCGAGTCTGATTAGGAAAAAGCTTAGTGTTATGATGACAAAAAGCGTTGGAATCAGACTTAACACTCGCCGAATGATATAACGTGACATTCGGTCACTCTCCTTTCTTGCCTGCATAACCAAGAACCTACATTTCATGTAAGTCTCTGTGATGGTCAGCATTTCAGATTATGAACCATGAGAGCCTTGTGGCCTCAAGATTTAAAATGATATCACGAAAAAATGAAACTCGCCAGTCAAGATTTTCTCTTGTGCCTGCTACGTGCCAGTAAAAAGCGGATTCTACACATTCCAGAAAAAAAAAGCCAGAGTCTCCTCTGGCTTTTATACATCAATCAGTCCTGATCACGAGGCTTACTTAGTCTTGGGCCGGATGAACTTCCATGGATGGACGTTCATTGGATTTGGATACCAGCCATCCCACTTATCCAGATCGATAACGTTCTGAGTTACATAGAAATAGATTGGAATAATCGCCATATCCTGGTCGATCAGGATGGCCTCTGCCTGGCTTAGCGTCTTCATTCTCTCGGCACCAGTCTGAGTTTTGGCTTTCTCGATCAACTCATCGTACTTCTTGTTGGAATAGAGACCGTCGTTCTGCGTTCCACCAGTTACCCACATGTCCGTAAAGGTTGAAGGATCGAGGTAGTCTGCTATCCAGCCTGCGCGAGCGATGTCAAAGTTGTGTGACTGTGACCTTGTGTCGAGGTAGGTTCCCCACTCCTGGTTAACAAGTTCGACGTCGATTCCAAGATTCTTCTTCCACTCAGCCTGAATGAACTCTGCAATTTTCTTATGGCTGGAGCTGGTGTTATAGAGAATGGACAGTTTGGGGAAACCTTTGCCATTGGGATAGCCTGCTTCTGCAAGCAGTTTGCGCGCCATTTCGGGGTTGAAGTCGTAGCCCTTAGCCGGTGTGTAGCCAGTGCTGGGCGGTACAAACGAATTGGCCGGCACTTGTCCACCCTTGGTAACCTGCTCGACCAAAACCTTTTTATCAAAGCTCATGGCAAGAGCCTTACGCACGCGGACATCATCAAGCGGCTTGTGAGTCACGTTGAGAATATAGTAATAAGTGCCATATTCCGGCGCCACATGGAAATCCTTGCGCAACTTGATTTCGTCCATAAGCTCAAGAGGAACTGCATCGATCCAGTCTGCGGCGCCGCTCTTGTAAAGATTATAACCTACGTTGAGGTCTTCGTTCGCAATGAACGTGACCTGTTTGAGAGCGACATTCTTGGCGTCCCAATACTTGTTGTTCTTGACGACAACCACTTTCTCCTGAGGTCGCCATTCCTTAAGAACGAACGGGCCATTGGATACCCAGTTTTCAGGCTTTACCCAGTTGTTGCCATACTTCTCAATTGCATGCATTGGGACAATAGCGAATGCATAGTGGGTAACCATATCGGGGAAGAAGGGGGTCGGGCCGACCAGTTTCACTTCGAAGGTCTGGGGGTCGACCGCGCGAATCTTGACAGCTTCCGGGCCTGCTTTGCCGGACAGGTAATCCATTCCGCCTTCAATGTACATAGCGGGAAGATCGGCATATTGGAAGGCGTTCTTTGGATCCATCTTGCGGAGCCAAGACTTGACGACGGTGTCGGCGGTAATTGGCACTCCATCGGACCACGTAGCGTTGCGAAGTTTAAAGGTTATGGTCTTAAAATCCTTACTAAAGGTCCAGCTTTGAGCAATGCCCGGCAAAGCTCTATTGGTTTTTGGATCCGCAATAGTCAAACCCTCAAACAGAGCCATATAGATTCTGTGCTCGGGCACACCTTCAACCGCATGCGGATCTAGCGAAGTGGGCTCAGCTCCGTTCACGATAGTGAAGTTCTGAGCGCCGACCGCAGCAACGGCCAAAAGGGCGAGAAGGATAGCTAAAGTCCTTTTCATTAAAACCTCCTGTAGAATTCTAGATATTAAACTATATACTCACTAAAATGGGAAT
>Ga0116192_1000785_pt1 | contig 23517 bp, 19 predicted proteins | sample AD_UKC113_MetaG_FD_89876 | JGI IMG/M metagenome (GOLD analysis project Ga0116192, IMG submission 89876) | Active sludge microbial communities of municipal wastewater-treating anaerobic digesters from Hong Kong - AD_UKC113_MetaG | ecosystem: Engineered > Bioreactor > Anaerobic > Digestate... | reverse complement strand
GCCCAGAAGCACGTGCTGACCTGCCTGGTACCGGCTTTCTTCATCGCCGGGGCTATCGCGGTCTTTGTGTCGCAGGCGTCGGTTTTGAAATATTTCGGGGCCGGGGCCAACAAACTTCTCTCTTACAGCGTAGCCTCAGTGTCGGGCACTGTCCTTGCAGTATGCTCCTGCACGGTCCTGCCGCTCTTTGCCGGGATCTACAAGCGCGGCGCGGGCATCGGGCCGGCCGTAGCCTTTTTATACTCAGGCCCGGCCATCAATGTTCTCGCCATCATTCTCACCGCCCGCGTGCTGGGTTTTGAACTTGGCGTGGCGCGGGCAGTCGGAGCCGTATCTTTCTCTATAATCATAGGGCTCTTAATGCACCTGCTCTTTATAAAAGAAGAAAGAGAAAAAGAAGCGGCAGCGCTGAATCTGCCGTCACCTCCGGAGGATAGGCGGGCCTTGTGGCAGTACACGGCTTATTTCGCCACGATGGTCTTTATCCTCATCTTCGCGGCCTGGGGCAAGCCGCCGCAGCCGGTGGGCCTGTTCAACGCCGTATACCGGATTCACTGGCACCTCACCGCAGTTTTCCTGACGATCCTGGCAGTTATATTAAAGCTCTGGTTCGATAAAAAAGAAATGCTGGACTGGATAGAATCGACCTGGGGATTTGTCAAGCAGATCTTCCCCCTGCTCCTGGGAGGCGTGCTGGTATCCGGTTTCTTGATGGGCAGGCCGGACGTCGACAACGGGATTATCCCGGCGAAATACATTTCTGCACTGGTTGGCGGCAACTCGCTTGGCGCCAACCTGATCGCCTCCATCGCGGGCGCCTTCATGTACTTCGCCACCCTTACCGAAGTGCCCATCCTGCAAGGCCTGCTGGGCAGCGGGATGGGCAAAGGCCCTGCGCTCGCCCTTCTCCTTGCGGGGCCGGCGCTGAGCCTGCCGAGCATGATCGTTATCCGGCAGATTCTGGGAACCAAAAAGACGGTTGCATTTGTTTCTCTCGTAATCGGACTGTCCGCGGCCGCGGGCATGGTCTTCGGGGCGTTCTGGGACTAATAATAACGGCGGCGCAAAAACGGTGCCGCCGTCTTTGGTGTTGTCGGCGCCTCAGTCCCGACCCCCGGCGCTCAACCCCTCCTGCATCAGGATAACGTCCGGCAAATCCATCAGCGTCACCGGCTTGCCCCGTGCATATCTTCTGGCCCCGCGGGTAAAGCCGGAAAGAGAAACGAGGATCGCTTCATCCGCCCCGGAATTGACGAGAGTGCCGTACAGTTCCGCGGCCGTGCCGGATTCCACCGGTTTTTCACGGACCGCGCACTTTACAATACTGGTCCTGCCTTCCTTCTCAAGAAACAGGTCGGCCCCTTTATTATCCGCCGGAGAATTGCCGGCAACCCTGTACCCGCTTTTTTCAAACAGCCCGGCCAACTCGCGTACGGCTTCCCCGCCGGTCAAACCGCGCCAGAAATCGATCTTCTGCCTGATCAGCGGCTCTTCGTACCTGGTTTTGGCTTCTTCATACTTCTTCAACCTGGCAAAACCGGGGTGGAACAGATCGGCCAGCGAAGAATAAACCGCAATCATGACGGCGCCCAGCATGGCGCCGCCGACCATGCCCAGAAATCCGTAAAAGGGAACCGTGTAGAGAACCAGCCTTACACTGTCCGTGTCGTTCACGGCCTGGCACACCGAGTATGCCGCAGTCACCACAACCGTAACGATGAATAATGCTTTTTTGGCGTCGGCATCCCTCTTTTTCAGTTTTTCAATTTCTTTCTCCGTCAAACCGTAGTCGGCAACGTTAGGCTTTTCCAATGGCTACAGTTCCTTTCGTCCGGAATGCAAACTCACCTATACATTCGTCGGCTTTTTACAATTTTCCTTCCTCCGTTCAACTCCCCCGTTAAAGCGCGCCAGGACACAGACGGTTTTTTCACCTATCCGACGGCATGCAGGCGGTTGTAATGTTCTCCAGCCTCATCCCTGGCCGAAAATACGGCTTCGCATTCCGAAGAGTATTTATTGACGGTCTCGCCGCTCTGCCCGCACAACGGGCAAAACCACCTGCCGACCCAGCCGCCGTTTTCCGGCTCGGCAATAACCTGATAAACGAATCCCCCCAGTTTGTAAAAATCCCTCTTCACAGAGCACCTCCGCCGCTAGATTTTTCCTGATTTTTGGCAGTCTCTCTTCTGTTTATTTTAAGATCTTGCGGAGGTCCCGTACACTCCCGCGTTCAATTTTTTACTTCCGCTCATATTGAAAAGCTTCCTGGAATATAATCCATAAGAACTCTTTTCTTTGGCTGCTTAATATTACCATTTATCTTTATTTAGTATGGCTCAATTTGTCCTTATCTTCAAATATGACATCATTTATTTTTATATAAGAAAAAATTTTAAGTGAATATGGAGGGAAATGCAACACAGTATAGAATATTATAACACCAAAAAAATTTCAAGGAGGATAGTCATGGGCAAAAAAATAACCCTCTCGGTTATTAAAGCAGACATCGGTGGTTTCGTCGGCCACTCCAGCGTCCACCCGGAACTGCTCGAAACCGCCAGGGGAATTCTGGCCGGCAGTCCGCTTCTCATAGATTTCCACGTTACTCACGTGGGCGACGACGTCAACCTGATAATGACACACGAGTGCGGCATTGACAACGGCGAAGTGCACCAACTGGCCTGGGAAACCTTCTCTTCCTGCACCAGAATAGCCAAAAAATTAAAACTTTACGGAGCCGGTCAGGATTTGCTGGCCGACGCGTTTTCCGGAAACATCAAGGGCCTCGGTCCGGGCGTGGCGGAAATGGAATTTGTGGAGCGGGCCAGCGAGCCTGTGATCGTTTTTATGGCCGACAAAACCGAGCCGGGCGCATGGAATCTCCCGCTTTACAAGATGTTCGCCGATCCTTTCAACACCATCGGCCTGGTAATCGATCCGAAAATGCACGACGGCTTTTTGTTCGAAATCCGTGATCTGCTTGAAAACAAAAAGGTCACTTTCTCCTGCCCCGAGGAGCTTTACGATATGCTGGTGTTTATCGGGGCGCCCGGCCGCTATTCGGTAAAATCTGTTTTTCAAAAGGGCACCAATGAGATTGCCGCCACTTCAAGCACCCAGCGTCTTAACCTGATGGCCGGCCGCTACGTGGGCAAAGACGACCCGGTGCTGATCGTGCGCTGTCAGAGCGGTTTTCCCGCTGTAGGCGAGGCTTTGGAGCCGTTCTCCAACCCCCACCTGGTATCGGGCTGGATGAGGGGTTCCCACAGCGGACCGCTCATGCCGGTTTCCGTGGCCCAGTCCAATCCCACCAGATTCGACGGACCGCCCAGGGTGGCCGCTCTCGGTTTTCAGCTCTGCGAAGGCAAGCTGGTCGGGCCGCAGGACTTTTTCGCCGACCCGTCCTACGACCTGGCCCGGCAAAAAGCCAATGAGATCGCCTCCTATATGCGCAGCATGGGTCCGTTTGAACCTCACCGCCTGCACCTCGAAGAGATGGAGTACACCACCATGCCCGATGTCAGCAAGCGCCTCAAAGACCGCTTCGAGAAGCTTCGCTAGTCAGCCGGTTGAGCAGTTTAGCTAATTCAAATGTTTCCTTTTCAATCGAGCAGGGTAGCGCCGCAGTAATTTTGCTGCGGCGTTATCACTCTCACAGAACCGGACATACGGGCCTCGCATCCGGCTCCTGGAGGCGCTTTTCCCTGTAGAATAGCCGGCTGACTGTTATTTCAAGATTTTATCCTCGTCTAGGTTCGACACTCCCGCCTCGCCGAAAGAGGCCATTTCTCTGATAACTTTGGTGGCGGCTTCGACCAGGTGCATGGTCAGGACCGCACCAGTACCTTCACCGAGGCGCATATTCAGGTGAATAACCGGGGTCAGGCCCAATAGCTCCAGCATCAGGCGGTGCCCCTGCTCACCGGAGAGGTGGGAGGCAATCATGTAATCGCGCGCTTTGGGCTGGAGCTTGAAGGCAATCAGGGCGGCCGCGGAAGTGATGAAACCGTCAATCAGAACCGGCACCCGTCTTGCCGCCGCGCCCAGAATTACACCGGCCAGCGCCGCAATTTCGAGACCGCCCACCTTCGACAGGACATCCAGGCCGTCCTGGGGATCGGGCCGGTTTATCTCAAGGGCGCGCTTTATGGCGCCAATTTTCAGCTTCATCACCCGGTCGTTGATCAGCGTTCCCCTGCCCGCCACCTCTTCCGCCGTAAAGCCGCCGATTGCCGCCAGAATGACGCTGCTCGGCGTCGTATTGCCTATTCCCATGTCCCCGGTGGCCAGCAGGGTGGCGCCCAGATCTATTTCTTCCCCGGCAACCTCTATTCCCACTTCTATTGCCTTGACAGCCTCCTCCCTCGACATGGCCGGGCCGGCGGCGATGTTGCCGGTACCCGCCTTCACCTTGCGCTGCAAAACACCCGGGAAATCAACCGGAACGGCCACCCCCACATCCACAACGACAACTTTCGCCCCGGCATGTTTGGCCAGCACGCCGATACCGGCGGTCCCGGCAAGAAAGGCGGGCAGCATTTGGGCGGTTATCTCCCGGGGGGCCACGCTTACACCCTCCTCAACCACTCCGTGATCGCCGGCCATAACGATCACCGACTTGCCTCTCACTACCGGCCTCGGATTCCCGGTAATCCCCGCCAGGCGCACCGCCATTTCCTCGAGAATCCCGAGGCTTCCCGGAGGCTTGATCAGGCTGTCCAGCCGGTTCCGGGCCTCCTGCATGGCGTCCTGGTTCAAGTCACCGATTGCTCCTATCGTTTTTTCCAGCAACATAATTTACCCTCCCCGTGTTATTTATTTTTTAAAAAAATAAAATCCACAGCCCTCTTGAGCCGTGGATTTTACCATCATCCACCGGTACACCCCTTCTCCGCGGGTGATTTTTCCGACAGGCAGGTCTCCTGGCTTACGTTCATTGCCCTGCCGCGCCTTCCCGTCCGCATCCGGTACGGCCGTGGACACGCTCCATCAGCCTGACGCTGTGAAAAGCGGCACACCGTCAAAACCGAACGCCCCGGACAGTGGCAGCACATGCGGCAGTGCTCCGTTTTACAGTGGCGGGACCGCTCAGGCCTTGCACCTGATTCCCTATTCTCCCTTGCGGGCACCTGTCGGGCAGATATTTCCTTATGTACTTATATTAATATTACACAAAAAACTGTTTTCCTTCAAATATTAAAAGATTATCTCCTCGCATAGCAGTTGACGTCTATCCCTCTCCTCTCCGCCCACTCGGCTGTCCGGCCGGTGATCAGCACCGGTTTGCTCTTCAGCTGTTCGAGGTTGGAGGCGCCGGTAAGCAGCATGGCCAGACGCAGTTCCTTCACGATGTTTTCGATGAGGTTGCGCAGTATCTCCTCGGACCCTTCCAGCATGGCCCTGAGCAGACAGCCGGCCATTCCGGCCATTCCCGCTCCCAGGGAAAGCGCCTTGGCCGCGTCCACGCCGTTGTTCAGCCCCCCGCTGGCGATGGCAAAGACCGGCAGATTCAGGCTCAAAACTTCGAGGAGGCTGGCCGCAGTGGGGATGCCCCAGTTCACCATGGCGCTTCCGGCAGTTCTGCCGGTGCGCCATTGTTCGACGGCGACAAAATTCGTGCCTCCCTGTCCGCCCACGTCAATGTGCCTGACTCCCGCATCATAAACGGCGGCGGCGGTTTCCCTGGAGATTCCGAACCCGACCTCTTTCACTATTACCGGGACTTCAAGCGAAGAAACAACGTGCCGGATATTTTCGACAACTCCCGTGAAGTCCCTGTCCCCTTCGGGCATCACCAGTTCCTGTGGAACGTTGAGGTATAGCTGAAGGCCGTCGGCCGAAACCATCTCTACCGCCGCGGCTGCCCAGTCAAAAGGAAGACCCGCGCTCACATTAGCCAGAATCACGCCGTCGGGATTCTCCTCCCTGACAACCGCGTAGGTGTCGCGCAGGCGGTGATCTTCAAGGCCGGCCATCTGCGAACCGACCGCCATTGCTATCCCGAAATCGCGGGCCGCGCCGGCGAAGGCCCTGTTTATTTTTTTAACCTCCGGATGTCCGCCGGTCATGGCATTTATTAAAAGCGGGGCGTTCAGCTTCTTGCCCAAAAAAACGCACGACGTGTCCGCCTCGTCCAGTTTCAACCCGGGCAGGGAGTTGTGAACAAGGCGCACATCTTCAAAACCGCTTGGAATTCCGGGCTTCCCGGCTTTAAGGGCATAATTCAAGTGGTCCAGTTTTCTCTGCTGTCTCAGGATTGTGTAACCCCCAGGGAATTTTCCTTATTTTTTTGCAACCCGGTCGAAGTATATGCTTTTGCCTGTAGCCGAAATGGGTATCCCCACGACAAGCTCCCCGTCGATCATGCCAATTTTCCTTGCGACAACGCCGGGCCGGTACATTATGCGGTTGTCGGCGTTGAGTATGCCGGCGGTCTTCGCCGCCGAACCCAGGGCTATTCCCAGATCCAGAACGCGCCAGGCGCACAGGGGGCCGGCAAACTCGGGCCCTTCCCGGGGTTTGAGTTCGGAACACAGGCTATAGCCGCAGGCGCCGCAGTTAAGACCCAGCGGTTTGTGGCCGGCCAGGGAGACCAGGAGAAGCGCGTCCGAATTCCGGACGTTGTCCCCGTCCCGGTCGAAATTCGGGGCGCCTTTTTCCTTCCCGTATTGTTCCATCGCGTCGGCCAATTTCTTCAAATCTTCTCCGCAAATAATCTTTGTCTTGATGAAATCCTGGCCCGCTGATTTCGGAGCGGTGCGGGCCGAAAGCTCCATCAACCCCGCCACCGTCAGCATCGTCTCTTTCATTGAACTCATCTCCTTCAAAAACTTTATTCAACCGCTCATCGCGTGTAAATCCTCTTCAGGCCGGCCTTCTCGGCCGCCTCCACCGCACGGCGGTATTCCTCCCCGGTGATCCGCCTGTTCAGCTCGGGGTGCCTGAAGGCCTTAAAAGCCGGGTAATACTGATCCATGATATTGACAAAAGTGTTGACGGATATATCTTCAGCCAGGAATTCCATAACCTGTCCGGTCCGGGCGAGATTTTCGGGAAGAACCAGATGCCTAACCAGCAGCCCCCGGACGGCCACCCCCCGTTCGTCCAACACCAGATCGCCCACCTGCTCGTGCATTTTCTTCACCGCCTGCCTGGCTACAGTAAAGTAGCGGTCCGCACCCGTATATTTTTTCCCCGTTTCATCGTCCCCGAATTTAATGTCCGGCATATAAATGTCCACGATGCCGTCCAGCAGATCCAGGGTTTCGAGGGAATCGTAGCCCCCCGTGTTGTACACCACCGGAATCTTCAGCCCCTGCCCGCGGGCCGCCGCCAGCGCCTTGACGAACTGGGGGACGAAATGGCTGGGAGACACCAGGTTTACATTGTGGCAGCCGCTTTTCTGCAGGTCGAGCATCATTCCCGCCAGCTTCCGGCCGGAAACCTCGTCACCTTCTCCCCTCTGGCTTATGTCATAGTTCTGACAGAACAGGCACTTGAGATTGCAAAAAGCAAAAAAGATGGTTCCCGAACCCCCGGTTCCGACCAGCGGAGCCTCCTCTCCGAAATGCGGGCCGTAGCTGTCAACGGCGGCGTACCTGCCGCCCCGGCACACTCCCAGTTCTCCCTTCAGACGGTTGACGCGGCACTCGTGTGCGCAAACCGTGCAATCCGCCAGCCGTGAAAACGCAATCTCAGCCCTTTTCTCCAGTTCACCGGCAGGCAGATCCAGGTAGGATGCCTTACTCACCAGGATCCCCCTTTTATCACACGTTGAATCTGAACTTTATGATGTCCCCGTCCTCAACAATATAACCCTTCCCTTCGAGGCGAAACAGCCCTTTCTCCTTGACCTTCGCCATACTGCCCAGGCTTTCCAGGTCCCCGAATTTAACCACTTCCGCCCTGATAAAACCCCTTTCCATGTCCGAATGAACTTTGCCGGCCGCATTCCTCACTTCGGTTCCTTTTTTTATCGTCCAGGCCCTGACTTCGTCATCGCCGACGGTAAAAAACGAGATCAGGCCGAGGTAATCGTATGCGGCCCTGACCAGCCGGTCGATGCCGCTCTGGTCGACGCCCAGGTCGGCCAGAAACAGCTTCCTGTCCTCATCGGGAAACTGGCTGATCTCCACCTCGGTCTTCCCGGAAATCTCCAGCACGGGCAGCCCGCGTGCCGCCGCATAAGTATTCAGCCTGTCCTTTCCCGGATAAGTTCTTGTCCTGAACTGCTTCTCGTCGGTGTTGACCACCAGTATCATCGGTTTTTCCGTCAAAAAGCTGAAATTTTTCAGCAGTTCCTTCTCCTCTTCCGGCAGGTCCAGCCTGCTGATCGGCATTTCGTCCTCAAGGGCTTTCATGCATTTTCCCAGCACCTCGAGCTCCGCCAGGTTTTCTTTTTTTATTTTTTTACCGCTCTTTATCCGCTCTATCCTCTTCTCAATCACTTCCATATCGGCAAAGAGAATTTCCATATTTACGGTTTCAATGTCCCGGACGGGATCGATTTCGCCGTCGACATGGGGAATATCTTCGTTTTCAAAGGTTCTTACCACATGAGCCAGCATATCGACGTTCCTGATCGCGTTTAAAAACTGATTGCCCACCCCTTTGCCCTCGCTTGCCCCCCGCACCAGACCGGGAACATCGCTGAACCTTATCCTCGCCCGGATGATTTCACGGGGTTTGTACATCCTGCCCAGAAATTCAAGCCTCGGATCGGGAACGGCAGCCGTCCCGACATTGGTTTCCGTTTTGCCCGTGAAGAAATCCGAGGTCTCCGCCCCGGCTCCCGTAAGCAGGTTGAAAAAAGTCGTCTTGCCCACCATCGGCAGTCCGATCAGGCCGCAGTTCAGACTCACCATCATCACCCAAAAAGTAGTTTTGCCGCCGGGCGCCCCGGACTGGCACGGCGGTCTCTTTAAAACCGGCGCACTTTAATATGCTTTTTCTGAAGGTTCGAAGAAACACTGATGTACAGCCAGCCGTCTTCCTGAACCGTCTTTACGTTCCCGCCCAGAACGACGTGTTCGCCTTCCCCTCCCACATAGACGGCCACCGTAATATCTTTGAGACCCTCGGGGTTTTCGAGATCTATGGTGTACTCGTCCGTTCCCTGCCTTTTTATTTGAAAGGCGGTTTTCGACCGGCGGTCGAGGAAATCCGCAAACTCGCTCATCGGCGCAATCCTGAGCCTGTCCTTTTCCTGCTCGGAAAGCGCCTTTTCTTCGAAGGCGCGATAGGCCTCCAGACCGAAGCGGGTATCTATGGGATGGCTGTAAACCATTCTGATCGACCTTTCCCGCGCCGCGAAATCAATCAATTCTTCATACCACTGCCTGACGTGTTCGAGCGGCACTTTGCCCCTCTCCATCTCTTCCAGGGCGGCAAATTCCCGGTACGGGGTTATGGGGAACGCCCACATTTTGTCGCCCGCGTATTCTTTCTCCAAACGCGGGCGGGTGGGGCTCGATCCGCTGTCGCCGGCGTAGTAATACGCTTTTACGCCCATTTCTTCCAGATGCCTGTTCATCCAGAAGGGATGTTCACCGGCAGGCGAACTGTACTCCACCACTTTCCTGCCGGTCACCGCCTCAAGGGCTTCGCTGTTCAGGTCCAGCAGTTCGAACACTTTTTTCTCCGGCAGGTACTTCATGTTGTAGGCAAAGAAATTATGCGCCCATCCCCCGTGCGAGCCGATCTCCCCGAATTCCTGAAGCATTTCCAGAAGCGGCCGGCCCCTGACCTTGCTTTCGGCGAAAAAACCCATTCCGTCGCCCAGTTTGTACGTGTCCGGACCGGCGGTTATGTGAATGGAAAAGGGCAGCTCTTTTTTGAAAAGCCCCTGCATCATCATCACCATCAAAGCCCGCGTATAAGCTCCGCTGCAAACGTGCATGTTGAAGACAACGCCCCCGGCTCCGCCGGGGCTGTTGACCAGGCGCGGCACCTTTGCCTTTTGAATCAGAAAGGTTCTGACAACCGACCGGGGAGTGAGATCGTCGGACCTGAGCTTGTACCTTCCCAGGGGCATGTTGACGTAAACAGCCGCGCCGCCACTGCCGTAGCGTTTCTCGGTTATCACCGGCACCAGTCCCCATTCGGTCTGGTCGAAGGCAACCACCGCGGCATCGACGTTTTCGGTCCTGGTATGCTCAAATTTGAGCTTTCCGTAAGAGTAAGCGCTCACCGCATTGTCGCCGCTCAGTTTGCCGGGAGTGATTCCCCATTCCCGGCTCTTTTCCGGTGAATCAAAGTACCAGTAACCTTTGTAAGCGTGGTCCCGGCCTTCGGAAAGCGGCAGGCCGTACCTGACCCCGGCCAGTTCCGCCAGCAGGGGCGTCTGGCGGAAGCTTCCGTCACCGGCTTTGGTGGCCGGATCGAAGGCCAGCAGCACAAATCCGCCGTAATCCCGGACGTATGAACTGATGATTCCGGCGTTTTCCGCGGACATGGCGGAATTCATGTGCTCCGGCACGATCAGCGCTTCGAAGCGGTCCTTTATGCCGGCCGCCCCGTATACCTGGATGTCGTTCGCCGTGAGCACTTTGCAGGGAAAGCCTTCCTCGTTCAACACCTGTTCGTAAGCCGCCAGCACCAGCTTATACTGCTCATTGCCCGGCTCGCCCGCCAGGATGCCCACCTGGACGTTTTTATCCGGTTCCGCCCAGGAAAAGTGAAGAATCAAAGTCATAGTCAATAAAACTGTAAAAAGTCCCGAAACAGCCAGGACAAACCTTTTTAGTCTGTCGTTGCCCATTTTGCGGTCTGGTTATTCCCCTTTTACTATTTTGCCTGATTGTGCAGGTCTTAGACCTATTTTACTTTAACCGGCTTGAAATTGTAAATAAATCTTATTAGCAAAAAAAATTACCGGCAGGATATGCCGCCGGGGTCTTCCCCCCACTCGCCACTGCAAAACAATTGAACAACCCGCCCGCACGATAAATATGTTAATATAAACCTATACGCCATATTCCGGAGGTGTCGCCTTGGTCCGTACAAAATACAAAACCGGCGACAGGGTAACGGTTTTCCTGCCTGACGGCAGCAGGTTCAAAGGAAAGATCATCGAGATCATCCCCGGCGACCAGTACAACTACTACCTCGTCCAGCACATGAACATGTACGCCCTGGTAGCGGAGCGCGACATCATCCTGAAGCATTGAGGCCTGCTTCAGCGGGCTTTATCTACACCTTCACCCGTTCCACCGCGAGGTCCGGCCTGCCCCAAAGAAGCCGCACCACCGGCTCAACCTCGGCGGGTCCGGCGCTTGTGTAGAAGAGTTCCCATCCCGCCTCCTGTCCCGCGTTCAAAAGGCCGTGCTCTTTGAGCACACGGGCAACCTGCCGGGCGACGGCCTTACCGGTGTCTATAACCGCCACGTCTTTCCCCACCATTTTTTCCACCAGGGGACGGAGGAAGGGATAATGCGTGCAGCCAAGCACAATGGTGTCCACCCCCCTGGCCAGCAGCGGCTCAAGATACCTGCCCAGCATTTCCTCCGCCTCGGGTTTTTGAAAGCCTCCCGACTCGACCAGTTCCACCAGCCCCGGACAGGGTTGGGTGTATACCTGCACCCCGCACCCGTACCGGTCTACCAGAGTATTGAACCGTTCGCCCGAAAGAGTGACCATGGTCGCCAGTACCCCGACCTTTCCGTTGCGCGTTACCGCGGCAGCCGGCTTGACGGCTGGTTCGGTCCCCACCACGGGAACGCGGAAACGCTTGCGGACATCGTCAAGAGCTGTTATCGAAGTGGTATTGCAGGCAATGACAATCATCTTCGCCCCTCTTGACAGCAAAAAATCACAAATGGCAAACGCCCGGGCTCGGATCACTTCCGGGGGTTTGGCCCCGTAGGGGCAGTAGGCCGAGTCGGCGTAATAAATGAAGTTTTCCGACGGAAGGAGGGAACGGACTTCTCTCATGACCGAAAGCCCTCCCACACCCGAGTCGAAAAAACCGATGGGATCCGGACCTTGCATATGAACACCCCGATCGCTGCATTATGGTAAGGAGTCTTAATCACCTGTGTCAATTGTATTCGAAAACATGGACGAGTAAAACAGGGTAATTTCAACACCTTCAGATTTGAAAAAACGCACGGAGAAGGAAATTTAAAGCCTTTCCAGAAGTATATTAAAAAACCGGGCAGGCGTTGAAGAGGAGAAAATGAAAAACGACCTCTGGTACATCGGCGGCGGCTTCTGGGCGGCTTACAGCGAAGCCCCCGATATAATAGCCGAATTCAGGAGCATGAGGGAGATGCGGCTGGCAGCCACATACTACCACTACCGGAAAAGCGGTGTCAAGGCCGCACAGTTTTTCTTCCACCAGGGCGGGGAGCTTGCCCGGGGCCGGTACCTGCTCTCCTACGTGTGCACCCGGATGATGCTGGATTTCAAGGCCGCGGTGGCCCTTTCCAGGAAAAACGACAGCACCCCCTACTCGAAAAAATACCCGCTGCATGCCCGCCAGCTCGAACTGTTCGACGGAAGCTTCGGCGGCAGAAGCCGCAAACGCCGGTAGCTACTTCCTTACGGCCTTGTACCACGTACCCGGGGCGGCCGGTCCCTTTGCTTCAAAGATCACTTCCCTGATTCCCCTCTCAAAGGAGATATCCTTCACCACCAACAACTTTTTTTCCTCCCTTTCCACTATCGTGAAAACGGGAACCCGGAAAAAACCCAGCGCCTTATCCAGGTCCGGATCAAGCGTAAGATCGCCGGCGGCGGAGAAGCCGCCGGTATTTATCTCCGCAGTCTTGACCAGACGCATCCCTAGCAAATCGAGGTTCCCGGTCTCAAAACCCCATGATTGCTCGGCAACCACCCTCCATTTCAAGGGGTTCATAGTGGGCATGGCCAGCAGCCTGCCGTCGTGAGCAACAGTATTGAGCGCCGCGAGATGCAGGCCCCCCCTTGCGGCGATAAAGATTGCGACGGCAGCCAGCGCCAGTTTGGCCGCCCGCTTTTCCGGCAGGCGGCGCCTCCCGGCCAGCAAGCCCGCAAACAGCACCAGCAAGATGAAGGGGTCGACCATGGGTAAAACGTCCAGCGAAAGCCAGCCCGCGTAAAAAGGTTTGAACAGGCACGTCCCCCACGAAGTCAAAACGTCGATGAGCACGTGAATCAACGCCGCCGACAGTGTATACATCATGATACTTTTGTATTTTGCGCCGCCCCGGCCAAGCGAGAATATCAGCAGCGCCGCCGCGGCAGAAAGCAGGAGAAGTCCGGGAAGCGAATGTGTCCATCCCCTGTGGTTCAGCAGGTAGCCCGACCTGCCCTGCAAAGCGTAGAGCGCGTCGATATCAGGCAGCTCGGACCCCAGCAGGAAAGCCCACCAAACCGGTTCCCGCCGCACGGTTCCCGCCGCAGCCCTGCCCGCGGTCACTCCAATCAGGGCGTGGGTAAGATTGTCCATGGCAGTCCTTCAGTATTAGGGAATGTCTTTAAATCTGATTCACTACCTTTCATTATAATTGTCGAACCAGGTTGAGTAAACCGGACGGCTAAAACAGGCCTTTTTCTTTTAAACTCAGGCGGGTTTTTGTTTCCACGCCTCAAGTAATAAAAACTTCTGCCCGGTCTGCTTCTGCATATGTACCCGGCTAAAATTTCAACGGAAGGAAGGCGTTTGATCAATGTGCCCGACTTTCAACCGGCATTTGTTACACCTTTTAAAGTAGTATTAATATTCAACAGGTTTTACCGGAATTTATGATAAAATTATGAATATAATGAAAAGTTATATGAAAATAAATCTTGATGATTAAATTAAAAACCCTAATTATTGAGGAGATATTTTTGGAAAATCCAGTTTTTAAAGATGGAGGCAGGTTAAGTAATGAAGGAGAAACTTCATCTGGTATCGCAAAAACTCCTGGCGCCTTTTATTCACCAAAATATAATTCAACGGTCCCGCTTAATCCAACGTATTAGCGAATCGCAGGCTGATATCGCAAATATTATTGCGCCTGCCGGCTTTGGAAAAACTGTCTTGCTTTCACAGTTGGCTGAAGCCTTCAATCAACCGGCGGTCTGGTACCAGTTGGATGAATATGACAATGACCCTGCCGTATTCTGGCGGTATCTAATTGCGGGATTTCAAAAAGTACACCCTTTTTTTGGCAGGGAGGCCCTTTTCTTTATTAACAATAATCAAACCAAATTGGACCGGGGACGAACAGTTTTATCAATACTTGTAAATGAGCTGAACAGGCGCCGGCAGGGAGTAACGCTTATCTTTGATGATTGCCACGTTATTTCGGAAACTGATGTCAAATTGTTTATTGAAGAGTTTTTGCACCGCCTGCCACCCTGGATCAAAGTCCTTATGGCCGGCAGGACGGATGTTTTCCAACTGGGCCGCCTGCAGGTTCAAGGGAAAGTATTGAAATACGGGATTAAGGATTTATATTTTACATGCGAAGATATTGCCGGTTATTATACTAAAAACAGCATTGAATTAACCAGGGCGGAACAGGAAGCAATCGCTGAAAAAACTGAAGGCTGGCCGTTGGCTGTCAGCATGCTGCTCAATTTTCCCTCACAAGAAAAGACAGGTATTGCCGAATCAAACATGGATTTGCTTTTTAATTATATGGCGTCTGAAATACTGGCAGGAGAAGAAGAAGGCAACCAAAGATTCCTGACGGCAGTTTCAGTACTGGAAGAGATCACGCCGGAGTATTGCGACCTGTTGCTGGAGCGGAAAGACTCCCGGAAAATTTTAGCTTCTTTGCATAAAAAATATTTCTTTTTATGCTCCTTAGCCGGTAAGAATGAAACATACCGCTATCACCAGTTGTTTCGGGATTTTCTGCTGGGACAACTGGGAAATGAAAGGTTTGAATTATTAGAAAAAGCCGGAACGGTTGCTTGTCAGGCCGGTGAGCTTGAACGGGCCGTGGAGTATTTTATTGCAGCCGGTAATCAGGAAAAAGCCCGGGAAACCGTAATTAAAGCAGGGCGGAAGCTGATTGGACGGGGGAACTGGTATACGGTAGAACGGTGGTTGAATGGTTTTTCCGGGGAGGAGATAGTTTCAAATCCGTGGCTCGCTTTATATAAAGCGCAGATAGATGTTAACAGGGGGAGAATTTATGCCGGAGAGAACCGGGTTAACCATGCATTGGCCGCTTTTCTCAGTACGGGCGGGCGCCTCGGCCTGGCCGAGAGCCGTCTGCTGAAGGCAAAAATCCTTCGTTCACAAGGACGGTACCAGGAAAGTCTCGACCTGCTGGAATTAGCCCTTCCCTGCTTGCAGGGGGAGGAAGCTGAAGAAGCAAAAGAACGTTTTGATGTCTGCCTGGAAAAATCATATGTCCTGATGTTTTGCGGGCGTTTTGCAGAAGCGGAGAAGGTTTTGACAGAGGCTTTACAGCTGGCTGAGCAGCGTGGCGATACTGTTCTGATGGCTTATTTTTATGAAGGATTGGGTACCGTTAATTTTGCCTGGGGACACTACGACCGCGCCCTGTATTATTGCCGGCGGGGTATGGCCATTTCGCCTGACAGAAGTCTGCGCAACCATGTTTTTCAGGATAGTGTCGGGCCTATTTATCTGGACTGGGGAGAACTGGACCAGGCTTACGAATACCTGCTGCAAAGCGTAACCGCCAAGGAGAATTTCGGACCGGCGGAGTCCTTGCCCAGCGCCTATTGCCAGTTTGGCAATGTCCTGCTTGACCGGGGCGAACTGCTGCAGGCGGAAGAATATTTCCGAAAAGCGCTGTCTATTATGGAAAATAGTGGTGGAGACCATTTTGTCCGTATACTGTCCAAGCTCTTGCTGTCAATGTGCCTGGGAGCGCAGGGCCGGTTGGTGGAAGCGCAGGAATTGGTGGCTGAGGCGCGCAGTGAGGCCGGTGACCAGTCACAATACATAAATGGTATTTTCCAGGTGCTGGAGTGCCTTTTTATGCTTCATACCGGCAATACAGAAGCGGCATATTCACGGCTGCATGAGATTTTGCCGGTGCTGGAGACGGTTGGCGCCCGAAAACTATTGTGCATTGCCTATTCCATATTGGCCCTTATCAGTGTTTTACAGGAAGAGGAAAAGGGTATCCTGGAATTTGCCGGAAAAGCGTTCAAGCTTGCGGCTGAAATGAATTTTGTCCATGATTTCCTGTTGTCTTTTGAAATCTACCAGCCGTTACTCTACGCAGGTCTGGAAAGGGGTATTGAGGTTCAGTTTTTACAGAAAATTTTGGTCAGGCTGGGGGAAAGGGCAATCCCTCTGCTCCAGAGGCTGGCAAGCCATTCCCATGCTTCGGTTCGATTGAGGGCTGTCAGTCCGCTGGCCCAGATCGGAGGGAGGAAGGCCGCAGAAATACTGAGTAAACTGGCTACAGACCAGGAAATGCAGGTTTCCGGACAAGCCGGGAGGTTACCGCAAAAACCGGTTATATACCCTCTTGTTGCCGGGAAATCTTCCCACGGCGGGAAAGAGCCGATCCGCCTGGAATTAATGGGACCGGTACGCATTTTTTACGGGGACAGGGAAATAACTCATATAAACTGGATCAGGCACAAGTCCCGCGATCTCCTTGTTTACCTGGCCCATCTGGGCAGTCCGGCCGATAAAGAAAAGATAATTGACGCCCTGTGGCCTGATATTTCTTATCAGCAGGCCAACACACATTTTCATATCGCTTTGCATAATCTTCGCCGTGTGCTGGAAAAAGAAACCGGGTGCAAGGACTGGATCCTTTACCGTGGAGGAAGGTATTACCTGCCAGCAGAAAGTATCCTTGTTGATAAGCAGCATTTCCAGGAGTTATTGGCTGCCGCGGGGCATCCGGGCGAATTGGCCGAACCATCGGTATCGCTGTTGGAGGAGGCGATAGGTATTTACCGGGGAGATTATCTGGAGGAAATGGATTATACCTGGGTTATTCCGGAACAGGAGTACTTAAGAAAAATGCATAATAGAGCCGTAGAAAATTTAAGTCTCTATTATCTGAACAAAAAAGACTACCCGCGAGCCATTGTCCACCTGGAACGCCTTGTCCGGGATAATCCGCTCACGGAGGAGTATTACTGCCGCCTGCTCTCGGCCTGTGCCGGTATTGGCGATTTAAAGGCTGTTAGCTTGCATTACCGGAAACTGCAATCTAACCTCAAAGAGGAATTGGGATTGTCCCCGTCCAAAAAAATTCAAAATTTATACTCCAATCTGATTGCTGGCTATTGATTACCAGTTCATTTATTCTGATAAAGAAAGCAAGGTAATCCCGACCATGTTAAAAGCTTCCTCATTAAATACTCCTTCGATAGGTTTTAGTAAGCGTCCCTTCTGGGTAGGATTTCCAATACAAACGTTTTTCTCATTGGAGGATCAAAATAGAAAATGACCCGCCAATCGCCCACGCGCAACCTGAACTTACCCTCCAAACCCTTCAGCTTTTTAACGTCTCCCTGAGGCGGAATGCTTTCCATCCCGCGCAGGGCTTTCTTAATCCTTTCCTGCGTTTTCCCGTCTAATGTCTTCAATTGTTTAACGGCCCGGGGCGATAAAATTACCTCATACGCCCAGCTCTTTCCAGACATCTTCGGCTTTAACCCCCAACCCGGCTTTTACTTCTGCTTCTCCCCGGGCAATGCTCTCCTTCTCTTCAGGAGTGATTTCCTCTTCCTCGCAGGACGCTTCAAAAGCCTTCAAAGCCAACATCTCTTCTATCTCGTTATTTACTTCATCCCTTTTATTTGCCAAAAGCTCAAGAATGTACAGCGCCACATAGAGCCTTTCCCTGGGAAGTCTTTTAATAATTTCAACAGCCCTTTGAGACAAATCCATATTGATCTCACCTCATTGGTTATTATATCTCAATATAAAAAATTAACCAACGCATTTTTCTTTTGACTTTGACGTTTTTTTGACGATCGGCATCTGCACCCGGATCATCCCCGGTCACCTCTCCAGGACCTTCCTTTTTATCAGAATTATTCAACAAATGCCAGGCTGTTTCCTTCTTTTAAAAGATTCAGGATTGTCCCCGTCCAAAAAAATTCAAAATTTATACTCCAATCTGATTGCTGGCCATTGATTACCAGTTCATTTATTCTGATAAAGAAAGCAAGGTAATCCCGACCATGTTAAATTGGTCGGTTTTTTCTTTTCATACAAGTGTAAGTTTTTTGTAAGCGGGCTTTTCTACAATAAAAGACAATGCTTACAAGAAAAAAATAACGAATGAAGCAATTTTGTTTCACGTTCTGTCCGTAAGGAATGGGCGCGGCGTAATCACTTAGCACGGCACCGACCTGAAATTTCCACGCTGGAACGGAATCAAGGGGGTGGTGGACCAAGAACCCGGTTCTCAACTCAGCCAGTTTGGCACGATAACTCAGTTTCGCGCGGGTGGATCGCTTTTTATAAGCGAAATGGCTAAATAAATGCTGATTTTGAAAGATTGAGAAGGAAGGGAGCAAAAATCATGAAGAAAAGGATTTATCTTTTATACATGTTTATATGCCAGTTTGTGTTCGGGGCAGTCAGCCCCTGCTATGCTGCGACGAGTTTTGACATTGACAGAGTCCTGTACAATAACGGTACTGCATTAATCTATGGCTCGGTCAGCAGCGAAGTTTATGGAGAACTGGCAGGAAAAGAAGTCGTTTTTGCAGTCTATGATGATCATGGTGAACCTGTTGCATTCAGCCCAACCTCAACGCGAACGGGGGATGAACCTGCCAGCATGTCCGGAGGAGTGTACTGCTATAACCTTGACCCAATTTCATTTGTTCCTGCGCCCGGCGCCGTGAGTTATTCGGTATATGCGTCGATTGACGGGAGTGTAGCGGGAATGGACATGGTAGTACCAGGTACGGGCAACACCCTGACGGCGCTCTCAGTTGACGGCCGGCCTGGTGATGTGTCCCAGGGCCTCAGAAGGATCGTTGTATCCCTACCCGAGGGAACACCTGCCGGCGAGTATCCGGTCGAATTCACCCACAACGGTTCGTATGTGAAGGTGAATGGCTCGCCGTTAACCAGCGGCAGTCCTTTTACCTTCACCGACAGCAACCCTGCTGACTCTGAGTGGGATTCCGTGACTGTTGCCGCGTATGCTGAAAATAACAGCGCGACCGTATACAATTTGGTAATCATACCAGAAGGGCCTGGGGGGCCTGGAGGAGAATCGTCAATTGACAACTGGAAATTCGTAAGACCTTCTGATAATGCCATGCTGCCTTATACTGACAATTACTATCTCTTTTATAAAGGTATTGAAAGCAAGGAAACCATAAAAGTGAAGGTTCAACAGAGAGAAGGAAGCTCCGCGGCAATAACGGGAGAATTCCGCGTATATGATCGTAGAAATCCGGAACGGCCTATCGGTGAAAAGCTTGCAGATTGTACTGTTGAACACGCAAGCGGCGCATTGTATTATTTATCTGTCGATCTTGGCGATATCAGCTCGATTTCTGACCATTCAGCGCCGGCTCCGGGACCGGAACCATATCAATTCGCTATATGCATCCTTGAGGATGGCGCATTGGCCGGGGATAGACCGGAAGTCCCGATTGCTATCGTCAATCCGAATCCTAAACGCGCTTCTTTCTTAAACCTGGAGGGGAGCGAGACAACAGACTGGGCAGCTGATATAACGAATTATAGGGAAACAGATGTACCGCTGGTACTCCATACAGTGGGCAAAGGCAAGATTACCTTCGATCCGGGACTGGATTTGACGAGGAAGGAAACCATAGCCAACCTAAAAGATATAGGCCCGTACATGATGGAAAGCTACGGGAGGATAGAATTGGATGTCCTGGAAGGCTCGGCGTTTCAAAACGGCGCCTGGCTGGAAATGTACAACTTGCCATTTATTGAAATGCCCGATATTATTGACGATTCCCTTGAGCATGGTGTTATAGGTTCTGCAACATACAGCGAAGGAACGTTGAGATTCCGGGTGAACGGTTTTACCACGTACATTGCCCAACCCAGGCTTTCCGTCGATGACCCGGTTGCATCTACGACGGATTCCGCCATAACAATCAACGGAACTGTTACCGACCCGCAGGCAACGGTTACGATTACAGTCGGCGGAGTTGATCAGGGCGCCGTCAGCGTGGACCCGGCAACCGGCGCTTTTTCGAAGACCGTAAATCTTGCCCTGGGCTCAAATGCGATATCTGTCGATGCCTCCCATGAAGGGTTTGGTTATGATCTTACCCCGGTGGTAAAAACCGTCGCCAGAACGTCATCCGGCGGCAGTGGCGGCGGCGGCAGTGGCGGCGGCGGTAACGGCAGTGCCGGCGCAACAGATACGAAAACCCAGAATGCCATTGAGGTAAACAGCGACGGCAGCGTTACTGTTGAAACCGGCGAGCCGTCTGTGGACGCAAGCGGAACAGCAATTGTTGAACTGTCTGAAAACACGCTGAAGGATGCTTTTGAGCGGGCAAGTGCGGGGCCGGACGGCGTGAAAAACATCCAGATTGTAATTCCCGCCTCAGATAATGCCGCCTCGTATAAACCGCAAATCCCGGCCTCCTTCCTGACGGTCGGGACGGAAAATGAAACTGCTGCTGAAAAAATTGAAATTAAAACGGAAATAGCGGACCTGATAGTGCCGGGCAACATGTTGAGCTCCGAGCTGGCCGCCGGTGGACAGAACGTGGCCATAACAGTCGCAAAGGCGGACACATCCGGCCTGGATCCTGAATTACAGTCCCGGATAGGGAACAAACCGGTTATTGAACTGAAACTGGACATCGACGGGAACCCTGTGAGCTGGAACAATCCCAACGCGCCGGTGACCGTGTCCGTACCCTATGCGCCAACGGCGGAAGAGCTGGCAAATACGGAGCATATTGTGGTGTGGTATATAGACGGCGGCGGCAACGTCGTGGCAGTTCCGACCGGCAGGTACGACCCGGCCACGGGAAAGGTGGTATTCCAGGTTGCTCACTTCAGCAAGTACGCGGTGGCATATGTAAAGAAGAGTTTCGACGATATCGGCTCGTACGGCTGGGCTCGAAAGCAGATTGAGGTTATGGCGTCCAAAGGGATTATCAACGGCACATCCGAGACCACATATACACCCGCCGCCAGTATAACCAGGGCCGATTTCACGGTTCTTCTGGTGAAAGCTCTCGGCCTCTCGGCAGAAGTGAGCGATAATTTTGCCGATGTGAGCCCTTCGGCATACTACTGCCGGGAGGTGGGCATCGCTAAAAAGCTTGGCATAGCCGGCGGAAGAGGCGGTAACATGTTTGATCCCCTTGCGCCCGTTGCCAGGCAGGATATGATGGCCCTCGCAGCAAGGGCTGCGGCCATAGCTGAAAAGAACCTCCCGGCGGGCTCGGACGCCGACCTTGACAGTTTTCTGGACAGGTCTCTTATCGCGCCCTACGCCGCAAACAGCGTGGCAACACTGGTTAAGAACGGGATTGTGACCGGCTGCAACAACCTTGTCAATCCGCTGGGAAATGCCACAAGAGCCGAAGCGGCGGTGATCATCCACAGGCTATATAATAAGTAAAACTATTGGATTAAATAAAAACAGCCTTCAGCATAATCGCTGGAGGTTGTTCTTATTAAAATGATGCCGGCCTTTCGCTTAACTTCCCGCAAGCCCGGCCGGAACGGAAACGGGGCCGTCCTCCGCGGCGGCCCCGCCGCACTCTTTTACTGGTACCTGTCCCGCGTCAGGTGGGGGTGCTGGTATTTGTCAATTCCCTTCGCACGGTATATCGGAATGTAGCCCGCCTCGCGGTCCACCTCCACGATCGACTCTTCTTCAATCGACTTCAATATGTCGAAAACCATTTTGGCATCGCCGAACTCCATTTCCGGAGTCACCGACAGGGGCTCCTTTCCCACAGCGGCGTTGTAGAAGTTCAACAGTTCGTTGTAGTAGCCCCGCTGCGGCCGGTACGGGACGAGTTCGTGCGTCCCGTCGTTTTTCATGACGTTTATGAATCCGCAGTCCCTCTCTTCAAGGTAAATCATCCCCTCCGTCCCGAATATGCGAAGGCCGACCAGCGGCCTCTGCATCTCCTTGCCGCTGCAGAAGAAGGAGAAGGTTCCGATCACGCCGCTTCTAAACTGGATGTTGACGCTGACAGCCGAATAAGGCGTAAACCCCCCGCGCTGCTGCCGTCCGAAGGCCTGCAGTCTGTCGACCGCGCCGAATATATGTCTTAAAGCGGCGATGTCGTGCACCGCCGTGTCAAGGATGGCGCCGCCCTGGAATTCCGGGCGCTGACGCCACTCCCTGGCGGGAAATCTGTCTTTGAGCATGTCCTCCGGAAAATCAACCACCCGGTTCTGGATGAAATAAAGAATGTCGCCCACCTTTCCAGTCCTGACGAAATCCCTTATCCTGTCTATTTCCTCGTTATAGCGGTAGTTCTCGGCAATCATAACCGGTATGCCGTATTTTCTCGGAATCTCGGCGTGGGCCCTGGCCTGTTCCAGGTCCGGGGCAAGAGGTTTTTCACAGATAATAGGTTTTCTGGCAATGGAGGCCACTGCATCCGTGACCTCAAAATTTTTCTCTATGGGCACCATAATGTCAAAGAGGTCGATATCCCCACGCAAGGCCATCGCCCTGTAATCGGTATAAACACTGCCGGAATCGATCCCGAGGCGTTTTGCCCAGGACTCCGCCTTGTCCCTGTCCACGTCGCAGAGGGCGACAATCTGGTACTTGTCCGCCAGTTCCTGATACGCCGGGTAATGCAGTTTCTCCAGCGCCATGCCGGTTCCAATGATCCCAACACGCAATTTTCTCAAGACCCGTCCCTCCATTTTTATAATTTTGTGGTTAGTATGAAGCCGCCGGATAAAAATATACGGTACGGACGGTGACGAAAGTTCCGGGCAAAAACACCTCCAAAAGTTTCAAGACGGTAAGCGCTTGAAAGTTTTGCGGAGCAACCACTATGGCAAAAGCGCCTCCAAAAGTTTCAGGGCTGCCGCCGGGCCTCTTGAGCAGCAAAAAAAGGAGTTGTTCCCGGCCGGGAAGAAATTATTTACGAATTGCGCGACCGGAGGGATCATATATTGTACGGCTGGTTCGGAAAAGCGCTCAGGGTCGACCTGGGCAGCGGAAAAATCTCCGAGGAAGAGATAAACGGAAAGGACCTGGAAAACTGGATCGGAGGCCGGGGTCTCGGCGCCCTCACCATCGCCAGGGAAGTGCGGGCGGACTGCGACCCTCTCGGCGGCGAAAACAAGCTCGTCTTTGCCGCCGGCCCCCTGACGGGGACCAGGGTTTCGGGTTCCGGACGCTTCAGCGCGTCGGCCAAATCACCTCTCACCGGTACCATCTTCGACTCCAACTCGGGAGGAACATGGGGAGTGAAGCTGAAAAAGAGCGGCTGCGACATGCTGATCGTTGAAGGGCGCTCAGCCGTGCCCGTCTACCTCACGATAGACGGCGACAGCGTGCACATCCGTGAGGCGGGGAAGCTGTGGGGCGCCGACGTTGCGGACACGTTCGACCGGCTCCGCGATCTTCACGGCAAGGACGCGGGCGTTGCCTG
>Ga0116192_1000779_pt1 | contig 23646 bp, 21 predicted proteins | sample AD_UKC113_MetaG_FD_89876 | JGI IMG/M metagenome (GOLD analysis project Ga0116192, IMG submission 89876) | Active sludge microbial communities of municipal wastewater-treating anaerobic digesters from Hong Kong - AD_UKC113_MetaG | ecosystem: Engineered > Bioreactor > Anaerobic > Digestate... | reverse complement strand
ATACAGGCCCTTGATGCTGGTTTCACCGACCAGATTGGTTTTAACCCCTCCCATCATATAGTGGGCGGCAGGGGATACCGGTATGCGGTCAACGGTTATGTCCAGGTTGAATTCCGCGCAGGTTTTGGTAATGTTGGGAAAACGGCTTTTTACAACTTCCGGATCGAGGTGGGTTAAATCCAGGAACACCTTGTTGGAGCCCGTTTGGGCCATTTCTTTTAAAATTGCCCGGACTACTATGTCCCTCGGAGCAAGCTCGGCGAGGTCGTGATAACCGGGCATAAAGCGCCGCCCGAGACTGTTGCGCAGGTAAGCGCCTTCACCCCTGACGGCTTCCGAAATGAGAAAGCGCGGGGCGCCCGGCAGGTTAAGCACGGTGGGGTGGAACTGGATGAATTCCATGTCCATCACCTCGGCGCCGGCCCGGAACGCTATGGCGATACCGTCCCCCGTCGATATCTCCGGGTTGGTGTTGTGCTCAAAAAGCCGTCCCAGCCCGCCGGTGGAAAGGACTACAACCTTGCCGCGAAAAACCTTGAGCGTCCGCTCGAACCGGTCGAAGGCGAGGACTCCGTAGCAGACGTTTTCCCTTACCAGGAGATCCACCACGTAATGGTTTTCCATCACTTTAATTCTCTCGTCTTCTTTTACGCGCTGGGTCAGCACCCGCTGGATCTCCGCCCCGGTGGCGTCCCCGCTGGCATGCAGGATGCGGCGCCTGCTGTGGGCCCCTTCCCTGGTCAGGCACAGGCCGCGGTTGTCACAATCAAAAATGGCGCCCAGTCTGATCAGTTCCTTGACCCGGTCGGGTCCCTCGCTGACCAAAGCAGCTACTGCTTCAGCATCGCACAGCCCGGCTCCGGCAACAAGCGTATCCTCCCTGTGCAGGGCGGGGGAATCCGTATCCCCGAGGGCGGCTGCTATACCCCCCTGCGCCTTGTCGGTACCCGTATCCATCATTGTCTGTTTGGTCAGGACCGTAACCGAACCGCCCGCCTGTGACGCCGTGAGGGAAGTATATAACCCGGCAATGCCGCTTCCCAGGACGATATACTCGTCTTCTTCCTGGGGCAGTTCCCGGGTATCGAAATTCAGCATGTATCTTTCGGGCAATAGGAACCCTCCCTTAACATGTATGCCTGCCGGGCTCCCGTCCCTCCGCCTTTTTCTTAACAAGAAAAAAATACGGATTTTTCAAGCCCCAGAAAAACTTTAGGTTTATTCTAACGGGCTCATTCCGCATTTGTCAAGAAAGTTGTTTTCTCAACATGTTTCACCGTGAGCTTCGCCCCGCTTTATGCCTGTGACCCTGTTTTTCCCGTCGACCATAACTACGGTCGGTTTGAACATCAGCGCCTCCCTGTGATCGAGCAAGGCGTAGGCGATGATAATAACGCTATCTCCCGGCTGCGCCAGGCGGGCGGCGGCGCCGTTCAGGCAGATAATCCCCGAATCCCTGGTGCCTTTCATAACATAAGTTTCAAACCGGGCCCCGTTGTTGTTATTAACTATTTGAACCTTTTCATTCGGCAGAATGCCCGACGCATCCAGCAAGGCCTCGTCAATGGTAATGCTGCCCATGTAGTTGAGGTTGGCTTCCGTAACTGTAGCCCTGTGGATTTTTGATTTGAACATGGTGAGATACATTACTCTCCCGCCTCCCTGGATAAAATAACATTGTCAATCAGCCGCGTCCGGCCGATTTTTACAGCCAGCGCCAGCAAGGCCCGGTCCTTTATTTTGTCTATCGGCTCAAGGTCCGGATAACCGTAAATTTCGGCATAATCAATGCCGGCCAGAGGTTCGCCCTCAATCATATCCACAACAAGTTGCCGTATTTTTGCGCAGTCCCGCTCGCCGGAGGCAAAAACCTCCCGGGCCTTTTGCAAACTGCGGGATAACACCAGGGCAGCCTCGCGCTCCTCAGACTTCAAGTAGACATTGCGGGAACTCATGGCCAGGCCGTCCACCTCCCGCACCGTGGGCACCGTGACTATTTCGACACTCATGTTCAAGTCGGCGACCATTCTTTTTATTACCAGCGCTTGCTGGGCGTCTTTTTGTCCGAAGAAGGCGTAATCCGGATTCACTATGTTGAAAAGCTTGGTTACCACGGTGGCCACTCCGCGGAAGTGACCGGGGCGGGAAAGCCCGCACAGAACCGAGGTTATGCGCTCCACCTCCACGTAAGTACAGTAACCCTGCGGATACATTTCCCCCGCGGAGGGATTGAATATGGCGTCTACACCCACCTCTTCGGCCAGGCGCGCATCCCGTTCCAGATCTCTGGGGTAACGGTCAAAATCTTCACCGGGACCGAACTGGGTCGGGTTGACAAATATGCTTATTACAACGGTTCCGCAGCGTTCTTTTGCCCGGCGCATCAGTTCCAGGTGTCCTTCATGCAGGTAACCCATGGTCGGGACTAAACCCACGGTGTTCCCCGCGGCCCTGGCCTTTCGCACAAAATCTCTTATCTCCGCAATGGTGTGGCAAATAAACATAAGCAACCCCCGTTTTAGTAATGATTGCGCCGTCCGTTTCCTTCAACCTCAAGACCCCGACAGTTTGTCTGCATTCTGAGAGGAAGGCGCTGCCTTCGTTTTTGCGCCTTGCGCCCTAATAAAGCTTTTGCAGCACCTCCTCGGACATTCCGAAGCAGTGTTCGGGGCCGGGGAAAGAGCGCTCCTCGACTTCGAGCTTGTACTGCTTTAAAACGGCGGCAATACTTTCGTGAAGGTTGGCGTATTTTTTTACAAATTTCGGCACAAAACCCGGGTAAAGTCCCAGCAGGTCGTGGGTGACCAATACCTGGCCGTCACAATGGGGGCCCGCCCCGATACCGATGGTGGCAACCTTCAGCATTTCCGTCACCATTTTGGCGAGAGGCGTCGGCACGCATTCCAAAACTATTGAAAAAACACCCGCCTCTTCAAGCGCTTTGGCGTCGGCGATAAGTTTTTTGGCGGCCGACTCGTCCTTGCCCTGAACTTTGAAGCCTCCCAGTTGGTGGATGGACTGCGGAGTGAGTCCGAGGTGTCCCATTACCGGGATACCGGCGTCAACAATGGCGCGCACGGCCCCGGCAACTTCCCGTCCGCCCTCCAGCTTGACCGCCTGCGCCCCTGTTTCTTTCAAAAACCTTCCGGCGTTGCGCACGGCTTCTTCAACAGAAACCTGGTAGGAGAGGAACGGCATATCGGCCACGACCATCGCCCGGCTGGCCCCGCGGCAGACAGCCTTGACATGGTGAATCATGTCCTCCATGGTTACCGGGAGAGTGGAGTCGTACCCCAGCACCACATTCCCGAGGGAATCGCCGACCAGGATCATGTCTATGCCCGCCTCGTCCACCATCCGGGCTATGGGATAGTCATAGGCGGTCAGCATTGTAATCGGCCGGCCCTCTATCTTCATCTGCTTGACCGTGGCGGTTGTCACTTTTACCTTACTCATTTTTGCCTCCTTAGAAATATTTCTTCCAGTCTTTTTCCCTGCTCGGAACTTATGCTGCCTTTTTCGAGAGCCACTTTTACCGTGTAAAAACCGAGCCTGCAATAAAGATCCAGTTCCTCCTCCCCTATCTCTTGCAAAACCTCCAGGTGACCTTCAATCGTCGGACCGTCCCCTCTGGCGACAGGTCCGGTAAGAGCCAGCGCGGGGCTTGTCTGACCGACATTCCTGACAGTGCCCTGCACCAGGGGCAGCAGCGCTTCAAACGCCTCCTCCCTGGAAAGCCCGAAACGGCCGTACAGCCCTGTGGCAAAATGCATCAGCGAAACCAGGTAGTTCGAAGCGATACAGGCTGCAGCATGGTACAACGGCTTGTCCCCGGCCGCGATAAAAAAACTTTTTCCGCCCAGATCCTTTACAATCTGCTCCGCCAGGGGCCTTGCACCGGCGTCGCCTTCCAGCGCAAAATAAGATCCGGGGAGGTTTTCCATCGCCGTTTTAACATCTGCAAAGGACTGGAGCGGATGGAGTGAAAACGCCAGGGCCCCGGCTTTCCGCACGGCGCCGACCTCGTCGGCCGGATGAGCTCCGCTGGTGTGAAATACAACTTGCCCGGTCCGGATTCCCCCGCGCTCGGTGATTTTGCCGGCAACCCGGGCTATCTCACGGTCGGGGGTGGTGATAAAAACCGCGTCCGCTCCCGCCGTTATTTCTTCCGGCCTGTCAGTCGCATACACATCCAGTTCTTTCGCAACGCGGCTCGCAGAAAATATACTCTTGCTGGCGACGCCAGTCAGGGGATAACCCCGGCGTCCCAGCAGCAATGCCAGCGCCGATCCGACTTTTCCGGCACCGACTATGGCGATCTTGGGCTTAACCAAATGAACAGCCCTCCCCTCTTGTCACTTTTCCAAACCTGTCTCACCAGGGAGGGCTAAAAAACAAAAACCTTCCGGTAAAACCGAAAGGCACTGTTGTCGCAACCCTCCGTCTCGGTCCGTCCCGGCTCCAAGCGGCACAAAATTTCTCATTGTCAATTCATCAATATCCAGCAACCGCGCAGGGTGTGGTTCTTCCCGATACCACCCCGCTACATGTTAATTTTATCACATGCCGGTTTAAACGGGCAACCGGATCGCAAAATTTTTTGCACAAAAAAATGGCGCCGGGCAATATCGTTCCCGTTCGCCGCCGGCGGAAACGCTGCCTTCCCGGCATAACGCAGTTGTGATGGTTCATCACGGGCGGTGGTGATATAATAAAGACGTATCAGCGCCCGCCGGGAGGAATGCACATGCTGCTCGAAAAAATACTGGCCACCGTTTCAAACCTCGCCTCCGGCCAAGACAGAAAGATTTACCTGGTCGGCGGTTTTCTTCGCGATCTTTACCTGGGCCTTCCGGGGTTTGATCTGGATTTCGCCGTAACAGGCGACGCACTCGGGTTTGCCCGGACGGCAGCCGAAATTTTAAAGGGAACTTTCGTTCCCCTGGACGGGGTCAACGGTGTCGCCCGCGTGATCATCGGCGGCAGCGGGTGCAGATGGCAGGCGGACTTCTCCGCGTTAAAAGGCCGGCGCCTGGAAGAAGATCTGTCCGGGAGGGATTTCACCGTCAACGCAATGGCCATTGAGCTTCCGGACTACCTCAAAATTGCGGGGCTTTCCGGCGGCAGCCCCGACCGCCGGGACTGGCACGGGCTGATGATCGACCCGCACGGCGGTCTTGCCGATATCGAAAACAAAGTAATCAGGGCAACCGGCGACTGCGTTTTTGAAAGCGATCCCGTTCGTATTCTGCGGGGGGTTCGCCTCGCCGGGAAACTCGGTTTCGTCATCAGGCCGGAGACCGTGGAGTTGATGAAGCGGAGCCGCCGGCGCCTTCAGGAAACCGCCGGGGAAAGGATCTGGGAGGAATTGCTGGCCATTCTGGCACTTCCGGATTCTTACCGGTGGATCGCCATGCTGGATTCCACGGAGGTCCTCCCGGAGATATTCCCCTTTGTGGAAAAAATGAAAGCCACCGCCCAGAACAACTTTCACAGGGACAACGTCTGGACGCACAGCTTGAACACTTACCGCCGGCTCGAAGAAATATACCTTGAAAACGGCTTTCCCGGCACTCCGAACGCCGGTCCGGACGAAGATTTAAAGAAACGCCTCCGGAATCATCTTGACCGCCCCCTGCGGCACGGACGCGGGAGGCGCTGCCAGTTGCTCAAGCTGGCCGCGCTTTTTCACGACGCCGGCAAGGCGGACACGGCCGGAGTAAGGGAGGACGGGCGCATCACTTTTCCCGATCATCACAACGCCGGTCTGGTTTATGCCTCCCGGGTTTCACAAAGGCTGAAGACAAGCAAAGCCGAAAAATCTTATCTCGAAAATATGGTCATGCACCACATGTATCCCCTGTACCTGTTTATTAACCAGCCCGCCGGGCCGGCGGACACCCGCAAGTTCTTCAACAGGCTGGGTGAAAACGCCCCCGACGTACTGCTGCTTTCACATGCCGACGTTACCGCAACCTACCAGGCCGCTGAAAGGGGAAAAGAGGCTGCAGAATACCGTGCCTTTACCGGGGATCTCCTGCACAGGTACTTTTTCGAGGCCGAAACCTATGTGCACATTCCGCCTTTCGTCAAAGGAACCGATCTTATCGAATGCTTCGGGCTGAAACCTTCCAGGAAAGTCGGCAGCCTTTTAAAAGAAATCTGCGGGGCCCAGATGCGCGGCGAGGTAAACAGCAGGGAAGAGGCCCTCGCTTATGCAGCCCGGCTGTTAAAAGAAAAAGCCTGAGATGTTCCTTTAATCTGCCAAATTAGCCACAGTTTACTTCAATGCCCAAAGGCATCCCGTTACACAAAATATTCCACCCTCGCATCCGGGAAATATTCCCCCGTCAATCCTTCAAAAAAAGTTTTCATCTCGGTAAACAGCTCTTTGGGATAAACATATTTGCCGTAACCGAACTGACCGAATTTGAAGGTCCTGGCCTCATCGTCCATTTCCAGGCCCGTGTTCGGAAATACTTCCAGGATACTGTTTTTCGCTCTTTTGGTAAACCGGTGGGTGATGAATTCAAAGGTGAGGCCGGAGATCTTGTCGCCCAACTCATCCGCGGCGGTCTTGAATAAATCCCGGTAGTTTTCTTTCCAACCGTTAGAAGCAATAATCGGCGCCACCAAAAATCCCAGAGGGTAGCCGGCCTTTGCCACTTTTTCAGCCGCCGCCAGCCTTTCGCCCAGCCGCGGGGTGGCGTGCTCAAACCGCTCGATAATTTCCCTGGTGTTGATGCTGAAACGGAAACGGGTACGTCCATGGTGGGAAACGGCCAGGAGTGAATCCACGTCGGTAAATTTGGTGACAAAGCGGAAGCGGCCGTATTCCTGACCGCCGAAAAACTCGATAGCCCGGCCCAGAATGCCGGTGTAAGGTTCCACCGGAATCGGGTCGGAAGTGGCGGCCCCCTCAAAAATGGTGATTGCAGGCTTTCTTTTTTCTATGTACTCCCGGGCGGCGCTTAAAATTTCTTCCGTGTTGACGTAAATGCGGACGTAAGGCTTTCTGCCCAGGTTGGTCAAAAGGTAGCAGTATTCGCACTTGCCGGGGCAGGAAGTTGCCAGAGGCAACTGGAAATGCGCCGACGGCCTGCACGATGCAAAGGTCATGGTCCGCCTGACTCCGACTACCAGCGTTCTCTTGCCTTCAAAATACGCCTCTCTCCCGGTTCTGCCGGGAATAGGGACAACCCGGTTGTGAGAAGTGGTAAAGCCGATGTCGGCGCCTTTTTCTTTAAAATATTTGAAAAGTCTTTGACCGAGAGGATATTCGAGGGCTTCCCGCTCGAAAACAATTCTGGCGGGCTCAAACACCGGCAATCACCTGCAAATTTGCGTGTTTTTTTTATTATCTGCCGAATTGAAAAACAAAAACCGGGAAGAATGTTGATTTCTTTCCGGTCGTTCTGTCTTCAAAGGCGGGCTGTTTTGCCCGGAACTTAGGCGATGGCGCAGCCGGCAGCACTTTTCTTGACCGGCGGAAGCGCTTCCGCATGAGCCGGTTTCATTGAAATCTCGCGTACCGAATCCATAACAACGGCAATAAGCTTTGCCCTTTCCGAAATGCTGTCAAAACGCGACCTGGCCAGCATACATTCGGCTTCATCGGTAACATAGCAGGGCTGCAGGCTGTTCAGCGCCAGCGCTATGGCCTTGTTCCGGCATGACGGGCACTCACAGAAGCCGTTATTTTCTTTTTTAAAACTGTCATAGACCTGTCCCAGGATTTCTTTTACGGCAACTTCCAGGTAATTGACTACAAAAGTTTTGTCCGACATTGTCCCACACCTTTTTCTGACATTGTTCAACACTTTTTTGAAGTTTCCTAATAATTCTATAGGGAAAAAGACACCCGCGCAATGGGACATTCGGGTACAATTATATGGGACTATGGTCCCATACTTTTTCCGGGACCCAAACCGCCGCCGGATACTTGCTGATCGCCTGCCTTTTCGCCAGTTGCCCGGCCAGTTCCGACGCCGTCCCCCGGCCGGGCAGGACCAATTCCGGTGCGATTTCGGCCAGAGGCACCATCACAAACGCCCGTTCGCCCATGCGCGGGTGGGGTACCGTCAAGCCGGGAGTTTTTATTTCCTCCGCGCCGAATACGAGCAGGTCGAGATCGACTGTCCGCGGTCCCCAGCGCACGCCTCTCTCCCGTCCCAGTTTTCTTTCAACGTCGAGGAGGACTGAGAGCAGTTCGTGCGGGCTCAAACCGGTCTCCAACTCGGCAGCCGCGTTCAGAAACCAGTCCTGCCGCGTATAGCCCAGGGGAGCGGTGCGGTAAAACGACGAAACTTTTTTTACCCGCACTCCCGGACATGAATTAAGAAGATCGAGAGCTTTTTTCAGATTGTCCTCCTTGTCGCCGATGTTGCTGCCAAGCCCGACAAAAGCAGTATAAGGCACGGCTTTCCCTCCGGAACAGCCGCCGGGGCCGTTCCCCGAACCGGGAACGTCTCTTCGCGAACATTTTTTACGCCCGTTTCGGCCGCCTGATCTCCACGGCCACCCACCTGAAGCAGCCCGGCACGGGCGTGTGGGGCTTCTTAACCCGCACCAGGGTCTCCGCTACCGGAAACCGCTTCAAAATCTCGGCAGCCACGGCTTCGGCAACTGACTCGATCAGCCGCATGGGACGTCCGCACACTATGGATCCCACCAGCTCAAAAACACTCGAGTAATCCACCGTGCTGTCAAGGTCGTCCTTTTCCCCGGCAGGCTGTAAATCAAGATAAAGCTCCACGTCCACCACAAACCTCTGCCCCAGGGCTCTCTCTTCCGGGCGCGTGCCGTGGTAACCGTAGAATTCCATTCCTTCGAGGACAATTTTATCCAAGAATTCATTCCCCCCGGAGCAGTCCGTTTTTGTCAAAGGCTGAAAAGCGAAGCCGGGCATCGGGGTTTTCTCCGCGTCCCAATATGGCGTCGGTCATCCTGGCTACACGGACCATTTCTTTTACATCATGAACCCGCACGATATCCGCCCCGTTGGCGATGCCGACAGCCACGGCTGCTGCGGTGCCCTCCAAACGCTCTTTAACCGGCAGGTTCAAAACCTTGCCGATGGTTGACTTTCGCGACGGTCCGATCAGAATGGGAAGGCCCAGGCAGCGGAGTTCCTTGAGCCTGCGCAAAACTTCGAGATTCTGCCCGGCGGTCTTGCCAAAACCAAGACCGGGGTCCACAATGATTTTCTCGCGGCCGATGCCGGCAGTCACGGCTAAATCAACAGATTCCTGCAGGTATTCGACAATGTCGCCCGTCAAATCACGGTAACTGATGTCCCTCTTGTTGTGCATCAACACGATGGGGGCTCCGTATTCCGCAGCCAGCCCGGCCATCGCCGGGTCGAGCCTGAGCGCCCACTGGTCGTTGATGATGTGGGCCCCGGCCTCAAGCGCAAACCTCGCTACTCCGGCCTTGGTCGTATCTATCGAAACCGGCGCCGGCAGTTCCTCCACGAGCCGTTTTAAAACCGGCCCCACACGGGCCAGTTCCATTTCCTCCTCAACCGGGGCATAACCGGGTCTGGTGGATTCCCCGCCGAGATCTATGATATCGGCCCCTTCGTCCACCATCTGCCACGCCCTCTCCACCGCCCGGCCGGGGTCTTCAAACCTCCCCCCGTCAGAAAAGGAGTCCGGCGTAACGTTCAATATCCCCATAATCAAGGTCCTTTCACCAAGGCGAAGCGTTTTCCCCCTGCAGTCAAGATCATATGCGCGGTAGCCTTCCTGACGGTTTAACACCTCCCCGATCCTCACCGCCAGGGCGGCCAGCCCGAAGGGCTGGTATTTGAGCTTTTCCAGGAAGGCTTCGTACTGCATCAGCGTACCCATCAGCAAAACCTTGGTTTCGGGAACGGAGCAGTTGCAAACCCCCCTGGCTACGGCAGCCTCCCCGCCTTTGCCGAGCATCTCCTGCTTGATTATGTTGGCCTGTTCCGGTCTGACCCCTTCCAGCATCACCAGCCGGTGCACCGCCTTCGGCGTCATCCAGGCGCAGCCGGCCTGGTCGGCGCCCACGGAAGCAATGGCCTGCCGGGCCTGCTCCATGTTTTCTGCCATGACGCTGTAAACCCTGATCGCCAAACCGTTCCCTCCCGTATATTCAACAGTTTAAAATCGTCCAGTCCGGCTTTCCAAACCTGTCCACATTATAAAGCGGGATTAACGGAAAATCAATGAAATGAGGCGGGCCTTAATGACCTGTCTTATTGTCTTTTTGGATATTAGCGCCACAGGCAATACAGGCCACTGCACGCCCGGGTGGTTGGGAATACCTCTATTCTTTCCTAAAACAAGCCCAGAACTTTGCCGGTATTCACATCCACGTCTATCCTCCGGTATGCCGGGTCGGAGCCGGTCCCGGGCATGAGGCTTATCGAACCGGCCACCGGGCACAAGAACTTGGCCCCGGCAAAGACCAGAACGTCGCGCACCGGCAGCACCCAGCCCTTCGGCGCGCCCTTGAGCGCCGGATCGTGGGAAAGGCTGAGGTGAGTCTTCACCATTACGGTGGCGAAGTCAGCGAAAGCGGGATCGGATTCAAAACGTTCGGCCTTCTGCTCGGCCTCGGGCGTCCAGGAAACCCCTTCGGCCCCGTACACTTCTTTCGCTATTATTTCAACCCTCTTGCGCAAAGGCATTTCCGGCGGGTAGAGGAAGCGGAATTCCGGTTTGTCGTTGCAGGCGTCGATAACCGCATCGGCCAGTTCAAGGGCGCCTTCCCCGCCCTTCAGCCAGTGCTCGGAAAGGGCGCAGCGGGCTCCGGCCTGTTCCGCGTAACGGCGCACCATGTTGACTTCCTCCCTGGTATCGGTGCTGAAGGCGTTGATGCAAACCACCGGATTGACCCCCGACTTTTTAACCACCGCAATGTGGTGCAGCAGGTTGGCCACACCTTTTTCCAGCAGTGCAAGGTTTTCCTTTTTGTACTCCTCCGGCAGCGGACGTCCGGCGACGACCGCGGGCCCCCCCCCGTGCATCTTCAAAGCCCGTACCGTACAGGTAATCACCGAAACGTCGGGAACCAGCCCGCTCAAGCGGCATTTAACGTTCCAGAACTTTTCAAAGCCGATGTCCGCGGCAAAACCGCTTTCGGTAACATGGTAGTCAAACATCTTCAAGCCAATCCGGTCGGAAATTATCGAGGACTGCCCGACCGCAATATTGGCGAACGGCCCGGCGTGAACCAGGACCGGCTGGTACTCGACCGTGCTGATCAGGGTGGGGTTGACGGTGTTCCGCATATAGGCGCACATGGCGCCAGCCACTTCCAGATCGGAAGTGGTTACCGGATTGCCCTTTTTGTCGTAAGCGACAATGATTTTCCCGAGCCGGTCCCTCAAGTCTTTCAAATCCGTGGCCACGGCCAGTATTGCCATCAGTTCCGAGCTCACCGCGATATGGAAGCCCGACTCCATCATGAAACCGTCCGTCCGGCCGCCGATGCCCATTATAATTTTGCGCAGGCCCTGGGCGCAAAAATCTATCGCCCACTTCATCTCCACCCTGGTGGGATCTATGTCCAGCCGCCTCAAGTTGCGCCTGGCCAGTTCGGCGTCGTCGTAATTCCGCTCGTGCTGCATCCGGGCGTTGAGGGCGACCATGGCAAGATTGTGGGCGTTCGTGATATCGTTGATGTCCCCCGTAAGACCGAGGGAAAATTCCGTCATGGGAATGGCCAGGGCGTTACCGCCGCCGGCTGCGGTTCCTTTTATATTCATCGTGGGGCCGCCGGAAGGCTGCCTTATGGCCGCCCCCGCATTCAGGCCCCTCTTGCTCAGCCCCTCCACCAAACCCATGGTGGTGGTGGTCTTTCCCTCTCCAAGCGGGGTGGGGGTAATAGCCGTAATTTCTATGTACTTTCCGTCCGGCCTGTCTTTCAGCCGGTCGATTATCCTCAAAAAATCCAGCCTGCAGATCCTGCCGTAAGGGATCACCTCGTCCTTCTCCAGACCGAGTTTTTCCCGCCATTCTTCCGGGGTGGGCATATTGGCTTCCGCAGCCTCTGCAATCTCGTAGTCTTTCAACCTGGTCGGATCGTAAGCCATTTAACAGTTCCTCTCACCAGATATTTGTTGTCACGGCGGCGCCCCGTCACCGGCGCGCTTTTTTATTCGTACAGCCACCGGTCCATGTCCCGGCTGTATTCCATAAGCTCCTCCTCTTTAAAGAACAGGCTTATTTCCCTCCGCGCACTGTCCGGGGAATCGGAGCCGTGAATAACGTTCCGCCCCGTGTCGATTCCGTAGGTGGCCCGAATCGTTCCCGGCGCGGCTTTGAGGGGGTTGGTGGCACCCATCATTTCCCGCGCGGCGCTGATCACGCCCTTGCCCTCAACAACCATCGCCACCACCGGCCCGCTCGTAATGTACCGGACAAGCGGCTCGAAAAACGGCTTCCCGATGTGCTCCCCGTAGTGTCTTTCGGCAAGTTCCCGGCTTATCCGGAGCATTTTCATGCCGACGATCTTAAAGCCGCGCTTTTCAAACCTTGCCGTTATTTCCCCGATCAGGCCGCGTTGCACGCCGTCGGGTTTGATCATCAGATACGTGCGCTCCATTGAAAAACCTCCTCACTTAAATGCAACCCCTTTTGGTATTATCGGCATTTCCAAACAAAGATATATTACCATAATATGGCGCCGTGATTGTCTAATAAAACGCCCGCAGGCATTTACAGCCGCGGGCGTAGTTTATTTTACCTTGTCCGTCCGCTCCTGTTCGCCGGCCAGTTTCATCAGTTCGGCGAACTCTTCAGCTTCGATTGTTTCCTTCTCGAAGAGCGTTTTGGCCACCAGGTGAAGAGTGTCCATATGCTGCTCAAGAAGTTCCTTGGCTTTGTTGTACGACTGCTCGATGGTCTGCCTCACCTGCACGTCAATCGCGTTTGCCACCTCTTCGCTGTAGTTGCGGTCCCTGGCCAGATCGCGTCCGAGGAAAGGAGTGTCGGTTTTGCGGCCGTAAGTCATCGGACCGAGGTCGCTCATCCCGTACTCCATCACCATCTTTCTCACTATGTCGGTCGAACGCTCCAGGTCGTTCTGAGCACCCGTGCTTATCTCCTTGAGCACCAGCGATTCGGCTACCCGGCCCGCCAGGAGCATGGTCACCTGGTCGATGAGCTGGGACTTGGTGGCATAGTACCTGTCTTCTTTGGGAAGAAGCAGGGTATAGCCGCCAGCCCGCCCCCTCGGGATAATTGAAACTTTATGCACGGGGTCGGTGTTCGGAAGCAAGTAGCCCACCAGGGCGTGCCCGCTCTCGTGATAACAGACCAGCCATTTCTCCTTCTCGCTGATAACCTTGGATTTCTTCTCCGGCCCGGCGATAACCCGCTCAATGGAATTTTCCAGGTCCGCCATCGTTATTTTCTTGCGGTTCTGCCTGGCGGCCAGCAAGGCTGCCTCGTTGGCCAGGTTGGCCAGGTCGGCGCCGGTGAAACCGGGTGTGCGGCGGGCCAGGACCTCGAGGTTTACCGAATCCTCCAGGGGCTTGCCCCGGGTGTGGACTTTAAGAATTTCCTTGCGCCCGTTGACATCCGGAGCGTCAACCACCACCTGGCGGTCAAAACGTCCCGGCCTCAACAATGCCGGGTCCAGTATGTCCGGCCGGTTGGTGGCCGCCAGAATGATAATTCCCTCATTCGGGGCAAAGCCGTCCATTTCTACCAGGAGCTGGTTCAGCGTCTGCTCGCGCTCGTCGTGGCCGCCCCCCAGACCCGCGCCCCGCTGACGCCCGACGGCGTCAATCTCGTCGACAAAAACTATGCAGGGCGCATTTTTCTTGGCCTGGTCGAAAAGATCGCGCACCCGCGAGGCTCCGACACCTACAAACATCTCGACGAAATCGGACCCGCTGATGCTGAAGAAAGGAACCCCGGCTTCGCCGGCCACCGCCCGGGCGAGCAGGGTTTTGCCCGTTCCAGGCGGTCCAAAAAGGAGCACTCCCTTGGGAATTTTTGCGCCCAGTTCCATAAACTTTTTGGGATTCTTGAGGAACTCCACGATTTCCTCAAGTTCTTCCTTGACTTCATCAGCCCCCGCGACATCCGCAAAGGTAATTTTCCTCTTGTCTTCAGTATGCAGCCTGGCGCGGCTTTTGCCGAAGGACATCACCCGGTTGCCCCCGCCCTGGGTCTGCTGCATGAGAAAGAAAAAGAGGGCTACAAACAGCAATATCGGCAGCAGAGTCGTCAGGAGGCTGGTCCACCATCCGGGTTGCGGCGGCAGTTCGCTTCTCCATTCAACCTTTTTCTCCTTCAAAAGGCTGTACAACTCGGAGTCCGCCGCGGGGCCCTTGGTTTCGAACCTGGTGCCGTCTTTCTTTTCCCCGGTTATTATATTCGTAAGGTTTTCCGACTGGATTACAACCGACTTTATCTGCCCCTGGTTCAATTCATCGTAAAACCTGTCGTAGGACAGGGGCGCCGGCACGTTCTTATTGGGCGTCGTATATCTGATCAAGGCGATGATAACCAGAACAATCAAGAGATATATGCTCAGATTTTTAATGACCTTGTTCAACAATCTCACCCCTCTCCACTAAGGCCGCTTAATGTACCCATAATGAGTATTCTAACATATTTCAACAACTGTTTCAATCACCGCTCAGGCAAACTTAAAGAGGCCGGCGGCAATAAAAAATCAACCATTTTAGCCTTTTTATACCCCGACCAATTTCAGGTGCAAAACCCTTTTTGTGTTCCCGTTTACTTTCCACCTGTCCCCGGTCCTTACACCGCCGACCCAGACAATCTCCTCCGTGGTGCACACCAGCGGTATCCGGTCTCTTAATCTGCGGGGAACTTTCTGCTTGATGAAAAAATCCTTCAACTTCATTTCCGAGGCAAGGCCGTATGGATGAAACACGTCTCCATCCCTGCGCTTGCGCACAAAAATCCATGCCGGGAGCTTGTCGAAATCAAGCATTGCCTCGGTAGGCGGCAGGGATGCGAGGTCGACATCCCGCTCCCGGGAAGACAACATTGCACTTATGCAACACCCCAGCTCGGGAATACGAGTCACCCCGGGAATTTCAAGGGGGTAAACGTAATCGGGCACGCCTTCCCCGTCCTGCTCCCGCAGGAGTTCAATAGTATTATACGATTTAACTGCTGTTACATTTCCAGGCAGGATTATTTTTGAGCCGGCCGCACTTTCTCCGATCAAACCAAGCACGGCTTCGACATGGCCAAAAGACAGATCTGCAGGCTCTCCTGTTGAAACCTGCCAGGCACGGCGCAGGACTCTCCTTTTAATTGCCGTTGGCATAGGTTTCAATTCCTCCAGGGAAAGGACCACCCGGCCGGTAGACGCTTCCCGCAAGGAATTCCGATAGGCGGCTTCCGACTGCTCCTCCAGGTATTTATCCTCCTCACGGCAGATTTCTCCAAGCCGGAGCAAGACGGAAACAAGGGAGGGATTGTACTCCCTTTCCAGCAGTGGGAGCAGGCTCATCCTGATCTTGTTTCTTGCGTAAACCGCCTTGAGATTTGAAGAATCGCGGCGGAACGGCAAATTCGCCGCATTGCAGTAACTCTCAATTTCATAGCGCCGGACCGTCAGCATCGGCCTGATGTAAAACCCGCCGCGAACCGGCGCAATTCCTTTCAGGCCGGTTATTCCCGAACCCCTCAAAAAATTGATCAGGATGGTTTCGGCCTGGTCGTCGGCCTGGTGGGCGAGCGCCACCCTGGAAGCCCCGACGCTTTTGGCAGTCTCCAAAAAAAACCGGTAGCGCACCTGTCTGGCGGCCACCTGACCGGAAAGGCGATGCCGGGCACGGTAGGCGGGAACATCGACGGTTTCCACCGTCGCCGGCAAATTGTACCTTTTTGCCGCGTCAGCCACGAAAAGCGCGTCGGCTTCGGACTCCGACCCCCGGAACATGTGGTTTAAATGAGCTACGTGTAGTGAAATGCCCAACTCATCTTTTAAAAGGTGCAGGACGTGCAGAAGCGCCATTGAATCCGGCCCCCCGGAAACGCCGACCAGCACCTTGAACCCCGGCTCCACCATGCGGTGGCGGGACATATAGGTCCTAACCCTCCGGACCAGGTCCATCCGCTTTCACCCTGACCTTTATTCAACACTGCCAAAACCATTTCCTGCCGTGCTGTTAAATTTAAGTTGCCCAACAGGACAAAATCGGCCCTCCAAACGATAAACCGGGCCAATTGACCCGGTGAAGCTGTTGACAAATCACCTTGAGGTGAAATGCTCGCTTTCTTCAACCTCAAGGTCCCGCTCAGTTTGTAAGCAGTCTGAGGCATTCCTCGTTACAATTTATTTTGTTTTTCCAGCCTGGCCACAACCACGGTCATGTCGTCGGGCACCCTCGACGGGCCTCCGGCCGCGGTCTGGGCGAGTTTCAGGATGAGATCCGCCATTTCGCGGGGATGCATTTCCGCCACATCCAGCAAAACCCCGGCCAGCCATTCTTCCCTGTCCTCCGCACCCCTGTACGCCTCCGTTACCCCGTCGGTCACCATCACGAGCACGTCCCCCGGATCCAGTTGCCTTGTCATGGAAGCCACTTCGATGTTCTCGACAATACCCGCCGGGAGGGAGGCGGTCTTGAGCTTTACCACGCCGCCGTCACGGATGATGAACGTGGGCCCGGCACAAACTTTGAAAAGTTCCGCCTCGCCCGAATAAAGGTCTACTACCGCCAGGTCGACGGTGGCGAAACTTTCCCCAGGCGAGCGGAGGGCAAGAACCGAGTTTACCGTCTTCAACGCCAGTTCCTGGCCGAAACCGGATTCGAGAAGGTGGCGCAGGAGGGAAATGGTGGTGCCGCTTTCCATGGCGGCCCTCGGGCCTGTCCCCATTCCATCGCTCAAGGCAATGCCGAAACGCCCGCCCTTCAGGTGAAAAAAGCCGTAGCTGTCGCCGGAAACCAGGCTCCCGCTCTTGCCAGTTCCCGCCGCGCCCGTGACGAGCCGGTATTTCAACTCCGGATAGAGCCTCAAACTGCAGGAATGTTCCCCGTCTTTCAAGGTGCAGGACGGCGTGGCGAGGCAAAAAGGCTGTTCGAGGAATTTTGAGGCGATCGGCAGCATTACGTCCCGGCACTCCATTTTTTCACCGCAGGGCGGATGCGTCGCGGACACTTCCATGCCGCCGTCCTCCCGCCTGTACACCGAAAGACTCTGCACACGGGCGCCCGCTTCTTTGAGCTTCTTGCGGAGAAGAGGCCCGGCTTCGCCCGCCTCCATCTCAAATTCAAGTTCGTCGGGCAGTCTCCCCACGACCTCCGCAATTCCCCGCAGCTGCTCGGATACGATCTCCCTGCTCTCCAACAGCCGACGCGACCAGCAGCGGTTGATATTGTAGGCCTCGTAAAGACAACTGACGGTTATGGCCAGTTCCTTGGTGCGGGAGCACCTCCTCCTGATTTCGGCGGTAAGATTGTCGGGCGTCACCTTCCCGTATATTTCCACCAGAGCCAGAAGATCGATCATCGCCTGGTAGGTTTTATAAAACTCCCTTTCCCAGCAGGTTTTGTAAAACGTGCAGTCGCTGCAGACTTTTTCACCGATCTGGGCCAGCAGTTTTTGAAGGATTTGTTCCTCCTTGCCCTGCCCCGCCGACGAGGAGACCTGCTCGAAAGTGCGGGACAGTTCGCCCAATACCCTCGCCCAGTTCTTTATCCTCTGGTCAAACACCTCTTTGACAAAAGAATACTCTTCCTGCGTTCTGCCGGCCATTTGTGTTTCGAGCCCGAGCGAAATTCTTATTCTGTCTAACACGGGCGAGGGAATCAGCAAAAAAAGAAGCACCGCCGCACCCGTTTCCGCCAGTACGGAAATAATATTGCCGTAGTCCGTAACATAAACCGAAATGATTATATTGCCCAGAATGAAGCCGGTGGCCGCCCCCGCCCTGCCGAACCCCCGGCAGATACCGGACAGCAGACCCGCAAAAGAATATGCCCCCACCACAGCAGGAGCTACCGTGTATACCAGGCCGGGAATAATTCCCACCACAGCCCCGGCCGCCGCTCCCGACCCGGTCCCCCCGACAAACGCCGCCAGCATGATGGCAAGCCTGCTCAAGACCCCCTTGAGGCTTACCATTTCAAACTTGAGTTCGCCCGTACCCGCGATCAGGCCCGCGCATACAAGCAACATGCAAAAGATCTCCTCGCCGGTAAAAGGGTGCACACCTCCGGCCTTGTCCTTCACCGCCGCAAGGGCACACCCCGCCACCGGGGTGAGCAAGGCGGCAAACACCGCTTCAAATAAAACGGCGAAGTAATTGTAAGTGGAAGGTTCGCTGAAAGATGTAACCGAGGCTTTTACGATTAGCGTGACGGCAAACACCAGGGCGGACAGGACCAGCCAGGGCCTCTTTGCGTCTTCCGGCACCGCCCTGATTAAAAGCCAGGCAAAAGTCAGCGTGAGAACCGAACCGGCCAGGGGAATTCCTCTGCTTATGGTAAACAGCCCGATTGTGACGGCAGGAACCGAAAAAAGCCCGGCCGGCCCGAAAACCCTGATGGCGGCGGCTGCGAACGACGTCCCGAAAGGGACCAGTTCGCCCATCAAAACAGCGCGCCCAAGAAAAAAACCGGCACAACATATTGCCAGCGTCCCGGGTGAAAATATTTTAACCAGTTTTGCCCGAAACAGGGGGGGCCGGTTTTTTGAATGTCTCACCGGGGATACCCGGCGTTTTTGCTTTTTATCCTTCCTGCCGGTCCGGAGGTACGGATATATGTTGATGTTTTCGAACAACACGCCCACCCCTTGTACTTCTATATGCTTATTATAGTACAAGAGACTGGGGATATTTGTCATTTTTAGTAATAAATATCTTTTTTTCTTTCGACTTCTTCCAGCACCAGCCCGTGCAGGATGTCCCACTCGCTGACGGCCAGCTCATCAAAGCCGAGTTTTTCCATGATCACCTTTACGATAGTTGTCCCGGCCACAATAATATCCGCCCTTTCCGGCTGAAGACCGGGAACCCTCTCGCGCTCTTCGGCGGGCAGGGCTTTCAGCATAAGCAGGATATTTCTGACGCTTTGCACGGTCAGAACATACCCGTGGACCAGCCCGGGGTCGTAAACTTTCAGCTTCTGGTCGACGGCGGCCAGAGTGGTTACAGTCCCCCCCGCTCCCGCGAGGGTATTAATCGCCGTTTTGCGCATATCTTCGAGGGCAGGTCCGAGACACCCGGCAATTTCCCTTTCTCCCGCACCCGCCTCGGTCGACCGTACCGCCCCCGCATTGATACTGGCAAAACGGAGACGGTCCCCGGCTGGCCAGATAAACTCGGTGCTTCCTCCTCCCACATCCATAACCGCAGTTGCCGAACGGTCGACGGAAAGGCCGGAAACAACCCCCCTGTAACTCAAGGCAGCCTCTTCTTCCCCGCTCAACACCCGCACCTCCAGCCCCGTCTTAAGCCTGACCAGGCTTAAAAAATCATCTCTGTTTGAAGCGTCGCGAACGGCGCTGGTAGCCGCGGCCAGTACCCGGCCGGCTCCCATGGCGCGGGCGGCCCGGTACAGATCGTCAACGGCTTCCGCGGTCCTGGCCATCACTTCGGGCAGCAGAATGCCGCCGCCAGCGCCGGCCCCCAACCGCGTAAAAATCATTCTGGACTCCAGCGGTTTCAAACTGTTCCCCTCTATCCCGGCGACCAGCAGCCTGGTTGAGTTGGTCCCGATATCCACGGCCGCTATGCGCTTCACTTGCAGCCCCCCCAAAAACATTAAAAGCAATTCCCGGCCGGGGAATTGCTCCTATTAATTAATCCGCTTTCCGCCAGGAACCGCGCCCTCCTCTTTTGGACTCGGTACTCCTTCTTAAAAACTGCTGATGTTCCTCGCTTTCCTTGAGAAATTTCGCCAGCTTCTCTTCAAAAGAAGGCTGCAGCTTTTTTTTGCCTGAACGGGAAGTTGGGGCGGCCGCCTGCTTGATCGACAGACCGATCTTGCCTTTCGGATCGACCGATATCACTTTGACAGTAACTTTGTCATTAGCTTTCAAAAAGTCGTTGACATCTTTTACATAAACCTCGGCAATTTCTGAAATGTGAACCAGTCCTGTCTCCCCCCCGGGCAGCTCAATAAAAGCACCGAAATTGGTAATTCCGGTAACGACGCCCTCCACGACGCTCCCCAGTTCAACCGGCATAACCGAAAAATTTCCTCCTTAAAACCCGAAAAACCTAGTGTAATTATATGCGAACCGAAAGGAAAGTGTCAAGAAATTATAGATCTGCGGGGGTTTTGAAGCATCCTTTCAATCACCTGCAAAACTATTCGTGTCCGGGGGTTGAACCGTTTTTAACCGGGTTCCCTCCGGTACGGGAACGACCCTGGTTTCCCCGGGCTTTACCAGACCGAGCTTTTCGCGCGCTATCTTCTCGATATAGGAGTCACTTTGAACCATCTGCAGCTCCTGCCTGAGCGCCGCATTCTTCTGCTGCAGTTCGTTCACCTGCTGCTGTATGTTTTCAATTTCTCTCTGCAGGCTTGAAATCCGGCTGAACTGGTTTCCAAACGACGCGGCGAGATACATCAGAATCAGCAGCGCGATCAAGGCGGGAAGCCTGCCTTTGGACAGACGGAATTTCTTTTTTTGAACGATTCTCTTGGGCCTGGCTTTTTCTCCCTGCAATAAAAGAACTTCCCGTTCCTTTCTCAACGGCCCGGTCATGTCTGCTCATCCTCCTCATCCCCACCGGACAGCCCGGGGTTATATGGAATAACGATTACGACCTCGTATCCCTTGGTCCTGGCCCGATTGTACAGGGTTGAAACTGTACCAGCGCTCAAGCTCAACTGTCTCGCAATATGATCGGTTGAAAAGCCCATTTCCTTCAGGGTCACCACCTGTTTTTCCCTGAAGCTGAGGTTTTGCGCCCCTCTTATTTCTATTTTCATAAAACCGCCTTACAATTTTTGTACAAAGTAAGTACATAATTTCTACAGGAGAAAAAAATTTCCTGCCTGAAACCAAAAAAATTTGAAGCCGGTCGTTACCGTCGGGCAGGAACTCGCCTTCCCGTCCCGGTTCAGGCCGACCCTGCACTCGGGTGATTTGCCGCCGGGATCAAGTATTGCCGGCCCGGAACCAAAGTGTTTTCACTGAGCGCCGGGCAACGCCGTTCGCTGCAGATAAGGGCACCGCCCGCCTGTGCGGGGCCGGAGATTGAGTCCTGAACAGTTTGTCAAAAGCCGCGGCCGGGAGAACCTCTCCCGGCCGCTTCGCCATTAAACGGGTGTGTTCCGAGATGTCAGTCTTTGGTTGTAAACCTCCAGTCGCTGCCGTAAACTCCCTCGAAAACGGCTCCGGTATCCTCATCTTCAAAATAGCCCGCCCTGATGGTTACCTCGAAAGTGTCTCCGCTTTCAAGAGGGTCTTCCAGCGTAATTACAAGCGTGTCGCCGTCTATTTCCACCTTGTCGACATCCACTTCCTCACCGTCACTTACGTTGTAAACCCTTACAGCCCCGAGCAGCGTCCTGCCGTCCACAACCTGAATGTCACCGCTGAATTCAGCTTCCAGAACACTGGTTTCGGGTCCGTCAACATCATCATCCCCGTCCGCGGGAAGCAAGCTGACGATTTCCAGTGCGCCTTCGGTGCTGAACTCCCAGTCGATCCCGCTGATTCCTTCGAAATTCTCTCCCGACTCTTCCGCCTCGATGATGTCGTCTTCTATCGTTACCCTGTAAGTTTTACCGCTTTCGAGAGCGTCCTCAAGTCTTATGGTCAGCGTCCTGCCGCTGATCAGCACTTCGTCGACATCAACATCTTCGTCGTCAGTTACATTCATAACCCCTATTCCGGCTTTTACGGCATCAATATCGTCAAGCGCCTTGATCTCTACATTAAATTTCACAACCAGTTCGTCCGTGGACGGGTCTGCGTCCGCGCTGCCGTCAGCCGGGGAAAGGCTGTAAATCTCCAAGGCATCGGTCTGATCCCCGCCGCCGTCTTCATCAGCCCACCGGTCCTGTATTATTCTGTACAGTACTACAGCCAGTTCCGCCCTTGTAACAGGTTTGTTCGGCTGAAAGAAGTTGCCGGAATAACCGATCATGTAGCGGTTCTTGAACATGCCGCCGACGTACGACAGGGCGTAGAAAGGAATGTCTCCGCTGTCCGAAAAAGAAACATCGCCATACCCTTCCAGCCCCGCGGCCCTTGCGGCCCAGACCGCCACTTCGTACCTTTTGGCCGGCTCAAACCCTTTAAGTTCGTCCGCCTCCTCCTCCGTCAGGATTCCCTCGCTGACGGCGTAATCGAGACAGTCCTCCATCCATTCCGGAACGTTGCCGTCCCAATTCCGGACGGAACCGGTGGAGCCGTCAAAGCCCGCCGCTCTGGAAATCATCATGATCGCTTCATATTTGGTTACAGGAACGTTGGGCCGGAACGTAAAGTCCGGATAGCCCGTAATTATTCCATATGAACACATATACCGGACAGGTTGTTCAGCCCAGTGCGAACTGATGTCGTTTAACTGAACGAACTGTTTTTTGTTCTTGCCGTTGAATTTCCAGTTACCCTTTCCCTTGCCCGGGTCGGCATAAGCAGCCGTCGCAATTCCCAGAACAAGAACCGCCGCAAGCAGAACCTTTAAAAAACCTCTCCTGAACAATTTTTGCACCCCCTGAAATTTTGAAAAAAACATGTGAATAATTTTTTGCGCAATCCCTCCCTCTTTTGATTTCTATTTAACAGATACGCCGGCTGAATAAATCAAAAGGGGGTTGGCACGGGCCGGCCCGGAAAATTTTTTTGAGTAGTTGCCGCCAGTTTTTGGCAATACTATAATAGTCGACTGTCAAAGAGGCGGGGGAATAAAGACAATGCTTTCGAGAAACCGGCTGGTATCGATCGCGGCTGCCGCAACTGTTTTCACAGTTCTCGTTTTCGCCGGCGGCCCGAGACATCAGGAACAGGAAACTGTCTTTCCGCAAGACGGACTGATCAGGCTGCACGTCGTCGCCAACAGCGACAGCCGACAGGACCAGGAACTGAAAAGAGAGATCCGGGATGAGATAGTGCGCTTTATAGCGCCCCGGATGCTCTCGGCGGAAAACATCGACTCGGCCAGGACGGTCGCGGCGGACAACCTGGAAGAAGTAAAGCAAATCGCCGAACGCGAAGTAAGGACACGGGGCGGCAACTACCCGGTCAGCGTCGAACTGGCCAGTTTTTCCTTTCCCACCAAGCATTACGGGCCGTTTGTGCTCCCGGCAGGCGACTATGAAGCGGTGCGGGTGGTCATCGGCGCCGGTGGAGGGTCGAACTGGTGGTGCGTATTGTTCCCGCCCCTGTGCTTCGTGGATATGTCAAAGGCCGCCGGGCCGGGTCAAGCCGAAGGAAACGAACAGATTCAGGCAAATTCCAATGCAATAAAGGAAGAGGCCGGCACCGTTCCGGAAATTAAGGGGCAAGGCAGCCCGGATACTGCCGGAGGAAACGGCCCGGCCGTAGAGTACAGGTTCAAAATCCTGGAAATGCTGCAAAAAATCAAATAACGGACTGCACAACCGGAGGAGTTCATCGGGTAGGAGGCTACTCATTAATTGAGTAGCCGACCTCCCACAGCACCGTACGTACCGTTCGGTATACGGCGCTTCCAAAGTTTACACCTTACTTT
>Ga0116192_1000778_pt1 | contig 23674 bp, 25 predicted proteins | sample AD_UKC113_MetaG_FD_89876 | JGI IMG/M metagenome (GOLD analysis project Ga0116192, IMG submission 89876) | Active sludge microbial communities of municipal wastewater-treating anaerobic digesters from Hong Kong - AD_UKC113_MetaG | ecosystem: Engineered > Bioreactor > Anaerobic > Digestate... | reverse complement strand
GCGCCTTACCTACATCTGCCAGTACACGCCCTTCACCGCCGAGAGGGAACTGGCGCCCGACGTGAAATACCTCGGCAACCCCCTTTACGGCCAGCGGGAAACCTGCATCATGGTATTCGACAACGTCTTCATTCCCTGGGAGCATGTCTTCATGTGCGGCGAGGTCCAGTACGCCGGCCGCCTCATCGCCCGCTTCGCCAAAACCCACCGGATGAACTGCGGTGGCGCCTGCAAGGTCGGCTTCGCCGACCTGATCATCGGGGCGGCCCAGCTTGCCGCTGAATACTCGGGCGTTCAGAAAGCGTCGCACATAGTAGACAAAATAACCGAAATGATCCGGATCAGCGAGACGGCCCGGGCCTGCACCATCGCGGCGGCGCTCAAAGGGCGCGAGGAGCCGGCGGGCTCCGGCTTTTACCAGCCCGACGACGTCTTCGGAAACGCGGCCAAGCTTACCATCGCCGACGGCTTTTGGGAAATCATGAAATGGGCGGGCGACATCGGCGGCGGGATGGCGGTGACCATGCCTTCCGAAATGGAACTGGAAAACCCGGACACGGCCGTTTACGTCCGCAAGTTCATGAAAGCTTCGGCGCCGGCGGAAGACAGGCTCAGGATCGCCAAATTCATTCAGAACTGGTGCGCCGGCCTGCACGGCGCGGGAACATGGCACGGCGCCGGATCCCCAATGGCGCAGAAAATGGCCTTGTACGCCCTTACCGATCTCGAAAAGAAAAAAACCCTGGCCAAAAACTTGGCCGGGCTGAAAGAGAAATGATATCAACAGGCAATTGTCGCTGCATCCGCCTACTTCCTGTATCTATCCAGATAACCCTTGAGCGCCGCCTTGAAAAGCGGTCCGTGATTGGGTATTTTCAAGTGCAGCAACTCGTGCACGATCACCTCGGCGCGAAAAGCCGCCGGCTGGCACAGCAAAGCCTGGTCGAAGGTCAGCCGGCCCTTGCTGGAGCAACTGGCCCATTTGCGTTTCATGGCCCGCAGGTGCACCTGTTTCGGCTCCACGCCGATCCGGCCGGCCCAGGCGGACACTTCGGCCCGGAAGACCGCTTCCGGGACGGCATCCCCCAGCATATCCGGCGGCGCCAGCGCCAGCGCCGGCTCATGGCGAAGGTCGTTGCGCTTTTTGAAACGCCTTCCTTTCCCCTTCCGGCTCATCGCCCAGCCCCCTTTAAAAGGTTTAAGATCTGGTCCACCAGGGTTTTTATTTCCTTTACGGCTGCTGGTTTGAGGTTCTTATACAACTCCCGGCGGATCTGCCGCTCCTGGGTTTCGCTGTTCTTCCAATAAGGATACTGCTCAAAGGCGCGGGCCATATTCCGGGCAGCCGTATCTGCGCCCTTAACCTTTTGCCGCTTTAAAAGCCAGTAAACGGCGTAGGGTTCCGGCGCCATCATTTTCTCTTCCCGCTCTTTTTCCGCCGTTATCAATTAATTCCTGCAGCCGCCTTAAAGCCTCCTGCGCGCTGAGCTGCCGCTCCTGGTAAGCCTGCATAAACAACCGAACGTCCGATTTGTGGCTCACTATTTATATGGCTAAATAGAATATCACCAAACCTTAATCTGAATTTCTCGACTTCAGCGGGAGTTAGGCTGTCTATAAATCCTACCTTATTCGGATTGATTCGATCTTCTGATATGGTCTCGATTCGCGTAAGTTGATATCCAGTTTTCGAAGTGGCATTTTGCCTTTTGGAAATTCCGTTAGGCATTAACGAAAGGCAGTCCTTCAGTCGCACTACCTTCCAATCCTCCGGCAGCACCCCAATCTCTGTCTCCTTATACCCCTCCATCACGTCACCTGTTTCCTTGCCCATTCAACCACCCCCAAAACAAACCTGTCCGCATAGCCCGGTTTTCACTCCTTTAAGGCCGCTAATCAGAATAGCTCCTTTACCAGTTTCTTCTTGTCTATACTCAGATAAGCGGATACATAGAACAATCGTCTACCCTTCAGTAAATATTGAATAACCCAAACCTCTGGCAGTATAGCCGCCTTCAGGATCTTCCTCCACCAAAAAGATGATTCCCGGTTTTTCATTTTACAAAATACCTTTCTTCTTAAATCCATATATTCCTTAAAATATTACAACCTTTACCTGTTAGTTAACTGGTCACTCAACCCCCGAAACCCAGCTTGCCCAGTATATCGTTCAATTCCCTGTCCACCGCCCGCCGTTCTTCTTCCACCTCGGCCAGTTCGACCAGGATTTCCTCCACCGGCCGGTATTCCTCCTTCCCGTTGACTGACACGTAGCGGGAAGGGCTGAGGTTGTAGTCGCTGCGGGCGGCTTCCTCGTTGCGGACGATTTTGCTCAGGCCCTCCTCTTCCCGCCAGTCGCAATAAATTTCATATACACTTTCTATATGATCATCGGCGAGGTAGTTCTTCGGCCGCCCTTTGGCAAACAGTTTGGAGGCTTTGATGAGCAGAATTTCCCCCTGGTGTTTTTTGGCCTTGTTGATGACCATGATGATACCCGGCGCGGTGGTGTTGTAAAACATGTTTTCGGGCAGTAAAATGACACATTCCACCAGGTCGTTTTCCACAAACACTTTCCTTATGTCCCGTTCCCGGTTGGAGCCCTGGTTGCCGCTGCCCCGGGAAACGGAACCGGTGTCCAAAACCACGGCCATCTTGCCGTTTTCTTTCAGGGAGGCGAACATGTGCTGGATCCATCCCCAGTCGGCGCTGGAGGCCGGCGGGATACCGCCAAATTTAAACCGGTCAAATGGGTCTTCCTCATATATGGAAAGGGGGAACTTCTGGTTCCACATGGGATTGGCGGTCACTTTGTCAAAAACCCGCAGGGAGCCGACGGTATTGGTAAAGGCCGGCCGGGCCATCGTGTCGCCCAGCCGGATTTCGGCCTCCAGGTCATGGATAAAGGCGTTCATTTTGGCCATGGCAAAGGTGGTGTAGTTGATTTCCTGGCCGAATATCTTCACCGGCGCGGTCAGGCTGTCGGTGCCGCAGGCGTCCCGGCAGGCCAGAACGCTTTTAATCAAAAGGCCGCCGGACCCGCAGGCCGGGTCGTAGATCTCGTCACCTGGTTGGGGTTCAAGGATGTACGCCATGAGCCAGGCAACTTCCCTGGGGGTGTAGAATTCGCCGGCGCTCTGCCCCTGACCCTCGGCAAATTTGCGCAGCAGGTATTCATAAGCGCGCCCCAGAATGTCGGCCTCAACGTCTTTTAACCCCAACCGGTAACGGGAAAGGATCTGGATGAGTTTGTAAAGGCGGTCGTTATCAATAATAGGCTGACCGGCCGCGCGGGCGTTGAAATCCACGTGTTCAAAGATACCCTGCAGTTTGGGGTTTTCCCGCGCCACCGACCGCACGGCATCGGTCAGGTATTCTCCAATATCCGTGGCTTTTTGAGCAATGGCCGGCCAGCGGGCTGTTTCCGGGATATAAAACCGGACCAGGCCGTGATCCTCGTCAACCTGTTCAATAGCTTCTTCTCTGCTTCCGAAAATCTCTTCGGCCAGCCTGGCCACCTCGTCCTCAAAGACATCGGAAATGCGCTTCAAAAAAATCAGGGGCAGGATATAGTCTTTATATTTCGGGGCGTCGATGGGCCCGCGAATGACGCAGGCCGCTTCCCAAAGCCAGCTCTCCAGGGTGCTGAGTTCAAGGCTCGTGTTTTCGTTCATTGCTTGTGTCTCCCACTTTAACCGGAGGAAATCAGGCCGCAAAATGGATAACTTTTAATTTGTCCCTGCAAACATCATGTCTGGATTTTTTCCGGAACCGTTCCGTAAATGAGAGGCTTCGGTTCCGGTTTTTGATCTCCGACCGTATACGCCTGCAGGGCGATTTCCCTCGCTTTAGCCAGGCGCTCCGGGCTGTTGGCGTGCAGCACCGCCAAAGATTCCCCGGCCAGGACCCGGTCGCCGATTTTTTTGTTTAAAACTATCCCCACCGAGAGGTCGATTTCTGATTCTTTCTTCTCCCGGCCGGCCCCCAGCAGCATGGCGGCGCGGCCTATCAGTCCGGCGCGGACTGCCCCGATGTAGCCGGAACGCGGCGCCGGCAGGTCTTCCGATATAGCGGCGGCGGGCAGGAGCCCTTCCTCCCTGGTTACGCGCGGGTCGCCGCCCTGAGCGGCGACGAACTCCTCAAACTTTTCCAGGGCCATGCCGCTTTCCAACAGTTCCGTCAAAATCCGGCGTCCCTCTTCCACGCTGACGGTCCTGCCGGCCAGCAACAGCATCGCCGCGCCGAGCGCAAGGCAGATCTCTAGCAAATCCTGCGGCCCCCCGCCTTTCAGCGCGGCAACGGCCTCCCGCACCTCGAGGGCGTTACCCACGGCGCGCCCAAGGGGCTGGTCCATCCCGGTGACCAGGGCGACGGTGCGCCGCCCCACCCGGTTTCCGATTTCAACCATGGTTTCTGCCAGCCTGAAGGCGCTTTCCTCATCTTTCATGAACGCTCCCGAGCCTGCTTTTACGTCGAGCACGATGGCATCGGCACCCGCTGCGATCTTTTTGCTCATGATACTGCTTGCAATGAGCGGCATGCTGTCTACGGTGGCGGTTACGTCGCGCAGGGCGTAAAGCTTTTTGTCCGCAGGCGCAAGATTTCCGGTCTGGGCGACGACAGCCACCCCGACTCTGCGCACCTGTTCAGTGAATTCGGCCGGGTCCATCACGGCCCTGAAGCCCGGAATGGATTCGAGCTTGTCCACGGTGCCGCCGGTGTGACCGAGCCCGCGGCCGGACATTTTCGCCACCGGCACGCCGGCCGCGGCGATAAGCGGAGCCAGCACTAGAGTGGTTTTGTCCCCCACGCCGCCCGTGCTGTGCTTGTCGACCTTTATCCCCCGGATTGCCGAAAGATCGGCCCGCCGGCCCGAATTGCACATGGCCATGGTCAGATCGGCGGTCTCCCTCCGGTTGAGGCCGCGGAAATATATGGCCATAAGCAGGGCCGAGGCCTGGTAGTCCGGGATGGCCCCTTCGGTGTATCCTTTTACGAAGAATTCTATCTCGTCGCCGGTGAGCTCGCCGCCCTCTCTCTTTTTCATGATGATGTCGTACATCAGCACGTCCAAAACCTCCCGCAAACCTTTTTTGACGGGCCGGGCACGCGGCAGCCTCGCGCCGGACGCCGGAAAACTCATTTTTTGATCTTATCCCAGAAGCTCTTTCCAGCAGGGAATTTCAAGCTGAAAATACAAGCAACCGTAGCGGCCACGTCCGCAAAGGTTTCCCTGATCCCAAGGTCGACGCCGGCTTTCACCCGGTCTCCCATGACGAGCAGGGGCACGTACTCTCTTGTGTGGTCCGTGCCGGGGGTGGTGGGATCGCACCCGTGGTCGGCCGTAATTATGATCACGTCGCCATCCCGCCGGGCCTCAATCAATTCGGCAATGCGGCCGTCCAGTTCCTCGAGGGCCCGGGCGTATCCGCGGGGATCGTTGCGGTGGCCGTACAGCATGTCAAAATCCACTAGATTCGTGAAAACAAGCCCTTCGCTTGAAGACTGCCGCATTAATTTCAGGGCACAGTCCAACCCGTCTCTGTTTCCCCTGGTTGTGAATGACGCGGTTATTCCCCGGCCGGCAAAAATGTCCCATATCTTTCCCACCGCCGTGACCGGTATACCGTTCTCCTTCAAGGTGTCGAGCAGCGTTTTGCCCGACGGTTTCACGGAAAAATCGTGCCTCCGTTCGGTCCTGCGGAAACTGCCAGGCTTTCCGGCAAACGGCCTGGCGATTACCCTGCCGACAGCGTGCTCACCCGTCAGCATGTCCCGGGCGATCTTACAAAAATGGTACAACTGCTCGACCGGAATTACCTCTTCGTGAGCCGCCACCTGGAACACGCTGTCGGCGGAAGTGTACACGATTGGACTGCCTGTCGCCATGTGATCGGCGCCCAGTTCCTCTATTATTTCAGTGCCCGAAGCGGCTTTGTTTCCCAAAACCTTGCGGCCTATCCTGTTCTCGAATTCCCGTATCAGATCTTCGGGAAAACCGTAGGGGTATACCGGGAAAGGCTTTTCCAGTATGATACCGGCGATTTCCCAGTGGCCCGTCGTCGTATCCTTGCCGGCAGACTGCTCGGCCATCTTGCCGAAGGAGGCCAGCGGCCTTTCAGCCGGCGGCACGCCCTCAACCTCAATAATGTTTCCCAAGCCGAGCCGGCCCAGATTGGGAAGCTTGAGACCGCCCATCGCGCGGGCGATGTTGCCGAGGGTATTGCTGCCGGTATCGCCGTACCTGCCGGCATCCGGGAGCTCGCCTACTCCCAGGCTGTCCAAAACAAACAGCGCTACCCTTGCATTCACCATCAACGCCCCCGTTTTTTCTTGTGTTAAAAAATTAAGCTCTTGGATGAGCGCGTTCGTAAACCTCTCTGAGCCTTTTTTTGGTCAGGTGGGTATAAATCTGCGTGGTGCTGATGTCAGCATGTCCCAGCATTTCCTGGACTGAACGGAGATCCGCCCCGTTTTCCAGCAGGTGCGTGGCAAAAGAATGCCTCAGCGTGTGAGGAGTAATTTCGGTTTTTATCTTTGCCTTGCAGGCGTATTTTTTTAAGATCTTCCAAAAACCCTGTCTCGTCAGCCTCCTCCCGCGGCTGTTGACAAACAGGGCCGGTTCGCTCCTTTTTTTCATTATTTTGCTTCTGCCCGCGGCAAGATATTCTTTTATAAAGCGGACGGCAGCGCCGCCCAGGGGGACGATACGCTCTTTTGAGCCTTTGCCGAGACAGCGGATGAAGCCGTTCTCCAAATTAACCTGCTCCAGGTTCAGCGAAACCAGTTCGGACACCCTGATCCCGGTGGCGTACAGCAATTCCAGCATGGCCTTGTCTCTCAAGCCGGCGGGGTCGGTCACTGACGGCTGGCCCAGCAAAAGATCCACCTCACCGGTTGAAAGCACTCTCGGCAGCTTTTGCATCAGTCTCGGTGACTCCAGGTCCGTTGACGGGTCTTTTTCCAGAAACCCCTCTCCCACCGCAAACCTGTAAAAAGACCGCACGGCGGCAAGCCGGCGGGAAATGGTGGCGGGAGACCGTCCGTTCATTTGAACGTAAAAAAGATACGACATGACGGTATCCCTGCCCGTCTCGCGAAAGGAAGCAACCCTCTGCTTTTTGCAGAAGGAAACGTACTCCTTCAGGTCCGACCGGTAGGAAGCCAGGGTGTTCTTCGAAAGCCCGCGTTCAACCGACAGGTAATAGATGAATTCCTCAACCGTCTTTTCCATCGAATACTCCCGCAAAAAAATTCTCCGGGTTCCGCCCCTGAGTCAAAGGGTGCGGACAGAACCTGAATAATATATTTCCACGTTCAGTCGCGCAATCCTCCAAATCCCGGCAGGCGGCAATCTTTTGTGGTGGCGGGGAAAAACATGTCGCGCCCGGCAAGAGCGCCGTGTGCTAATTGAAAACGGTGTTAGCCGCCGTCTTTACCAGCGCCGGGGTGACGTACACTTCGACCAGGACCGCCGTGCAGGAAAAAACAGCCACCATCAGCATAAAGCAACTGTACAGGACAAAGCTCGGCCAAACCGCCGTCTTTGAATTGAAAAACCTCTTCACGAGAATAAGTGCGAAGGAAAGGGAGGCCGCGCTCCCGAAGAGCAGCGCCGGTATGAAGAAAATGTTTTGGGGAAGGACTGCCGCGCAGGCCAGAACAACCCCCGGTAAGCCCTTTCCCTTCGTCAGAAAGCCGATTGCAAATCCCAGGACGAAGCCGCGGGTGAACACTATTCCCAGCATTACCGGTACGCCGATAATGGTTAGCCCGAGGAGGTACAGGGAGGCGATTAACGTAATATCTTTGACGAAGACATCCCTCGTCATCCTGGCCGTATCTACCTGAATCATTCCGGCCTGCTGGATGAAGCGGTCCAGATAACGGCCCAACTCATACGCCTGCTCATCCTGCATTCTCTCCACCCCGAAAAAGCCGGTAACCGTTCCCCCGGCAAAAACCGCCACAACTACGAGATAAACCGGCCAGTTATATTTAAAGGAATTCGCCAGCAAAGCCCGCACCCATTTCGACAAACTTATTCCTCCTAGAGACCTTTCCGTTTATTAATTTCTATTGGCCAGTCCTTCTCTTTATGACAGGCGGCATAATTGTCCGCCCGCTTTCATATATATCTTTTGACTGTTTTGACAGGGAGAGTTTTCCGGTATGAAAGTCTACGCCCAAAAAGACGGCATTTTCGTCTGCGGCAAAATAAAAGAGGTCCGGCTTCTGCTGCGGGCTTACGCCGGCAGGTACCGGACCCTTAGTGAACTGCTGCTGAATCTGATCAATTAAATCTGTTTCTGCGCCACCTTTACTATTTCGAACAGGTAGCGGGCATTTCCGGCAAGATCGCTCACGTTTATGTACTCTTCGGTGGTGTGGGGCTTTTTCATGCCTATGCCCAACACTGCGGTGCTAATCCCCCTGCTGTTGAAAATGTTCGCATCGCTGCCGCCCCCCGTTTTTCCCAGTAAGTACGTCAAACCCAAGTTTTCGGCCGCCCTGACCGCGATCTTTACAGGCGGTGCTTCTTCCCCCAGGTCAAAATCCAGGTAAAGCGTCTCAACCTTTATGTCTGCACTGGCGCCGAACCGGCTGGCAGTCTCCCTGATGGCCCGGCATATGCTCTCCGTCTGCGCCTTTCTCTTTTCCGCGTTCAGGCTTCTTGCCTCTCCTTCCAGCGAGACGCTGTCGGGCACTATATTTACGGCTTTTCCGCCCGCAATGACACCTATATTGCTGGTTGTCTCGTGGTCTATGCGGCCGAGCTTCATCCGGGCGATCGCGTGTCCTGCCACCTCAATGGCGTTAATTCCGTCTTCGGGGTTGATCCCGGCATGCGCCGCCCTGCCTATTATGGTCGCTCCGATTCTATCCTGGGAGGGAGCCCTCGTTATAATTGTCCCCGGCGGTCCATCGCTGTCGAGAACAAAGCCGGTCCTCGCCTTCAAAAGACTGAAATCGAGGTTCTTGGAACCGAACAGGCCTCCCTCCTCCCATATCGTAAATACCACTTCAATGCCCCCGTGCTCGATGCGGTTCTCTTTCAGCAGTCTCAGAACTTCAAGAATAGCCGCGATACCCGCCTTGTCGTCGGCGCCCAGGACAGTGTCTCCGGACGAACGGATCACCCCCTGCTCAATCACGGGTTTCACGCCGGAACCCGGTTCAACCGTGTCCATATGCGAGCACAGCATTAAAACGGGTCCTCTGCCGCTACCGCTCATCCTGCCGATGATATTGCCCGTATCGGAGCCCACCAAGGTTCCGGCCGCGTCCTCATAAACCTCCAGGCCCAGTCCGGCAAGCTTTGCTTTCAGCCGGTCCGCGATCTGCCTCTCTTTGCCGGAAACGCTGTCGATGCCCGCCAGTTCGAGAAACTCCTTTACGATCCGCTCAGTATTTACCATAAGCTGCACCACCCGGTACGCATATAGAAGCCTTGATATAATTTGATTATTTCCATTCCTCTTTATGCTTTCTTCCCAGTGCGGCCCCTCTTTCCAGCGCCCTGACGTTAATTTCAATCATGGCATGGTGCCTCGCGGGCAGGACCGCCTTCAGGGAGCGCTTTACGGCGTCCACCGTTACTACACCCGTCAGTTCCACCAGCGCGCCTAGAATGATGTTGTTGGCTACCATGGAATTGCCCAGCGCTTCCGCCTCTTCATTTGCCCTGATCTCAACGACCTTTACGTCCTCTCTTCCGACCGGCAGGTCGACCAGCGAACTGTTGATTATTATTATTCCGCCTGGCACAACGGAATTTTCAAATCTTTCCAGCGAAAAATTGTTCATTGCCACCAGGACGGAAGGCTCCTCCACAATAGGTGAACTGATCTGGCGGTCAGAGATGGTGACGCCGCAGTTGGCTATTCCGCCCCTTTTTTCCACCCCGTAGACGGGGACGTATGAAACATGCCTTCCTTCGGCCACACCCGCATGCGCCAGCAACTGCCCGGTCGAAAGCGCTCCCTGCCCGCCGAAACCGGCGATGTAGATTGCCTCCCGCATGTTATATCACCCCCACGGGCGTCTTGTATTCACCGAGCGGATAATAGGGAACCATGTTCTCTTCCAGCCACCTGACCGCCTCCAGGGGCGACAACCCCCAGTTGGTGGGGCAGGCGGACAGTATTTCAACAAGGGAAAATCCTAGGCCCCTCATCTGGACTTCAAATGCCTTTCTTATCGCTTTCTTTGCGCTGATTATCGCCCTCGGACTGTGCACAGCCGCTCTGGCAATATATGCGGAACCGTCAAGCGGGGTGAGCATCTCGCAAATTTTCACCGGAAAACCGTTTATGTCCTTGTCCCGGCCACCGGGAGTGGTCTTCGTGACCTGACCCATTATCGTCGTCGGCGCCATCTGTCCGCCCGTCATGGCATAAATGGCGTTGTTGATGAAAATAACCGTTATCTTTTCGCCCCTGGCCGCGGCGTGCACTACTTCACCGGTTCCTATGGCCGCAAGGTCTCCGTCACCCTGGTAGGTGAAAACCACCCGGTCCGGCAGGACCCTCTTGATTCCGGTCGCCACGGCGGGCGCCCTGCCGTGCGAACCCTGGAACATGTCGACGTCGAAATAATCCATCACAAACACCGAACAACCCACCGGAGCGACCCCGATGGTCATATCGCGGATGCCCAGTTCGTCGATGACCTCCGCTATCAGCCTGTGCGCAACTCCGTGCGTGCAACCGGGACAGTAGTGAAACGATACGTCCTTCAGCGACTTCGGCCTTGTAAACACTTTTTTCAAACGGCCGCACCTCCCGCAAACAGCCTTTTTACCTCTTCCAGAATGTCTTTGGCGGACGGTATCATTCCGCCGAGGCGTCCGTAATGGTAAACTGGTGCCTTGCCGTTTACGGAAAGCCTGATATCCTCCACCATCTGACCCATATTCATCTCCACCGACAGGAAGCATTTGACGCTGTCAGCTGCCCTGCCAATAAAGTCACCTGGAAAAGGCCACAACGTTACCGGCCTGATCAGGCCCACCGGCATGCCCAGCGAGCGTGCCTTTTCCACCACCGCCCGGCATATCCGGGAAGCCGTACCAAAGGAAACAATTGCAATTTCGGCCCCTTCGAGAAGGTAGCTTTCGCAGAGCTGCTCCTTTTGAAGGATCTCCGCGTATTTTTGTTTCAGCTTGATATTCAGGGCCTCCATTTCTTCCGGGACAACGTAGCACGAATTGATTATGTTTTTCCTGCCCCTGTTCCCCACTCCGGTCGCCGCCCACGGTTTTTCCGGAATTACCGTCTCAATGCCGTCATCCACTTCAACCGGTTCCATCATCTGCGCCATAATGCCGTCCGCCATGACCATCACTGGGTTGCGGTAGCGGTCGGCCAGATCAAAAGCTTTTTTCACTATGTCATATATCTCCTGAACCGAATTCGGGGCGAGCACGATCATGCGGTAGTCGCCGTGTCCGCCTCCTTTTGTGGCCTGGAAGTAGTCGGCCTGCGAGGGCGCTATGTTTCCCAGGCCGGGCCCGCCCCGCATCATATTCACCACGACGGCGGGCAGCTCGGCCCCCGCCAGGTACGATATCCCTTCCTGCATCAGGCTTATGCCCGGGCCGGAAGAGGAGGTCATGACCCTGGCCCCGGCCCCTGAAGCCCCGTATACCATATTTATGGAGGCCACCTCGCTTTCTGCCTGCATGTACAGGCCGCCTACCTCCGGCAGCCGCTTGGCCAGGTAATGCGTCAGTTCGCTCTGCGGGGTTATCGGGTAGCCGAAAAAATAACGGCAGCCCGCCCTAACAGCACCCTCGCCGATGGCTTCGTTTCCCTTCATCAGAACCCTGCTCAAAGCTCCTTCTCCTCTCTCTCCACCTCGATAACCATATCGGGGCACATGATGGCGCAAAGCGTGCATCCGGTACACTTTTCCTGTTCGTCGACCGCCGCCGGGTGATAACCCATGTCGTTGATGCGGCCGGACATAAAAATTATCCCTTTCGGGCATACCGCGGTACAAAGACGGCACCCTTTACACCTTTCTTCCCGAAAAGTCACTCGGGCCAATATTACCTACCTCCCGTCACTGAGTAATTAAAACAATCTGTCTGATTATTTCGGACTATACGCCGGGGCAATTTCAGTCACCTGCCGGGATCGGGATGTCTTCATGCCAGGGCGGCTTGATAAAGAGCCTCAACGGCAGAACCGGTATGCCCGCCTCCTCCGTGGCTGCCGCCAGGTCCTCGCGCACGCACATGAAACCCACCGGCAGCCCCAGCCTTTCCGACGCTTCGGCAACAACTGCGTGTCCCTTTAAAATAATTCCCGGTTCTGTTTCACAACCCAAATGCACGTTGCTTACCAGAGCGCTCACTTTGATCCGCGACGCATTTTCAATAGTTCGAACGGCTGCCGCAATCCCTTCCGGATCGCCTGTCGACAAACGGCAGGTATTAACCACCAAAAAAAGATTAAAAGCCCCGTCGGGCAGGTATTCTTTGAATCTGGACAAAACGACGGCTCCCACGTCATAACCGCCGGTATCAAAAACAGCGTAACACTCCGCGTCCTCCAGCAACCCGATAACCGCAGGCGGCAATGCCGGAACGTCGGCCGCCGCCAGCCTGCCCGGGGGGCTTATCACCTTTATTCCGTTTTTTTCAAAAAGTTTTTTTACGGTTCTTGTCCTGAAATACGGGTTAATTATGTCGAGATCGGCGATCGCGGTTTTCCGGCCCTTTAGTTTGACATTGAGAGCGTAATTCAAGGCAATTTCCGTTTTCCCGCTTCCGAAATGACCGGTAAAAATGGTTATTCGTTTGGGGTTTTCCAGCATGTTTCCTATTGAAATAAACATTTGAACGTATTCGACGCTTTTTTAAAAAATCCTTTAATAAAAAATGCCGCTTTACAGCGGCGCTCCGTTCAGCTTACCTTGGTCTCGATCCTCAGCTTGTCGGCAACCATTGCAATAAACTCACTGTTTGTCGGCTTGCCGCGCTCGAGGTTGATTGTGTAACCGAAAAACTTGGTCATCATCTCAACGTTCCCGCGGTCCCAGGCCAGTTCGATGGCATGCCTGATGGCACGTTCCACCCGGCTTGGCGTGGTCTGAAACTTTTGGGCAATCATCGGGTAAAGCTCCTTGGTCACCGCTCCGAGCAAATTGACTTCGTTGATGACCATTAAAATCGCATCTCTCAAATAATGGTACCCTTTAATGTGGGCCGGAACCCCCATCTCGTGGATGATGTTTGTTACCGCGACATCCAGATTCTTAGGCCTGGACGGGGTTATATACTGCGACACGTTTACGCCGTCCGCCAGTTGTCTGATCCTTGTCGCCAGAACGTTGAAATCGAACGGTTTTAAAATATAATAATCCGCACCCAGTTCAACAGCTTTCTGTGTAACGCTTTCCTGGCCAAATGCAGTGAGCATTATGATTTTCGGCCTGTTATTTCCCGGATTGCCCGCAACCAGCTTTTCCAGAACGCCGATGCCGTCCAGATGGGGCATGATGATATCCAGGACCACCACGTCGGGATTGCTTTCCTGTATCATTTGAAGAGCTTCCAGGCCGTTGTAGGATACCCCCAACAAATCAAAATCCTCCTGCTGGGTGATGAATTCTTTTAGCAATTCACAGAATTCTCTGTTATCATCTGCAATTAACAGTTTGATTGCCCTCTTTGCCATCGATATTTTCCCGCCTCCTAGGTATTACTAATATTTGTTAATTTATCTATAACCAAACAGTTCGACGACTGTAAAAAAAATCCTTCCTAACGGCGAGAAATTTTTAAAAAATTGGCAATCAGCTCTAATATTTACATTACGTCAACTTTTCTTGCTAACACGCCATTTTTAACACTTTTTCAACATTTTTTATTTGAATTATTTCTGATTCTCTCAGCATCCATTCCGCCGGGACCCCAAAACCCTTTGTCGGATCATTGACGAACACATGTGTGACCGCTCCCACCAGCCTGTTATCCTGAATAATAGGGCTCCCGCTCATGCCTTGCACTATTCCGCCGGTCCGGTCCAGCAGGCGCTGGTCGGTAATTTTTATAACCAGTCCCTTTCCGTCCGCCCTCGCCTGGGGGTTTATTTTCAATATTTCTATCGAAAATTTTTCAACTTTGTCCCCTTGCAGAACAGTCAGAATTTCGGCGGCGCCCTCATAAATCTGATCCATCCCGGCAACCGGTATGGGTTCCCCATATCCGTTATTTTCAGGAAGTTTGTTCAGCAATCCAAATATTCCCATCTTCGTGTTTTTAGAAATGGTGCCCGTTATCTCTTCCTGAAACATGCCGATCTTTTCACCCGGCTGTCCGCGCTTTCCCTTCCGGATATCCTGTATGCTGGCGCCTATAATCCTGCCATCGGACAATTCAACCGGATACGGTGTCCCGGCGTCCGTGACGAGATGGCCCAAAGCTCCGTAAATCATACTGCTGGGCTCGTAAAACGTCAGTGTTCCGACACCGGCGGCACTGTCCCTGATCATCAGCCCTATCCTGTATCCCGAAGTTTCCTTGCTGAAAACGGGTTTAATTTTGGTGACAAAAACATTGTTTCCTCTTTTAACTTCAACCGTCAGCGGCCGTCCTTCCCTGCCGACCCGGTCCACTAGTTCCCTTAGCTGTTCGTCGCTGTTAACGCTGCAGTTTTCAACCTTAAGTATGACATCTCCGCACAAAATACCCGCTTCAAGCGCCGGGCTTGGTTTTTTCCCGGAACCGTCGGTCAAATCGGTGAAACCTGTCACCAGCACGCCCTGGGAATGCAGCAAAACACCTATAGACTGTCCGCCGGGAATAACCTTCGTCTCAAGAACGGTATCGACGATTATGTCCTTTGCCGTTGTCGGCGAATATCCTTCCAGGCTTGAAAAAATCTGCGCCTTCAGGGTTCCCAAGGTTGCGGGAAAGTTTATTTTAAGCGCTTCCCTGGCAATCGCCGGATGTCCTCCCGGCGGCATCATCCCTTGAAACCGGCAGGCAAAAAAGCCGTAAAAAAGAATTAAAACGCCACACAAAAAACCTTGAAGTTTTCTCCTCAAACATCACCCCTCCATTTTTTTAGTGCCATCCCACCTCCAAACTCGTAAGACAATATAATGAAGCGAAATTAAAAGTTATTTTTATTAAATCAATGTTATTTTAAGTTTACCTTTTATAATAACAGTTATTCAGCCTATTTGTGCCTAAACTTGTCAATACGGCGATTTTATTTGTTTTAAAAATGCTATGTAATTTTTTCTTTAAAAATTAAAAAGGCCGGACTTTAAAAGTCCGGTTGATTTTGTGTCGTTCCAACACATTTTGCTATGAGCTTGCGGAATTGCCGTTTTTGTTTTTTGCCAGGCGTAAAAGCTGCCCGGCATGCTGGCGGGCAATCTCGGTCACCTGCTTCCCGCCGAGCATTCTGGCCAGTTCTTCAAGCCTATCCGCGCGTTCGAGCGTCTGTATTCTGGTCACATTGCGCCGGCCGTCAAACTCCTTGTAGATACGGTGGTGCGAACGGGCATGGCAGGCTACCTGCGCCGAGTGAGTCACGCTTATAACCTGGCGGTGCCTGCTCAGCTGAGACATTTTTTCGGCCACCGCCTGCAGCGCCCGTCCGCCTATGCCATTATCGGCCTCATCAAAAACCAGAACGGGGATTTCATCGGAACCTGCCAGCAAGGCTTTCAAGGCCAGCATGATCCTGGTGAGCTCACCGCCGGAGGCAATCTTGGAAAGAGGCTTCAGCGGTTCGCCGGGGTTGGTTGAAATTAAAAATACCGCCCGTTCTGCCCCCTCCATGCCCGGCTCCCCGGTTTCCTTCAGGGACACCTTGAAGTCGACCTTGCCCATCTCGAGAGAGGCCAGCTCACCTGATACGGCTTCTTCCAAGCGTTTGGCAGCCCTTTTCCGTTCTTCACTCAAAATGCGGGCAGCTTGCCGGTAAGCTTCTTCCATCTCTTTGAGCCTCGCCGCGGCAAGCTCCATCTCTTCCTCCGCGCTTTCCAGCGTTTCCAGTTCGTCCCGGGCGCGGTCCAGAAAGCGCAAAATGTCCTCGACGGTTTCACCGTATTTCCTTTTCAGGTTCTTGATCAGTTCCAGTCTCTCGTCCACCTCTTCAAGCCTTTTCGGCCGGCAGTCAATCCGGTCACGGTACTCCAGCAGAGCCCTGGCCGCATCTTCAACCATGTAGAGGGCGCCTTCCGCCGAATCGAGAATACCCCTGGAACTTCCGTCGTACTCACCGAGGTTTCTCAGCAGACCCACCGCTTTGGAAAGCTGATCCACAACGGGGGACTGGCCGGGGCCGCCCCCGTACAGAAGAAAGTACGCCTCGCCTGAAAGAAAGCTGATTTTTTCCAAATTCTCAAGCAGCTTTTTTTCTTCGGAAAGGTTAACGTCCTCGCCGGGTTGCAGAGCGGCACCGCTGATCTCATCCACCTGATACCTCAACAAATCCGTCCTCTTCACCCTTTCAGCGGCGTCGCCGCTAATCTTTTCGAACCGTGCCCTCGCCTCCTTCAGCTTCAAAAATGTTCTTTGCACATCCTCCAGAGCCCTGAGCAGGTCCGCCCCGCCGAATCTGTCAAGCATCAGCAACTGCCTGTCCTGATCCGCAAGGGCGCCCTGCTCGCCCTGCATATGCAAGTCGGCAAGGCATCCCCCAATTTTCCTGTAGACTCCAAGCGAAACAATCTGCCCGTTCACCCGGCAAATGTTTTTGCCGGAACGGGATATTTCCCGCGACAAAACGACTATGCCGTCCTCGGGCTGTTCCACACCGCACTCTTTCATCGCAGCCTGCGCGGGCTTGACCCCGCTTGTCAGAAAAACCGCCTCGACAACAGATTTTTCAGCTCCCGAGCGTATTTGCTCGGCCGAAGCGCGCCCCCCAAGGGCCAGCTGAAGCGCTTCAATGATAATGGATTTACCGGAGCCGGTCTCTCCGGTAAGGACATTAAATCCTTCTTGAAAAGTAATTTCCAGGCGGTCAATAATCCCGAAATCCCTGATACAGATGTTCAGCAGCACACTCCTACCCCCCGAGCAGGTTCCCAAACCTCTTCATAACGTCGGCGGCGGCCTCTCTCGGTTTTACTACGACAAGAATCGTGTCGTCCCCGGCAACTGTGCCGATTATTTCCGCCCAGCCGGCGTGATCCACAGCGGACGCCACGCCCTGGGCCTCACCGGGGTTGGTTTTCACCACTATCAGGTTTTCACAGGAGTCCAGACCCACCACGGAATCCCTGAATACTCGCTTCAAATGTTTTTCGGCGCGGGCAACCGCCCTTTCGCCGGGAATCGCGTAACGGAGCGAATTGTTTTCGCAAGGCATTTTCACCAGGCCCAGTTCTTTCAGGTCTCTTGAAATTGTAGCCTGAGTAGCCCTGAATCCGGCCTCCTTCAAAGCTGCGGCGATATCTTCCTGGGTTTCAATCTTTCCCTGCCGTATAATTTCGACAATCTTACGCTGACGGCTGGCTTTCACCTGAATTCACCCGCTTTTCCGCTACAAAAACGACAGGAGCTTTTTCGGCCCTGTTTAAGAATCTTATCTTTATCACGCTGAACTTGCCAGGGTCAAGCGCCGATCCCCATTTCTCCACGGCCTCGCATTCTTCCCGGCCGCCGGGATGACCGGTGTAGACAACCAGTCCGATCCTGCCGCCCGGCCGTAAAATTTCCGCAGACGAATGCAATGCCCTTACTGTCGTAGACGCTTTGGTGGCGACGGAACGGTCGCCGCCCGGCAGGAAGCCCAGATTGAAAAGGATGGCATCGACCGGCCCGGGGACAATGCCGGCAAGCTCCTCGTGCCCCGCCAGCACCAGCGTCACTCTTTCGCTCAAACCGCTTTTTTCAAGCAGTGAACGTGTATTTTCGAGCGCCCTTTCCTGAATGTCCAGCGCATAGACCCTGCCTCCGGCCCCCACCAGCCCGGCCAGAAAGACGGTGTCGTGACCGTTGCCGGCAGTTGCGTCGACAGCCGTGCCGCCTTCGCCGACCGATCCGGAGATAAGCAGATGCGCCAGTTCAACCGCGCTGCCCAGGCCCCTGTACACCGTTTATGTCTCCCTCTGTCCTCAGTTTTTTTCTCAACAGTTCAAAAAAGCTCCTGCTCTTCAGCCGCAAAAACCTGGCTCTCGTGGCAGACCGCCTTATAATCACATAATCATACTGTCTTAGGCTGAAGCCAAGTTGTCCGTCCATGGTCAGCGTGACGTCGCCCCGTCCCGAAAGGACAGATACTTTGACTTCACTATCCGGGGCGATAACCAGGGGCCTGGCCCACAGCGAATGGGGACAGATGGGGGTCAGCAGTATGGAGTCGAAAGCCGGTGTTACCAGTGGGCCGCCAGCCGACAGGGAATAAGCCGTTGATCCGGTCGGGGTCGAAACGATTAATCCGTCCGAGCGGTAAGTGTTGACATAATCACCGTTTACGAACGCCTCCAGGTGAATGAGCCGGGCAAACGCCCCTTTGGTAATAACCGCATCGTTCAAACTGACAAGGCGCTCAACCATTTCATCCCGCCTGTATATGCAGGCTTCCAGCATCATCCGCTCTTCAACGTAACACTGCCCGTTCATGACCTTCTCCAGCGAGGCGAACAAATCCGGAGTGTCGATCTCGGTAAGAAAGCCCAGATTGCCGAGGTTTACGCCGAATATGGGAGTACCTTGACCGGCGACCTTACGGGCCGTCCTCAGCAGGGTGCCGTCCCCCCCGAGCACGATCACGCACCCGGCCCGGTCGACCATCTCGCTCTGCGGAACGGCATTGCCTGTCAATCCCAAAGGCCCGGCCTCGTTCTCGCTGATCAGTACCTCGCGGCCTTTTCCCTCCAGCCAGTTGACGATTTCTGCGGCAATTTCGCGAACTCCTTTTTTCTCCATATTTACTACCAGACCGAAGGTTTTCAACGTCCAGTACCCCCAAACTGCATAATCCGTAAATGTTTTTGCGCGGCCGGTCCCGCCCGCAATACTTTTTTCTGCGGCGGGGGAAACCGCCTACTCAAGTTCCGTGTGAGCGAGCGCCACCACTTTTTTCAAGGTTTCCGGGTCAAAAACATCCTCCCCGGATTTCCTGTAATATATAAAAAACTCTATGTTCCCCTCCGGTCCTTTGACGGGGGAAAAATCCACTCCCGCCACTCGCCAGCCGCACCCCTTGATGAATGTGACGATATCCTCCATGACTTCCGTCTGAACGGCCGGATCCCGCACCACACCCTTTTTGCCGACTTTGTGGCGCCCCGCCTCGAATTGCGGTTTGACCAGAACCACCCCTTCGGCGTCACGGGTGGTCAGCTCGCCTACTACCGGCAGGACTATCTTCAGGGAGATGAACGAAACATCTACCGTCGCAAAATCAGGAGCCGTTTCAAAGGCTTCAGCCGTCAGGTACCGCACGTTGGTGCGCTCCATGACGACCACCCTGGGATCTTTCCTCAGCTTCCAGGCAAGCTGTCCGTAACCCACATCCACCGCATAAACCAGCCTGGCCCCGTGCTTGAGAACACAGTCGGTAAAGCCTCCCGTCGAGGCCCCCACGTCCAGGACGACGCGATCTCGCAAATCGAGGCCGAAAACCCTTATCGCCTTTTCCAGTTTTATACCCCCGCGACTGGCATAAGGAGCAGGATCGCCCCTCAGCTCGACGAGAGAAGTATTATTAATCATCAGTCCCGGCTTGTCCGATTTTACGCCGTCGACGAACACCAAACCGGCCATGACGGCCGCCCTGGCTTTTTCCCTGCTCGGGCAAAAGCCTTCCTCAACCAGTCTTACGTCTAGCCTCTGCTTGTTCTTAGGCAAGCTTCTTCCCCCACCGGCAATTTGCAAGGCGGCAAAGATATTCAACCGGGCAGTTTGTCTGTTCCCGTCTTGAGCTTCCTGGCCATTTTTTTACGTGAAATCCTGCTCTTCAGCGATCTGGCCAGCTGTTCCGCCTGCAGTCCGTACTTTTCCATGAGCAAGGCGCGGCTGCCGTGCTCAACAAAATCGTTGGGAATACCAAAGCACTCGATTTCAGCGCACTTCAGCCCCTTTGCCGCAATCAACTCGATGACCGCGCTGCCGAAACCGCCCTGCAGCACGTTCTCCTCCACGGTAAATACTCTTTTGGTTCGTTCGACATAATAGGCAATGCACTTTTCGTCCAGGGGTTTTATAAAGCGTGCGTTTATCACGGTTACGTCAATCCCGCCGCCGGACAGTATCCTGGCGGCCTCCTCCGCGGGTCCCACCATGCTGCCCACCGCGATCAGGACGGCGTCGTCCCCCTCCGAAATGACCTCGGCCCGGCCAATGGGTAAGAACTTAAAGCGGTCGTCCAATTTGCAACCCGTGCCGGCGCCGCGCGGATAGCGAATGGAAACCGGACCGCAATGATTGACCGCCGTCGCCAGCATGTGTTGAAGTTCGTTTTCATCTTTGGGAGCCATGACAACCATGTTCGGGATGTGCCTGAGGTAGGAAATGTCGAAAAGGCCGTGGTGCGTGGCGCCGTCGTCCCCAACAATACCGGCCCGGTCAATCGCGAAAGTAACCGGCAGGTTCTGCAGGCACACATCATGCAGGATTTGATCATATGCCCTCTGCAGGAATGTGGAATAAATCGCGACAACCGGATGGAAGCCGCCGGCGGCCATTCCAGCCGCAAGCGTCACCGCATGCTGCTCCGCTATCCCCACGTCGAAAAAGCGATCGGGGCAAATTCGCGAAAAATCGGTCAACCCGGTACCGCCCGGCATTGCCGCAGTGATGGCGATAATCCTGTCGTTTTCCTGCGCAAGCCTGACGATTGCCCTTCCGAAAATTTCCGTATAGGATGGAACACTGCCGCTTTTCATAACTTCGCCGTTTTCCACGTTAAATGCCCCCACACCGTGAAAACGGTCGGGGTTGCTTTCGGCGGGCGGATAGCCTTTTCCCTTTTTCGTCAAAACATGAACCAGAACCGGGCCTTTTTTTGACCTGGCCTGATGGAGAACTGTTACGACCGACTTTATGTCATGCCCGTCAACCGGGCCCAGATAGGTAAAACCGAGCTCTTCAAAAATTATGCCGGGAACGACCAGGTATTTCAGGCTGTCTTTCAATCTTTCGCCCAGCCGCAGCAGTTTTGAACCGATGGGCAGCTTTTTCAGCAGTTGCTCGACTTCTTCCTTGCCTTTGGCGTACATGGGGTCGGTTCTCAGTCTCGTCAGGTAGCCGGACATTGCCCCGACATTTTGGGCTATGGACATCTCGTTGTCGTTTAGCACCACGATAATGTCCTTTTTCAAGTGGCCGGCGTGATTTAGCGCCTCGTACGCCATGCCGCCGGTCATCGCCCCGTCGCCTATCACGGCCACCACCGAGAAATTTTCTCCTTTCAAGTCACGCGCCACCGCCATGCCCAGGGCAGCGGAAATGGAAGTGCTGCTGTGGCCGGTGCCGAAAGCGTCATGCACGCTTTCGGAAGGTCTCGGGAACCCGCTCAGCCCACCAAGCTGCCTCAATGTCCCGAACATTCCGCGGCGTTCTGTAAGTAGCTTGTGTACGTAACTCTGATGACCCACATCCCAGATTATTTTATCCACCGGCGAGTTGAAAACCCGGTGCAGTGCCAGGGTAAGTTCCACCACGCCCAAATTGGGAGACAGATGTCCGCCCGTTTTTGACACTACCTCCACTAGTTCCTGCCGGATCTCCGCGGCAAGCTCGTTCAACTGGGCAAAATTCAGCGACCGGATGTCCTGGGAATTCCTGACTTTGCTCAAGAGAGTACTCACTGTTTATCTAACCTTCTCGCTCCGATGTTCCTTCTTTTCTGAAAAGGAGTGTAGCCGGTAACCTCTTCCACCCTGGCCAGAACCTTTCCTGCAATAAAGATTACCTCATCCGGATAGCTCAATGCAATTTTTTTTGCAACAGCCTTGGTAGAAACAATCACCGCGGCAATAATAGCGGTGACCAAAACATTCAGCCAGAACCGGCTAATTTCCGATCCGAGTGCCACTATCTGGACGACTATCGATATTCCCAGGGCGCCTCCGACAGTCGTCGCGATGTCGCCCACAACATCATTGGAGAGATTGGCGACCTTGTCGGCATTCCGGATCAACTGCAGTCCGTGGGGTGCACCCCTTATCCGTTTGGCCGCCTTTGCGTTGAAGGGGATGTGGGAAGCGGCGGTTACTGCTGTTCCGACAATGTCGGCCGCCATGTTGATAATTATTATCAAAAACAAAAAAATAAATGACAGTATAAGGTTGTTCAGCCTCGACGCAAATGTTTCAGAAAGAAAGGTAAAGACAATTGCCAGAAAGAAGGAGCCGATACCCACCAAAAAAATGTATCTACCTGAAACAGTAGACTTATTATTGCCCAAAAAAGTCACCTCATGCGATGTTTAGCGCGACGAAAACATGGACATAATGATATTAAATTTTTGATAAGTGACAGCGGATCGGGTAAATATTGTGGCTTAGGTCTAGCAGGTTTTCCCAAACAGCTGCCGGCTGTCGCCAAACCGGCGGTTTCCCTTTAAAGCTGTTTCCGAACGTTACCGATTCCGGGGCTAGATTACCACTCAGTCCACACTTTAATCCCCGACCCGCCCCGGCAACCCGGACAGCCTAGGAGTTTTCCTCGACAGAATACACATTTTCTAGCCTCTTTTGCAGCAAAGGTTTCAGTCAACAACGCTTGCCGCGCACGGGCCCTTGCGCGGCCGGTTGTTAAAGCCGACATCCACCATTGCCACTCAAGGCAGGCTACACTGCACGCAGCGCTAACCACATGCAGGTTTAATCCCAAGCCATAGTTGACTGTCCACGTCGGAACAGATGCCCACGCACTTGGGTCTCCACGGGGGTGGGGTCAACGCCCACATGCCGTTGCAGGTCGCCCCACCCCCTTAACTCCCAGTACCAACCCCCAACTGGGCGTCGGCAGCCAGCACCAGGAACTTCATCGATGTGCCCTTGACGGATTTTTAGGCCCGCCTTCAAAAAGGTTCATCTGACTAGGATACTGCGTCACTTATCGCATAAATTTAAAAACGCAATTTGAAATGTTGAATTAAATTACAACAACGCCTTCATATCAATGTCTATCAATTATAACACAATAGCTTTCCGCTATCAAACGCGTTCTGGAGTCTATTTAAGCCCTCTATATCTATATTTCTTTTCTGATAAAAAAAGAATCGGCACTGGTCCTGCTGGCTGACTCAAGATTCAAAAATCCCTCTCAATTACAAACCCGGCTATCATTCTTAAAAAGTCGGCCTCCGGGCCGAAATCCGCCAGGGCTTCTATGGCCATGTCAACAGATTCGCGGGCTTTTTCCCTGGATCTCTCCATGCCGTACAGGGCCGGGTAGGTTGCCTTTTTATTCTTGATGTCGCTCCCTACGGGTTTGCCCAGTTTCTTCTCGTCACCCTCGATATCCAGAATATCGTCTTTTATTTGAAAAGCGAGTCCGAGATGCTCGGCGTACCTGGTCAAAGAATTGAGCCTGTCTTCGGGCGCCCCGGCCAGAATAGCCCCGGCGCGCACCGAAACCCGGTAAAGCGCCCCCGTCTTGTGCCGGTGGATATACTCGAGGGTGGCGGCATCGATTTCTTCACCCGCCGAAAAAGTATCCACCACCTGTCCCCCGATAAGCCCGAAAGTG
>Ga0116192_1000777_pt1 | contig 23682 bp, 25 predicted proteins | sample AD_UKC113_MetaG_FD_89876 | JGI IMG/M metagenome (GOLD analysis project Ga0116192, IMG submission 89876) | Active sludge microbial communities of municipal wastewater-treating anaerobic digesters from Hong Kong - AD_UKC113_MetaG | ecosystem: Engineered > Bioreactor > Anaerobic > Digestate... | reverse complement strand
GTTTGCTAGGTTTTTACCCCGCTCCATGCAAAACTAGGGTTTAACTAGGTTATTAAAATTAAATTATGGATTATTACTGTAAATATTACTTTGCAAGTATACGCGAAAAACCCAATCAAAATATGGATTTTTCAGTTCTACACCGTAGCGAAGTATCTTGTGATATATGTGATGTACAAACACAGCATCGTTATCAACTTCGTATTAGGTTATACGATGAGAAAAACAAAGTGTTTATTTACGAAGAAAGAGATACTTGGTATTGTTACGTGTGTGAGGAATGTTTTAAAGTCGCGTCAGAACAAATGTTACCAACAATTTACGGAGGTTATGCGTTACCTCGCGTAACATTCAATCGATTAAGATATGAGAGGGCGTTGTTTGATGTAAAACAACCAGAAGAATAATCTACCCGCTCCACGTTTTTAATTACTTTAATAAACGAATTGGTTCAATTTACAAAATGGACAGTGAAAAAGAGGAGAATTTGAAGCGAGAGTTGGTGGAGTTGCAAGTGTTAGCGGAGGAGTTAAGATGTGAAATAAAGCGTATGGATGCGAAATACGAGGAAGTTCTGAAAAAAATAAACAAAGCAAAATACGACGAACAGCAATGTGTGCTTAGGGAGCACTTGGAGAGAGAAGTCAAAAGACAGCATGGTTCGAGGGGGAGATCACAAAACCCCCCATTCGCGTAAAAAATATTTTTTCCCCGCTCCATGCTTTTATTTTTTAATAAACGAATTGGTTCATTGTGCAAAAGAGTTAAATCAAAATGAGCGAAGAACAGTACTGGGAGAGGAGACAGAGAGATAAGGAGCACAAAAAGCGCAGGGCGGTATGTTATTTTTGTGGGTTTTTATTATCATGGATGGGCGCTGACGATATGGTGAACTATGCGTTTGCTGGGTCCCATCACAAAGTTGCGTTATGTGTTTCGTGTTTTAGCGATTGTGTGGGGGATTCGGCAGCGCAAGTTTATCATCGCGTGATACAATATGGCACAAGAGAAGCGTTGATTGAAGCGAGGAACAGATTTATTTTAAGTAGTTTTGAGATAAAAGAGCCAGAAGAGTAAATAAAAATTTATACCCCGCTCCACGTTTTTCAATTTTAGAAAAGTGAATTAAAACATTTTTTCGAAATTAAAAAACAAATGTCAAGCACACCAAAGTCGGGGGTTACAGACGAATTCCAGAACCAAGTTGATTTTTACTTGGAGCACAACAAGACCATGTTCAATTACAATGATTTTTACAATGGGGTGCCTTCGCCCAAAGAAGAGATGTGGTTTCGAGTGAGGTTAAACAGAGCGTGTCGTCAAAGTGGGTATACGATATTTGGCACGACTGGGCATTTCCCCTACACGCATCTTGTAACGACAGTGGAGCGTTATGAGAGTGGTGATTTACCGTGTTGTGAGAATTGTGAATCCAAAATTGTGTTCAAATAAAATTTTACTTTCCACATTTATTTAAAAACGTTATTTAGTTTAGTTTGTTAAAAGATGCCTACCCACGACAATTTGGGTAAGAAAATATGGCCTTCAGAGAGAAGGATGATCAATACAATCATTGTGAAGCAAAAAGGGTTCAAATCGAAGCCGTATCCTGAAAAAAACAAAATTCCAGCGAAAGCGGCGCAGTCGGGGCTAGGTGCTTTGAAGGTGCTAGATGCAGCTGAAAAAAAGAAAGCGAACAGAGGGCATATTATAAAGTACAGAAAAGGCCACGAACACACTACGCGTTTACCAAAAGCCACTGAAAAAGTGAAAAGTGAAACAATCAAGCCGAGGAAAACCCCTTTTAAGTTAAGCAAGAAAGGTATATTGGTGAGCGGTACAAACAATCCAAACAGACGACGAATGCCAGTTACGCGAGAAAGTTTTTTGAAACAAAAATTAGTTGCTGCTAAAAGAAGATAAAATAAAATGTTTATTCGTTTTCACTTTCTTGAGATATAGTAGCATCGCGAGATGGGGCGAGGGTATTTTCGATAGAAGTGATCATTTCCATTTCCATGCAATTATAAACTTCACCGGTAGTATCAATTTTGTAGCATCGATGGTTCAAATTATCCATGAGAAACATATTATGACCGTCATTTTGTAGGACCCACTGGCGATAATAGTAAATTTTTTCGCGAATGTTTTTACCGGGAAGGTAAGCAGACAGCCATCCTCGAATAGCTTGTTCGGTTGCCTCGTCGTTATTAAAAAAGAAAAAGAGGGCAAAGTAAACGGATGTACGAATAGATACGGGAATAAGCTTAGGATATTGAAGAGAAATGAGAGACGATATGTTAGTGTTACGCATAGTAAGAAACATTCTTTGGACGAGATCTTTGTATCTTACATCGAGCACGTCGTCGAGCATGAGGAAGAAGTTGTATTTCTTTTGATATTCTTCGTTCATTTGGTAACAAAAATTAATATTATCTTCATCGAGTCCTTTTGGGTCAACAAGCACGTCTTTGGGGCATTCTTTAAACGCATCTGATTTGGCGGACTGGGTAAATATTTCGATAATATATTCCTTATCCTTTCTTGCGCGAGTGGCTTTTTTTCCAAAAATTTGGTCGATAAACACTTTCATGATTACAGTTGATTTACCACACCCGGACGATCCCATAAAAGCGAATGTAATTCCATTAGCTTTTTCATGACCTTGCATTTTTTCTTTAGCTTCAATAAGAACTTGATCGAGGGGGATCCATGAAGAAGTTAATTTAGCTTCTTTTTGATTCGGTTGTTTTGTTTCTTCTTTTTCTTTGTTATTTCGTTTACGTTTTTTAGAAGATGCCTCACCATCACCAGCACCATCGGCCTTTGCATGCGAGGAAGGATCCCCGTCGCGTATCCGGCGGACGTTCTCCGTATGTTTATCGGAGGGAGGCCGGTGTTGAAATGGGTTTTGGAGGGCACCACCGATTCCCAACATTATATTTATCTAAGAAGATAAAAGACAAAGTAGGTTTATCTTTCCACCACTGTCCTGGCTTTAAAGAATTGAGAGAAGACCACCCTGAAGATGAAATTAAAAAAAGCGCTGGCCTAAGCACAAAAGAGTTTACCAAAGAGGTTGAAAAGTATGATGAAACGCAAAAGAAAAAAGATATGAGGAGAAAAAGTGCAAAGAGGGATCCTAGTCCTAAAGAAATTCGAGAGAGACTTCGTCAAATCATCAAATATCATTGTCAAAAAGTGAACGAGGCCATACCTTCAATCTATCCTATTCTAGGTCCTGTTAATTTAGAAGACGAAGGGGGAGATGGAAGTGGTGACAAGAGAGGAGGATTGAAAATGACAAACACAAAATCAGAATTAAAGCGTTATTAAAAAAGAATACACTTTTTTATGTTTTATATAATAAACCGTTCCACAACTAATACCCCAAGACTCTACCAAAGTGAGTAAGTGTAGTTGACCTGGGAGCGCTTGGGGCAAACCCTTCATTTGCCATTGTTGCTTGTAGTGATTGAGGATTAAACCCGTAAAACTGGTAAGCGGAAGACCACCATGATTCGTTAATAAAAATACTTTGATGATTAGCAGTAGGAATAGGGTCATAAGTAAGAGCCCACGCGGCAGGAGTAAATCCGTTAGGGATAATTCCAAACTGCTCCATGGGTAACATAATAGTAGATTGATTAGCAGCTGAAAAAAATTGAAGTTGAGAGTAATTTTGTAATACATTCCCCCATTCATCGCGAAGAACAAGATCCAATGTTTGCAAAGATTGCATAGGGTCCAAAGAAACAACAGAGCAGTCATCAATGCCTGACTTTCTAGACCCAAACAAAATAGAACCAGCAGATGAGGTTTGACCGGCAACGGTATGATCTTCCCATGTTTTGAGACTGTCCAAGGTAATAAATTGAATTGCCATAGTTCCTGGTGATGACAAGTTTGGATTATTAGAAGAGACAGGTCTTTTCTGATTTCTGGTAAGAGCTTCGGATTCAATGGAGAAAAATCGGTAAGGGATCATAGAGGTTATAAAGCGAGACATTAAAATGCCACTTCCATTCCCCACATTTGAAGTAAGTTTCATGTCAGTACACAATTGAATAAATGCGGGCAATGTAATAATATTGGGAGTGAACAAAGGAAAGCGAGTGTTTTGCCACAATTGTAAACGTTCAAGTGGGGTATAAATATCGGTGTACGTAGTAGGTGATTCTTGTTGATTTTCAAAAGAAGAGTAACTACTAGATTGACCAAACCCAGTAGCAAACGCGCCTTCACAGCACCAGCCTTTCCCATCACCATAAGAAGCAGCAGGGTAATTGTTAAATCCCATATAATATTGAGCGGAAGGGCGAAATCCAGTAATAAACGTAGGATCTGAAACATAAGGGGAGTCTGCCATATATTTTTCGAGGGTAACAATTTGAAATCCAATACGATCTCCATTGGCAAAGTTGGGGAAGGCAGGGTTAATTTGTAAACTGATTTGACCATTATTACCAGGAAAAGTCCAAACAAGTGGAGGGGGGACAGCTCCGTCTTGAAAAATAGGGAAGTCAGGGTTATTAACAATTCTTCCAACATCAAGTGGAGAGTAAGGGGAACCCTTTGCATCAATAGCGGTAACCCAAGGAGCCATTCGAAATCCGTCTCCATTAGTAATGTAACCGTAATTGTTTCCAACACCATAAGAAGTAAATCCAATGTTTAAGTAATAAACAAGCTCTTTCAAAAGATTAGAACGATCTCCATAATCATCGGTAGGACTGCTTGTAATAGACTGAAGTAGTGTCATAGCTACGCGAGGGAGAAAGATGGGGTAAATGCAAAATGCATAAGATCCTGTTTCAGCTCGATAATAAGCAATAGCAATTCCAATGGAGTTGTTGGTGTAGTTAAAAGTAAACCACTCCTTATTCCAAAAGTATCGATTGTATTGAAACATTCGAGTACCGGAAGACAAGGCAGCAGAAAGATTGGTAGATGGCATATTGCCAATAGGATTAGTATCTTCCAACCCTCCCTTTTCAACAAGCATAGTTGACTCCAAGGCGGGGGCTGCGTAAACAGAGTTGGAGTCATTGTACATTAATTTTCTTTTCATTTTCAAAGAAGGGGAAGAATCAAATGTTTTATTATTTTGAGAGTTAGTTATACTCTAAAACAGCAGCAATTTCATGGATTACTTCTTCACACAGTGCACTTGCTAGTGGATCTCCAAAAGCGTACGAGAAGTCGGTGACGGGAGGGTAATAAGCGTTAGATTGAGTGTTGGGGGTGTTGTTTGGGTTTTCGATGAGAAAATCAGTAGAAGTAGGTGGAGGGGTTGCACCGGCATAAGCAGCATGAAGATGTCCATCAAAAGTAGACGATAAGCCCACCCAAGCTGCTGAAAATCCAACTTGAATAGTGGAAGGAGAATTTGGAAAATCATAGTCTGGGTTAACAGACCAATTGTTTACGTAATAGCCGTAAGCGGTGATAGGAGAAGGAGAAGGGGGAGGGGTATTGATAGATACAACTCTAGCTACCATAATAACTTGAAAAGAAACGGCATCAAACATAACAAAGTACAAGTAAGCTTGAGCTGTTCCTGCGGAGAGAATAGAAATGGAGTCAAACCCAATATCCCACCGAATAGTTGGAAAAGGGTTCAAATTCCTATACCACGTAAACATTGTAAACTTTTTGGGTAAATCAGGGATAAAGGGGACATCCACTGTAACATATTGATTAAACCCCAATCCTTGAGACAGAGGTCCTGGAGTTACTCCAGTAAGAGAAGAAGAGCTCAAACGAAGTGGGAGAGTATATCCAATAAACAAATACTGAGCCACATTGAGAGAGTTGTAGTTCAAATATTGATAGTGAACTTCAAGATTTTGCATTCCGAGAGGAGAAGCAGCCAAGTTCATTGGACCAGATGCGCCAAGAGGATTCCCATTTCTCATAACTCGATAGCCAAAAACGAGGTAATTAATAAAATCGGGGTTTCCTCTTCCTTGAAAAGGTCCGTTAAAATAAGAATAAGAATAAGCCGGGTCAATTCCATTTGATTGCAAAATGGCATTGATTGGGTCTCCACATGTTATAACTTCTCCTCGTTCGTTTAAAATTTGAATTCGAAAAGTTTGTGGAGTGTATTCATCTCTCATAGAAATAACAGTAGCGTCGTCTCCAACACCCACTTCGTGAAAAACGCCTGTTCTGGACGGATTGATTGAAAAAATACCGAGTTCGTTCACAAAACTGGCAAAGTTTCCATTATGAAATGAAATGAGCCTTCTGTCTTTGTTAAGTTCTTGGCTTTGTATAACGATATAACGAGTTGGAAGCAAATTAGGGGTAACATCACTCCAAATAGCAGTCGCCCAAAAACCATTAGGCACATACTCCACAATTGGATTGGTAGGATCGTACACTCCAAACCCGTGCACAAAGTGTGCGTTTGCAATGTAAGAGCACGAAACAAGGCGTATACTGTAATAGTAACCGGGAGTAGGAGAGTCTTGAACAGGGTAAATACAAAACCCACGAGCAGGAGCGTAACGAAAACACATGGTGATCTTATGCAAAGGGACATTTGGGTCAACAAGGTAACCAACACCGTTTGCTGGAGTGGTATTGTTTGGAATGGTTCTTACGTCGAAATTGAAAGCGATTTCCATATTACTAGCGTAAGAGTAAACTTGGGGTGGGAGAAGGCTGGTTCCTGGGGGATTACCATCGTATTCATGGTATGTAACAAACGGGGTTGCGTAAACAACATAAGTAATCGCATCATTTCCGTTCATTTGAAACCTCAATTCGCAATTGTTATTGTTATGAGAGAATACAGGTTGATTCCAAAACAATTTTTGATAATAAAGTTCTTTTGCATAGATAGCAGTACCGCTAAGATCGCAATTGAAGTTGTATGGGGAGTCAACGGCATTTTCACCGCGAAAACGGCTATCTGCAACAATAATAGAACGATTGGAAGGGAGAACAGTAGTACTTTGTTCACCAATAGAACGACCAGAAGAAGGAAGCATAATAATTGTTTTCTTCTTTTACGTTTATCAAAGAAACAAATTATAAACTACGCGTTAAGCAAAAACGTGGAAAATAAAAATCCACACGCGCTATTTAATTGTAACCACAGTTTGTTGGTTCAGTTGAAAAAAACGGAAGACAACGAACAAAACAAATGGGGCGAGCAAAGCAATCAGCGCGAAACAACAATGGAGAAAAAGAAAATGTTTCATCCAAAGATGCAAGCGTTTCTGTGTCAACAGGAGTTTCCAAGGGAAGCGGTGTTTCCAAGCCGTCTTCCAATTCATCAGCAAAGAAGAGAACTGAGAAAGCCATCAGTCAATTCTTAAGTGATACGTTACCTGCTCTTAAGAAGGAGATGGTGAAACGAAAGAAGGAGCCATTTTCATGGGAGCATTACCAAGGATACTTTCGCGCTGACTCTGGTTACATTCAAACATACATTTTACCGCTTTTTAAGTTTTTGGAGAAGGATGAAATTGTCTGCTCTCGTTACGGCTTGTTTGACAATCGCCACATGGTGAAGACATCTTCTGGGTTTGATCATGTGATGTTTCTTAGCAAGCACTGTGACAGTGAAACGCTCTCTCCCGAGGTTCAGCAATATCTTAGCCAGCGTTTTGGAAAGGAGTGGTTCAAGATCCCCTCCAAGGATGGGCATCGTGCAAAAGCGGCTGCGAGTGCTGGTTATGAAGGGTGTTTTAAAGTGATTCTTACGGGGCTCTTTGAAGATAGCTTTACTGACTCTCAAACTGGTCAAGTCATTCACACCATCAACCCCAGCTTGGCTTATGAACCGTGTCGTCCACCACCTCCTAAGAAAGAGAGAGCGGCTCCTGTTTCTAAGAAAAACAAGAAGAAAGAGAAGGAAGAGGAAGAAGAGGAAGAAGAAGATGGTGGTGATGAGGGTGGTTCTTCTATCTTAGTTCCAGTGGGAGCACAAGAAGTTCCTCTTGAGCCTTTGAGAGTGAGAGAGGATGGTGAAGAAGAAATTGAAGAAGATGGGAGCGATGAATAAAGAAAAAAGTTCATTTTATTAATTGAGTCTTCTATTAATAGGAGTTGGGTTCCATCCTTGAATGGAATCTAAGAACTCTTGTTGAGTAATCTCGTAGACATCGAATAAGTCTTCTCTAAGAACGAGAGGAGGAGTGCAAACTGGCTCTGTAGCATCGATAATAATATGATCGTCTTCTTCTAAGTAAGACAACTCGTAACTCGTTGTGATGGTTGTTCCCTCGAAGCGATCGCTAACAATATGAACGTATCCGCCATCATTGTAAGCGCTATCGGCAATAGCAGGAGGAGGGAGCGGTGAAAAAGGGTTGGGGGTTCCATTCTCGCTAACGAAGAGAGGGTTGATAAAGCGTTGATTATGGAGGGACCACATAGTAAACGAAAAACGTGGAAAATGAAAAAAGAAAAAACAAAATGCACCAAAAGAGTGTGACGCCAAATGTACACGTGTATTTTTTTCATTGGTGCAAATTTTTCAGCTCGGATTTTGTTTTTAACCAATGAAAAAAATACACGTCATCATCGTCACGCTTTTATGACGTGTGAGCTAAATTTTTATACGCGTGTGACACAAAAGGCCAATGGCCTTTTTCCACACGCGGAATGGCCAAGTGGTCCTTTGGTGTGTTTTTGATTTTTTCATTTACTTCATACTATGGATTCTTTCTCTCCTTTTGTTTCTAACAAACCGCTCTTCCCAGTACCTGGTAAAGTGTACGTTAGCGCGCCCTACACTTCCTCTTCTTCTTCTTCTTCCATCGTCGCACCATCACCAAACACCACTAGCAATAGTAGTAGTAACAATCCCTCCGCCACTTCCTCTGATGATGATAACGATAGCGGAGCTGACTATTTTGAAGACGAGGTTGCTAAAGGGCTTACAAAAGACGATGCCACTATCTTAGAAGATCGTTATCGCCATCGAACTCGTAAGACCACTAAGAAAACATTCCAGTCCTCACTTCCTCCTTCTTCTTCGAAAGCAGTTAAAGAGCGTCAAGACAGAATTTCTAAAAACATTAAAAGTCAGACCCAATGGACACGCGCTCTGGATGCTGTGCAAGAACATTTTAGTAGTCATGTTACACTGGACGGGTCCTCTCACAAACTGCCTCCTTCTATTTACGCTTTAAAAACAATTGCCAAGCACAATTGGGTTCTTTATAAGAAAAGAGAGTGTGAGCGTCGTAAACGTATTCGAAGGAAGCTCGAGCGTGAAAAAGAAAAAGAACGAAGTGGCAAACCAGCTAACATTCTTATGGCTATGGTCGACTCATGCGAAGTTTGCAAACGCTTATATGTTACTGTTAATTTATTTTGGGGTGTTACACTTTGCGATTCTTGTTATTTTACTCCTGGTGTTATTAACGATATTATGAAATCGCGAGGTGAAATAGCCGATCAAAAAATGAGCTATACGCCAGAAAATATCGTGAAAGAAGTCATCAAATATCGCAAAGACTATTTTGCCTCGAACAAGAATTATTTTGAAGTCGAGCCATCTTCTTCTGAGAAAAGCACAACCACCGTTATCACTCCTACTACCAAGTCTCCCACAGCCACTTCTTCTACCAGTCCTAACTTAGCCGCTCTTGAGAAAGTTGAGCTCGCAGAGTCTATTGTTCGTGGTAAAGACAATCCTTTTTTCGAAGACGAAGACGATAGTTTTGATGGTTATACCACCAGTAGCGATACAGAAGAACAACAAAGTCATAAAAAGCCCTCGTCTTCTTCTTTAAAGCTCGCTCCTTTTAATCCTCCACCCACTCCTTGCACGCCACTACTTATTGAACCTCCCCCTCCTTCTCCTTTTCCCACGCTTCCACCAACACCTCATAGCAGTAATTTTGGAGACTCGCAAGCTTTTTTTAACGATGTGGTTGATTACTTTAACGAAGGGGATGTCGATGCAAACAATGCCGCTGGTGCTTTGTATTCGTTATCGCAAATATCATCACAACACCCTATATTTTCTGGCTTCAGTCAACAAATGCAACCATTTAGAAGTGGCGGTAATGGTAGCGGTGCAACAATAGGCTTCTTTCATCGGGACAGTAGTCAAAATAGTAACCTCTTTACAGATAACCCACTCTCTTTTGAGTACGAATCCACTAAATATAAATCACCTCGTTAATAAAAGCCACTATATGAGTCATTATTTTTTTATTTGTATAGAACCACACTTATTTTTCTTTTCATTTTACAACAAAAAATGGGTAAGAAAAAGGGATCTGGAAAAACCCCCAAACAGTATGCTTCTGGTGGTGGTGGTGGTGGTGGTGCTAATAAGCCAGCTACACGTTCAAACCAGTCCGAAATGGTTATAACACCCAACCCATTACACGCATCTCCTTTTGGAGGTTCCAAAAAACAACAAAAAGCACATGCACAAGCTGCTTTGTCAGAGGTCGAGTCAGAAGAATCATCTTCTACACCTAAAAAGTCTTTTTCTTATTTTGACCCTATTACAAGCCTTGTTCGTTGGATTTCACCTTCTTCGTCTGGCTCTTCTCAAGGTCAATATCAAGAAGCGCAAGCAGCTTTATCTTCTATTAAGCCAAAACGAGGTGAACTTGCTCCTACTTCTTCTTCTGGTGAAGAAGGACTTACTCATGGAGAAAAAGAAAAAGGAAAGGGAGAGGAAAGCTATAGCAGTAGCAGCGGTAGTAGTGGTTCTTCCCCTTTTGAAGAGCGTTCTTCTACTTTAAAACCGCCATCTCATTACATTCAGTCTCCAGCACAATTAGGAACGGGAGGAAGTATAAGAACATTGGGAACGCCCAAAAATACTCTTTATCGAGGCATTGCTACTACCCCCATGGCTCCTTCTCCTCATGCATCTATTCCTCCTGTGGACTCTCCTCTTACTAGCCCTAACAAAACTGGCTTTACCACTTCTTCCCCCAATTATGAAAGCAATATGCCAGCCAGTGAGTTTGCCAACCAATTACGCTCTCTTGGATACGGAGAAGCCGATGTTCGTTACGCAGAACGACAACGTCTTAAACAAATTTCTAAGCTAAGTGTTCAAACATCCAATCGCTTACACAATACAGCCAATCCTATTCTTACACCTTCCGAAGCAAGCGGAGCAGCTACTGTTTCAGGAGCTAATCGTGCTCTTTTTACTTCTTCTCCCAGTTCTGTTTCCAGTAGTGGTGCTAGCGGTTTGGGCGGTGGTTTGGGGGATGGAGGTGGGCTTGGAGAAGCAGCTGAAAAAGAACAAGAGGGAAATGAACCAAGTCATCATGGAGGTGGAGAGCCTCCCAATAGCGGTTCTAGCGGTGGAGAGAGCGAGGCCATGGGCGCGGCTCAGGGCGGCGGAGGCGGCGGCGGCGGGGCCCCGGCCGCTCCCCAGGCGGGCGCTGGCGCTGGGGGAGGGGGAGGGGGGATGAGTGGTGGTCCTCCTCAACCATCAGGAGATGTAGGTGAAAAAACAAAACCATCTAGAACGGGTCCACCTCCTCCACCTGGTATTACACCACCACCTCCTGTTAATGAACATACAGAAGGTCAAGGCAATTATCATCCTCCTCCCTATGGCGATGGAAGCAATTTTGCAGAGAAAGCAAGAGAAAGTGATAGCGATCGAACTGACCCTATTACTCCTGCTACTGGTTCGAAACAAACACCCTCTACTGCTAATTCTATTGTGGGTGCTGGTCCTATTATGAAAAGCGCAGAATCACAAAGTCCTGAGAAAGTGTATGGAACCGCCCAAGAACGAGCAAATATGGGGAGAGGAGCGCCTTCTCCTTGGGAATATAACGGACCATACGATTTTCCTAGTCGACCAGGTGGATCTCTTAACACTTCGCTTACTCATGTGGGTGCGTGGAGATCTAAGACGGGGGAACATGAAACAAGTGTGTGGAGAAGTCATTTGACAGCTAAGGGGGAACCAGCTAAGCGAGATACTCATTACAAGTGGTCAAGCAAAGAAGGAGGGCGTTGGACTCAATTGAGCGGTACGGATGCAATGAAAGTGTTTTCGAAAATGGACTCTGTTCGAAACGGAGCAAGATGGTTAGATAGGCCAAATGGTGATCAGCTTACTAAGATTATGGGGTCCACTCTCAAGAGGAAAATGCAAGATATCAATATGGGAAAGAAAGGAAATGAAAGAATGAATAAGAGAAAGAGAGGGGCAGATCCGGCCGCTCCTGGAGTGGTGCAAATGTAATAAATAAAATAGGAGAATGGTTAGGGTTTATTTTACTTGTTTTTTTTTACAATTGATCTTCCATTTCAATTTCATTGAACACGGGAGTAATGCGAGGTCCGCTTATATCAAAGAAAGAAAAGTTTTCAGCACCATTGTTGTCTGTAAAAAGTCTGCTTTCTTGATGAAGGTGTTGTGTTTTGGATGGGTCTTCATGAATCACAGGCGGACCAAAGGGTATGTGGCCTTGCATGACTTCGCCAGGTAAAGTTGGGATGTCAATTGGAACAGAAACACTGACATGGTGAAAATTGTATCGTTTGGCTCTGTCTGAATTGGTTTGGTGTATTGTTTCTTCTTTCTCTTTTTCTTCCATTTGAAAAATGGTAAAAATGAAATGAGCGTTTGAAAAAAGTAAAAAAAATAACTTTCGCCGCGTGTGGAAATGAAATTATTTATCTTCTTGTTTTCATGGTTGCTTCTCCTCCGTAAGTAAGAGCTCGATTTTCTTTAAGAAGTTTTCGAGTGGGGTGTGATTGCATGCGATTGGCTGCCGCGGCTTCTTTCTCTTTAATTATTGAACCGTGTTGGTAAGCCCCTTCTTGTGTTCCTTTTTCTTTTATCATTCCTTTGCTGATCATTTCTTTGTGTACTTTAGAAGGTGGTGCGTCTGATACTTTACCACGTGAAGGATTGCTGCTTATCGCGTTAACGGCTGCTTTCATTCCTTCTTCTCCCAAGTATTTTTTTGCTTTTTTGGAGACTGCTTTCTTAGCAATTCCAATTCCTTTTTTCACAATTTTCTTTCCAGCTGCGTAAGCGTGCTTTTTCCCTTTGGCAATTGCATAACTAGCCGCTATTTTTCCAGCTGCCGCGAGTGCCATAGAAGTAGTAGTAGTATTGTAAAAAACGATATAAGAATATGGTAAAATTCACAAAAACAAAACCTGCAAGAGGACCAAACGCGCGTCAAATGATTGAACAGTTAAACAAACAAAATGTGGAAATGAAAAAACAAGCAAAAAAGAAAGAGTGTATTACCCCTTCAAAAGTAATTGCAAAAAGACCAAAAACAGCCAAAGAAAAGAAAATTGAAATAAGAAAAGAAGAACAGAATGACTTTTTATTATTTCTTAAAGAGGGCAGCACAGAAGAAATAGACAATAAGAAAAAATAAAAAATCCGAGAAGAGAGTGGTTTTGAATTGGTCGATTAATTTGTAATCAACTTAGTAGTACCTCCATCACCTCCCACCAAATACACAGCATTGTACAGGTAGGTCATGTTGAGCACATAACCACTTGTTTTGGAAATGTTTTGATTGTAAGAGGTGGTGGTTTGTTGAGCGTCGTAATCGTCCAAATAATAAAGTCCTCGATTGAGACGGAAAGAGAGTTGAAATGTTTGATTGGTAAAACGAGCTGTGTTTTGAAGATGACTTTCAGCAATAATAGATCGAAGGCGAGAGTTGTTAAACTCGTAAAAGTTTCCAGTAGTAGGCCACCCTGTATAAGTATCCACTGTAGTAGTAGTGTTTCGGGATGGCATTTTGATTGTGTAAAGAGGATCGTCCAATTGCTTAGCAAGCGTATCAAACGAGTAAGCATCACCGTCAAATGCAAAGTAACGCTGACCGTTCAACAAGAGTTGAATATCAATAAGCTCTTCACCATACAAAGGACAAAATTGACCGGAAGATGGAGAAGTTTGAGAACGCCCAGCCCATGTGATATTGAACAAAAATGTGGTGAGATCACTGTTGATAATGGAGGTAATGTTCATCCTGAACTCGGTGGAGAGAGTGCCATCGTCTTGATTGTTAAGAACTTCAAATGGAATGCTTTGAGCGTATTGAAAAGGGTAACCCACATTGAACTCAGGCATAGCAAGAAGCTCGTTTCGCACAGACAAACTTTTGTCGCTAAGTTCTTCTTGCCAAAGTTGAATAGTAGATGAATCCCAAGCAGTTCCAAACACATTTTGCATTCCTGAACCAAGCACTGCAAATTCACTGAGATTGGCTGTTTGAAGAGTAATTTGAATGGGTTGAGTTGAAAGCTTTGTGTCAAGACTGAGACGTTTGTCAAGGATAGCCATTGAACTCCAAGGAAGACGAAGAGGAACAACCGCTTGAGAGAGCCATGGCGCACGATACAATGTTGCATTTGGATGGTCAATACTGTAAAAATTTCCATATTGCGTGTAAGAAAATATATTTTGCCCTGGGACTGCCACTGCAGCTGAGAAAATAGGAGATAAAGCATCCCATCGATTCAAATAGCGACCTGCACCAGTAATCATTTTGTCTCTTTTTTGACGAACCTCGCATGTAGCACAACAAATGAGAAAATTGGACATTGCGGAAATTTGAATTTGAGCGATAGAAGAAGCACCCATGTAAACAATAATGTTTTTCAAAGCAGCAAATCCCCATCCTTCTGGCACGTTCATTGCGTAAGCAGTAGTATCATCGGCAGACTCTGGCCATAACGCATTTGGATTGAGACGAGGAACCCAAAACACAGAATTGGCAAAGTAAACAGATGGAATGTAGGCAGAGGGTGTAGAACCAAATGCAAAATTGTTAAGAGCAATTCGATCCTTGTTGAATGTGGCTTGTTCTTCCACAGCCGTAACAGAACTGGAATTGATATCATAATAAAGCGAGTTTTCAAGCACAGTTCCAGGTGCAGATAGAAGAGGAAGCTTGGCAGTAAGAATACCGCGAAGCTGTTTGGAAATTCCTTGGTCTTGTCCCAGCGCTCCACCATCACTTCGATATCCACTCACATCACTCATAGGGGCTGCCATTTTTCCACTTGTTTACTTGTTTGTAAAAAAGTGGTGCAAATCAAGAAAAACTGGAGGAAAAGGAAGAGGAAAAACTACAACTGCAAACAGCTACAACAGAAAACACTACAGAAACCGTACAATTGCATTACGAAAGTAATCGATATCAAGAGAGAGAGTTCTGTAGGGAGTGTGGATCCAGTTCAGTGTATACAAGAGTCTATTTCCACGCTAGAACACTTCATTCTCGTTGGCTTTGTTACAATTGCGCTGACGACTACGTCAAATATCGAGGGTATCAACTCTTAACCATAGAAGCTACTGTTCCTGTTCAAAAGTAAATCATGGCAGGCGTTCTTGGAGGAAGTCAGTTTCCAACTGGTAGATGGCCAGATCAAATTGCTTACAGCAGACAATTGGATACCTACATCTGGTCTCTTGGCGCTGTGAAACAAATTCAAGCTCTTGACCATATTCATGTTGTCAATTATGATCAAGATGGAGCTCCCCCTTATACCATGGAGTTGATTATGCCCGTCATGGAAAATCTCCCAGCTGGTAGTCGTATGTACTTTTTTTACGTTTCGCGTTGTCATGATGGTGACCAACTCAAATTCTCTCCTGTTGCTCTTAGCGGTAACACTGTCAATGGAGTTCTTGGTACATACACGTTTACTTTGGACGGAAGTAAACAATTGTTTGTTTGTATCGGTGTGAACGGGAATTATATTATTCACCCAATCAATCTTGCCATTTCTCCTGTGATTCCTTCTTCAGACATTTACTTGCGCGGTGTCAACTTTACAACTGCTTTAACAACCGACTCCAACATTGCCACCCAACCCTATGCTACGAGCGATTTGTTTATGTGGCCTACTACTGCTTATTATCCTGCTCCTACTGCTATTGGTGACAATTCTCTCATTGCTGCGTTTACTCCAAACGTATCTATTTTTTCCAATGTCTATTTTGGATTTCAATGCACTGTTGCTGGATACTGGAGTGTGAATTACCACATGAACTTTACGTCTACATGGGCCACATCATCAGGCAGTCTTATTGGCTCCAACTTGATGGTTGTCAACTCTACCGGTGTTACATTGAAATACAATATATATGGAGGTCAAAGTCAATTGGGAGCTGCTAGTGGTACTGTGGCAGGACATTTGGGAGATGAAGTCAAAATTCCTTTGGCAGTTGGAGATATTGTTATGCTTGGAGCAGCTTTTGATTTTGCTGGTGATTACACAGATTCTTCTATCACAGGCGCAAATGTTACTTTTATTTACCTTGGCCCTTACCCCGTTCTTCCACCTGCCGGTCCTTCTCTTATGGCTCTTCGTTCTGCTTCCTCCTCCTCCTCGTCTTCTTCTGATGTTGCTTCCAATGAAATTGTTATGGGAAGCGAGAATGATACTCCAAAGAAACGAAAAGAACTTCACAAAAAGTTAATTGATGAACAACAACAATCTGACCAAAAAAGAAAACAACAACAACTTGAGTTTGCTTCTTCTTTTTCTTCTAATCCTCCCCCTCCCTCTCCTTCTTCTCAACAACCATCTTTTACATTGGCCGATGTCGAAAATATTGTGCGCAAAGTGATGTCTTCCCAACAACAAGCTGCTCAGCAAAGTGTTCCACAAGCAGAAGTCTTATCTGTTTCCTCTTCCTCTTCCTCATCTGTTGCACCACCCTCTCGAAAAAGATCTCGCGCTTCTCTTGCTGAAGAAAAAGAACCAGCTTAGTGTGTTAACTTTGTCTTTTTATTCATTGGAAATAAAAGCAAAAGCTTCCATTATTTTTTTATACTCTTCCGTGTTCGGGTTGTACTCAGAATCAACTCCTTCATAGTAATCATCAATAAAAGAAGAAACCACTTCTTCCGATTCAATCCCAACCCATATTTTATCAAGAAGTTGTTTTCTCCTTCGTAGACCTTGTGTGCACTCCATTCCTCTCTTTTCATCGCGAAAGACAGGAAAGTCAGGTGCTACTATGCACCCGTGAGGAATAAAAAACTCAACTGTTCCATAATTCTTGTTCTTCACAATCGTGCCTTTGCAGTCTTCCAAGTACGTGTTTGGAGAAAGTGTTTGAAGATGATTCGTTATACTAACACCATTTTGTAAATCTCTTTTCCAACTTGTAACCGTAACTGGAGGACTGCACGATTCAATATTCAAGTGAAGAAGAGTCTTGCAAGTAATGTACTCCGCGTACTCTGGATGTTTGTTTACCCCATTTTCTAGAGATGTGGCTACGTTTAACCCTTTGAACGTGTTGAAAATTCTAACTTTTCCTTCCTTGTTCAGTGTCATGTGGCATTTCACTTTCTTGGTTCCAATCATAGAAAAAAATATACGCGGTTCAGTTCCATTATTATCTGCATGATCGTTTTTTAATGAGCCTAGCGGAGCATCGTCTCGATTGCATATTAGTTTCGCAAGATGTTCGTTTGAGATAGTAAGACCATTGTTTATCTGAATCGAGTCAGTGTCCGTATAAAGCTGGTCCTCCTCGCCTATGTTAAACATCACAAGGTTTGCAATATGACGACTCCAACTAAGAACAGCCGCTCCAATTTGCATAGGAGATTGATCGCTATAAAACTCGCTAAGATGGTCTTTCTTTCGCTTTTGAAATAAACCTTGCTTGCTCGGTAAATAAAAAGCTTCTCCTGTTAACTCTTCTGTAGCATCTAGCCCTTGGTTTTTTTGCGCGTGAGTGGCTTTGAAATTGTAAATAGCCTTTCGAACCTCTGGGTTTCGAGGGTCTACATCTCGTAACGATTCGTCAATCCGAGCCGTAAAAAAAGAATCAATAATGTCTTGCTGAGTGGTTATCCCAAAGGAACCATTGTAATTGAGTTTGAGAAAATCGCTAAGAAGTTTGTTCCCTTCTTGTTTCGCTCGAATTCGTTGTTGGAAAGCAGGACCAATGAATAAATTGTACATGGTCGTTACTTCAAACCCAAAGCCACCAATCACTTCAAATGTAAATCCTTGGCGATACATCCAATACAAGTCAACATTACTAAACGCTTGTGTTCCATGTATCTCTTCTTTCCCTTCTTTCCTTGCAGAATACTCCTCGTTCGATTCAAGAGTGTAGGCTAAGCTCGTTGCTTTTTGAGTCGTACTTAAAAAACTCTTGCGAGGACACATGTTTCTCTTTAGATGACATTGTGTATACCCCACATTCTTTACAATAATGATTGTAAATGGGCGAAGAGCACAATTGCCATTGACTTCTTTCATGTAGGTGCACCGATGTAACTCGCAAAGAGATAGCGCTTTATCACAATGTGAACACCCAATCGCCATAATATCATTCCAACAATCACTAGCAGATACACTATGAAGACGGCCCGTTGGCATAGGACAAGAATCCATAGCAGATGGATAAAGAGACGTGAAGTCAACCACTTGCGTACACTGGTTTGTTTCCATCATGTTCTTATAGAGTTCTTGTAACATGCTAACATCTTTCTCCATCGCTGCCTTCATTATCGCTCCAGCGTATATAGAAACATAAGTTTTTGCATAAGCGTTCACTCTTCCTCCAATCGTGGCTACTTGAAGCCAATTTCGAAGTGCGGGTATATCAATTGCTTGAGGATGCATGTAAACAGGTAAAACACGCTTAAAGTGTATACGAGTCGATTCTCGAATCATTCCCATACAAGTCACAAACTGAGTGATAGGCGGCTTTAAACTTCTGATATTAGCAGGTTTCCAAGGAGAAGCACCAATCAAATCATTGATTCGAACAATAATAACAGCTAACGCTTTCACATCGTTCTCTCCATAATCACGAATTAAATTGCAAATAGCAGGATGATTGTAATTGTGAGCGTTCACTTTCTGGATAGGAAAATCAAGCTTACAATACTTTGCAGGAACGTTAAACCCTTTGCATAATCTAGCTAAACTGCCAGGTACTTGAAGCATAGTGTCTCGAAGAGTAATTGTGATTTTAGGAACATCCTGGTCGTGCTCTCGATAATCGTAATCATCCACTTGAGTCATTGTTACGGGTACACGTAAAGAAACTGTCATCACTCCTCGACTTGTTTTTAAAATTCGAACAATCTCAAATCGTTGGAATTGAAGAACCACAAAAGCATCAAAATGTGCACCATTGTGTGCATAACAAATCGCAGTTTTTCCTTGACGAGCATGAACATAACTAGCAATGTTAACTAACATGTCCTCCACACACTTTCCAAGTAATTGACCTCCTTCTTCCGTAACAACTTCCGATAAAAAGAATTCCTTGTCTTCGCTTATAGCATCCGGCTCGTAAATGGTAATCGTGTTCACCTCGGCCGTATTTGAACCAAACTCCTCTTGTTTACGAGATAAATATTCTCCTCGATCGCTTACATTCACAGCTATCCATTGCGCGCTAAATGGAATTTGATTTTCAACTGGATCGTAAACGGTTTGTTGAAATTGACTGAGAGAAGAAGCAATGTCTTTCTTACGAAATGGCTCATATACTCTCCCAGGCTCCATGTGAATAGAAAGTTCGTTCGTGACCGTCTCTAGATCATAAGCGAATACATAATATTCTGGATTGCCCCCATTCTTCTCCCATAAACGCTCCTTCCACGTGCCCGAACTTTTACTGCCTTGGCTCGTGTTTTCTTCTTCTTTTTTTCCTTTCTTCTCTGGATTGAAAATGAGCGTCTTCACACACTTCTCGCTATATCGAAGCTTTTGAATGTTAACAAGATCCTCAACGTCCGCTTCACTTATATCTTCCCAGTACTTTTTTTGCTTGTATAACGTGTTAAAATGATTCGAACTTTGATCGTTGATGTGGTCAATAACAAACTTTCTTTTTTCACCGTCTTGTAGCGTTCGAACCCCTCCAAAACAATCAATAGGAGGACTGACTCCAATACAATGCATCATCCTCCCAATCTCGCCTTCTTTTATCGACTTGGAATACCCTTTCGATTCCTCCTCGCTAAGACTATCGTCCAAGAATTTCCTCAAATCATCGCGCACAAAACCACTATCTTCACATTGAAATAAAAGAATTCTTCCATAGCACTCACGCTCTACTGGTCTTTTTTCGTCCGTGTAAGATTGTATTTTCAACAAGTTCGTCCACTCACCCTCCGACATACTTTTCCTCCTTCTGTACCACATCTCCACTTTGAAACCACTTAGCCAGAAAAAAGATAGCGCAATTAATCTAAGCTGAGCCGTTGGATAACCGTTGTTACGATAACGAGATTCATATTCCTCTGCTGTCGTGTTGCACCTCTCTCCTCCTTCCTCCATAATTCTCCTCCAAATTCGCTTGAATGTGTGTAACTCCGTCTCGTTCGTTTGCTTTAAATAGCACCAGCGTAAAGAAGCCTCAAAACAATTCCCATCCGAACCACTTGGGATATAAAATGAACTTTGTGAACGAGGTATAAAACCTTCATAATGCTTAAATAAAACTTGACGAAGACCAGCACTTCTTATTACTCGTGTGTGAAAACGAGCATTTTCTCCTCCATAGCCAACCACTCGAAAATTTCGAAAACGTTTGAATATATAAGCTCCGTAACCCATCACAAAAAAAGTCATATCACTGCCTTCACTACTGTGCGTAAACTCAGCCATATAGTCAACCAAAGAAATATTGGCTCTCCCCATGAAAGTGGTTCCTTGGATAGCGCTAGCTGGATTGTTCGTGGCAAAAGGCCAAATAAACTCAACTCTATCTAACGGGAGCTGTACAAAATAAAACGAATCAACATCCTTCGAAATTGCTTTGGGGTAATAAGGAATCTCGTAACTGACATAGCTGGGGCGAGGATCAAGAACATCAACACGGTTCTTAAAACGTATAAATGTGCCAACAAGTACAAGAGAACCAATCACATCGTCATTTCCAAACCTCTCTCTCGCTCTCGCTCTTAATTTGTAAGAAAGTAAACCGAGAGGGCAACCTTGCAAATCTGTTAGCGTAGTCTTTGTTCGAAATCCAACTGGCATGTCAAGTATCGCGTCTAATAAATTATTGCTTAGCGCATTGTTGATATGAAACGAATCGTTTTGGTCAATAACTTCACGCCTAGCCAAATCGTCCACTCGAGTGTTTCCCAAGTCTAATTGAATATAACGCTCGATCGTTTGATTGCTACCTTCTAACGGATAGCCAGCACTTCGATTCACAACATCACGAACTGTCTCAGCCGTCCCCCTCTCCGTAAACAAATTCACATTGTGCAAACGAGACATGATTTTTCCAAAAGAGCCAAAATAAAATGAAAAATCTTTTTTCGAAAAGTGACGTCATCAACGTGGAGCGGGGTGAAAACTTTTTTTATGACTTCATGGTTACGCCTATCGTTCATTTTGTTATTTTAACAATCATTTAACAAACCAATGCCTCGTCGTAAAAACAAAAACCCTCGAAGACATCATGTCCCACCAGCTGTCTTATTTTCCAGAAAAAGACAACTCCTTTACAATCTTATCCGTGTTCTTCAACGTGTCGGCATTGAAGTGCGAATTTGCCGAATGCGATATAGAGACAACAACTATGCTTATTATGATGATGTACCAACTCCTCCAATTAGCTTGCCTCTTCCTCCTCCTTCTTTACCTACTTCCCTTTATTTGCAAGAAAACAACGAAACATTGGAACAAGACACTCTCCCCGACTCTCCAAGCCCTTGCACCCCGGATTTTCTCGCCGACAGTCAAGAGAGTCAACCCAGTTCACCAAGAACACTTTGAATAAAAGATAAATTTATTCTATTTACTTTTTACCCCATTACCGCAGCATGTTTTGCAGGTGATAACGTGCCAAACGAACCTTTCATCGTTCTAAGCTTCACCCCATTTGCACTTGGATTCCCTTTGGCTGCCACTCTAGGTTGTGGACGATTGGGGTTGTCTGTGTCTCGTATTCTTTTCGTAAGACCCGTCTTGTTTAATACTTTCTTAGCCCCCATGCCAAGTACCACTGCAAGACCCTCCGGTGTGTTCGCTTTTGTGTTTTTTAACAAACGCTCGTCCGCATCACTGTAACCAGTATACACATCTTTTGCCTTGTGCCCTTTTTTTAAATAATTGTCATAGTCAATGTCATGCTGGTAAGCGTTTGCATCTGCTTGGTTTACAGGTTTTCCTTTGTTCATTCGATTGCCAGGTCCAATGTATTTGCTCCCTGGAAGCACAAAACCTTCACCCCTCGCAGCATCTGCCGCAAATTTGGCTTGGCGTACCGGGTTTGCAAGCCTTCCAGCTAGCTTGGCACCTGCTAACCCAACTTCACCCGCGTATTTCACATTCTTGGCAACCTTTTTTACCCCTAGCGCCGCCTTCTTGATCTTGTCCTTCACCTTCATTTTGCAAATAACACACTTACTTTCCCCCCTTTACTATAGTGTATTTTATTTATTGATGTTTTGCTTGTTCGTGGATTATCGTCTAGGTAAACGAAGCATTTTGTCTTGTATCGGTCCTCTCATTTGTGCCATCGCTTTCTCAACATTTGCTTTTGCAGATCCCCCGCTATGTAACAAGGCACCACTTCTTATCGCATGATGCGCCTTCTTAGCCACGTAACGAGCCCCTTTCTTAATCCCAGCCGCCGCTAACCCTTTCACTGTAGGTAACATGGAAGCCGGACCTCCAGGCCTTGCAAGCGCTTTCACAATCTTTTTTCCCACCGATTTCATCCTCTCTTTTACTAAACTACTTTTCACAGCTCTCACAGCGATTTTCATGGAAATTCGTTGTGATGGTTGTTACATTTATTGGATTCATTTTAATCGCCCACGTCTGGTTCTTTAACATCTGGAGGAGCCAATACGTCTCGTAAACGACTCAACTCACTTTTTGTGATTCGAAATTGCCTCCCACCTTCCACTTCCACTCGATGGTCCAGGAAATAATTGTAACATTCAATACACACATTAATATACGCATAATCACCAAACGTTAGAAATTCTTTAAAACCGTTTTCGTCTGTCACTTCAAATAATAAATGCGCTCTGTGAAGTAACTTCACTTGACCACACACATCACAAATAAACGTTTCTCCTCCCCAATTCGCCATTTGTTTAATGAACCAATTCGTTTATTAACGTGTTAAAAACATGGAGCGGGTGATTTAAAATTTCATTTCCCCTCTTTTTGACCAGTCTTCCATTTCAATTTCAGGTTCTTTTATTTCAGGCATACTTCTCTCGCGTCGTATACGTTCAAAATCACTTCTTCTAATATGCCATTTGACATACCTACCGCTTCGGAAAGCAATTTTGTGACATTTTTTACAAATTGCATAATAATCGTACATACTAGTACTCCCAATAACTTCAGGTAAATCAACATCGTCATCTAACACTCTACAAATGTATTTCCACGCTTTTCTTCCCAAAGCCACACCACAAATATCGCACAGATCATCAGGTTCATCGTAAACAGTCGCCATTTGATTACTGAACCAATTCGTTTATTAAAGAAATAAAAAGCGTGGAGCGGGTTTTTCGCGTATACTTGCAAAGTAATATTTACAGTAATAATCCATAATTTAATTTTAATAACCTAGTTAAACCCTAGTTTTGCATGGAGCGGGGTAAAAACCTAGCAAACCCTAGCAAACCCTAGACGTATTTAGACGTCAGCGCAGATCCGGGATATTCGGCACTACCTTGCAAAAACTACCCCCCTAAACACCGCTTTATTACTCATCAT
>Ga0116192_1000776_pt1 | contig 23696 bp, 17 predicted proteins | sample AD_UKC113_MetaG_FD_89876 | JGI IMG/M metagenome (GOLD analysis project Ga0116192, IMG submission 89876) | Active sludge microbial communities of municipal wastewater-treating anaerobic digesters from Hong Kong - AD_UKC113_MetaG | ecosystem: Engineered > Bioreactor > Anaerobic > Digestate... | reverse complement strand
CCTTTCTTCACGCTCGACGGCGGTGTAGCTCAGTTGGTCAGAGCATGCGGCTCATATCCGCAGTGTCCGGGGTTCGAAGCCCTGCACCGCCACCAAAGGAAGCCAAGGGAGGGGTTCCTCGCAAGAGGGACCCCATTTTTGTGTTGATTATTGAGGAATTATCGTTTACTAGCCTAGGAAAATTGAGGAATTCGGAAAAGGGATTCGGCCGGCCGGTTCGGTATGCAAGATCCGATGCGTGGAAAGGAAAAGCGTATGACCCTAACGAAGGCCCATATCGTGGAGAATCTGTTCGCCAAGAATATTTTCACCAAGACCGAATCCGCTCACATCATCGAGACGCTTTTCGAAATCGTCAAGCAGAGCCTGGAAGACGGGGACGACGTGCTCATCAGCGGCTTCGGCAAATTCAGCATCAAGGAGAAGAACCAGCGCCGCGGCCGGAACCCTCAAACCGGCGAACCCATCATGCTCTCCCCCCGGAAGGTCGTCACCTTCAAGTGTTCCGGGGTCCTTCGAGAAAAGATCAATCGCGCCAAGTAGACCCTTCCCGGGAAACATCCGAGTCCTTCTCCACGGGGATCGGGGGGACGGAAAAGCCTTCCCCCCTCATGAGGTCAGGCAGGTGGTTTCCAGGCGTCGGCTTACATATTCCACCTGCCGACGAACCTTGCTGCCGCTGTCTTCCATTTCCCGGGTGAGGTCTTTCACCGCGTGGACCACTGCGCTGTGGGACCTCTGGAAAGACCGAGCGATACTCACCAGGGACTCCGAGGTGTACATCCTTGCTAGGTACATGCCCATCTTGCGTGCCATGGCGACTTCCTTCCTTCGGGAAGGAGACTTCAGATCTTCCAGGGTAATCTGAAAGACCGAGCACACGACTTCCTGAATCCTTTGCATATCGATCTTGGGCAGGTTCTCCAGCATCGTCTGGGTGACTTCCTCGGCAAGCTGAAGGGTCAGCGGGACCCCCAGGATGTTGGTCTTGGCGATCAACCCCACCAGGCAACTCTCGATCCTGCGCACGTCCCCGGAAACCCGCTCCGCCAAGTATTCGGCAACCCCCCGGGGAAGCACCAGGTTCTCCCCCTTGGCCTTGCTCCGGATGATTTCCACCCTTGTTTCGAAATCGGGCGGCTCGATGGGAGCCACCAGGATGCCGCTCAGCCGCGACTGCAAATCGGAGTTGAGCTTCGGGATCTGTTTGGGGTGGGAGCTTCCCGTGCATAGAATCCTTTTTCCACGGTTCATCAACTCGTCCAGGGTATAGACCAGCTCCGCCTGGACCTTCTCCTTTCCGCTGAGAAACTCGACCTTTTCCAGAAGAAAAACATCACAGTCCGCCCGAAACTTGCTCTTGAAGACTTCCATGCTCCCGTTTCTCAAGGCACTGATCATCTCGTTGGCAAACTGCTCGGCCGTCACGTAGTGGACCCGGGTTTCCGGTTTGGAGCTCAGCAGGTAGTTGCCCACGGCATGGGAAAGGTGGCTCTTGCCCAGGCCGGTTTCCGAGAGCAGGTAGACCGACTGATTGTAGAGACACTGGCCGCTGGCCATGCCCAGGCAGGCGGCGTAGGCAAACTGGTTGCAACCTCCCACGACAAATTGATCGAAGGTGAATCGACGGTTGTATACGGGTTCCGGGCGCCGGACCACTTCATGAAAGGAGAGCTGCCGGGGCCAATCCTCCCGGGCTTCCGCAGGGGGGTCCTCCACGTCCTTTACCACCTCGTACTCGACCCTCCTCACCTGAGGAAAGAAAGCCCGGGCGGTATCGAGGAGCTTATTTTCCAGTTTCCCCCGGAGCCACTCGATATGGAATCGGCTCCGGCACCCCAGGCAAAGGCGCCCGTCCTGCACCCCCAAAAACTCGATGGTGGTCACCCAAAGGTCATACTGTCCCCTGGAGAGGACCTTTTCGAGCTCGCCTTTAATCTGCCGCCACTGCTGGTCCATACTGCCCCCTCCCACTCCTGAACCAGGCCGAAGCCGTCCCCTGGGTCACCTCAATGGAATGAAACGAACCTCTCCCGCCTCGGTCCTGGGAGCAAACCTGCGGGGCCTCCCTGCCAAGACGTCGATTCTCGAATGTGGAAGACACGGTGTCTGATTGTTGGTACGGGCGAATCCGGAAACGGTGCAACAGCATTTTGCCACGTCTCCCCCCAAGAGTGGTCCCTTCATACCGGGGACCCGGGAATAGGTCAAAGGTGATCTCACGACTTCTTCAGGAGATCACGGGGGGAGGTTTCGGGGGAAAATTTTCCCGGAATGAATGGATGTTGGACTTTCCGGGGGCCTAACTTATTGATCGGCAAGAGAGAACTAGCAAAAGAATTTCCGACGTTAAAGCCGGAACTTACGGGACTTCGGAAGTCGACCCTCCTTCTTCGCCTAGATCAAACTTCTTTTTCCTCCGCTTTTCTCATGAATTCATCTCCCCTTTTCCCGTCTTCTCCCAAGGGAGCCCTCGGGAGTCGACAACTACTTGAGATCGTTTGCCTTGCCTCGATCATGGGGAGACCCGGAAAGGAAACCGGGAGAATCCTACGGCCTCAGAGCTGGGCGGCACGCGGTTTCGCCCGGTTTCCACCCTGAATCGTTCCGGCAACGGCCGTCACTGGGCCGATGTATGGGTCACATGCAGCTCGCCGTCCCGGACCCCGACCTGAATCGTGCTCCCGTCGGGAATGTCTCCTGACAGGAGCGCACGGCCGATGGTGGTTTCCAGGCGATGTTGCAGGTACCGTTTCAGGGGCCGTGCTCCGTATACGGGATCATACCCAGCCCGGGCAATGAATTGACGGGCCTCGTCGGAAAGGTCGAGGGCGATTCGGCGATCTTTGAGCCTCTTGACAAGGTCCTGGGTCAGAAGATCGATGATCTTTTCGATCTCTTGGAGGGTAAGGGCCTTGAAGAGCACGATGTCGTCCACCCGGTTTAGAAATTCCGGGCGAAAGGCCCTCCGAAGTTCGGCCATCACTTGCTTCCTGGCGGACTCCCGGATCTCCCCACCCTCGGTGACTCCCTCGATGAGGTGCGTGGACCCAATGTTGCTGGTCATGATGATGACGGTGTTCTTGAAGTCCACCGTGCGTCCCTGGGCGTCCGTCAGTCGCCCGTCGTCCAAGATCTGGAGCAGAACGTTGAAGACATCCGGATGGGCCTTTTCGATTTCATCGAAGAGAATGACGCTGAAGGGCTTTCTTCTCACCGCTTCGGTGAGCTGACCGCCTTCCTCGTAGCCGACATAGCCGGGAGGGGCCCCGATGAGCCGGGACACCGTGTGTTTTTCCATGTATTCGCTCATGTCGATGCGAACGATGTTGTCCTCGCTGTCAAAGAGGGCTTCCGCCAAGGTCTTCGCCAACTCGGTCTTCCCGACCCCGGTGGGACCTAGAAAGATGAAGGAGCCGATGGGACGCCGGGGATCCTTGATGCCCGAACGGGCGCGAATCACCGCATCCGCCACCAGCCTGACCGCTTCGTCCTGGCCGACCACTCGCCTGTGAAGCACCTCGTCCAACCGAAGAAGCTTCTCCCTTTCCCCTTCCACCAGCTTGGCCACGGGAATCCCCGTCCATCGGGAGACGATTTCGGCGATTTCTTCTTCGGTAACCTCCTCACGAAGGAGCCGATTCCCCCCATGCTCGGAACTCAACCGGTCCTCTTCCGCCGTCAGACGCCGTTCCAGGTCCGGCAACCGCCCGTGGGTGAGCTCCGCCGCGCGGTGAAGGTCGAAATTGCGCTGGGCGACCTCGATTTCCCGCCGGACCTTCTCGATCTCTTCCCGGAGGGCCTGGACCTTCTTGATGGCCTGCTTTTCCGATTCCCACTGGGCATTCATTGCGTCCGCCCGGCTTCTCAACTCCGCCAGCTCCTTCCGGAGGGTTTCCAGCCGTTCATGACTCGCCCGATCCCGTTCTTTCTTTAAGGCCACCTCTTCGATCTCCAACTGCATGACCCGTCGGCTGACTTCATCGAGGTCCTCGGGGCGGGAATCGATTTCCGTTCGGATCATGGCGCACGCCTCGTCCACCAGGTCGATGGCCTTGTCGGGCAGAAACCGATCCGAGATGTAACGGTTGGACAGCACGGCGGAAGCCACCAGCGCGCTGTCCTGGATCTTCACGCCGTGATGAACCTCGAACCGCTCCTTGAGTCCCCGCAGAATGGAGATGGTGTCTTCCACCGTAGGCTGATCCACGAGGATGGGCTGAAAGCGGCGCTCGAGGGCCGCATCCTTTTCGATGTACTTGCGGTACTCATCCAGGGTCGTCGCCCCAATGCAGTGCAGATCTCCCCGAGCCAACAAGGGCTTGAGCATGTTGCCCGCGTCCATGGACCCCTCGGCCTTGCCCGCCCCCACGATGGTGTGCAGTTCATCAATGAAAAGAATGATGCGTCCTTCGGACTCCTTGATCTCCTGGAGCACCGCTTTGAGACGTTCTTCGAACTCCCCCCGGTACTTGGCTCCCGCAACCAGGGCACCCATGTCCAGGGCGTAGATGGTTTTGTCTTTCAGTCCCTCGGGGACATCCCCGCGGACGATCCGGTGAGCCAGCCCTTCGACGATGGCGGTTTTTCCGACCCCGGGGTCTCCGATGAGAACGGGATTGTTCTTGGTCTTTCTGCTGAGAATCCTCACGATGCGCCGGATTTCGCCATCCCGGCCGATCACGGGGTCGAGCTTGTTGGAACGGGCCTCCTGCACCAGGTCCCTCCCATACTTTTGGAGTGCCTCGTAGGTGGTCTCGGGGTCGGCGCTGGTCACCCGCTGACGTCCCCGCACCTCGTGAAGGGTCTTCAACAGCAGATCCTTGGTGAGCTGGAATTCCTTCAACACCCGCCCTGCGGGCGTTGCGGCTCCTTCGTCCACAAAGGCCAGCAGGAGATGTTCCACGGAGACGTATTCGTCTTTGAGTCTCTTGGCCTCGTTCTGGGCCTGGACCAGGAGTTTGCTCACCCTCTGGGAGATGTACACCTTGCCGGGCTCGATCCCCGGGCCGCTCACCCGGGGCTTTCGTTCCAGTTCCTCCTCCAGTCGCTCCCGAACCCTCTCCGCGGGAATTTCCATCCGCTGGAGCAGCCGGGAAGCGAGCCCTCCGGGCTGATCGAGAAGAACTAGCAGCAAATGTTCTCCGTCCACTTCCATGTGGCCGTATTGTATGGCTTTGGCTTGTGCCGCCTGAACGGCTTCCTGAGACTTGATGGTGAATTTGCTTAGGTCCATATTATGAGATCCTCCATCTTCCATATGTTTACTTCGGACCGTGCCGAGGGCGCTCTTCCTGCGGACGCCACCCCCCATCGAGGGTACTCCCTCAAACACCTCCAAAGAGCTCGTCTTCCAGCTCCCGAATCCTGGCTTCCAGGGATTCGATTCGGGTCATCAGCTCCAAAATCACTCCAATTCCTGCGTAGTTGACCCCCAGCTCGTTACGGAGCCTGAGGATCTTCCGCACCATGGGAACGACGTCCATGGGGAACAGGGGCTCGCCGTTCCAATCCTTTTCCGCGATTTCGATGAGGCCCAGTTGAAGGAATCGCTCCACCAGCTCCGGATGCACGCCACAACGAAACGCCACTTCGTCGGCCGTCAGGAACGGGAAGCTCCTCGAATACCGCCCCACCTGAACCATGAAATATTTCCGATCCGCCATGGCTGCCTATCCTTCCTCTCCAGACCGGGGGTTGAACCGGGACGTTTTTCGGAGCTCCTCGAAAAGCTCTCTTTCCCGCGCCGAAGGCTTCGTGGGAACCATGATGTGGATCACGGCGTAGAGGTCTCCGGGAGCCCCTCTGCTGTTGGGCATTCCTCTGGCCCGCAGCCGGAGCTTCCGGCCGTTCTGGGTACCGGGGGGGACCTTTACCGTGACCGCGCCCGATAAGGTGGGCAGCCGGGCTTCCACACCCAGTACGGCCTCCCACGGAGCGACCGGCAAATCCATGAATAGATTTCTGCCCTCGAGACGGTAGACCGGGTGCGGCTCGATTTCGACCTTGAGATAGAGGTCGCCCCGCGGTCCCCCTCCAATCCCTTCGCCCCCCTGGCCTCCCAGGCGGATCTTCTGGCCGGGCAAAATCCCCGGCGGAATCTTCACGTCGTAATTCTTCGATTGGATGGACAACTGCCCTTCGGGCGTCACGGTTTGCACCTGCAGGGCGATGGATTTGGTGGCCCCGTGAAAAGCGTCCTCGAGGGAGATCCGAATGGTGGCTTCCTGGTCGGACCCCGCTTGACTCCAAACGGGTCCCTTCCTTGCCCCCCGACCTCCGGCACCCCGAAAGCCCTGTCCCCCGAAGAGGGCTTCAAAGAAATCGCTGAAACCCGTCCCGCCGGACCACTGGAATCCCCCTTGTTCCGGTCCCCGGCCATGGCCGAAATCATACTGGAAATCCCACCCGGGAGGAGGCCGAAAATCCTGTCCTCCCTGCCAATCGGGGCCCAGCTGATCGTACTTCGACCTCTTGTCCGGGTCTTTCAAGACCTCGTAGGCCTCATTGATCTCTTTGAACTTCTCCTCCGCGTTGGAGGCTTTGTTCACGTCGGGATGGTACTTTCGAGCGAGCTTTCGATACGCCCGCTGGATTTCCTCCTGAGAAGCCGTGCGCGAAACCCCCAATGTTTTGTAATAGTCCTTGAACTTGATGGCCATAGGCTCTCGTCAAAACCTCTTCCCTATTGGATTATCGGGCATGGAAACCATCTCACCGGTGATTGCTTCGTTTACCTCTCGCTAAACTCGGCGTCAATGACGTCGTCACCCCCTCGCCCTCGGGATCCGTACCGGGCCTGCCCGCCCCCTGCAGAGGCGGAGGAAGCCTCTTGATGTGCCGCTGCAGTGAGCATTTGGAGGGCCTGCTGCAGGTCCCCCGCTAGTTGCTGATACTGTCCGCGATCGGTGCCCTCCTCGCGGACCGCACGACGCACCTCCCGGATCAATTGCTCTCCCCGAGCTCTCTCATGGACGGGAACCCTGTCCCCCAATTCGGACAGCATCCGATCCAGCTGGTAGGCCATGCTGTCCGCTTGGTTCTTAGCCTCGACGGTCAACCGGCGCTCCTTGTCTTCGGCAGCGTATTGCCGGGCTTCCCGAACCATCCGTTCCACCTCGTTCTTGGCAAGATTGGTGGATTCCGAAATGGTAACCTTCTGCTCCAACCCCGTCTCCTGATCCCGGGCGGTCACGTGGAGAATTCCGTTGGCATCGATGTCAAGAACCACCCGAATCTGGGGCACTCCTCGCGGAGCCGGGCGGATTCCTTCCAGGCGAAATCGCCCCAAAACCCGGTTGTCCCGGGCCATTTCCCGTTCCCCCTGCAGCACGACGATCTCGACCCCCGTCTGGTTGTCTTCCGCCGTGGTGAAGATTTCCTCCCGCCGGGCGGGAATCGTGGTGTTGCGCTCGATCAGCTTCGTCATGACGCCTCCCAGGGTTTCCACCCCCAGGGAGAGAGGCGTGACATCCAACAGGACCACATCTTCCACTTCTCCCTTGAGAATGGCGGCCTGCACCGCCGCCCCCACGGCCACCACTTCGTCCGGGTTGACGCTCATGTTGGGTTGCTTCCCCCCTGTGAGCTGCCTCACCAACTCCTGGACTGCCGGAACCCGGCTGGACCCGCCCACCAGGATGACTTCATCCAGGTCCTTTTCGGTCAGGCGCGCATCCGCCAAGGCCTGCCGCACCGGTTTCATGCATCGCTGGACCAGGTCGTGGACCAGGTCTTCGAACTTGGCCCGGGTGAGTTTCATGACCAGGTGTTTGGGACCGGAAGCATCCGCGGTGATGAACGGCAGGTTCACATGGGTCTCCGTGGTGGAAGAAAGCTCGATTTTTGCCTTCTCCGCCGCTTCGTATAACCGCTGGAGCGCCTGGCGGTCTCCCCGCACGTCCAGCCCCGTCTCCCGCTTGAACTCCTCGGCAAGCCAGTCTACCACCCTCTTGTCGAAATCATCCCCTCCCAGGTGGGTGTCCCCTGAAGTGGACCGAACTTCGCAGACTCCGTCCCCCACGTCCAGAATGGACACGTCGAAGGTGCCGCCGCCCAAGTCGAAGACCAGGATGGTTTCGTTTTTCCTTTTCTCGAGCCCGTAAGCCAGGGCCGCCGAAGTGGGCTCGTTGATGATGCGAAGCACCTTCAACCCGGCGATTTCCCCAGCGTCCTTGGTCGCTTGCCTCTGGGCATCGTTGAAATAGGCGGGAACCGTAATGACCGCTTCCGTAACCCGCTCTCCCAGATGCCTCGACGCATCGTCCACGAGCTTGCGAAGGATCTGTGCGGAAACCTCCTCCGGAGAAATCTTCCTTCCGCGCACCTCAAAACGAACGGCGTCGGCCGGACCCGGCACCAGCTTGTAGGAGACTATCTTGGATTCCTCGTCGACCTCCCCCCATTTGCGGCCCATAAACCGTTTCACCGAGTAAAGGGTCCCCGACGGATTCAGTATGGCTTGCCGCCTGGCAACTTGCCCTACGAGGCGCTGTCCGTCTTCCGTGTACGCCACCACGCTGGGGGTGGTGCGCGACCCTTCCGAGTTCGGGATCACCGTGGCCTTTCCATCTTCCCATATGGCCACCACCGAGTTGGTGGTTCCCAGATCAATTCCCACTGCCTTTGCCATGGATCATTCCTCCTCATTCCCTACTGTTCGGATAGACATAAACGGAATGTGGGTCCATCCGTACAGCCATTGTCTTGCCATTGTGAAGCTAAGGGCTTCATAATACTGGGTTTTCACCTTGAAGCATCAGGATGAAATTAATCACGATCCCGGTACTTTCCAGGGGCAACTGCCTTATGGTTTAAGAAATTTCCCCGGGAATCCTTGCAGCCCGCCAGGCAACCCCACGGGTTGAGGCCCAGAGGTACTCGTTAGCCGGATGAACCAAGAGATGCCCCAGACGCACAAGCTTTTTTCAATACAACATGGGGATATTATAGAAACTTACGATTTGACATATCGTCAATTTACGATTATTCACGTCCCCGAATCTTCAACAATCCCCACAGGGAGCTTTTTCATGTATCGATTTTTCGGCTTCACCTGAGGTAGCTGCATTCAAGCTACCCGTGTCTGGTAGGCACAGGGCCAGGCCGAGAGATCGCTTCCGTTCCATCCTCTTTCCAAGAACAGTCCCCTTGAGATCTTCTTCAGTCCGGCTCGTTTGCCTGGTTTAGGCAATTACGGGGGCAATGGTGCTGGGCGCCCCGCGGGCTGCAAACCCGTTGGCCCGGTCTGGAAAACCGTGAGGTGGTTCGATTCCCCTTGCCCCCTCCAACTCAGCATACCCCCGTCCGGGAGAGATGGTGTGGCATGCCGGCGACCGATAAAGGTTCGTCCCTCTTCCACGCTGCAGGAGGTTTTTCCGGATGATGGTAGGCTTTTGGATATCTTAGAAAAACCATCGACTTACAGGGGGAGATCGTCTGCCATGGAAGATGCCTTCGAGCCGGTCATCATCGGTTTTTGCTGTCAATGGTGCTCCTATTCGGCTGCGGACCTTGCCGGATCCATGCGGCTTCAGTATCCAACGAACGTAAAGATCATCAAAGTGCCGTGCACTGGGCGACTCGATGTCATTTTCTTCCTCAAAGCTCTGGAAGAAGGAGCCGACGGCGTCTTTGCCTCAGGATGCTTGCTGGGAGACTGCCACTACATTTCCGGCAATTACAGAGCGAAGAAGCGAGTCGCCTACGTGAAGGAGTTGCTCGCGCAAATCGGCATGGATCCGGAGCGGGTGGAGATGTACCATAACTCTGCCGGTATGGGACCGCAGTTTGCCCAGTGCTGCCGTGATTTCACCGACCGCATAAGAAAGCTAGGCCCGGGCCTTCGCCGGAAAAAGCAGGAAACGGGATCCATCCAGGCAGCATCGGGCAGTGTTGCAGGCTGATAAAGAGGGTAAGAGGGGGGACGATGGCAGACATCATCTCTTTGCAATGTCACAAGAGCAGGAAGGCTGCCGACAGGGGCTTCAGGGAATGGAGGCGCCTCTTCCGGTCGGTTACGGACATTGATGAACACACGAAGTGGGCAGATCTTCCGGATGAAATCGTTCTGTTCTTCTGTGAGGAAGACCCGGAGAGCAAGCACGCTTTGTATGACCTGCTCATGGGAGCTCAGCGGCTTGGGACCGGCCATGACTTGGAAGCTCAGGCTTTTGACACATTCTCGACCCTCATGAATGCCTATTTCTTCATAACCGATCAGGCGCGGTTCGAATGCATGCGACGACTGGGATGGATCGAGGCAATTCCGAGGGGAGATCGGTCTATCATCGATCTGGTGATGGATTCGGCAACCTATGAGTATGCGGCTCAGCTCGAGGCCCCCGTACCTGCCTCAACCCATCCCGCTTATGAAGAGGACCGCCAATCACGAGGCATCGATCGGCCGGCCCTTGTGAGGAAGTACATTGCACAGGCTATCCGGCTCTTCAAGGAGAGGGTGCCGTTAGAGTCATCCGCAACGCAATGAGGGTATCATGCCAACGGAAAAACCTATCACCACGGGCGTTGCGGGACATGTGGACCACGGGAGGACCAGGGTGGTCAGGTGTCTTACGGGAATCGATACGGACCGTCTCAAAGAAGAAAAGCAGCGGGGGTTGTCCCATCGAGCCCGGCATTGCACCGCTCACGCTTCCCTCGGGAAGGATGCTTGCGCTGGTGAATGTTCCCGGCTACAGCGACTCGCTGAAGAACACCATCCGGGGGTTGAGCGTCGATCTGGCCCGTCTAATCGTGGCGGCCGATGATGGGGTCATGCCCCAGACTCTCGACCACCTCGAGGTACTGAACTTCCTGAAGGCCGGGAGCGGCATGGTAGTGCTGAGCAAGGCCGACCTGGTGGACGAAGAAACCTTGGAGTTGGCAGAGCTCGAAATCAGGGAAGTGCTTGCAGGAACGTTTCCGGAGGACAGGCCCGTCATTCCTTTCTCAGCAGTGGACCGAAGAGGAGCCGAGGAGGTTCGTGCGGCCATCGAAGCTGTAGCGCCGGATGTGAGCGGCAAGACCGACGACACCCCGTTTCGACTCCGGATCGACAAGGTGCGGAGCTTTCCCCGGTTCGATACCGTTGCAAGCGGAACGATCCTTGCGGGAAGCACCTCCGAGGACGGTCCCGTTCAACTTCTGCCTTCGGGAAAGGAAACCAAGGCACGCTTCATCCAAGTGCATTATGAGAGAGTCGATCGGGCAGCAAGCGGGCAGCGGGTCGGTATTAATCTGCATAAGATTTCAATCGATGATGTGAGCGTGGGGGTGGCCCTGGCTGCTCCCGGTTCCCTCCGGTCCGGCTATATTCCGAATGTCGGGATTTCGGTTCTCCCCAAGGCGCGCAAGGCCGTTGTGAACCGGCAGCGCGTGAGGTTGTATGCGGGCACATGCGGCATGAATGCTCTTGTGGTGCTCATGGAGAGGCAAAGGCTCAATCCGGGTGAAAGCGGCTTGGTCCGGTTTCGGCTTCATGAGCCTCTGATCGTGCTCCCCAAAGATCCTTTCGTGATTTGCCCCATATATGCTGCGCACAGCGTGATCGCAGTCAGAGGTGAAGATGAATTCGATCAAGATGGATTCCATCAAGCTGTGGATCAATAATCAGGAAGTGGAGATGGAACCGGGCCGTTCCATCATGGAGGCTGCGGACCAGGCCGGGGTGCATATCCCGCGGCTCTGTTACCATCCGTCGCTCAAACCGAGTGGAGCGTGCCGGCTTTGCGTCGTCGAGATCGACGGCTGCCGGGGGCTCCCCGCTGCGTGCTCGACCCCGGTCGAACAGGGTATGAAGATCAGGACGCAGACGCCCAAGGTCACGGAATTTCGCCGTGAAGTGCTGCGGCTCGTCCTGCAGGAGCATCCGCGGGAGTGCCTGGGATGCCCGCGCAACGGGACCTGTGAACTGCAGCGCCTTGTCGAAGCCGTCGGGATCGATTTTCCCTATCCGCCGCCAAACGGAGAAAGACCCCCGGTTCAGGCTGCCGGGTCCTATTTCGAGCGGGACATGAGCCTTTGCGTGCGCTGCGGCCGGTGCGTGCGCATCTGCCACGAGGTGCGAGGATCGAAGGCCATGGTCTTTCTAGAGATCGAAGGACGCCAGGAAGTGGGAACCGCTTTGGGCCGCTCCCTCGAGGAGTCCGGGTGTCAGTTTTGCGGGGCGTGCGTGGATGTCTGTCCAGTCGGGGCGCTCAGGGAAAAGCTCGAAATCACGCACGGAGAAGCGCGCGGGCAGATGCTCGATGCATGCGAAGCGTTGACCTCCATCGTCATGAATCTCTATCGAAAAGAGATGCCGACGCAATGGAAGACATCGATTTGTCCCATGTGCAGTGCAAACTGCCGCATGGCTTTCGAACTGAGCGAATCGGGTGAAATCATCCGGGTGCGCCCCGACAGAAACCGCAAGGGCAGCCACGGACAAGCCTGCGTTCAGGGGCGGTTCCTGCTGAAAAGCTACCTGCAGCGGCCGGATCGTCTCAATAAGCCGCTCGTCCTTGAAAACGGCCGCTACCGCGAAGCGGAGTGGGAAAGTGTGCTGGATGAGCTTACAGAAAGATTCCGAAGCTACGGTCCATGGGAAACGGCGGTACTGACGGACGCGGGGCTTGCCACGGAAGAGCTTTTCCTCCTTCAGAAGTTCGCCCGTACTGCCCTCAGAACCAATCTCGTCGGCTGCATCACCCCTTCGGGCCAAGCAACTGCGGAAGAGGCTCTGAGCAGGCATTCCAATCCCTCGGCTCTCAAAGGAAACATCCGGGAGCTCTCCAAGGCGGGCACCGTGCTTGCCATCGGAGTGAATCCCCCGGCCAGCCATCCCATCGCCGGAACGGCCCTTCGGGAAGCCACTCTTAATGGAACAAAGCTCATCGTGGCGAATCCTCTTTCCATAGGGCTCAGCCGCTATGCCGACGTAAACCTCCATTACCTCCCCGGGACGGAAGCCGTGCTCATCGGCGGACTCATCCGCTTCCTGCTGGATGAAAACCACGAAGACCCGGCCGTTGTGGCCCGGAATCCCCAGGCCGTCTCCACCCTTCAGAAGAGCCTCGCAAGTTACGAGCCGGAAGCGGTAGCCGGAATCACCGGTGTGAGCCTCGAGACTCTTACGGATGCCGCATCTCTCCTGGGCAAAAGAAAGCCGCTTACGATCCTCTTGGGACTCGGACTGGTGCAATCTCCTTCGGTTCGGGAATCGATCGACGCTATGGTTACTCTCCTTCATCTCACCGGAAGCGTATCCAAAGCCGGCGGCGGCATGATTCGGCCCTACGGAAACGCAAACCTTCAAGGGGCTTCGGATATCGGCCTGGTTTCCCAACTGTTCGAAGCTCGAGGGCAAGGTTCCGGCTGCGGTGTTCCACCGTCCGGAGATGTCTTCGAAATGCTCGCTTCATCGCAGATCAAGGCGGTCTACCTGGCCTTCGAAACCTACGAGAACAGCCTTTTTGATTCCCTGCGGCCTTTTCTCGATAGCCTCGAACTGGTGGTCCTCCAGGATACGGTCCTTCCCCCTTCGCAGAGTAGGGAACAAGGCCGTTGGCCCCATGTAGTCCTGCCCATGGCTTCGGTCATGGAAAAAGGTGGGACCTTCACAACCTCGGAACGAAAACAGATCGACATCGGACCCGTTGTCTCTCCACAGGGTGAAGCCAGGTCCGTTTTGTGGCTCCTGCGTGAGCTCGCTCAACGTATGAAAGTCCCGGGCTTTGGCAGCCAGGATGAAGAAGCGGCACGCGATGAGATCTGGAAAGAAATCGCGGCGAGCACCACCCTGGTTCGAAGGTCGCAGAAAGTGTCGTCGGGGTGCAGTTGCTGCGGGACGCCCGTGAAGCTGAAGCTCCCCTCGGATTGTCAAAACGATATGCCGGAATGGAAGCCCGTGCCCCTCTGGACCCCCGAAGGCTTCAGGAGCAATGGTGTCCCTTTTGCCGCCGTCGCCAAGGAGGACCTGGAGCCTTATTTCCTTGGACCGCTCCTGGCCCCAGAAGCCAAGACAGTCTTCTACCCCGACTGTGAAGTCGAGATGAACCCTTCGGACCTCTTTGGCATGGGGCTCATGCCCGGAGATACCGTCCGCGTGGTGACGCATGAAGGATTGGAGCAAGCCGGACGCCTTGGCGTGAACCCGCTCCTGCCGCCGACAGTGGTGGCGGCTCCCATGGCGTTGCTTGCATCGCTGAAAAAGGAATTGGATTCGCCGGTGAGGATCGTCTCCGTCCGTGTGGAAAAAACAGGTGAATGAGGTGACTTCAATGTTTTCCATCGTTGCACATGAAGAGCTCGCGCCCATGGTCCATCGAATGACCGTGCAGGCGCCGGTCGTTGCGGAAAAAGCCAGGCCCGGCCAGTTCGTGATCATCCTTGTCGATGAAAAGGGTGAGCGCGTTCCTTTCACCATCAGCGGATGGAGCAGGGAAGCCGGGACAGTCGATTTCGTTTATATCGAGGTTGGAAAGACTACGAGAGCGCTTGCGGCGCTGAAGGCAGGGGACCATCTGGCTCATTTCGTGGGGCCTCTCGGCAAGCCCGCCCATGTGGATCACTTCGGCCACGTGGTGGCGGTTGTGAGCGGATACGGGATCGCCGCCACGGCTCCCATTCTCGATGCCTACAAAGAAAAGGGGAACCGTATCACCACCATCCTGCAGGCTCCGGACCGAGAGCGGCTTTTCGGAAAAGCGGAGTTGGAGGCTGTGAGCGACCGAGTGATCCTGGCCGTCGGCACGAACGGAGAAGACATGGCAACCAGCACGACCCGACCCTTGAGGAGGCTTCTCGCCGATCATCCCCAGACCCCTACCGACCGGGTGATCGTGATGGGCTCCATCTGCCTTATGCGAGTGATTAGCGAATTGACTCGGCCTTACGCCATCAAGACGATCGTGCATCTCACCCCGCTTATGGTGGACGGTACGGGGATGTGCGGAGCCTGCCGTCTTAGCGTCAAGGGGAGCAACCGGTTTGCCTGCGTGCACGGTCCCGAATTCGACGGCCATGAAGTGGACGGATGGGATGTGCTCATGGCGCGGCGCTGCACGTATGCCCACGAGAGCATCCTCCAGCAAAGCTTTCAATGCCGCAGCTGTTCCCAGTGGTAGAACGGTGAGCGGTGAACAGTGAAGAGAGTTGAACGATGAGTGAAGCAAAAGAGACCGGGCTGCCTCCCAAAGAGGCCGAGAGCATGAAATCCAAGATGAACCTCAACCGTGTGGGAATGCCCAAGCAGGAGCCGGAGGTGCGCAGGCGCAACTTCGATGAGGTCGCAACGGGCTACACTTATGAGATGGCCATGGAAGAGGCCGGGCGCTGCATCCAATGCAAGAAGAGAAACTGCCGGCAGGGGTGTCCCGTCAATATCGATATTCCGGATTTCATCCGGTTGCTTCAGGAAGGAAATATCGAGGGAGCCTCGAAGGTACTCAGGACCAAGACGTCTCTGCCGGGCATATGTGGTCGCGTCTGCCCCCAGGAACTGCAGTGTGAGAGCTCGTGTACGCTCAACAAAAAAGGGGCTCCGGTTGCCATCGGACGCCTGGAGCGTTTCATAGCCGACTGGGACCGGGTCCAGGGAGCTGTTACGACTCCCGAGATCGCTCCATCCACTGGGAAGAGCGTGGCCGTGGTCGGAACGGGCCCCTCGGGGCTCACGGTTGCATCCGATCTTGCCGTTCGAGGCCATGAGGTCACGATGTTCGAGGCGCTCCATGTGGCGGGAGGCGTTCTCATGTACGGCATTCCGGAATTTCGGCTGCCCAAGGAAATCGTACAACGGGAGGTCCAATACGTTGCGTCCCTTGGCGTAGACATCCAGCTGGATACGGTAATCGGCATCAACTACAGCCTCGATGAGCTGCTCAACTCACGCTATCAGGCCGTATACCTTGCCACCGGCGCCGGGCTTCCCCAGTTTATGCGTATTCCCGGAGAAAACCTCAATATGGTCTACTCGGCCAATGAGTTCCTCACCCGCACCAATCTCATGAAGGCCTACCTCTATCCCGATTACGCCACTCCCGTGAAGATGGGAAAGCGAGTGGCGGTGATCGGAGGCGGCAACGTCGCAATGGATTCGGCCCGGTGCGCGGTAAGGCTCGGAGCGAGCGAAGTCTACGTCATCTACCGGCGCACCCGCCAGGAGATGCCCGCGAGGCTCGAGGAAGTGGAAAACGCCGAAGAGGAAGGCATCGAGTTTCATTTCCTGTGCAATCCGACGGCGTTCATCAGTGATGGACGAAACAACGTCTCCGCCATGGAACTCATCCGCATGAAGCTCGGTGAGCCGGATGCCAGCGGGCGCGGGCGCCCCGTGCCCATTCCCGGAAGCGAATACATCATGGACGTCGATACGGTGGTGGTCTCCCTCGGAACATCTCCCAATCCCCTGATCGCCTCTACCACTCCGGACCTTGAAACATCGAGACGGGGAACGGTGGTGACCGATAAGTCGGGAAAGACCTCCAAGGCCCGCGTATGGGCGGGAGGCGACATCGTTTCCGGTGGCGCCACGGTGATATCCGCCATGGGAGAAGGCAGGCGCGCGGCATCGGCCATGCACGAATACTTAAACCGGTAGAAGAAGGTGTGAATATGTCTAAATCATCTGAGAACATGATCGGATCGGCCATGGTGATCGGAAGCGGCATTGCCGGTGTGCAGGCCGCCCTGGATCTTGCCGATACCGGCTACTTTGTCACTATGGTCGAAAAGAGCGAAGCCATAGGCGGTGTTATGAGCGGCCTCGACAAGACCTTTCCGACCAACGACTGCTCCATGTGCATCCTTTCGCCAAAACTCGTCGAATGCGGGCGGCATCCCAATATCGAAATCCTCACTCTGACCGATGTAAGTGAGGTGCTGGGGGAGGCGGGCAATTTCACGGTGAGCCTCCACCAGAGGGCTCGCTACATCGATATGGGAAAATGCATCGCCTGCGGCCTGTGTGCGGAGAAATGTCCCAGGAAGGTGGCGGATTCCTACAACCTGGGTTTGAGCCGGCGTAAAGCGGCCTATGTCAAGTATCCCCAGGCGGTGCCCCTCAAGTACGCAATCGATAAGGATAACTGCATCTATTTTGAAAAGGGCAAGTGCCGGGCGTGCGAAAAGTTCTGCCCCGCGGGTGCGGTTAAATTCGACGATAAGGACAGGGATTTCACCCGGAAGGTCGGAAGCATCATCCTGGCTCCGGGGTTTCAAGCTTTCGATCCCAAGATCTTCGATACATACAACTACGCGCACTTCCCGAATGTAATCACCTCGATGGAATTCGAGCGGATACTCTCCCCGTCGGGCCCCTACCAGGGGCAGCTCGTTCGCCCCTCCGACAGGAAGGAGCCGCACCGCATCGCATGGCTTCAGTGCGTGGGATCGCGGGAGATGAACCGCTGCGACCACGGCCACTGTTCCGCCGTCTGCTGCATGGTCGCCGTCAAGGAAGCCGTAATTGCCAAGGAGCATAGCCGCGAGCCGCTCGATACGGCTATCTTCTTCATGGACATGAGGACCTCGGGCAAGGACTTCGAGAAATACTACGACAGGGCTCGTGAAGAGCACGGAGTTCGTTTCGTTCGCTCCCGCATCCATTCCGTCGAGAGGGTAACGGGATCGGAGAATCTGAACCTCCGCTACACCCTGGACGATGGGGTGGTGCGGCAAGAAGAGTTCGACCTGGTGGTGCTTTCCGTGGGGTTGGAGACATCGCCGGAAGTCATGGATCTGGCCCGCAGGTTGGGGATCGAGGTCAATGAGGGTCGGTTTGCCTCGACCTCGCCCTTTGCACCAGTCGTCGCGACACGGCCCGGAATTTTTGTTTGCGGTGCCTTTCAGGGACCCAAAGACATTCCCCAGTCCGTCATGGAAGCATCGGCTGCGGCTGCTGAAACGGCGGCTCTTCTTGCGCCGGTTCGGGGAACCGTTGCACGCAAGCCCGAAGAACCGAAAGAAATGGATGGGGCAAACCTCTATCCCCCCCGCATCGGAGTTTTTGTTTGCCACTGCGGAATCAACATAGGCTCGGTTGTGAACGTTCCGGACGTGAAGGAGTATGCCAAAAGTCTTTCCGGGGTCGCCTACGTGGAGGAAAGCCTTTTTGCCTGCTCTCAGGATACGCAGGAGCGAATGAAGGAAGCCATTCGCGAGCACAAGCTCAACCGCATCGTAGTGGCTTCCTGCTCTCCACGAACTCACGAGCCCCTTTTTCAGCAAACCATTCGAGAAGCCGGGCTCAACAAATACCTTTTTGAGCTCGCCAACATAAGGGACCAGAACTCCTGGGTACACCAGGCCTTTCCGGAAGCAGCCACAGCCAAGGCGAAAGACCTGGTGCGCATGGCCGTTGCCAGGGTCTCGCTTCAGCAGCCTCTTGAAGAGCTCCGGCTCAACATTACCAAAAGCGGCCTGGTCCTAGGCGGCGGCGTTGCGGGCATGGAGGCGGCCGCGGCTCTTGCGGGCCTGGGGTATCCCGTGACCCTGGTTGAAAAGAAGAAAGAGCTCGGAGGACACGCACTCAAGCTCCTCACCGTGTGGAACGGCGAGCCCGTGCGTCCCTATGTGGATGCGCTCATTGAAAAGGTCGAGACTCATCCTCTCATAACAGTTCGAAAGGGAGCCGTGCTCAAAGAAGTCAAAGGGTTCGTGGGCAACTTCGTGAGCGTTTTGGATGTGGGAGGGAAAGAGGAGGCAGTGCACCACGGCGTGGCCGTCATTGCCGTGGGGGCCCATTCCTACAAACCGTCTGAATACGCGTACGGAAAAAGCCCCAAGGTCTTCCTGAACCTCGAGCTGGATGAAGCCATTCGGGACCGGGATCAGGCGGTCGTCAGCGCCCGCTCGGCCGTCTTCATCCAGTGCGTGGGATCAAGGGAGCCGGATCGTCCCTATTGCAGCCGGGTGTGTTGCAGCCACTCCATTGGAAACGCCGTTCGGCTCAAGGCGATCAATCCGGATATGGACGTCTATGTTCTCTACCGGGATATTCGCACCTACGGGCTTCGGGAAAACACCTACAAGGAAGCCCGACAGAAGGGTGTTATCTTCGTTCGTTTCGATCCGGACCGGAAACCACGGGTCGAGATCGAAGGATACACCCCGCGGGTGTCGGTATTCGATCCGATTCTGAGGCGAAGCGTAGTCATCAAGCCCGATATCCTGTGTCTGGCGAGCGCAATCGAGACTCGTGAAGTGGATGCGCCGGCAAAGATGTTCAAGGTTCCGCTTAACCCCGAGGGCTTCTTTTTGGAAGCGCATATGAAGCTTCGCCCGGTGGACTTTGCTACGGAAGGCGTTTTCGTCGCAGGTCTCGCCCATTGGCCCAAGCCCACGGAGGAGTGCATCGCCCAAGCAAAGGCCGCGGCATCGAGGGCCTCCACGGTTCTTGCCAGGGACTTCATCGCGGCGGGAGGCGTGGCCGCCGTAGTTCAAAAGGAGCTGTGCTCGGGATGCCGCGCCTGCGTGGAGTGCTGTCCCTTCGGCGCTATCGGCACCATCGAAGGGGAAGCCAAGTGCGAAGTGAACCAGGCCCTGTGTAAAGGCTGCGGGACCTGTGCCGCGACCTGTCCGTCGGAGGCGGTTTCCCTCATGGGATTCAGCCATCTTCAACTTTATCGCCAGATCGATGAAGCGCTTTCGGCATAGGAATGAGGAAATGAGGTCTCCACATGAGAGAAAGAGAATTTGAGCCGAAAATCCTGGCTTTTCTTTGCAACTGGTGCAGCTACGCCGGGGCGGACCTGGCGGGAGTGAGCCGCTTGCAGTATCCCCCCAATATCCGCGTCATCCGGGTCATGTGCTCGGGAAGCGTCTCCCTCCATCACCTGCTGCACGCCTTTCAGAAGGGAGCCGACGGAGTGCTCGTGGCGGGCTGTCATATCGGGGATTGCCACTATCTCAAGGGCAATTACATGACTCTCAAGCGGGTCAAGTTCATCGAGGGCTTGCTGCGTTTTGCCGGCTATGATCCGGCGAGGCTTCGTCTGGAGTGGATCTCGGCTGCTGAAGGCATCAAGTTTGCCGAAGTGGTCCGAGACTTTACCTCCCGGATTCAAACCCTTGGCCCCACACCCTCTTTCGAGGCGATTCCTCAATATGGAAGACAGGAGACTGAAGTCGGAAGCCGGACTGCATAGGATGCGGTCTTTATTCCGTCTCCTGTCTTCTTCTTTCGTGAAGGATTGGGTTGAGATGGAAACGAAAATCAAGAACCTTTTGGAGGAAGGCCGGGTAGATGGGTTTTGGGCGTACAAGACGGCTCACGGATTTCCCGTTCCCTGGCTCTTTACGAACGAAAACGCCCATGAACTGGAGCCCTGGCAGCCGACCTCCGCACGCTATCCGCTCTTGAAGCTCCTTTTGGCTCTCTCGCGCCAAAACCCGGAGAAGATCTACGGTATCCTGGTGCGAGGCTGCGAAGAGCGCGGTCTGCAAGAGCTCTTCAAATGGAGCCAACTCGACAGGAATAAGGTGATCGCCCTGGGGCAGGCATGCAGTGAAGAGATGGCCCTTTATTGCGAATGCCGGCAGCCCTATCCGGACAGGCTCGATTACGGCCGGGCAGTTGCCCCCGTTTCCAAAAACGACAGAATAGAGGGCCTGCACGCGATGGAAATGGATGAGAGGCTCGACTGGTGGCGCACTCATATGAACCGGTGCATCCGCTGCCATGGATGCCGCGATGTCTGCCCAGTCTGCTTTTGCACGGAATGCAGCCTGCAGCACCCGGATCTCATTCCCGGCACCGAGCTTCCGCCCGATACCTCCTTTCACCTGGTTCGAGCAGTACATATGGGAGGGCGCTGCATCGACTGCGGCCTTTGCGAGGAGGTGTGTCCTGCCCGCATTCCGCTTCGGTCCCTCTACAAGGAAGTCAATCGCCTGGTGGAAGAAATCTACGGCTACACACCCGGTACCGAAGGAGCCATGTCCCCGTTCACGTTCTTGGGTGAAGAGCTTCTGCTCCCTCAGGGCCCGCAGTAGCTTCACCCGGCGAAGTTCGGGAATGATCGACAACCGATTCAATAGTTCTTTTTGTGCATCGGCGGAACTGGATTGGGCTTACCCATTCGATCAATTGACAAGCTCACTTTACAAAGGCCGTTGATATGAGAAGAGATACGTTTTTCGTATTCCCGGATACAAAGAAAGAAAAAGACTTCAAACATACTGGGGGACAGGGTGATGTGTGAGTCAACCGAAGCCGGCGATGTGTAATTTCATACCCGATGTGGATGTGTTGAAGAAGGCGGCCATGGCTCACGGGTTTTCCGGCGTGGACTGGACGTTCAAACCTGAGGACCTTCCCACAAACGGTCTCGATGAATCCAGGCTGCTCGGGAAAATCTCCCGGCTTCATCCACTCGAGGTTCACCGTGCCTTCAAGGGAATCGATTTCGGCGATGCCGATGAAGCCGGGGCGAGCGCGGCCATGGAGACCCATCGCAAGGTGTGCCGCATGGTTTCCAGGCTGGAGGACCGATTCATGACGGTTCACCTTGGCTTGGGGTCTCGTTCCACGGGGGAGCTTTCCTGGGAGCGCGGTATCGAAGCCATGACGGAGCTGGTGGAGTACGCGGACGACTTTGGGATTTGCCTCTGCTTGGAAAATCCGGCCTCGGGATGGTCGAGCCCTCCCGAGCTCTTTGAAAAGTTGATCCGCAAATCCAGGGCAGGTGTCACCCTGGACATCACCATGCCCGCATAAGCCCTTCGATGCCGACCGGACATTACAACTTCGACGACTTCGTTTCTCCGCATCACGAAGGAGTATTTAACGCCCACATCTACCCCGTGGAACGGGACGACGGACACTGCCTCCCGAACAGCCGGACGACGGGATGGATCGGCTGAGGCTCCTGAGCAGCCTTTCCTGTGATTGGTGGGTCCTCGATCTTCGCGAGGAAGCGGCCCTCCTCTCGACCCCGCGTCTGGTGCGCGAGCTCATGAATACCGTTCCGGGAGACGAGCCCGCTGAATATTTTGGAATGATTTAAGGTCGACAACTTCTGCGAAAGGATGGAGCCATGGAGCAAGCAGTACTCAACCCGATGTTGAAAAACGATGTCAAGGACTATCTGAGCAAGTTCAACCTGAGCCTGTGCCTCACCTGCGGCACATGCATCAATGGATGTCCGGTGACGGGAGGCGAAGGCGCGGAAGGGCTGGACGCGCGTAAGGTGCTCAGGATGCTTGCCTACGGCATGGTGGACGAGGTGGTGCAGTCGAAATTCCCCTGGCTCTGCACCGGCTGCGGTCGCTGCGTCCATGCCTGCCCCATGGGAATCGATATCGTGGGCATCATGGGCCACATGAAGCATCTTCGACCTCGGGACCAGGTCCCGGGAATCCTCCATAAAGGGGTCGAGAACGTTCTGAATACCGGGAACAACATGGCCATCCCCAAGGAAGACTACTTCTTCCTCATGTCGGATATGGGTCGGGAGCTTGCAGGCGAGCTCCCCGGCTTCTATGTCCCCATCGACAAAGACGAGGCCAAGATTCTCTTCTTCCCCAACTCCAAAGAGGTCTTTTCCGATAACGACGACATGATTTGGTGGTGGAAAATCTTCTATGCGGCAAAGGAAGACTGGACCATTCCCTCCGAAAACTGGGAGGCGGTGGACTGGGGGCTTTTCACCGGAAATTACGAGGCCACAAAGATCCTGGCTCAAAGAAAGATCCAGTTCATGAAACAGCACCGCATAGACCGCATGATCATGCCCGACTGCGGCGGCGGCTCCTACGGGTGCCGCAAGGGCATGAAAGAGTGCGTCCTGGAAGATCCCAACAACCAGATCAACCACATCTATCTTTACGACTACCTCAAAGAGATCATCGAGACGGGAAGAATCAAGCTCGATAAGAGCGTCCATGCAGGCAAGGTTTTTACCTGGCATGACTCCTGCAAACACGGCCGGGAGCTCGAGCGGAACTTCGGCAAGGGCTACTTTGACGAACCCCGATGGATCATCGAGCAGTGTGTGGATCACTTCGTCGATATGCAGCCCACTCGCATGAACAATTACTGCTGCGGTGCCGGCGGCGGGAACTGGCCCATGCCCTATGAAAAAGAATCCGCCTATTACGGGCGTCACAAGGTGAGACAGATCAAAGATGCCGGCGCGAATGTCGTTGTTGTGGGCTGTTCCAACTGCCACGACCAGCTCATGAAGCGGCTTCCGAAATATCACCCCGAGGACTGCAAATACGAGGTGAAATACCTCTGGGAGCTCGTGGCGGATAGCCTGGTGATCGAGCCCTGGAGCGATGAGGAGGTTGCAAGGGCTGAAGAGGAAGCCAAGGCTCAGTGGGAACGGCTGGGAGTCGAGATGGAAGATGAGGAATAGAGCGGCTTCATCCCCCGCCCCGATAGTGAAGAGAGGCCGGTCGGTTTGAAGCAGAGCATCGAGTCGGGCCTTCCGGTCAGGTCTCAAGTCCTCATAGTTGCTCGGCAAGAGGAACCGGTCCCCTTTGAGGGTCCCTTGCCCCGCCGGATCAAGTTCCCGCTGCTGTTTTCGGCGCAAGCCCTCGATCGCCTGATTCATGAGGGCCATGATGGGAACACGGTCAAAGACGATCTCGACATGAGGCAAGACCTCGCGCACGGCGCTGAAGTATGCACTGCTCACGTCCATGGCGACGGCTTTACGCTTCCTGTCCTTTCCGGCAAACTTTTTGAGAAAGGGGCGGATCTCTTCCTT
>Ga0116192_1000774_pt1 | contig 23704 bp, 19 predicted proteins | sample AD_UKC113_MetaG_FD_89876 | JGI IMG/M metagenome (GOLD analysis project Ga0116192, IMG submission 89876) | Active sludge microbial communities of municipal wastewater-treating anaerobic digesters from Hong Kong - AD_UKC113_MetaG | ecosystem: Engineered > Bioreactor > Anaerobic > Digestate... | reverse complement strand
GCCTCGCTTGGAGGCCTCCGCAATCTGGTGAACAGGCTTGCCGGAAGAGCCGGCGTAATACCGCGTGATCACCGAGGAAACCAGCGTCGTAGCAATGCCCAGGCAGGTTCCGATGAACAACGCCATGTCGTGAACCAGGAAGTGGCTGACCACGTAGGAGCCGAGAACGGCAAGGACAGTTGTCACTGCCATGCCAAAATAAAAGGCAGTTTCGGGAGGCCTTCGGCTGAAGAGGCGGATTGAGAGAACTCCCAGCATGGAGGCAATGAGCCCGGAGTACTGGAGCAACATGGGGAAAAACAGCACGGACGAGCCGTACTTCGGAACCAGGGTAAGCGCAACGACCATGCCTGTGACGATGTCATCGGAGAACGTCTGGAACAGGTCGGAACCCCGTCCTGCACAGTCGCCTACGTTGTCGCCAACGAGATCTGCTACCACCGCGGGGTTTCGAGGATCATCTTCAGGGATGTTAGCTTCGACCTTGCCGACAAGGTCAGCACCGATGTCGGCCGCCTTGGTGTAAATACCTCCTCCTATCTGAGCAAACAGAGCCGCGAGGCTCGCTCCAAACCCGAAGCCCACAAGAGGATTGGGGTCCCGGAACAGAAGGTACAGAATGGAGAGCACGACAAGGCTGAAACCGGTGATGGAAAAACCCATGATGGATCCGCCTGCCACAGCGCGGTGAAAGGCATCCCGCATGGATGTCGTGGCATCGTCGGCGGTCTTGACATTTGCACGTGTCGAGGCGCTCATGCCCATGTAGGCGGTCACGAGGGAAGTGAAGACACCGAGCACAAACGTGACGGCAACCCACAGCCCAAGCGTAAAACCCAGCACGAGGGCGATGATGGGAGTCACAAGAAGGATGGAGCGCAGTTGGCGCGACAGATAGGCTCGTACGCCAAGCGCGATGTAACTTCCGATTTCGGTCATCTTGGGGGTGGATACCTTGGCAGCCCTGAGCTGGAGAAAGAAGACAAGTGCAGCTCCGATACACGTGAGACCGGCAATGACCGGGATAATGAGCAATTTCATTTCTGTTCCTCCACACGCTGGATCCAGCGAACGTTCGACAAGAGCTCGAAGCCCGAACACCGACAAGCAGTCATTATACAACTGCCCGTAGCGTGTCAACACACGCCTGGCAGGATCCGGGGAACGCGCGCGGCCTGCGGCTCGTTGCCTACTGAAGTGTTACTTCGTCGGAGTCCTCATCGAAAGCGAGCAGATTGCCGAAACGGGCCCAGTTGATCAGCGTCTGAAATGTGAACTCAGGGTTCTCGTTGGGGAGGAGCTGAGCAAGGCGTTCCTGCACTTCATCATCGAGCATGATCCCGTTTCTTGAGGCCTGCACGTCTGCATACAGCGTCTTGAAGACGTTCAACGTTAGTATCTGCTGCTTCCAGACGATCTTCTGCTCTTCTGTGTCCATGTTCGCAAACCGCCTGCCAAGGGGAGTCAAGATGGTCCGTTGCTTGGGTGTCTCGATGAACCCAAGCATCTCTGCAGCCTTGACGATGTTGATCAGTTCACTGAACTCTTTCCCGAACTCGTGTGCGAGGACGAATACATCACCCTGCCCACCGTGGCTGTCAAGATATTCCACGAAGCTGACGACATCGCTGGAAGATGCCGGAGGAAGGGGTTCGTACACTGGCTGAGATGGAGTGCTCACCACAGCTGGAGGAACGTCGGGCAGTTCGTTTGTCGTGATGATGTCATGTAAGTAGTCGACCATCGCGAGGAAGTCCGCGCCGCGATAGTCGCGAGGCCGCGGGAGGTTGTTTGGCACGACAGCCCTGATCCGGCCGGGATTGGCGGAGAAGATAACAATGCGGTCCGCCATGTAGACAACCTCCTTGATGTCGTGGCTGACCATGAGGATGGACGCAGGTTGTCCTTCTGCCTCTTCCCAGATGTCGACGACATCGGCACGCAGGGATTCGGCCGTCAGCGCGTCGATGGCGCTGAACGGCTCGTCCATGAACAGAAGCTCCGGCTGAACGGCGAGCGCGCGCGCTATGCCAACCCGCTGCTTCATGCCTCCCGAAATCTCGCGGGGATACGCTTCCTCGAATCCCTCAAGGCCGACCATCTTGATGACTGAGTTGACACGACGCTGCACTTCTCCCTCGGGAAGGTGCTGAGAAACCAGCACCGACTGTATGTTCTCACTGACGGTCATCCACGGAAACAGCGCAAACATCTGGAACACCATCGCTACGCCAGGCGTAAGACCTGACATTTCGCTGCCGCGCGACAGGACCTTGCCCTTGGTTGGGCGAATGAGACCGGCGAGGATACGCAGGAAGGTCGACTTGCCACACCCGGATGGTCCTATGATGCAGATGATCTCCCCCTTGCGGATGTCCATGGTGATGTCCTCGAGAACAGTCATCATGTTGCCGTTGGGCATGGGAAACAAGTGGGTGACGTGGTCGCTCGCAAGGAGGACGGGCTGCTGTTCAGTGATTGTATCTGCCATGGGAGCTCCTTTACTTGCTGAGGTTGTACCTGGTGCTTGCAAGGGCATAGAGCGGGCGCCATACGAAGCGATTGATCAGAACAACTGTCAGAGCCATGATGAGAATAGCCCCGGATAATTCACCAAATCTTGCGTTGAACGCCGCCTGGCTGATAACAGCCCCGATGCCGCGCGCGGTGAGCGTGCTTCCCCGGAACGTCACCGTTTCTGCTACGATGCTGGCGTTCCAAGCACCGCCCGCCGCGGTGACCCATCCGGTCACAAGGTACGGAAAAACAGCGGGGATGTACAAGGACCAGAATCTCTGGCGCGGGGTGAAGTGATAGTTGGCAGCGGCTTCCTTGAGGTCCGAGGGAATTGCCTGCGCGCCGGCAATTACGTTGAACAGGATGTACCACTGCGTTCCCAACAGCATCAGGATGATGCTTCCGACGCCAATGGCGATGTTCAGCGACGTGAGGATCAGGATGACGGCAGGAAACAACATTGGTGCAGGAAATGATGCGGCGACCTGCACGACCGGCTGCATGATCCGAGACAACCTGGGGGAGAGTCCAATCCTGATGCCCAAAGGCACCGTCCAGAGCGTTCCCAGAAGAATTGCAGCAGTAACTCGAGCGAGCGTGAGAAGGTCACTCTGCACCAGGCGAACCCATTCGGCGGCGGAGACAGATGCAAGCAGGCGTACGACCTGAACCAGTGCAACAGCCAGACCTGCCGCAAGCAAAACGAACCCCAGACGTGAAACCAGGATTCCGGCAACCGGTCGATTCGCGGTGCGTGCCGGACTGTCAGAAGACGAAGTGCTCGTAACAGCCGCTGCCGGTACCTGCGATGATTGCACCGGAGACCTGTGCAGGGACCGGCGGATGGACGCTCCGATGGTGCCAAGCCAGCGCAGAATGTGAGAATGTCGGAGCAGATCCAGAAACCAGGACTCCATGACTTCTTCCTGGGTTGTGTCCTCAATGCGGAATTTTTGGGCCCAGACGACAATGGGGCGCCACAGGAGTTGGTCGAGAGCCACGATCATGAGGATCATTGCAACGACAGCTCCTATCATTGCTTTCGTATCCCCACGCTCGACGGCTACGGACATGTACGAGCCGATACCTGGAAGGCGGAAGTCCCTGTTTCCCAGCTGAAACGTCTCCGTGACCATGAGGAAGAACCAACCGCCGGCCATGCTCATCATGCTGTTCCAGATGAGGCCTACCGCGCTGTATGGCATCTCAATCTGGGTCAGCCGCTGCCACCAACTGAAGTGGTAGACGGTTCCGGCCTCCTGGAGGTATTGTGGCACCGACTTGAGCGAGTTGTAGAAGCTGAATGTCATATTCCACGCCTGGCCCGTAAAAATCATGAGAATAGAGGCCAACTCCAGGCCAACGTTGCTGGACGGAAAGAGCGAGACCAGGGCGAGAACCAGCCCGGGCATGAACCCGAGAACGGGAATGCTCTGGAGAATGTCAAGAATGGGCACGAGGAGCTTCTCAGCCAGCTTGTCCTTGGCGGCCCAGTACCCGTAGACGATGGTGAACCCGAGTGACACGCCGTAAGCGGCGAGTCCTCTGATAAGGGAGAAGAATGTGTAGCGTGGCAAGGAGCCCAGGGACAGGTCGATCACAACAGTCGGCCGAAGGATCCCGGCCCACTCCTGGCTCACCTGCGTCAGGCCATAGAAAAAGCCAAGGATGCCAAGTGTGATGGCGATGTCTGCGAGAACTCCGCTGTGGTACAGCGCCATGACGGCGCTGGACTCACCCCAGATAGGCAATGCCGCGGGGCGCTTCCGACGTGGGGGACTGCCTCGCGGATCGGTCCTGATGAGTTCTTCTTCCTGTTGAGCCATCGCTTGTCTCCATCCGACTGTCACCTGCGGCCTATCGTACCACAGAAGGGCCGAGGCTGCAACCCGGCCGTGGCGCGTCGTGTGGTGCACTCCTGACTGCAGCGGACTCCCCAGAGAAACCGTCCAGCATCTGTGAATGCCTGGCCGGACGTCCTTCGCCGCATCATATTGACATTGCAGGCACAGAAGATATACTGCCCCGTTTGTGACTTGAGCCTGACATCAGGACTGATGGGGGAGATGAGGTCATGTACATAGTAATCGTCGGCTGTGGACGCCTGGGTTCCACGCTGGCCACGAGGCTGTCCAGGGAGGGCCACGATGTGGCCATTGTGGACCGGAATCCCGACAACTTCGGTCGGCTGAGCGATGACTTCAATGGAGCAACGGTGCCCGGAGTTGGATTCGACAGCGATGTCCTCAGGTCGGCAGGTATCGAGCACGCTGACGGATTTGCCGCCGTTACCGAGGGAGACAACATGAATATCATGGCCGCACAGGTGGCAAAAAACATCTTCAAGGTCCCGATGGTGATTGCGCGCGTTTTTGACCCTGTTAAGGGAGAAACATATCGGGCCTTGGGACTCGACACAGTCTGTCCAACCACATCAGCTGCGAATATTATCTACAGCAAGTTCCTCATTCGCAATGAGGATATGCACTTTGTCCTGCCGGGAGATAACATCGAATTGGTAGAAGTTCCCTATAACTCGCGCGTCATGGCGCGAACAGTAGCGGAAGCAGAGGCCTTGGATGACTTCAAGGTGATTTCGGTGACACGCGACGGGAACACAACCCTGGCAAAGCCGGGAGATGTCCTGGCCGAGGGAGACCGCCTGATGCTTGCCTTGCACATCTCAGACGTGCCCAGACTCAAGGCAATCTTCCATCGGTGAGAGGCAGACCATGTATGTTGTCATTGCAGGTGGCGGAAAGGTAGGCTCGTACCTCGCTCGTTTGCTTGTCGGAAAAGGACATGACGTGGCCATCATCGAGCAGGACCCGAAGGCGTGCGAAGCGCTGTCGGAATGGGGAAAGGCACTTGTCATCAATGGGGACTGCTGCGATATCTCTGCCCTGATTGATGCGGGAATGGAGAAGACGGACCGGTTTGCGGCGGTGACAGGCGATGATGCCAACAACCTGGTCGCGTGCCAACTGGCGAAGGTACGATTCCATGTGCCACTTACGACGGCCCGCATCAATGACCCGCGCAATGAGGACGTTTTCCATAAGATCGGTGTGGACTTTGCCCTCAACTCGACAGACATTCTTGCAACAGTCATTGAGGAAGGAATTGTTGTCCACGACCTGATTCCTCTCGTTACGCTGGCAAAGGGAAAGGCAGTGCTCGTCGAGCTTCAGATTCCATCAGACTCCCCTGTCGTTGGCAAGACCATGCGGGAAGTGCCTTGGCCCCGGGGCTGCGTGGTAGTTTCGATCATGCACGGTGGTGACATTGTCTTCCCAAGGGGAGCCAGTGAACTGAACGCCGACGATACCGTCATCGGTCTGGTTGCCCCCGACGCCGAAGAATCGTTCAGAGACGTCTTGCGCAAGTCATGAGCAACGATCGAGAGCAATCCCGCACGACTCGTCGAGCCGGGCTGCGCAATGACGTGCTGGGCATCACCACGGAAGTTGCATGGACTGGCATTCTGATTCTTGTGGGGTACTTCGTTTCGCGGTTGTTCTTTCTCGGGAGATAGCCAATGGTCCGCAGAGTCTGGAAGGAAGATTTCCGCATCATTGGCTACTACACTGGGCTGATTACGATTGGGGTGGGCCTGCTGATGCTCGTGCCCATGGTCACGAGTCTGGTGTTCAGAGAGTGGGAATCAGCCGTGGACTTTGGCCTCTCGATTGTTCTGACGTTGCTGGTCGGATATGTTCTCGCGCTGGTGTCGCGCACCAAAAACACGCCGGGGCTGACGCATGCAATGGTCATCGCCGCAGGGTCGTGGCTGGTTGCCATGGTGCTGTCTGCGGTTCCCTATGTCCTCAGTGGTCATGCATTGTCACTCCTGGATGCCTGTTTCGATACGATGAGTGGCTATACGACGACAGGGCTCTTTCTTCTGCAGGACCTTGACCACATTTCGCAGGGACTCAACATGTGGCGTCATCTGTTGACGTATGTTGGGGGCCAGGGAATCGTGGTGCTGGCTTTGACGTTTCTGATTGGTTCTACAGGCGGCGCGTACAAGCTGATGGTCGGTGAAGGCAAGGATGAGAAGCTGGTGCCCAATGTGCGGCACATTGCAGTTCAGATATGGCGTATCTCACTCATCTATCTGCTCATTGGGACCGGAGTTCTGGGCATCCTGGCAATAGTCGGGGGCATGAAGCCACAACTTGCATTCTTCCATGGCGCGTATATCTTCATGTCCGCTTGGAGTACCGGAGGATTTGCTCCCTACAGCCAGAATATGCAGTACTACCATAGTCTACCCATGGAAACCGTCAGCATGGTGTTCATGGTTCTTGGTTCCTTCAACTTCGCACTGCACTATGCAGTGTGGACGGGCAACCGCAGGGAGATTCTGCACAACGTCGAAATCGTGTCCTTCACGATCACCGTCCTTACCACGTTCTCGCTGACATGCCTTGCGCTCATGCAGCGGGGTGTCTATCCGAACGCCGTCGCGCTCTTCAGACGAGGATTCTTTCAGCTACTTTCCGCCCATACGACGACGGGTCAATCCAACATCTATGCCCGGACGTTTGTCCGAGACTGGGGCTCCCTTGGAATGCTTGCCCTCACTATTGCAATGGCGATAGGAGCCAGTGCGGCGTCCACCGGCGGTGGCTTCAAGGGCATGCGCATGGGAATCATCTTCAAGGGGATTGTAACTGACATCAGGAAACTGCTGTCCCCAGAGCGTGCTATTGTCGTCGGCCACTATCACCACATCCGCGACAACACATTGACAGATGGGACAGTCAAGAGCGCGGCGGTCATCGTAGTCCTCTATGTGCTTATCTACGTAGTGGGGGCGGTGGTTGGCATGGCATACGGGTACCCCATGGCTGATACGTTCTTCGAGTCAGTCTCGGCCGGCAGCAACACTGGTCTCTCCTGTGGTGTGACGCAGGCGACCATGCCGACGCTCCTCAAAATCGTGTACATTGTGGAAATGTGGATGGGACGACTGGAGTTTCTCTCCGTCTTCACCCTGTTCGGGTTTATTGCGGCGAGCTTCAGGGGCCTCAAGCGTCAGAAGGTGGCTGGATGAAGGGACGCGTGGCAGCTTGTGTGGCTGTAACGATGCTCCTGCTCGCTCTTGTGCCGAGTCAGACACTGGCAGAGGAGCCACCGCTGGTCACAACGACGCAACTCGTGGAGCAGTCGGCTACTTGGGATGGCAAGACCGTGTCATTCAAGGGTGAAGTACTTGAAGACGTGCTGGCGAGAGCTGATGGCACGTGGTTGAATCTTTCCGATGGCAACAACACCGCGATGGGCATCTTCGTTCCAAAGACAGTGTCCATGCCTACCATTTCGTGGGCCGAGGACTATCGCACCATCGGCGATACCGTGCTGGTGACAGGCGTTTTTCACAGAGCCTGCGTCGAGCACGAAGGTGAAACTGACATTCATGCGCTCTCTGTTGTCGTGGTACGGCAAGGTTCAACCAAGGAGAATCCAATTCACCGGGATAGGGTTGTGTGGCTGGTTGTACTGGCCCTGGCGCTGGCAGTAGTCATGTGGTTCTATTATCGCAAACCCGGGGAGAACCTGAGCCCGCACGAAGACCCATAGGAGCTTTCCGCCTGGTACCTACTGTCACACGCAGTGTAGCCTAGTGGTTGTCAGGCTTGGTACGCGACAGAGCCATCTACAATGGTTGTGGCAACGTGTGCACTCCTGAGGTCGTCCGGACCTCTGGACTGCAACACATTGCGCGAAAGGACGACCACGTCTGCATCTTGCCCTTCCATGAGGTTCCCGCGCACTCCGGCAAGTCCCACAGTGTCCTCTGGCACCACGGTGTAGGCGCTCAGCGCGTCCGACAGGCTGATGCGCTGTTCTGGCTGGTAGGGCTCTTCGCCTGCCCGTTCGCGGAACGCTGCGAAGGACATGCCCTTCAACGGATCTGGGTCTTCGACGGGAGCGTCCGAGCCAAAGCAGAGGTCGGTTCCCGCGGTGAGGAGAGAATGGAAGGCATACGACCCCGGGTGCGGCGCGGGGAACACTGACCGCAGTTTGCCGATGTCGAGGTCGAGGTGGGCAGGCTGCACAGACGCTGCGATGCCAAGGTCACAAAACCGGCTGATGTCCGTAGGGCGAAGGAACTGGGCGTGCTCGATGCGGTGGTGGGCATGCCCCTTGGACAGCGAGGCGCCAGCCTTGTCAAAGGCGTCCAGAACCTCGGCATTGGCCCTGTCGCCAATTGCGTGGATCCAGATCCAAAGGCCATGTTCGTCGGCCCTGTGGAATCGTTCCGACAGGGCATCGATTGATGCGTACGTGTGATATCCGTAGTTGGCGTGCTCCCCGTTCCATGGCTCGACCATGTAGGCGGTACGTGACCCGAGCGAGCCATCAGCGAAGAACTTCACTCCGCCAATCCTCAGGAAGTCTGATCCGAAACCGGATCGAAGCCCCAGTGCCACGGCGGCGTCCAGGTTCTCCGCACCTACTGCCTGCCAGATCCTGATGCGCGGCTCCTCGTCCATTGCTGGCACCAGCGCCTCGAGTTCCGGCAGAATGCCGAAGTCCATGTTGCAGCAGGAGGCAATGCCCAGCGACAGAAGGCGGGTGATGGCCCGATGAAACCCCGCAAAGCGCTCCTCGAGGCTTGGAGCCGGAATCCGTGCCAGGGCAACGTCCTGGGCCGCATCATGGAGTATTCCGGTTGGCCCGTCGTTGTCTCGGGGAATCAGGTCATCCCCGAACGCCGAGTCCCCCCAAAGTCCGACAGCCTTGAGTGCCGCTGTGTTCAACCAGAGGGAGTGGTAGTCCTTGCGCTTGAGAACGACGGGCGACTCACGGTAGAGCTCGTCCAGGTCCTGCCGCCGGGGAGCATGGTGCCAAAGCTCGTCATCCCACCCGTCGCCTCGAATCCAGTTCCCGGAGTCCGGCTTCCCGGCATTCCGAATTCGCGTGAGAGCCTCCTCGAGCGAGGACGCGCCACTCAGGTCAATGTTCAGAAGCGCCGCGCCGTACAGGTCAAGGTGCAGGTGCGAGTCCATGAACGCTGGAAAACAGGTCGCTCCAGGCAACGACTGATAGTCGAGGAGCGTGGCATTTTTCTCTCTGGACATGGCCAGGATGTCGGCGGCGCTGGCAATCCTCTGGATAACCCCGCTTGCAAGGTACATCCCTGTCCCCGTGGTTCTCCACATTCCATCGGCAAAGGACATGATGCTGGCATTGATGATGGCCAGCTGGTTGTTTCCGCGCATGCCTGTCTCCTCTCGTCTCGTGCCAGTGCCCCGCTACCGCTGTGGCACAGCCTGCTGTCTCATGACTGCGGATTCCCCAGGTTCAGCAGTTCGGGCCAGCTGTCGATGAGGTAGGTTGGTTTCAAGGCGACGAGCGCAGCACGGCCCGCGTACCCGAACGTGCACGCACAGGATGGAACACCCGCATTCTGCGCTACGAGAATGTCGTTTCGGGAGTCGCCGACCATCAACGTGTGCTGCAGCGACACACCGACGTCGTGCACGAGCGAACAAAGGTTCGACGGGTTGGGCTTTCTGAGGTCGGGCTCGTCAGGCCCGACAACGTGGTCAAAGAAGCCCAGAATACCCAGTCGCCGGAGAATCTCGCGCGAAAGGTCCTCTGGCTTGTTTGTAAGCACCGACAAGTGGTGTCCTTGGGCATCAAGCTCCGAAAGCGTTTCCTGACAGCCTTCATACAGGCGGGACTCGTCTGTGCAGTGGTCACTGTAGTACGATCGGAACTCATCGACAAGCTCTGTCACAAAGGCCTCCTCGTCCGTCTGGAAGGCTCGTTTCATCATGTCATCGAGCCCATCGCCCACCCACGAAACAACGACAGCGACATCTTGGGCGGGCCGGGAATGCAGCCGGAGCACGTGGTTGACGGCAGCAGCGATGTCCTGTCGCGTATCGACGAGCGTTCCGTCGAGGTCAAAGAGGTATAGATCAAACACGGTCGTTCTCCTTACGGGACTATAGGATTGGTTGTTCTCAGATATACTGTAGCAGCACTGTACCAGTAGTCCACCGCCGGTCGGCTCGCCAGGGCACAGCAACGGCACTGCCAGACGTACCCTGTGGTGCTCGGGCGGGGACAGGAGATCCCTGCATGGTTAATATTGAACTCCTTCAGGATACTGCGGACCTTGGCAAGCTCGAGCCGGTCTGGAACACGGTCGTTGAGACGAGCAGCTCGAACACATGCCATTCGACGTACGAATGGCTGTCGACATGGTGGAAGCACTTCAGCAGTGACAAGCACCTCTTCCTGCTGGTGGCGTCCGAGCAGGGAACGCCAGTCGGGCTAGCACCGTTCTACATCGCCGATGACACGAAAACGCTGCACTTTCTCGGCCAGGGTCTGTCGGACTATGCTGATCTCATTGTACCGCGCGGCCGTGGGGACATCGCTGATCAGCTTGTGGCAGCAGTTGTGGCTCATCACGACGTGTGGAGTGCCCTGGATCTGGAGGAGATTCCGGAGGACTCGCCCAACGTACAGCCGCTGGACAGGCTGAGGGACCAGCAAACAGGCGGCGCATGGCACAGGACCGTACGGTGTCCGTACCTACCCATAGCGGGAAGTTGGGATGAGTTCTACCAGACACTGGGCAAGGGGTTCCGGCATGAGGTGCGCAACAAGCTCAACAGGTGGGATGCTGTGCACAGTACAGGGGGAGCAGGCTCGGCACTTCAGTATCTGGATGGGGACGCAGTGGACGGTTATCTGTTCGATGAGATGGCTGCCCTTTCAGCTGAGCGTCAGTCCGCTGACGGGCACCGCAGTCCTTTTCTCAACCATCCTGACCAGGAGTTTCTGCGGGATGTCCTGCCGATCATGGGAGCCCACGGTCAGGTGCGTGTTGGACAACTTCGTGGAGAAGGTGAGCTTCTTGCATTTATGCTTGCCTTCTACTGGCAGGGAGTGGTCTACACCTGGAATACCCAATACAAGCCATCCTATGCATCGTATTCTCCTGGCAGGCTCATGCTGGTGAGATTCGCGGAACAGCGTTTCAACGAGGGTTGCCGTGAGCTTGATTTCATGCGTGGCGAAGAACGCTACAAGTTCGATTGGACGTCACACTTCCGAACCAACCTTGCGCTGAGGTCGGGCGCGGTGGCTATAGGAACGACGCCTTCGCGGGCCGAGCCCGACCGCACAAATGGAGCGTGCTGATATGCGTGAGAAAGTCATAGTGACAGGCCACCGAAGCCCGGATACGGACTCGATCTGTTCGGCTCTGGGATACGCTTTCTTCAAGAATCGAACAGACCGTACACGCGTGTATATAGCGGTGCGGGGAGGCGAGCTGAGCGATGAAACGCGCTTTGCTTTGGATCGTTTTGGTTTCCGTACTCCGCCGCTCCTGCGGTCGTTGATGCCGCAGGTCCAGGATGTGCCACGGAAACGGCTGGTGACCGTGGCTCCGTCGACACAGGTAGGGAAGGCGGCGGTCCTCATGAAGGAGCACCGCATTCATTCCCTGCCTGTCATCGATGGCGAGCAAACGGTACGGGGCGTCGTCGATGCTGTCGACATCGCGACCGCGTATGCCGAGGAACTGGAACGCGTGGACGTTGTCCCCTACGGAGTGGACGTGGATACCGTCGCGGCCCAACTGTCAGCCAGCATTGTGTTTCGGTCTGGTGACCTGACACTCTTGCAGGGCGCCCTGTTGGTCCTCATGAAGTCAGTTTCTCCTGCAGCGTCCGCCTGCCATGAGGCACGCATCGTTGTGTCGGACGGCATGCCGTCGGCTGAGGTCATGGCGTCATGTACGGCAGCCACGGCGCTCATCGTCACCGGGGTGGATACGGGGGTCGTCACATGTCAGGAGTGGCCTCCCAGTCTTCAGGTTGTGCTCGCCACGGGCAAATCGTTGGCCCACACCTTGCGGACACTGTGGTCGTCCATTCCTGTGTCGGCTTTCATGCAGAACAGCGTCCCGCTCCTGGGCATGACCGACACACTGGAAAAAGCAAAGAAGGCAGTCTTGGATTCTTCTGCAAGGTGTGCGGTCGTGTTGGACAATTTTCGCCAACCCGCAAACATCGTGACGCGGTCAGACCTCATTCGGTTCGCGCGCAAGAAGGTGATTCTTGTTGACCACAACGAGACGCTTCAGGCGGTCGACGGCGTCGAAGAGGCCGACATTCTCGAGATCATTGACCACCACCGCGTAGGTGACATCTCCACATTTCGCCCCATCTACTTCCGCAATGAACCGGTGGGGAGCACGTGCACGATTGTAGCCGAACTCTGCACGGAAAACGGGGTATTTATGCCAGCGCGCGTTGCCGGCATTCTCTTGTCCGGGATCCTCTCGGATACGATGAACATGAATCTGTCTACGACCACGGCAACAGATGTCCGCGTGGCCCGCCGGCTTGCAGCCATCTGCGACGTCAATGCGCAGGAGTATGGTCTGGAGCTGCTCCGTCACGGGTCTGCCATCGTGAGTGGGCATGCCGCCAGCGAAGTGCTTGCGAAGGACTTCAAGGAGTTTGATCTGTTTGATACCCGGATAGGAGTATCTCAGACGGTGGTGTTCGCATTTGAAGCCGTTCAGGAGCGAGAGTCCGAATTCCATCAGGCAATGCTGGACCTTCGGACACGCATGGGGTTGGCAGCCGTCGCCTTTCTCGCAACAGACCCATTGAGGCGACAATCGTATCTGCTCGTCTCTGGCGCGGAGGAAGCCTTTGAGGAAGCATTCGGAGTCCAGGTCGAGCACGGCCATGCGGTTCTTGACGGTGTGCTGTCACGGAAGAAGGACTTCATTCCCCGACTCGCTGAGGTCCTGTCCCGCTATGCCTGACCACTGCCATGTCCATTGGTGTGAGGTAGTGTCATGACGGTGACGCAACAAGGAACCGGTACCGAGTGCCAGGATGACCGATGCATCCTCTCGATTGACTGTGGCACCCAGAGTGTCCGAGGGCTTGTCTTTGACTGCAACGGGCATATTCTGGCGAAGCACAAGGTGGAGTTTGAGCCATACGTTTCGCCCGTACCCGGGTACGCAGAACACCCAGCCGGCGACTTCTGGCGAGACGCCTGCATGGCCCTTCAGTCACTGAAGGGAGAGGCCCCCCTTGCATGGAAGCGCATTGCAGCCGTAACCGTCACGACACAGAGGGACACTGTCGTTCCTCTCGACGCCAACGGAATGCCTCTCCGGCCGGCAATCGTCTGGCTGGACCAGCGCATGGCCCGGTGTGACAAGCCGATGCCAGCAATGGACCGCCTTCAGTTCAGGCTGGTTGGGATGACCAAGGCTGTAGAGATCAGTCGGCGCAAGGGAAAAGACAACTGGATGGTCGAAAATGAGCCTGACTTGTGGGCTAGGACCGCGAAATGGCTTCTGCTGTCGGGGTACTTCTGTTACCGTCTTACTGGACAGTATGTAGATTCCGTAGCCTCGCAGATAGGCCACATTCCGTTCGACTACGCTGCGCGCGGTTGGCCCTCGAGGCCCAGCAGCTGGCGCTGGCACATGTTCAGTGCTCGCCGCGACCAGCTTCCTGATCTGGTCGAAGCAGGGCAGCAGATGGGGAGCGTTTCTGCTCAGGCGGCAGCCGAAACCGGGCTTCCGGAGGGACTGCCGGTGATCGCTGCCGGTTCGGACAAGGGTTGCGAGACGCTGGGGGTCGGTTGCGTCGACCCAAGCAGTGTCAGTCTGAGCTTTGGAACGACGGCAACAATTCAGACAACGTCCAGGACGTACTTTGAACCTATCGCATTCATGCCGCCATATCCTGCCAGCGTCAAGGGTTGCTTCAACCCCGAGGTTGAGATCTTCCGCGGCTACTGGATGGTAAGCTGGTTCAAGAAGGAGTTCGCGGTGCGTGAAGCAGTTGAGGCGGCCGAGCGTGGTGTTCCTCCTGAGGTCGTCTTGGACGAGCATCTTCAGGACGTTCCGCCCGGATCACAAGGCTTGATGCTGCAGCCGTACTGGGGCCCGGGCCTGAAGATGCCGGAGGCCAAAGGATCAATGATCGGGTTCGGGGACGTGCACACCCGGGCACATATCTATCGTGCCATCATTGAAGGCATCGGGTACGCCCTGCTGGAAGGGCTGGAGCAGATCGAACGCAAGAGTGGAACGGCAGTTGAGAAGGTGATGGTGTCCGGAGGCGGCTCGCAATCCAATGCAATCTGCCAGATTACGGCTGACATGTTCAACCGCCCCGTCCTTCGAAGCGAAACGTACGAAACTTCGGGCCTGGGAGCAGCGATAAACGGCTTTGTCGGAATCGGAGTGTATACAACGCACGAGGAGGCGGCCAGCCACATGGTTCGCGCAGCAGATACCTTCATGCCACGCGCGGAAGCCGCCGCCCTGTACCACGACCTCTACGTGGGGGTGTACCGGCACATCTATCCTGCATTGCGGCCGGTATACCGAGAAATCCAGCGAATCACTCACTATCCAGAGACCTGATCCTGGCAGACCGGACCGGTGCGGGGTCGTCGGGTGCTATTCCCACTCTATCGTCGCGGGTGGCTTAGATGTAATGTCGTAGACGACGCGATTGACTTCGGGGACTTCGCTGACGATGGCCTGGGAGAGTTCGTGCAGAACCTCGGAGGGCAGCCGTACCCAGTCTGCTGTCATCCCATCGCTGCTGTCGACCACGCGAACTGCAATCGTGTGACCGTACGTGCGTGTGTCTCCCTGAACACCGACGCTGTGAACATCGGGCAGCACAGCAAATGACTGCCAGACCTTGTCGTACCAGCCCGACTGACGCATAACCCGTTCGACCACGGCATCCGCGCGTCGGACGATGTCCACCTTGTGGCGCGTAACCTCGCCGACAACCCGCACTGAGAGTCCTGGACCTGGGAATGGCTGCCTGGTGACGAGTTCCTCGGGAAGCCCCAGGATCCTGCCGAGATTTCGGACCTCATCCTTGAACAAGAGGCGAAGAGGCTCAACCAAGTCAAAGCCAAGGTCCGGAGGAAGCCCCCCGACATTGTGGTGACTCTTGATGGTACGAGCGACCGGGCTGCCGGACTCGATGACGTCCGGGTAGAGCGTTCCCTGTACGAGAAACTGTGCATCCTGCGCTGTGCGCGCCTGTTCTGCAAAGCAGGCGATGAACGTGGAGCCGACCGCCTTGCGTTTCTGTTCCGGGTCAGTGATGCCCTCAAGCGCCGCGAAGAACCGGTCTCCGGCATCCACGCGCACCAGAGGAGCGCCAAAGTGACCACGGAACGTTGCTTCCACCTGGCCGCCCTCGTCAGCACGAAGCAGACCGGTGTCAACAAAAACACAGCATAGTTGCTGTCCAATCGCACGGTAGGCCAGGGCCGCGGCCACCGAACTATCGACCCCTCCCGACAGCGCGCACAGGGCACGCTTCTCGCCGATGCGGCTTCGCATGTCCTGGACTGCCGTGTTCACAAGGCTCTCCATGGTCCAGTCGCCGGAGCAGCCTGCAATGTCGAAGAGAAATCTTTCCAGGATCTGTGTTCCGGCAGTGGTCTGGGCCACTTCCGGATGAAACTGGAGTGCATACAGATGGCGAGTGGAGTCCTCCATGGCCGCCACCGGGCAGACAGCTGTTCCGGCTGTTACCTCAAAGCCTGCCGGGACGTCATGGATGCGGTCCATGTGGCTCATCCAGGTAGTAATCTCCGGGGAAAGGCCACGGAACATCCTGGAAGATCGGGACAGCGACACGGCCGTCTGTCCATATTCGCCGGAAGCGGCGTGCTCCACACTGCCCCCCAGCAAGGTCGCCATCAGCTGCGCACCATAGCAGATGCCCAGAACTGGAAGCCCAAGCTCAAAGATCGCTGGGTCACAGGTCGGAGCGCCATCTGCGTAGACACTTGCAGGCCCACCGGAGAGTATGAGTGCTCTGGGGGAACGTTCCGCAAGCCTCGCGGCGCTGGTGTCGCAGGACATGATTTCGCAGAACACGTGCAGGTCACGCACACGGCGCGCGATCAGCTGGGTGTACTGGCCCCCGAAATCAAGGATGGCGACAAGTTCGTGGTGTTCCGGGTTCATTGCATCGGGTCGTAGTTGGGGCTGTCGCCCGTCATGTCGATATCATGGGCATGAGACTCGCGGAGTCCGGCACCAGTGATGCGGACGAAGCGCGACTCGTTCCGCAGCACCTCGAGCGTCGGCGCCCCGCAGTATCCCATACCGGCTCGCAGACCACCAAGAAGCTGAAAGAGGACATCGTGAACAGACCCTCGGATAGGGACGCGCCCTTCAACACCTTCAGGGACCAGCTTGGAATGTCCCGTCTGAAAGTACCGGTCACTGCTGCCGCTGCGCATTGCATCCACAGATCCCATGCCACGATACGCCTTATAACTAGCACCGCTTTCAGTGATTGACTCACCAGGGCTTTCGAATGTTGCTGCAAGGAGCTTCCCAAGCATGACCGTGCTGCCACCCGCTGCAAGAGCCTTGGTGACATCACCCGAATATCGGATGCCTCCGTCTGCAACGATGGGGATGTCATGCTTTGCTGCTTCTTCTGCACAGTCATAGATGGCCGTAATCTGTGGCATGCCTACGCCCGCCACAATGCGCGTCGTGCATATCGAACCAGGCCCGATGCCTACCTTTATGGCATCTGCCCCGGCAATGACAAGGTCACGCACTGCCTCAGGCGTGGCGACATTTCCTACGATGACCGGTATGGCGGGAAATGACTGCTTGAGCAGAGCAACGGCTCTGACGACTCCCAACGAGTGGCCATGTGCGCTATCAAGCACTAGTACATCGACCCCTGCGTCTATCAGGGACCGGGCACGGGCCATGAGGTCCGGTGCGACGCCGACGGCGGCGCCTACCATCAGACACCCTCGTGCATCCGTTACCGATTCAGGGTAGGCTAGCGTCCGCGCGACATCGGCCACGTCGGCGAACCCCCCTGGGCCTCCGTCCGGGCCAACGAGGGCCAGCTCATGGATATCCCACCGGGCAAGGTACTGAGCGAGCCCCTCTGCATCCAGATTGAGAGGAAGGGGAATCCTTCCCGCGGGATTCACAAGCTGGACAAGTGGGATGGAGGGCTCCTCGAAGGCAACATCCGAAGGAGTGACAAAACCGACAAGACGCCTGCCGTCTAGAAGGGGAACTGCAAACACGCCCAGACGGTCGAGCAGTTCTCGCGACTCCACGACTGTCTGGTGAAGGTCGAGGTGCGCAATGGAGCCTAGGGGCTGTATGCTCATGCGCTTTACCGCGGTTACCTCTGCAGCCTGCTGCTCGATGGCCATGTTCTTGTGGACAAACCCGAGTCCGCCCTCGAGCGCCATCGCTGCCGCCATGGAGTGCTCAGTGACTGTGTCCATGGCCGCGCTGACAACAGGGATGTTCAGGTGCAGCGTCCGCGTGAGCTGGGTACCGATGTCGACGCCGGCCGGGAGGACGTCCGACTTGCCAGGAATCAACAGGACATCGTCGAATGTCAGTCCCTCACGGGCAAACTTGTCATCCATGCTTCCTCCAGCTCGTGCACATAGCAGGAGACTGCCGCAAGAGCCGTCCTGTCTCCTGGTTGTGTCACATGCTAGCGAGGGCGAACGTCGTTGTCAATGAAGGAAACAGTCTGGTTGCCGCCGGCTTCTCGTGTGACGCGTGCCCGCTGACCAGCAAGCGGGGAGCCGCAAACGGTCTTGCCTCAATGACCCGGCAGAATGCTCTGAACCCACTGCCCCAAGGCCTTGAGATTGACAGGGGGCAGCAGCCGGAGCAAGGGAAGGAGAATCGGATAGATGCGGCTGTTGCTGATGATGCTTGACGATACCGACGTTGGCAACAAGTGAACTATGACGCCAAGGAGCAGCGTCAGCACGAGGATCTTGATACAGGACGAAAGAAGGATCGCCGGGACGGCGATGAGCACGTAGAAGAGAAGGTAGGTAACGACATAGTAGACGACGGTGGCAAGTCCCTGGTTGGGGAGCTTGATGAATGTCAGGTAGTACGGAGTGAGCGAGGCCGTCAGCAGTGCGGAGAGGCCAATTGCGAGGAGAGACGTGGTGATCTTGCCATGCTTGGCGAAGAGGCTCCGGGCAATGATAATGGTCGCAAACAACACAACAATTGTGTCGAACAGCATGGAACGCCTCCGGACAGCTTACACTCCATACCAGTATGGAATGGCCCCGCAGACGGTCAACCCCGTATCATGATTACTACAAGATGGGCCATTGGCCGCACACCGGTTCCACGGTATACTCTCTCTGGCGTACAGGTGCCAAAGCGCGGGCGTGTTCAAGTGCAGTTCGCGTGTGAAAAGGAGACAGGCGTGGGGTACTTTGCTGAATTGTTCGTGCTGTTTGTGGGACGCCCTGCCGAGGGGCTGCGTCATGTGCGCGAACATCCCTCCATGCTGGCTGCCATGATTGCCGTGCTGCTCACGGGCGTGGTTGACGCGGTGAGCTTCCGCATGGTGGATGTTATGCTTGTGGCGGACGCCCTGGGGCTGACGGCACAGGTGGCTGACGCGCTGAAACAGCTGCAACGCTCGCCTGCGACGTTCTGGGCATTCCTTGCAGAACCGTTTTTTCTGGTCATGTTTGCTGTGATGGTCATTGACGGATTAGCGCGTGTGGCTTGGAAACGTACCGCAGCGTCTTCGCTGTACGGCTCCCTGGGATTCGCCGGGTTCGTTGCAGCATTGCTCCGCATGGCGGGTGTGACTTTGGCCAGTCATGGCGGAATCCTGCCCCTGCTGTTCTCATATGGTGCGCTTGTGTATTCGCTGGTTGTTGGAGTGCTGGCAGTCAAACTGCTGTATGAGAAGAACGCTGGTTTGTCGCTGCTCGCATATCTCCTTCCAACGCTTCTTGAATTGGCGGCCACTATTGCACTCGTCATGACTTTCGGTGGAGCGCTCTGATGCTTGTTGACTTTGAGACTGAGCTGAACCCGCAACAGCTGCAGGCAGTGCAGGCTGTCAGCGGACCATGCCTGGTGCTTGCTGGAGCGGGCTCCGGGAAGACCAGAGTCATAACGTACAAGCTGGCCTACCTCATTGCCAGGCGCGGAATCGCTCCGTCGAACATCATGGCTGTCACGTTCACCAACAAGGCTGCCGGCGAGATGCGCACGCGTGCCGACGCACTCCTGGGGACGGAGCTTGGGAGGAAAGGGCTATGGATAGGCACTTTCCATTCGCTCTCCGGGCGCATTCTGCGTGAACAGATCGAGAAACTCGACATAGGGTACACCAGACAATTTGTGATCATCGACGAAGACGACCGCCTGCGCCTGGTGAGGCAGATTCTCAAGGATCTCAACCTGGATCCTAAGGCCTACGAGCCCCAGAAGATTGTGTACCGTATCTCAGACGCCAAGTCGAATCTCATTGGACCGGAGGAGCTGTCTGACTATGGATACAGCTACCTGGAGAAAGCTACCGTCAGCGTGTACAAGGTGTATCAGGAACGTCTGCAGCGGGAAAACCTGCTCGACTTTGACGACCTGATCGCGCTTGTAGTCCGGCTTTTTGACAAGCGCCCAGAGGTGCAGGAGTACTATGCTCGGAAATTCGAGCACATCCTGGTTGATGAGTACCAGGATGTCAACAAGATGCAGTACGAGCTTGTGAAGAAGTTGTCAGCGGTACACGGGAACATCACGGTGGTTGGCGATGACGACCAGAGCATCTACGCGTTCCGCGGTGCCAACAACAAGCTGATCCTTCACTTTGAGCAGGGCTTTCCTGGCGCAGTGGTCGTCAAGCTGGAACAGAACTACCGCTCCACAGAAGCCATTCTCGACGCAGCGAATTCGCTCGTGTCGAAGAATCGGACCCGGTATGCAAAGAAGCTCTGGACCACCAACGGAACCGGCGCTCCGATACGGGTGTTCGAGGCACTGACTCCCGAAGAGGAGGCAACCTTCGTGGCTTCCAGCGTCGAATCGCGTATGCGTGCCGGCGAAGAGGCGCGCAACATGGCGGTCATCTACCGGATGAACAGCCAGTCTCGCGTCCTTGAGGAAGCGTTTCTTTCTGCAGGGATACCATATCAGATTGTGGGAGGGTTCCGGTTCTATGAGCGTCAGGAGGTCAAGGATGTCCTGGCCTATCTGCGTTTGGGGTGCAATCCCATGGACAACCTTGCGTTTGAGCGGGCAGTCGCCAGGCCCTCGCGTGGCTTGGGCGAGAAGCGACTTGGCGAACTCAGGGTGTTCGCGGCAGAGCACGAAACGTCGCTGTACCTGGCTCTGCCGGAGTGGCTCGAGCAGAAGAAAGACACCAGGACATGGAACAAAGTGCAGGACTTCATACGACTGGTTCAGGACATTAGCGGGGCTGGAAGCTCTGCTCTTCATGCTGTCGACCTCGTGTTCGCATCGTCGGGACTCCTGGAGCAGCAGCCAGCCGAGTCGATCGAGACGAACTTTGAGCTGCAGTCCAGGCAGGAAAACCTCGACGAGTTGCACCGCACCGTCGAGGAGTTTGACCGCGCCAGCGAGGACCGTTCCCTTGCAGCCTATCTTACTCAGGTAGCCCTGATTCAGGACCAGGATGGCCTGAAGTCCGGGGCGGGTACGGGTGTAGTTCTGATTACCGCTCACTCGGCCAAAGGACTGGAGTTCGACGATGTATTCATCGTCGGGGCGGAGGAAGGCGTTTTCCCCCATCGGCGCTCGTTGGACAGTTCGGCTGATATCGAAGAGGAGCGCCGCCTGTTCTATGTTGCCTGCACGAGGGCCAAGAAGGAGCTTTGCATCAGCTATTGCACGGAGAGGTCGAGCTACTATGGCTCAGGGTTCCAGGAGCCTTCCAGGTTTCTCCGCGAGATGGACCTGCATAAGGAACGGGTTTCGGAGACAGCGCATACGGGTTCGTTGGCGCTCGTCGACGGCGACACAGTCATGCACAATATCTTTGGACAGGGCAAGGTGCTTGAGGTCTACTACGACGGAACCGAGCAATTCATCGTCGTCGACTTCAAGAAGACCGGTGTCAAGAAGCTGGCTGCACGATACGCACAGCTGAAGAAGGTCGGGCAGTAGCTCAAGCGGGTCTGTACCCTGCGCGGTGTTCTCTTGAAGTGGTCGCGCACTGTACTACAATAGCTGCGCTGCGGCTGTTCATGGCGAGGTACGGAGGGGAGGTGCTCGTGGTCAGTTTCTGGATAGCAATTGCGGTGACCTGCGCATTGGTTGATGCTTTCCTGCCGTATTACCTGCTCGTCTGGTTCTCCGGCGGGGCTTTGGTTGCTCTGTTGTTCGATTGGGCCGGGTTCAATACGTCGGTGCAGTTCATCATATTCTTCCTGGCATCGTTTGCACTCATAGCGTTCGTCGGGCGCGCTGTCAATCTGCGCCTGCTGAGAGGTGGCCCTGGCATGAGAACGAACGTAGACGACATCATTGGCAAGACAGCAAGCGTGGTGTTGGCTATTCCGGCCGGAGGAGCTGGCCGTGTGGCCCTCAAAGGTACCACCTGGAGAGCGATTCTGGATGACGAGGCCGCGAGCGCCGCAGTTGGCGACCGAGTAGTTGTTATGTCGATAGAGGGCGTGACCCTGACAGTCCGAAAGGAGTAGGAGGTACATATGCCAAGCACGTTTCCGTGGGCGGTTTTCTGGTGGATCGTCGCCATTGTTGTTGTGGTCATTTTCGCATTGCGGTACATCGTCATTGTCCGCCAGAGCACAGCGGTCATTGTCGAACGTCTCGGCAAGTTCAGCCGGGAACTCAAGCCAGGCCTCCACTTCCTGATTCCTATTGTCGACAGCGTGCGAGCCACGGTTGACCTGCGTGAGCAGGCATGGGACTACCCGCCCCAGCCCGTCATCACCAAGGACAACGTCCCCACGAGCATCGATATTGTCCTGTACTATTACATTACTGACCCAGTGAAGTCTGTTTACGAGGTCCGAAACCTCAACGAAGCCATTCTTAAGCTCACCATGACATCCATTCGCAACATCGCAGGCAGCCTGAACCTCGATGAACTGCTGGTGTCGCGTGAGAATGTCAACAACGAGCTCACACAGATCGTTGACGTGGCAACGGACCCATGGGGTGTCAAGGTCACGCGTGCTGAAATCAAGGCGGTCAATCCGCCAGCCGAGATTCTCGAGGCCATGACCCGCCAGATGAAGGCCGAGCGCAGCAAGCGCGCAGTCATCCTTGAAGCTGAGGGATTCAAGGAAGCCGAGATCAACAAGGCGGAGGGTGAGAAACAGGCTGCCATTCTTCGTGCCGAGGGTGACCGCCAGCAGAAGATTCTGAGTGCGGAAGGCGAAGCTCAGGCTCTTATCACAGTTGCCAACGCTCGCAAGGAAGCGACTATTGCATATTTCAACGGTATTCACGAGGGCGGCGCCTCGAATGATGTGCTGGCGCTGAAGTACATGGAAACACTTGAAGCCATCAGCGCAAACCCGTCGAACAAGGTCTTCCTGCCCTACGAGAGCAGTGCGCTCATGGGAAGCCTGGGATCTATCAAGGAGTTGTTCCAGGGCGTTCCTCCTGTGCCGCCTGCCAAACCAGCGAAATCCGAGGCAGCAAAATAGCTCGTTCATTGATGTAGTTTACGGCCGCCGGCTCTCGTGAGCCGGCGGCTTTCCTATCGATTGGCCAGTTGGAGTCGAATTCCGGTCCTGAACGCATGGCAGTCGAACTCGTGGTCGTGCAGGGCACGTGCTCTGCTTTGGGAAACGGGCAAATGGTCCTATAACGTTTTGCACCGGCAAGTACCCACGGTCAGGACTCTGCTCCACAAAGCAGAAGACACAGAAGACTGGCACGTGGAGACTAGATCACGTTGGGAGGAACCATGGAGGAATTTGAGCGAACTCTGGACCGGCAGCAGGCAACGATCGAGGCAGAACGCTGTCTGTACTGCTATGATGCACCATGCGAGGCGAAATGTCCCGCCCATGTGCCCATTCCGGAGTTCATCCAGTCCATCCGGAGTGGAAACATGCACGGAGCCCGCACCATGCTGCAGGAGGCGCATCCACTGATCGAAACCTGTGGCCGGATCTGTCCACAGGAGCAATTCTGCCAGTCCGTCTGCACAAGGGCGAAGGTTGACGCACCCATACGTATTCGCGAGTTGCACCGCTTTGTCACCGATACGACCGACGCCGCTGATCGCCTGGAGATAACGACCGAGAGCCGAGGCCCGGTCGCCATTGTAGGTGCTGGTCCTGCAGGTCTGGCTTGTGCTCGTGAACTCAGGTT
>Ga0116192_1000773_pt1 | contig 23711 bp, 23 predicted proteins | sample AD_UKC113_MetaG_FD_89876 | JGI IMG/M metagenome (GOLD analysis project Ga0116192, IMG submission 89876) | Active sludge microbial communities of municipal wastewater-treating anaerobic digesters from Hong Kong - AD_UKC113_MetaG | ecosystem: Engineered > Bioreactor > Anaerobic > Digestate... | reverse complement strand
TTCCTGCTACACTTCCTCGCTCGCCATTGCCGCCAACGAGGGCCTCGACACGGTTGCCTTCCCCGCAATCTCCACCGGCGTCTACGGCTACCCCCGCGAAAAAGCCGCGCCCGTTGCCTTTAAAGCCATCCGCGATTTCCTTTCCACTCACCCAACCCCCTCCACGGTCTATCTCGTTTTCTTTTCCGATGCCGACGCGGATGTGTTCCTCGCCTCTATTTAACAGGATAAATCTGATAGGATGGCAAGATAGGACTTGATAAACAGGATACAAGCCTCAAACAAAACGTACGCGATTCAAGATTTCTAAGAAAAAACTCACGCGACCAAAGACTTAGCTGATCTGTGTCCGATACGTTCGACACTTTCGGGGTGGCGTTTCTCCACCAGTTCCGTAAGCACATCAGCCATTATCCTGCCTCATTTTGTCCTTCTCAATTCTAGTCCCGCGCGTTGAAGACACGCTCGCTTCAGATTTTCGGGCCCTGCCATCATAAAGCCGCGCCCCTTGTCGAGTGGAAAGTATTCTGCACCGATCGAGAAAAATCGTTCCGGCATATGCGAATAGTCAAATTCACCAACAGGCGTCTGATAGCGCTTCTTCCTGCCCGCCGTTACCGAAGTCACGACGCGAACGGCCTCGGGGATAAGACCATGATAGTACAGTGCATATTCCAGCGAAACGTACGAAGGACCGTACATCAAGTTTGCAAGTATCTCTTTTGAGTAAGGTAGATTGGAGTGCGGATCAACATAGATTCCCTTTTTAACACGGATCAGTTCGCCCGACGCGAGCAGCTTTGTAATCCGGTCCCGTGGAAACGAATAGTCCTTGAGCTCTTGGACCAGCTGCAAGTAGTCGAGCTCGGGATGCTCAAATTCAGAACGCTTCATGTGGCCTCACTGTGGTCGTTCGGAATTTGACCGCAATGTCGACGTTTTATCGACTTTCCGGTCAAGAAGCAAGACAAATACGATACATGCTTCCGCACGGTTCTTGACCTACCACCGTAGCTAAGGCTATATTTGCCTTTGCGTCGTGCCGCACGGTCGACGTGCAGCGCGGCCTCGTAGAGCGTTTGTATAACGTTTGTCAAGCGCTTGTGTAGTGTTTTTGTAGTGTTTGTTCTGTGTTTGTGCGACCGTCGTATACCGGTATTACCCGAGCTTCCCAAGCTCGAGAAGCGGGTTCGACTCCCGTCGGTCGCTCTATAAGTTGGGCGCAAATTCGTCCATTCCCCGCGAGGAAGGCTCTGGAACCGCAATAAGTCCTTTGTCGTAGGACGTTAAAAACATCTTACCGTTTGTATCATCCTTTTATCAATTTCGGATCAAGAAGATTGAGGATCGTATTGCGATATCGAGATAAGCTTCGATACTCCACATACCCATAATGCTGTAATATGCCGAGGGCCAAAGAGGCTTCAAGACCACAAGATTCGGCTATCGCGATAAGCCGATTTTTGGAGAGGTAGTGTTTATAAGGCTGAGCCTCTTCTATTAACTTCTTTACGTTAAGGAGCTTGGCTGCGAAGTCGTCCGCCTCTTGTTCCTGCTTGCTTAGGTCGTCTCGTTCATCAAGATCGTCAAGAAAAGAGCCCGTCCCGTCTTCCATATGCAGAATAACGTGAGATATCTCATGTGCCAATGTCCACCAAAAATTATCAAGTCGATTATAGCGCCCTGTGTAAACGATCACGGGATTCTTGCCCTGGAAAAAGCTCGCACCATCAAGATAAGTCTTTTCAAGATGACTCAACACAAAGAATTTGACTCCCGCTTCTTGGAGCTTCTCGATAAACGAAGGTACTCCATCAGTCTTTCGAGTAAAATCGCTTATTGAAGAAGCGAGTTTGAGGAGTTTTTCCGGTGAATATTGCTTTGCCTTAATGGCGAGCGCCTCCGTTTGAGCTTTATGATACCATGTCATCAAATAGTATTTCGTGATATCTTCTCCGACTTCAGATCTCGAACCACGGCGCGCGCAGAACGGAAGGCGCGCTGCATTGTAGTCGGAGAAGTCGAGTTCATCCTTGCCAAGAAAGCGTAATGCTGCTTTAGCATATGATTCTGCAGTACCAGTGCAGGAAATCCATCCCTTTTTTCTCATCTCCGCGATAGGAAGGTACTTACGCACCTCGGCTCTAAAGGCTGTATCTTTTTCGCGTTTCCCCTCTTTTCTGCGCCGCATACGATACGTCTGATCGAGGTTAAGCCAGAACTCAGGACTTGTACCGAAGGCCATCCCGAGAAGTACAGCAGTTTCAACAGTGATACTTTGTTTATTGTTCAGAAGGAGGCTCACTGATTTCTCCGACATTCCGAGCACTTCAGCCAAATCCTTATTGCTCCAGTTCAGCGCTTCCAGGTTCCTGGCAATAATCTGTCCAGGGCCGATATTCATCGCAGGTCGTAGGGTAGTGGCCATATCAGCCTCCGTAATGATTCGTGATATCCTCAAGTTCGAGAATCCCGACAGTTGAAGCATCATTCTGCCATTCGATGCTCATCTCCAATCGATATTGCTTGGTAATCCGCGCTGAATATCTGTTGGTAGAGCCAGTGAGCTTCTCAAAATTAAGGGATGGTTGTCTCCATAAATCGTAAATATCCTTGGCTGCCTCAAGGATCGTTACAACCTCAAAAAAGGCAGTGATCACTTGTTTGTCCAGCTTGTATTTGGAGCTCTTTCCGCTTACGTAGAGGGTTTTTAGTTTGTTATTATGAAAGCGGATCTCCAAATGGAGCCTCCAAAACTCATCCTCAAATCAAGTATAGGGGCTATTGAAAAAAATGTCAATTAAAAATTACTTTACAGGTAAATTACATACTACATATTTATCACATCACTGAATTCTCGTTCGTCTCGTCCAATATACTGTCTACGCGGCCTTCCCCTCGCGTCGAAGCGTAGATACGGCCTCGACGATTTTTGATCATACAGAATTTGAGATGCTCCCCAAGCTCGAAATTTACTACAGGCTCAGTTCTCCATCCTTCATGACGAGCTTGCCATCCACTTCGATGGTGGGCGCATGGGTCACAAGGTCGAAGTGGCCATTGGCATAATGCCTGCCACCAAGGGAGATATTCCTTCCAACGCCGATATGGAAGGTGCCATAGGCGCTCTCATCCTCGATATAAGAGCGCCCCGCGCATTGAGAAATCCTGTTAAGCCCTATGCCCAACTCGCCCACAACGTACATTTCCTCGTCGTCGAACTCAGAAAAATAAGCCGCAAGCTTTCGCCCCGAGTCGTTCTTCTCAATATCGACGATTCGCCCTTTCTCCAGGATCATACGCATTGGCTCTGTCACAAGGCCGAGATACCCCATTGAGCCGTCCAACATGAGCACGCCTTCAGTCCTGTCCTCTTCTACAGCGATAGAGAATTCAAAACTGGCCGAGGTTGCGGTGCTCATACCGTTACTTCTGCCGGAAAAAACATTCCCCCGCCGCCCCTGCACGGAAAACCTTAGGTCGGTTCCCAATTTTGTAGTGACATGTGCTGTCGAAGCACCGACAAACTGGCTCTGAATGCGGGATCCATCGCTTTCTACCTCAGCAAGGTCCATTTTCAGAAAATCATGCTTCAGTAGAGAAATCCCGTCGTTGGTAGAAAGCGGCAAGGACAAGAAACGCGCCCCTGCAGTCACTGCGTCGCTAATTGTGCGCGTCGTCATTATCGAGCTATCTGTCGCACCTATCAGAATATCCGTGTCTACAAGGGATCTCACATAGGTCTCAAAGATTCCGCCAGATTGCGCTCCTTCGCTTGGCACCTGAATTGTCATGGGTATACCGTGCGCAAGGGCAACCTGATCCCTCAATGCCATTGCTTCGGCGATGTGCAGTTCGTCGAATATAATAGTAACCCGTTCGGCTGGTTTAACGTGAAGCCATTTGTGTATGACTATCCCAGCTCCTTCTTCAAGAGAAATCGACATTTGCAATTAACCACCCTGTAAAATCCCAAGACCCGATTCACAGCCGGAATCAGATGGTCTTGGGATTCAGACAAAACTCTATGCTTCTACAATCGCTTCGATCGCCGCTTCTATAGCCTTCACCATAGTATCCATGGACATGCTTGGAACTGGCGTTGGTTTATTGAGCGCCTGTGAGGTTGAGAATGGTACATGGATGAATCCGGATTTCATAGTGGGGTATTCTTTTGCAGCAAGATAAAGATTGCAATACATAATAAAGTTGCAGACATACGTACCCGCCGTATAAGAAATGCTCGCGGGCACTTCATACGACTTGATTCTTTCAACGATCGATCGGACAGGAATAGTGGCAAAATATGCAGTTTCGCCATCTTCGCGTATAACCTGGTCGTGGGGCTGATTCCCTTCGTTGTCTGGAATACGGGCATCAACAATGTTCACGGCCACCTGCTCCACAGTGATATCCGCCCGTCCGCCAGCCTGTCCGATGGACAACAGGACGTCAGGGCGCTGTTCGCGGACTGCCTGCGCCACAATCTTGTCACACTTTCCAATCACGGTCGGAATTTCCAACTTGACAATGTCCGCACCATGGATGCGGTCTTTGACCAGTTTTACCGCCTCATAGGCAGGGTTGATCTTCTCTCCGCCAAAAGGGTCAAACCCTGTTAAGAGGATTTTCATAGTTCTCACTCCTTATCAATCCTTATCGATAAAAGTCTTTACCTGGCGATCAACATATAACCAATCTGGAAGACAAGCATGATCACCGCAACAAGCAGCTGGTTCTTTATGACATTGTACTTGCCTTTCATATCGAGAACCGCCACAGGCACGATGTTAAAGTTGGCAGCCATTGGTGTGCAGAGTGTACCACAATAACCACAGGTTAGGCCCAGCATTCCGATGATTGCCGGATTTGCGCCAAGCGCGATCGCGAACGGCGCGCCGATACCAACGGTGATTACCGTAATGGCTGCAAAGGCATTGCCCATGATTATTGTAAAAAGCGCCATAGACACCGCGTAGACGATTATGCCAACCGTTATGTTGCCGTTTGGAATAATTGCGCTTACCAGGCCGGAAATGACAGTACCGACTCCCGCTGTTGTAAAGATGGCACCAAGAGAAGCAAGCAGCATGGGCAACATGGAAAGCGGCCCGACGACATCCAGCATACGCTTTGAGTCATTGAGAAACGTTGTCGGCTTATTCTCTTTGGAAAAGAGCATAAGTAGGATTACCGCAATGATGACGCCTACGCCTACGCCCACCAGAGGGCTGATCTTGGTAAAGAGGGCAAAAACGATAGCCATAACTCCCATCATCACCGTAGGTATAAATATCTTGTAACCGATCTTGTCCGCTTGAGCCTTTGTATATTCCTTACTGGGTGCTTCCCCGGGCCCAACCTTGACTTGCTTAAACACTGCCGGAATGGCCATTACTACGACTAGAATGCCACTTATCAAACTGGGGAGCCAGCGCCCAAAAATCAGGATCACAGCCAGAGAAATCCAGAATACTGCTGTACCGGTTTTTGCCTTGTGCTCTTTTTCGAAGAGCGTTTTAATGCCATTATAGGCGGCAATAAGGCCCATTAGCATATAGAGAACTTCGAGCAACTTTGCGCTGGTTGTTACTTTCGGATCCAAAAAGAACTCCATGATGTTACTCCTTATTTGCCATTCTTTTGAGTGTAGAGCGTCTTCTCGAGCCGTCTATCTTTCAAAATGTAGATGACCGCCGCGACGATAAGCGCAAAAACCGCTACAGGAATCTCTATCTTCGCGAGTTCAGCCAAATCGGTCTCGTACCCCAGATTCTTCAGAGTAGACTGAACAAGAAGGGCACCGCTGCCGCCGATGAATAGCACCTGGCCGAAGAACCATGTGACGTTTTCCATCCCCGCGCTCATGCCTTTTAGCTCTTCGACATGTTTTTCATCTGCGTGTCCATGTTTTGCTTCGACTGCGCCAATCGCCATAGGCATGACAACAGGGCGAACAAAGCCGGCTGTTCCACCCAAACTCACGTTAAACGCCGCAAGGATCAGGCGAAGCACACCGTAGGCAGCAATTACTATGCCTGCTGTTGCGTTTCTGATTTTTGCGATGAGTCTTGCTGCCATTTCTCGTAGCCCATTTCGCTCCAGAGTTCCCGTAACCAGCATTATGACAATAAAAATCGCCATGCTGCGGTTGGCAACAAAGCTACTGCCGATGGTTTGCAGAATCTTGACCACATCCATGCCGCTCACAAGGCCGGTCACGAACCCTGCCACAAGGATGGTTGCAATGTTATCCATTTTTAGAGCAAAACCAAGGATTACAATTGCAACGCCGATCAGCTTGATCATAGAGACCTCCTTTAATTTGGCTGATTTTCCGATGATAAGCACAAGCGGCACGAATTGTAAAGGATAGTTATTTAGTAAATGTGGCCATTAAGAAATCTTTATACAGAAGAACTTGACCTAGACAGAAGAGTTTGAGCAAGTAATTCTCCTCCTTTGCCTCAACTCTCTATCTTCGAATTTACCGCAAAAAGAGCACACCATGCGCCCGACAGAAACAGGGAAATGCCGATGATCACACCCATAGTGGCCTGCATCAGCCCTGGATTGAACAAGAGCACGAGCCCTCCCACAATGACGAGGATGTTCAAAACGAGCGTTGTAATGTACAAACTGCGGCTGAAATGAACTCGCAAAGGCCAAGACAAAGAAAGGTCTTTGATGGCGTCGACGATAAACCAAATCGCTATAAAATAAGTAAATATCGTTGCCATGCCATTCGGCCACAGAACCAAAAGAAGACCGAGTACCACAAGCACGACCCCAAACCACGAACCAAGCTTCGCCTTAAATCCAGTATATTTCTTTATCTTATAATAATTTAATATAAGAATAATACCCTCAAAAAACGCGACGATACCGAGCATAACCTCAAGTGCGGCAAAAGTTCCGCCCGGGTTGGCAAGGGCGAGAATTCCGCCGACGAACATGACGACGCCGACCACCAGCATTGGCCAATCTGTCTTTTTCATGACTTCACTCCTTACCGAACGGGTCACTTTCAGTTGGCTACTCCAACACGTACCTTAAAAAATTTACTGAATTGTGAGCGTCACGGTCCAGTTCGGCTTCCGTAGCGCCGTGGCTCATGTCCCGCCATATTTTAATGTCCGAGCCGACGGTGCCGCCCATCCGCACAAAGGGCTCCATCACCACCGTGCCGTCGTAACCAATGTCGTGCAGGGCATCGCGGATTTCGCGCCACGGCGTTCTGCCTTGACCCGGAACGCGCCTATTGCATTCTCCTGTATGGAAATGCCCGAGAAGTGGGCCTGCCGTGCGGATTGCCCCGCCGATGCTGTCTTCCTCGATATTCATGTGGAAAGTGTCGAGCATCACTTTCACACTTGGGATGTCCACCTGCTTTACGAACTCCACGGCCTCCTCAGCCGTGTTGAGCAGGTAGCCTTCAAAACGGTTGAGCACTTCGAGGCAATAGGCAACGCCGCAATCCTGAGCCACTCTGCCTACTTCACGCACGCTTTCCACGCTGCGGGCCCAGTCGCCCTTTTTGTCGATCGGTTTGGTGTAATCGACTGGCCAATACGAGTAAAGCGCACCGCCTATCGTGTGTATGTCCATTTTTTCGAGCCGCTTCAGTAAGTCGATAAAGAAGGCCTTGGCGTGAGCGCGCACCGCAGGATCGGCCGAGGCCAGGTTCTGCGAAGCGTTGGGGCCGTGCCCCGCCGTCAGCATAATGCCGTTTGCCGCTGCGCACGCCTTGAGCTCGGCCATGTCCTTATCCGAATAGCCCGGAATCGGCGTGGCGGCAATTTCGAGTATATCGAAGCCCAGTTTTGCCACTTTTTCGATGTAGTGCTTGTAGTCCGCCGACCATTCCTGTTCCCAATAAGCATAATAAATTCCGTACTTCATGATTTGAACGATACGGTAGGTTCGCCAAACGGTCAAGAAGCAACACGCAACACCGGCAAACTTCTAGTCCTCAGCAATTTCAATGCCATTCCACTGTGAGGGCGCCACGCCAGTTTTCTTCTTAAAGAGTCTTGAAAAATAGTAAGGACTCTGAAAAGCCAACTTATACGACACTTCTTTTACAGAAAGTACTCCATCCGAGAGCATTTCCTTTGCCTTATTGATTTTCATCTCCAGAAAATACTGATAGGGTGAAAGACCGGTGTAATCCTTGAAGTCCTCACGGAACGTCGCGTAGTTCAAATTAAGATCCCTGGCCAGAGATTCCATATCCAAACTACTGTAGATGTGTGCCTGAAAAATCGATAACACTTTTTCAAACAGTTCTTTCTTGCGTGGCTCGAGTTCCTGCTGTTGTGAATAGGCAAGGGCCTCGGCATAAATCTGAGGAATGATCGAAGACGCAACCTGCTGATAGCCGGGCGTCTCGCTGGAAACTGCATCCAGAATGCGGTTGTAGAGTGCTACGATGCTCTCGTGCACCCCGGCGTCTATAACGTGGGCTTCGTCACCGAAAAAACCATGTGCACGTAAGAACTGCGGATAATCCCCATCAAAACCTACCCAGTATTCCACCCAGCCTGTTTCAATCTTTGGTCTATACCAGTGCCAGTGCCCAGGAAGCAGTACCATGAGGCTTCCTGCTTGAAGCCCAACCTCCTCCCGCTGATTCCTAAAGTTACCTTCTCCTTTTGCTATATAGACAAGCTGGAATTCGCTCAAAGTCCTGCCCTTCTCCCAAAGCCCGGAATACTGGGGAGGATGAAGATTTGCCTGATACGGATAAGGTTCACCCGGTTTTATCTCTACACCACCGGCATCGATACAATAGATGCCCCACGCCAAGTCCCTGGAGCTGGACGTGACGTACTTAAAAAACGAGTTAAACCCCATAACGCAGATTGTATATCAAATCGCCTCACTTTGTGCATTTACGGTTTGAAAAAACCGGTTAATAATTTTTCAGAAAAACTGATTATATCCTCACTTTTGGCAGGAGCGATATACATGAATCCAAACGCGTTCTTGCAGATTCATCATGTCAGCAAGACATTCCCAGGTGTTAAAGCTCTACAAGACATAGACTTAGAGGTTCAGCGCGGGGAGATACATGCCCTCATTGGCGAGAATGGTGCGGGTAAGTCCACACTCATAAAGATACTCTCGGGCGTCTATCAACCCGACCCCGGAGCAGAAATCGTCATTGAAGGTAAGAAGTGCAACCAGTTAACCCCCCTTGTCGCGCTCAAAAAGGGTATCGTCGTCATTTACCAGGATTTCTCGCTCTTCCCGAACGAGAGCGTCGCAGAGAATATTGCAATAACGACAGATATCGAGAAGGGTACTAAGTTCTTAAGCTGGAAGAAGATCAGGTCTTCTGCAAAATCTGCGCTGGAACGCCTGGGGGTCGAGTTGGACCTGGATGCTCCACTGGGCTCGCTTTCAGTCGCCAAGCAACAACTTGTGGCCATCGCACGCGCCCTCACCTTCGATGCGAAGCTGCTCATCATGGACGAGCCGACTTCTGCCCTGTCCAAAAGCGAAGTCGAGCAGCTCTTTGCGATAATGCGTAACTTGCGGGACAGCGGCATTTCCATTCTTTTTGTCAGCCACAAACTCGATGAACTGATGGCTATTTCGGACCGGTTCACTGTACTCCGCGATGGAAAATACTTGGGCACGTTCAATGGAGATGAGCTCGATAACGACATCCTTATTTCTCTTATGGTTGGCAGAAAAATCGAGTACACGATTTATCCCAAGAGGGATTGCCGCGGTGCCGGAAAAGTCTTGGAACTAAAAGACTTTAACAAGTCAGGGAACTTTAAAGATGTCTCTTTTCACCTGTACAAAGGAGAGATCCTGGGTATCACGGGGCTTGTTGGTGCAGGGCGTACAGAAGTGCTCAAAGCCATTTATGGCATCAACCCACAGGATTCCGGCCAGCTCTACCTGGAAGGCAATAAGATCACCGTTAGGTCGGCAGAGGATGCTGTGCGGCACGGTATTGCCTATATGCCAGAGAATCGGCTGAGTGAAGGCCTGGTGCTCCGCAAGACCATGGCTGAGAACATCTCTGTCACGGTCGTAGATAAGCTTGCCACACGGTCTGGCCTGGTGGATCGAAATCGTCAGAGTGAGCTCGTGACCAAATGGATTCAGGAACTCAACATTAAGCCGCCCTATCCCGACATGCTTGCATCAAAGCTGTCAGGAGGCAATCAGCAGCGCGTCGTACTGGCCAAGTGGCTTGCTTCCAATCCCAAAGTGCTGCTTGTCGATGAACCCACCAACGGCATCGATGTTGGTGCAAAAACCGAAATCCATAAGCTTTTGCGGGATCTTGCGGAGAGTGGCATCAGCATCATCCTGGTTTCGTCCGAGTTGCCCGAAATTCTTGCGATTGCAGACAGAATCCTAGTTATGCGGCGTGGAAGGATCGTGGGAGAATTCAACGGCGAAAACGCAACCCAGGAAGAGATTATGAATAAGGCCATTCTTGGCGGAAAACAGCCGGTCAAGGCCTGATTCAGCGTAGTTTAATCTAATTCGAGAGGAAAACCTTGAGGGGAAAGATGAGGAGTCCTTTACGATGAAAGTACCACAGAGACTGAAACAAAGCCGGGAATTCGGCATTTTCCTAATTCTTTTGGCTGTGTGCATTATTGTTACGGTGGCGGCACCGAGTTTCTTTAGCATAGAGAACCTTTTTGACATTCTGAAGGGCAATGTCGTGCTCGCTATAATGGCGATTGGCATGTTGCCTGTCATACTTACCGGCGGTATCGATGTGTCGGTTGGGTCAATGGTCGCCGCAATCACGATTATTGTCGGCAATTTCCTTATGAAAGGCTCCGACAATATTCTCCTTGCCTTTGTGGTCGGCTGCCTTTCTGGTGCATTTTTGGGGCTTATTAACGGTCTCTTGATTGCAAAACTCAAAATTCCCCCTATTGTGGCTACGCTTGGCATGATGAGCATCATAAGCGGCATTTCTCTGTATTACACGAATGGCAACTGGATCACGGGTCTTCCGAAGAATTTCATCGATTTTGGAAGAACGACGCTTGGTTCTTTCTATCAACAGGGCGACGAAATGATCGGTCTGCCTGTCCAACTTGTGTTTCTGGTGTTCGTGGCTGTTTTGAGCTGGTTCATATTGCGGCATACCCTTGTTGGCCGTGGAATCTATGCAATCGGCGGCAACAGGGTATCTGCAGAGCGGGTTGGTTACAGCGTGGACAACATCACTGTTTTTCTCTACGCCTACGAGGGCTTTGTGGTGGGTCTTGCAGGAGCTGTCCACACCTCCATCATGAGGCAAGTAGACCCCAATGCCTTTAATGGGTTTGAGATGCAGGTAATTTCAGCTGTTGTGCTTGGCGGAGCAAGTACCCTCGGTGGTTATGGCTCAGTAATCGGTACGCTCATTGGTGTTGCTCTCTTTGCGGTAATCAACAATGGCTTGATCCTCATGCACATTCCGACATTCTGGCAAAAAATCGTTGTTGGTATTGTGCTCATTGCTTCCATCAGCTTCGATGTGACTCAGAAGAAGTACTGGGAGAGCCACAACACCAAAGTCGATATAGAAGAAGCGTAACTTGGCTCAAGGTAGGGAGGATAGTGTGAAAAAGAACACCGGAAAAAAACCACAGGCACGCTTCCAGAGTAAGGAATCTGTGCTGTTCTTTATCTTTATTGGCATTTTTGTTCTTATGTGCGTTCTTTCGCCACAGACGTTTTTAACCTGGCGGAATCTGCAATCTATGGCATTTCAGTTGCCGGAACTTGGAATCTTCGCTCTGGCGATGATGCTTGTAATTGTGTCTGGCGGAATGAATCTTTCTATCACCTTTACCGCGGCTTTAGCCTCTATTGTTGGCGGGGTCGTGCTGTCGACTATGACTGCAGCAGGCATGGGGCCAACGATTACTATAGTAGCCGGGCTTGCAACTTTTGTATTGATTGGATTTCTCTGCGGTGCCCTTAATGGGGTCATTGTGGCAGATATCGGTATTGCACCGATGCTTGCAACGCTCGGGACTAGTACGCTTTTTGAAGGTGTATGTCTCAACATCACAAAGGGTGGCGCCATATCAGGCTTCCCGGACGCCTTCTTGTGGTTTGGAAATGCCTCAGTGCTTGGAATCCCATTCCCAATGATTGTCTTTGTGGCCGTTGTCGTTGCATCGTACTTTCTTCTGGAAAGAAGTCCTTTTGGTTTCAAGACTTATATGATTGGCTGCAGTCCGACAGTTACAGAGTACTCGGGGATAAATGTAAAAAAAACCTTAAGAATTGTGTATATTATATCTGGTATTCTGTGCGCAATTGCGGGAGTTTTGATGTCCTCCCGTTATAATTCCGCCAAGGAGTCCTACGGTTCCTCGTATATGCTGCAAAGTATCTCTGCAGCAGTGCTTGGTGGGACGGACATTGCCGGTGGCTATGGTAAGGTGGTAGGAACAGTGCTCGCTGTCATGATCATACAGGTGATTTCGAGCGGGCTTAACATATTTGGTATCAACCGCTTTATCACTACGGTAGTTATGGGAGCCATATTGATCTTGGTTCTGACCATCAACTACATCAGCTCGGGTAGAAAGGCTAGCTCAAAGTAGAAACTCTCCTGGGCTTATGCCCGGGTGAATATTTTTAAGAGGAGGTAAGGATGAACAGAACTCAAAAATTCGTGGCCGTCCTTATGGTGCTTTTGGTAACGACGGGTGTTGCGTTTGCCCAGGCCAAAAAGCCAACGATCGTTGTAATGCCAAAACTTGTAGGCATTCCGTATTTCAATGCGTCAGAAACTGGCGCAAAGAAGGCTGGACAGGATCTTGGCATCAATGTCATTTATACTGGTCCAACCACGGCAGACGCTGCTGAACAGGTTCGTATGTTGGAAGACTACATCTCCAAAGGTGTCGATGCCATCTGTGTGGCTCCAAACGATCCCGCTGCTCTGACCCCTGTACTCAAAAGAGCCAAGGCCGCAGGGATTCTCGTCCTGGACTGGGATACTCCTGCAGACAAGAGCGTTGTGGATCTCTCTGTACACCAGATCGACGACGTGGTCTATGGGCAGCACATTTGGGATCTTCTCGTCAAAGAAATGGGCGATAGCGGCGACTATGCCATTTTGACTGGTGGCCTTTCTGCTGCTAACCTGAATGGCTGGATCGATGCTGGTCTTGCCTATGCCAAGACCAAGTATCCTAAGCTCCGCCTCGTCACCGACAAGATCCCAACCGACGAGAAGCAGCAGGTTGCGTACCAGAAGACGCTGGACTTGATCAAAGCCTATCCTAACCTCAAGGGCATCATCGGCGTTTCCACGCCCACCCCAATCGGCGCTGCACAGGCCGTACAGGAGAAAGGCCTCAAGAACAAAATCGCTGTGGTAGGGACCGCGCTTCCCACGGACTCAAGACCCTATCTTGAAGATGGTTCTCTCCGCGTCGTCACCCTGTGGGATCCGGCAAAACTCGGCTACCTGACGGTCGTTCTCGCCAACAACATGCTCAACGGTAAGAAGCCTTATGATGGGCAGGAGATTGCGAATGTCGGCAAGATCTCAGTAAAACCCGATGGCAAGACTGTCATCATGGGCCCGCCGACGGACTTCACGAAGGAAAATGCAAAGAACTACGCGTTCTAAACAAAGGCCTACATACAAGACTTTGTAGAACAAAGAGTTAGTTCAAAAGACTACGTGGTCGCTCAGGCAGCAGGAGTACCAATTACTTCTGCTGCGGGCGGCCTTTTTGTTCTCCAGACTCGGCTCATCTTTGCTCAATCGAGCATCTTAGGTAAACGTTTCTTCTAGTCAGTTTAGTGCCTTCCTCTATGATATGATGCATGTATAATTCTCAGAAGGAGAAGTGCAGAAGTGCTGCTGCTCTTTGCAAGCCTGTTGATCGCTGCTGTCTTCTCAACCAAGATAAGCGCTAAGCTGGGCATGCCGGTACTCATCGCATTTATCGGCATTGGCCTTCTCGTGGGCAGCGATGTGCTCAATCTAATCTACTTTGACGATGCAGCGCTCACCAAGCGCATCGCGGATATCCTGCTCATCTTCATTCTTTTTGTGGGCGGCTTCAAAACTCAGCGCGCTTCGCTCAAAACCGTTGCTGGGCCGGCTTTAACCCTTGCAACGCTCGGTGTCGCCCTCACTGCCGTTTTCTTGGGCCTCATTATTCATTTACTTACAAAACAATCACTTGCAACCTGCTTCATGATCGCCTCGATAATCTCTTCCACAGACGCGGCAGCCGTGATGATGATTACTCGAGGCAACCCTCTTGCCGACCGCGTTGCCTCCACGCTGGAGGTCGAGTCCGCCTCAAACGACCCTGCCGCCATCCTGCTTACCATTGCTTTTGTTGACCTTGTGTCGCAGGGGCAAAGCTCGGGTGGAAAAATTCAAGTAGTACCGCTTATCGGTTCGCTTGCCTGGCAGTTCTTGGGCGGCCTGGGCATAGGCTTCGTGGTAAGCAAACTGGCCGCCATCCTTTTTGATAAGCTCGAATCCGAAGATCGCGGCTATTATCATGTCCTCATTATAGGTGTGATTCTCCTCGCCTACGGTGGCGCTGACCTTATCGGGGCAAACGGGATTATAGCGGTGTTCTTTATGGGGTATTGGCTCGGCAACACCGATTTTGTTGGCAAGCGGGGTGTAAGCAATTTTCTGGACGGTATTGCGAGTTTCTCCAATATCGCCCTCTTTCTCATGCTTGGGCTTCTCGCATTCCCGCACAACTTTGCTCACGTATGGAAAGAAGGCCTCAGCATTGCGGCTCTTCTCATCTTTGTTGTAAGGCCGGCTGTCGTATTCTTGTGCGTCTCACCTTTCAGGTACACATTCCGGGAGAAGCTCTTTATCGCCTGGGGAGGTATAAAAGGCGCCGTGCCGATCGTTCTTGCCACCTACCCCGCCGCATACGGGCTCGATCCGGATGGAACTATCTTCAACATCATCTTTTTTGCCGTATTGATATCCTGCGTCGTTCAGGGCACAACGATGGCTCCAATTGCCAAGGCGCTTAGGCTGACCGTCCCGCTAAAACCGCGCTCGCCGCACACGCTCGAACTGAACAGCGTACGCAAGACGAATATCGATATGTTCGAAATGCAGATAGACGCCAATTCCCCTGCCGCCAATAAGCGTATCCGCGACCTTGATCTGCCCGACGACGTGCTCATTTCTTCCATTGTGCGAAACGGAAAGATCATTGCGCCCCGCGGCACAAGCATGATTTTGCCGGACGACATCCTGTTTGTGCTTGGTCCGCGGCAGTCGATGGACCTTGTCGCAGCAATGCTCACTGGCTCCGGCGGCATTGTTGGCTCGGGCGGCTCGGGCGGTGGGAGCAGCTCGGGCCGAATAGCCGGCATAGACCAGACAAATCTGGGCGTGACCGAAACCTCTTCCACTGATACACTGTCCAATATCGATACACAGTACGGTAGCGATATGCTTTCCAATAGACAAAACGATAAAGGAAGCCAAAAATGACAGAAAGACCTCACAGCGCGTATCTTGTGGCTCAAAAGCAAAAACTGGTCGATGCGGTCGGTCTGCTTGCGCCGTCTTTTGATTACGTCAGCGTCCTTGGCACGGACGATCGCGGAATCTCGTTCGCAGCACAACCCGGAGAAACGCGCACGTACGAACCTGCCTTTGTGCAGCGCGGCTTTGTCTTTCGTGCCCAAAAGGCGGGCAAGGTTGTCGAATACGCCACATCTTCCCTGCCCGGGGACGACGCCTCGTCCTGCGCCCGCTTTGTAAAAGAAAGAATTTGCCTCCTATTAGAAGGCAACGGCACAGAAGGCACTGGTGCAGAAGGCGACAAAGGCGAGGTGGTGGCCATCACCTACCCTACCATTCCCGACGAGCCCTTGATCGAGGAATTCCACGGCATGCTTGAGTTCGATCCCATGACCGCGGAGCCTGAATCGGTCCTTGCAAAGCTCACCGACCTTAGGACTAGGCTGACTGACGGCAAGGTAGTTGTCTCCGCCATGTCGAGATTCGATTTTGTCGATGTGTCGCGCATTTTTGTCTCGCCGCACCGACAGCTTTTCCAAAGTTTTGGCTGGGCACAGGCCTATCTTTTCGGTTACGCCCGCAAGGGTGCAAGCCTCAAAACCTCCTACCGCTCGACATCGGGCAGAAAGGGTCTGGAAATCCTGGACGATCTTGCGGCACAGTCAGACGCCCTTGCCGAGGAACTTGCCGACCTTCTCGACGCGCAGAGAATCGAGCCCGGCGAATACGAGGTCATTCTGGACCCCGATATGGCTGGCACGCTCGCACACGAGGCGTTTGGGCACGGCGTGGAGACGGACATGTTCTTTAAGGGGCGCGCCAAGGCTGTTGAGTACTTGGGCAAGCGCGTCGGTTCCGACCTCGTCACCATGTACGACGGCGCGGCGGGCGTGGACCAGACGGGCTCGTTTCTCTTTGACGACGAGGGCACGCGCGCAACAAGAACGCTGATAATTGACCATGGCATATTGAAAAGCGGTATTTCCGACGAGCTTTCCGCGCTGGCGCTTGGCCTTCCGCTCACCGGCAACGGACGCCGCCAGGCCTTCTCTCACAAGGCGTATGCGCGCATGACGAACACCTATTTTGCGCCGGGCAGCTCGAGCTATAACGAGATGCTCGCCTCGGTGAAGTATGGCTGGCAACTTTCGCACCTCAATTCCGGCATGGAGGACCCGCGCAACTGGGGCATCCAGCTGTTCTGCCTTGTAGGGCGGGAGATTGTGGACGGAAAGTTCTCCGGCCGCGTGGCGAGTCCGATTGTGTGTTCGGGCTATGTCCCCGACGTCCTTGCGGCTATCAGTATGGTCTCAGGCGACTTTGAGTTGTCAGGGTCGGGCTACTGTGGCAAGGGCCACAAGGAATATGTCAAGGTTTCCTCGGGCGGTCCCTATGTCAAAACGAGAATGAGATTAGCATAAATGAGGTTATGACCATGCAAAATCTGAACGAAAAAATCCTGGCCGCCATCACGGCCTTTAACAATGAGACCTTCAACTCTGGTGTTGGGTCTTTGGGAGCCGCAACTTCAGCTGCAACTTCACAAGGCGGCGCTGCCTCTGCGGACAAACATGCCGACGCCGTCAAAATCGCCGATTGGCGCCTTATCGAGACCGTCACCGAGCGCGAGGAGCGCTACTTTGTGCACGACGCGATGGAACAGGCCCGGTCCGTAAATACCACCGAGTATTCGCTCGCCGTGTATGTCGATTCCGAAGAAGAAGGCAAGAAATTCCGCGGCGAGGCCGTGGTCTCAATTCAGGATGGGAGCAGCGCCGACGAGATTGCCGACAAACTGCGCCTCGCGGCCTTCGCTGCCTCCAAGTCCAAAAACCCCTGGTTTGCACTGCCAAGGTACGCCGAGCCAAAAGTTGCCCTGCCCTCTTCGGGCTTTGAGAATCTACCTGCCCTAGCAAGCGTCGCAAAGCTCCAGGACGCGCTCTACGCGCCAGAGCGGGAATCTGAACAGAAATCGGAGCGGCCGGGAGCCGGCGCACGCATCAACTCGCTTGAACTTTTCCTTACACGCGAGCGCAAGAGCTTTCTCAACTCCCAAGGGGCAAACTTTTCGGCACAAACCTGGCGCGGCTATTCGGAATTCGTGCTTGAGGCTCAAGCCGATCAGGGGCCCGTTGAGCTTTTTGACGACATAGAGTTTTCCGAGCCCGATGTCGAGCGCCTCTCCTCCGCAATAACGACACGTCTTGAGGAAGTTCAGGATCGCGCCCATGCGGTGCCTCTGCATGAGCTTTCTCCGGCCGCGCTTCGGAATATCCCCGTCATCTTGCGCGACAAGGAAGCCGAGGAGCTCTTCGGCTGGTTTTTTTCAGGTGCCACAACCTCCGCGGCCTATAGCAAAACCTCCACGTTCCAACTCGGCGCAAACGTTCAGAAAACGGACGATGCCGAGACAGTCGCGGAGCCGCTCGACCTGTGGGCGGAAGCCTTCCTGCCCGGCCTCCCCGGCTCCTCGGCCTTCGATGCCGATGGTTTCCCGCTTGAGCGCACGCTCGTGATAGAACAGGGGATTTTAAAGACGATGGTCGGCTCGATCCGCCACGCCGATTGGCTTGGTCAGCCACGCAAAGGCAATTTCCGGCTCTTCTCGGTCTCGCCCGGGCGCCACGGCCTGGAAGAGCTGCGCGCCGAGCCGTACCTGGAGCCTGTCATGTTCTCGGACTTCCGCCTCGACCCAGTTACGGGTGACTTTGGCGCGGAAATTCGTCTTGCCTACTATTTCGACGGTCAGAAACGCCTCCCCGTGACGGGCGGCTCAATCTCGGGTTCTGTGCCGGAGGTGCGCACTACAATGCTCCGCAGTAAGGAGCGGGCAATAGCGACGCGCAGCCTCTGCCCTGTGGCAGTCAAACTGCGCGGCGTGTCTATCTCATGATATTTTAACGAATTGCGTTCTTAAGCGCTTCAACTTTGTCTGTCTGTTCCCAGGTAAAGCTGTCGCGCCCAAAGTGCCCATACGCCGCGGTCTTCTGATAGATTGGCCTTTTGAGCTGCAGCGTCTCGATGATGCCGTGTGGCGTAAAATCGAAGACCGTTTCAATAGCTTTTTCGATGGCGCGTTCGTCGGCTTTGGCCGTTCCAAAGGTGTCTACCATAATGGACACCGGTTCCGGCACGCCTATCGCATAGGCCACCTCAATCTCGCAGCGGTCCGCAAGCCCGGCTGCCACGACGTTCTTGGCAGCGTAGCGCGCCATGTACGATGCGGAGCGGTCTACCTTTGTGGGGTCTTTGCCGGAGAACGAGCCGCCGCCATGCCTTCCCATGCCGCCGTACGTGTCTACGATGATTTTGCGGCCGGTGAGGCCAGAATCCCCGGCCGGTCCGCCAATGACGAAGCGGCCTGTGGGGTTGATGTAGTATTTTGTTTCAGCATCGAGCAATCCGGTGGGCTCGAGTACTGGTTTGATAACTTTTTCGATGAGCGTGGCGCGGATTTCGTCGTAGGTTAAGGGGCTGTTCTGGCTCGTCCTTTCGCCGTGCTGCTGGGAGAGCACCACGGTGGAGATGCGGACCGGCCGGTAGCCGTCGTATTCCACGGTAACCTGACACTTTCCATCGGGGCGCATCCAGGAAACTTCCTTGGATTTGCGCACCTGTGCTGCGCGCTGCATCATTTTGTGGGCAAAGAGAATCGGCGCCGGCATCAATTCGGGTGTCTCGTTGCAGGCAAAACCGAACATCATGCCCTGGTCGCCCGCGCCCTGTTTGCCCTGGAATTCCTTGAGTCCGCGGCCATCCACGCCTTGCGCGATGTCCGGCGACTGCGGGTGTATGGCGTTGAGCACGGCCATGGAGGCGTAATCGAGGCCATAGGCTGCATTGTTGTAGCCTATCCCTCTCACCACATCCCGGGCGATTTTCTGAATGTCGACATAGGTGCTGGTTGTTATCTCTCCGCCAATAAGCACGAGGCCTGTCGTTGCGAAGCACTCGCAGGCGACGCGGCTTTCGGGGTCGTCTTTGAGGCAGGCATCGAGCACCGCATCCGAGATTTGATCGCAAACTTTGTCTGGGTGTCCTTCCGATACAGATTCTGACGTAAAAGGCCTAAGGGGTTTATTCATTTTGTCCCTCTTTAGCTGGGATTTCTTACCCGCTCGCAATTCGGTTAACTCAGCGGGACCACTTCCTTTATGGAAAACTTCCGTGAAGTGATTTAAGGCAGCTTCAAGCTTGAAAACCCAAAATCTTAAAAGCTCAAATCCTTTGAATCATGTTGGAAAGAAATTTATTGTCCTTTCCGCAATTAGTCAAGAAAACCAGGCCCTTACTCCGATATTCAACTTAGGGGAGGAGCGGTGTACACAATGAGGCGAGAACAATGAAAAGAACGGTGCAAATAATGAGGCATAGCCAATGAATAGAATCGTGCGCGCTTTTGCAACCTCGTTTGTGCTCCTTTTTGCGCTCATCCCCACTGCGCTCGTCAGGCTCCCTGCGCAGAAGAAATCCCCACCAGCCAAAGAAAGAGCCAAGGCGGATCACGTCGGAATCTATATAGGCGACGGCGCCTTTGTCCATGCTGCCAGCTCTGGCTCACGGGCGGGCGTCACAATCAACTCGCTCAAAGAACGAAGTTGGGACGAGCGGTTCCTACTCGCCGGCAGGGCGATTTCGGCCACTCTAATTTCCGGCCTTGCGCTCACGTTAGGCATTGGGATTCGACTGCGCTCCGTACATTATTGAGCGCAGCTCACCAGACTGGACAGGGCTGGACATAAGTTGCCGGCACAGGCGCAGTCAAAGGCTATCGCTTCTTATGCTTCAACCTTCTGGGCAACCAGCTTCCTTGTGCTCCGAACGTCCTTCTCCAGCAGCTTATAGGCATGCGTCGGGCACTTCTCCACGCAAACACCGCAGGAAGTGCAGGCAGCATAATCAGTTACAGGAATCCCATCTACCATCTTGATGCAGTGCTCTGGACAGGACTTTACACAGATGTCGCACTTGATACAGCCTGTTTTGCATGCTTTGCCAACGGCTTGCTTGATCACGTTCCTGTTCGAGCAAAGGACGATAGAGCCCTTTCTATTCCGCGGAACCATGGCAAAGAGTTGCTGCGGGCACTCCTGAGCACAAAGGCCGCAACCTGTACAGGCGTTGTAGTCCACATGCGGAAGACCGTCCGGTCCCATAGACAGCGCATTGAACTTACAGACATCCACACAGTCGCCAAAACCTTGGCAACCCCAGGCGCACTTTTTTACTCCCCCAACGGCAATCTTCGCTGCCCGGCAATTTCTGAGCCCCACGTACTCGCCCTTATCAGCAGCAAGCTCTTTGCTGCCCTGACACTGAAGCACAGCCACAAGGTCTTCTGACGAGGCTTTGACGCCCATCACTTTTGAGACCGCCGCCGCGGTAAAGCTGCCTCCGGCTTTACAATTCGTCGTAGCGGTCTTGCCCAAGACAACCGCTTCGGCATAGCCGTCACAACCGGCAAAACCACAAGCCCCACAATTGGCACCAGGCAGAACCGCCCTCACTTCGTCGATTTTCGGGTCGCGCTCCACAGCAAACGCCTTCTGGAAGAATCCGAGTGCCACGCCCAGCACAAAGGCAAGTATCGCCGAAAATACTATCGTTATCAGAATTGTCATCGTCTTTCCTCGCTCATTTTTTTGAGCCACCTAATAGCTGTCTAATCAGCTATTTCTCAGCTATTTCATAAGCCCCGCAAAACCCATAAACGCTATGCCGATAAGGCTTGTTGCAACGAAGAGTATCGGCGTACCCTGCAGGAACTTGGGCACCTGGCTCGTCTTCATTCGATCCCGAACACCCGCAAGCAGAATCATGGCGAGCAAATACCCCAGTGAAACGCCAACGGCGTAGACAATCGACTGAATAAACGAATAGTTGAAGTCGATGCTTTCAAATGTCACTGCCAAAATGGCGCAGTTTGTCGTAATGAGCGGCAGGTAAATTCCCATCGCGGAGTACAGACCAGGCACATTCTTCTTGAGATAGAACTCGACAAGCTGCACAAGGCAGGCGATTACAAGGATAAAGACCAGAATTTTGAGGAAGGTCAAATTGAGCGGCATCAGTATGTAGTGATAAATCGGCCAGGTAACCGCCGTTGCAAGCACCGTCACGAAGGTAACCGAAGTGCCCATGCCGATGGACTGACCGATGTCGCCCGTCATACCGATGTATGAGCACAGGGCGATAAAACGCATAAGCACGATGTTGTTGACGAGCAGCGCCAGGACAAAAATCTTCATCAGGTCCATTTATGCATTCTCCTTTGCTTTCTGCTGATCGGACACCTGCTTGGCAGCCAAGGTCTCACGCTTATTTATCGACCTCTTGATGGCGTTGTTTGCAGAAATCAAAAGACCGAACACAAGGAAGCCGCCTGGTGGCAGGATAAAGAACAGAATCGGTGTGTACGAGACGGGCATAACTTGGATACCGGCAAACGTCCCATTGCCAAGAAGTTCCCGCACTGCGGAGATGACAATGAGTACCCACGTATAGCCAAGGCCCATGCCCAAAGCATCCGCAATTGAAGAAACGACCCTCTGTTTGGAGGAATACGCTTCGACGCGCCCCATGATGATGCAGTTTACAACGATGAGCGGAATAAAAACGCCCATGCTCTTGGAAAGGTCAGGGAAGTACGCTTTCATCACGAGGTCGACAATCGTGGTAAATGCCGCAATGATGATGATAAAAATAGGAAGACGCGCTCCGTTCGGAATCAGCTTTCTGAAGGCCGAGATAAAGATCTCGGAGAAAAGCAGAACGAAGGTCATCGCCAGCCCCATGCCGATCCCATTGGACACATTCGATGTGACTGCCAAGGAAGAGCAAAGGCCAATCATCAAAACCAACAAAGGATTTTCAAAGACAAGGCCTGCCTTAAAGACTTGCCAAAAGCTTCTTGTATCTTTTCCTTCTTCACTCATTGAGATGCCCCCGAAGTGGTTTCAGCAGCAGGCTTTGCAGGCTGCGTCGTGGCGCTGCCCGAACTTGTGGCCGAGGCGCCGGAAGTGGCTTCAGCAGCGGGTTGAGCCGCCTCCTGAGAAGCGCCCGAGATTGCTGATGGCGCCGCGGTCCCCAGAGCCATGGCCTGGAGGTACTCCCCCGCAGAGGCGCTCGCCACTTTGACAGCCTTTGTAATCGCTTTGGATGTGACCGTAGCTGCCGTTATCGGAATAACGTCGGTTTTTACTTCGAACTTATCGGTTATGTACTTGCCGGTAAACTGACCAGGGAAAGTGATCTTCTTTGCCTTGTCCACATAGTAGGTAGAACTTGCAGCATTGGCGCCCAATCCAGGCGTATCGGACATCTCGAGGATATGAACACCGGTTATGCTTCTGTCCAGCCTCACACCTATAAGCACCGTCGCCGGGCCTTTGTAGCTCGCCGTTGTTGCCTTTATGGCGACACCAAGCGGTGCAAGGTCGTTCTTTACGAGGTACGCTTCCTCAATCTTGACAGTCTCGTCGCTGGAACTAACGGCGCCCTTTATGTCTTCGTGCGATGTAGCTTCGGGGAAAAGTTCCTTGAGCGAACTGTTGAGCGCATCCTGCGCCTGCGACGCAATCGCCGGCTCGGTAACTTGATAGACCACAGCCAGGCTCGCGCACGCCACAACCGCAAAGGCCGCAAGAATCAGACCAAGTTTTATGATGTTGTTTTTCATTTCGATGCCCCCTTTACTGCCTTGACGGGCTTTGGAGGCGCAACATAGCCATATTTTTTGGTCTTTAGCTTATTGAGGTACGGCGTGATGATGTTCATTATGAGAATTGCGTAGGTTACGCCCTCGGGGTAACCGCCGAATTCCCGAATTATTACGATAATCAGTCCTATGCCGACTCCGTACAACACCTGGCCAAGCGGGGTGAGCGGCCGCGTAACATAATCCGTCGCCATAAAGAAGGCGGCAAAGACCACGCCTCCGGTAAGGATCGTAAACACGGGATCCAGTCCAAGAATCCATGCAAACACGAAGGTGGAGCCGATAACGCTCACGGGAATAATCCACTGAATGACCCCGAGTGAGAGCAGCAATAGGCCGCCAAGCAGAATAAGCAGGATGGAGCTTTCTCCCATCGAACCCGGCCTAAAGCCAAGGAACAATTGTTTGTAGAAGTCCCCGGTACTGCTTGCACCATAGTACTGAGCGATCTGTGCAATGGTGTAATGGCCATGCAGT